>JAEEGI010002813.1_pt1 | contig 42145 bp, 27 predicted proteins | sample 8958751 | NCBI WGS metagenome assembly JAEEGI01 (sample SAMN16246545, study PRJNA631951) | gut metagenome | biome: gut microbiome; feature: rumen; material: KS-attached | host: Bos | place: Iran: Karaj | collected 2018-10 | reverse complement strand
GTAGGAAATAAACTTCCTTGTATTGCACCTGCTTTTTTGGGGGATGGTTCACGCTCTCCTTTTAATGAAGCTGAATATACATTTGATGCCCAAACAAGAAAGCTTGTTAAAGTTACGCTTAAATATGAATACTCACATGGAGGATGTAATGGACCTTTTTCAGTAGAGAGTATATGTTTGGAACTGACAATTAATGATTTAGCCTATGGTGATTACGAAATACCAGATGTTCCCAATATGGTATGCGATAATTCTATCCTAAGTGGTGCTCTTACAGGAGAAGGAACATTTAAACCAAGCTCTGTTATTAGAAACGATGCTTCTGAAAAGAGCAGCCTTTCAAGTACTATTTCAAATATTTGGCAAAATGCTGTTTCCTCAATACCCAAAGAGTCATGTACCGTTGATGAGATTTCAGAAAGTCTTTCATATAATGCTATTGAATACGGTATGAACATTGTAAAAAAAGACTATTATATGAATAGATATGAGAACGCTATTTACATAAGATATCTCATAACCCAGGATGAAAATGAAATAGGCTATATTTTAATGCCGCTTACAGTCTATAGTGCCCAGCTTTGCAACGAAAACAATATATTAATATTTGCTGGTGATGAATTATTTGCATGGGAAGATGGAACCATATGGATAAATCACAGGATTACCTCAAGTATTACTACAGATACATACTACAGGTTATACACAGATGGTATATTAAAGCTTGATCATAGAATTACCAGAGAATCAGCTTTTTCAAGACTCTCAAAAACAGAAGAACTCTCCCTGTTTTCATATGGAGATTTTTCAGAATTACATAGATTTGTAAAAGAGCATTCTGACTCAGATTATACTAGAATGGATAAGTATGAAATTCGAGAAAATGGATATTTTAATACTTATTATGTAGTAGAGAACACAACATATTCAAATCATCTTTCAGAAGAATATGATCTGACATTTTTATCTAGTGACTATGCTATTGAACTAACAGAAGACAATAGAGAAGAAAAAGATGCTACGTGGATTAATTTCTGATGAAAAAAGCGATGTATACGGCTATTATGTCATCGAAGATGAAAGTCATCCAGATGAGTATGGTACGATCTATGAGCTCCCATTCAAATCCAAGGATGCAGTCGAAGAGAAAACAGGTGATAATAGAAACGATACTGTTGTCGAGTGGATAAAGTTTGATGAATAATAGTAAAATAGAGAAAAATAGTTTCTTATATATTTTTCTCTATTTTTTTACTATTAACCCTTTGTAGCATATGCCATAAGAGGACGAATCATGGATGTTTTTGACAGATATGCACCATTTGTTCAGGACTTTATCTATAGGAATAACTGGGAGTCGCTTCGCGCTATTCAGGTAGCTGCGGGCGATGCCATTTTTAATACAGAAGATAATCTTCTTCTGTGCGCTTCTACTGCTTCGGGTAAGACGGAGGCAGCTTTTTTCCCAATACTGACTTTATTTAATGAAGATCCGCCAGCATCTGTTGGGGCGCTGTATATAGGGCCTTTGAAGGCTCTTATCAACGACCAGTTTTCTAGGCTTAACGATCTGTGCGCGGAAGCTGATATTCCTGTCTGGCACTGGCACGGCGATGTTAATCAGTCTCATAAGAATAAGCTGTTAAAAAAGCCTTCAGGTATCCTTCAGATAACTCCTGAATCTTTGGAAGCTCTTATGCTTCATAAGCATGGAGATATTGCAAGGCTTTTTGGAGATCTTAGATTTATCGTGGTTGATGAAGTTCATTCTCTTATGAGGGGTGATCGCGGAGGTCAGACTCTCTGTCTTATGGAGAGGTTGTCCCGCATGGCTGGGGTTAATCCAAGGCGTATAGGACTTTCTGCAACTATAGGAGACCTTGAAGAAACCGGAAGATTCTTATCTTCAGGAACAGGAAGAGGCTGCATAATTCCAAAGATTGAGGATAAGGGCCAGGTATGGCGCCTATCTATGGAGCACTTCTATATTCAGGGACCTCAGGCTGGTGAGCCGGCTAGGAAATCCAGCAGGGCTATGGCGATGGAAGCTGAGGGCGATATCATTGATGCTAACGTTGTAAGTGCTACTAAGGCAAATACATCACAAGATACTTATGAACATTTTAGTGATAATAGCGCTTCTTCTAATATATCAGATAATATCAAAACTCTCCCTTATATAGCACCTGCAACTGACGAAGCGCCCAAGGCTGCTGATCCCGGTATGGGTTATATCTTTGAACATACAAGGGGCAAAAAGTGCCTCGTCTTCTGTAATTCAAGGGAAGAGGCTGAGGCTGTTACTACAACCTTAAGACAGTACTGTGAAGCAAAGCATGAACCTGAAAGGTTCCTGATCCACCATGGCAATCTATCTGTATCCTACAGGCAGACCGCAGAGGAAGCCATGAAGGATGAGGAATCCTATCTTACAACTGTTACAACTTCTACTCTTGAACTTGGAATTGATATTGGAAGACTTGAGCGTGCATTTCAGATGGATGCTCCTTTTACTGTGTCTTCTTTTCTTCAGAGAATGGGACGAACAGGAAGGCGTGATGATCCGCCGGAGATGTGGTTTGTAATGCGTGAAGATGAGCCGGAAGCAAGAGCTATGCTCCCTGAGACTATTCCGTGGAAGCTGCTTCAGGGTATCGCTCTGGTACAGGTCTATATAGAAGAAAGGTGGGTCGAGCCTCCTGTCCTTGACAGGCTCCCATACTCACTACTCTACCACCAGACCATGTCTACACTGGCTTCCGGAGGCGAGATGACTCCGGGAGAACTGGCAGGAAGAGTCTTGTCACTGTCTTATTTTCACAGGGTATCTACAGATGATTACAGGGTGCTACTGCGACACCTAATCGAGATAGATCATATCCAGCAGACAGAAAGAGGGGGACTTATCGTAGGCTTAAAGGGCGAGCGGATCACGAACTCTTACAAGTTCTATGCGGTCTTCCAGGAGAATGTCGAGTATACAGTAAGGTGCGAATCCCAGGAACTTGGCACACTCTGCGCCCCGCCTCCTATTGGGGAAAAAATTGCTATCGCAGGTCGTACCTGGGTTGTTGAAGATATAGATCATAAGCGCCACACCGTTTATTGCCAGATGGTCAAGGGTCAGGTTCCGGCATATTTTGGCGAATGCCCCGGCGATATCAACACGCATATATTAGAGCGTATGAAAAAGGTGCTACTTGAAGATAAGGTCTATCCATATCTTATGCAAAATGCAAGGGCGAGGCTTTCACTTGGAAGAAAGAGTGCCATAGCTGCAGGTATTACAGATAATCCTCTTATATCACTTGGGGGTAACATGTGGGCTCTATTCCCATGGCTTGGAAGCTATTCATTCCTTGCGCTGGAAAGGTTCCTTAAAATCAAGTGTGCTCCGTATCTAGCACTTAAGGGCCTTGATTCTTCACGCCCGTATTTTATTCAGTTTACTATGAAAGCTGACAGGAATACTTTCTTTGAAGTTGTGTGTGATATGGCAGATGAACCGCTTGATGCCATGGAGCTCCTCTATCCTAAAGAAGTTCCTGTATTTGAAAAATATGATGATATTCTTCCTGAAGAACTTGTACGAAAAGGCTTTGCATATGCGGTTTTAAATAAAGATGAGATGCTGGATAGAGTAAGATCTTGGAGGATATTTATTCAGGAAAAGATTCACGGTGGAGAAAATAGTAAGATTACAGATGACAGGCTATAAATAGTGATTCTTAATATTGGTGTAATTGCTAATTTATATTTACTCAAATTGGCGTAGCTCGCGGTACCAATTTGTGAATTTAATCTTTAAAAAATCAGGCACCCTTAAGTTTGTAATAGGGTGCCTGAATAATAATGATCTTATTTAACTACGATGTTAAGGATCTTACCTTTAACATAGATTACCTTTACAACGTTCTTACCATCGATGAACTTGTTGACAGAATCGATAGCCTTAGCTTTCTCAAGTGCGCTCTCCTGAGTGTCATCATCTGTAAGCCCTACAACGCCTCTGACTTTACCATTAACCTGAACACCGATCTCGATAACGTCTTCTTTGCAAAGAGCTTCTTCATAAGTAGGCCATGCTTCGTAAGCGATTGTTTCGTTATGTCCAAGGAGGCTCCAGAGCTCTTCACCTGCATGAGGACATACGCATGAGAACATCTTTACAAATCCTTCGGCATATTCCTTAGGACATGTTCCCTTGGTTGCTTCGTTCATGAAGATCATCATCTGAGCGATAGCTGTATTAAATCCAAGTGTCTCAAAGTCGTGTGTGATCTTACGAACAGACTGGTGATAGAGTCTTGTAAGTCTGTCTGCATTATCCTCAGAGATGTTATCAGGGTTGGAGAAATAGTTCCAAACCTTGTTAACGAATCTTCTAGCGCCTTCTACGCCCTGATCTGACCATGGCTTGGAAGCTTCAAGTGCACCCATGAACATCTCATAAAGACGAAGTGTATCAGCGCCATACTTATCAACGATATCACTTGGGTTAACTACGAATTCAGGGAATCTCTTACCCATCTTGATACCGTTTGATCCAAGGATCATACCCTGGTGTACGAGCTTCTTGAAAGGCTCGCTTACCGGAGAAAGGCCCTTCTTGTAGAGGTACTTGTTCCAGATTCTTGAATACATAAGGTGTCCTACAGCATGCTCAGGTCCGCCTACATAGAGGTCTACAGGCATCCAGTGCTTAAGAAGTTCCTGGTTTGCAAACTCGTCCTTGTTATCAGGATCGATATATCTGAAATAGTACCAGGAAGATCCTGCAGATCCAGGCATTGTAGAGGTTTCTCTTGTTCCCTTTACGCCGTTATGATCATAGTTCTTCCAATCTGTAGCATTATCAAGAGGTGCTTTACCGTTTTTGCCCTTGTAATCTTCAAGTACAGGAAGCTCAAGAGGAAGTTCATCATCATCAAGTACGTGGATTGAGCCGTCCTCAAGATATACGATAGGCATTGGCTCACCCCAATAACGCTGACGAGCGAAGATCCATTCACGGAATCTGTAATTAACAGTTCTTCTTGCAACGCCCATCTTCACAAGCTTATCTGTGATAGCTTCCTTTGCTTCTTCAACAGTGAGGCCGTTGAACTCTTCTGAATTCATGAGCTTGCAGCCCTTGCCAAGATAGTCGCCCTTTTCGAAAGCGTGCTCAGATACGTCGCCGCCGTCGATAACCTGGATTCTAGGTATGTTATGTACTTCTGAGTACTCAAAGTCACGCTGGTCGTGGCTTGGAACTGCCATAACGGCACCTGTTCCGTATCCGCCAAGTACGAAGTCACCGATGAATACAGGAATTTCTTTTCCATTTACAGGGTTGATTGCATGGATTCCCTTAAGCTCGCAACCTGACTTTGTCTTGTTGAGCTCAGTTCTGTCCATCTCAGTCTTTTTAAGAGTCTCAGCGATGTAAGCTTCAACTTCTTCTTTGTTCTCAATTCTAGGCATGAGCTCCTTGACTGTCTCTCCGTCGGGAGCAAGTACTATGAACGTAATACCGTAGATTGTCTCGATACATGTAGTATAGATGGAGAAGTCTCCGCCTCCTACGATCTTGAAATCAACCTCTACACCTTCAGATCTGCCGATCCAGTTCTTCTGGATCTCTTTAGTAGACTGTGGCCAGTCGATCTCATCAAGACCAGAAAGGAGCTCTTCAGCAAATGCCTGCTGGTCGATAACCCACTGCTTCATGTTCTTACGAACTACAGGATATCCGCCACGCTCTGACTTACCATCAATAACTTCGTCGTTAGAAAGAACTGTTCCGAGCTCTTCGCACCAGTTAACAGGCATGTCTACATACTTTGCATATCCGTCAAGATAGAGCTGCTTGAAGATCCACTGTGTCCAGTGATAGAAAGAAGGATCAGATGTCTTAACCATCTTGGACCAGTCATAGTCGAAGCCGAGCTCTTTGAGCTGACCTGTGAAGGTCTCAATATTTTTTTCTGTAAATCCGTTGGGGTGATTACCTGTTGATACAGCGTACTGCTCAGCCGGAAGTCCGAAGGAATCGTATCCCATTGGGTGAAGGACGTTGTAGCCCTGCATTCTCTTCATACGTGATACGATATCTGTTGCTGTATATCCTTCAGGATGTCCTGCGTGAAGACCTACGCCTGACGGATACGGGAACATATCGAGTACGTAGTATTTGGGCTTAGAGAAGTCCCATACATCTGTCTTGAAAGTTTCATGCTCTTCCCAATATTTCTGCCACTTGGGTTCTATGGCTTTCGGATTGTATTCCATTGCGATCTCCATTCCGGCACCGGTGCTCTTTTTATAAATATAAAAGCGCCCTGCTCTATACTAATCTAATAAAAAGCCTCGGAAGATGGTGTATGTTCCAAGGCATCAAAAACTGTCGTAATTGTAGCAAATTAAAGCTTTACTGTCAAAAATAAATGAACCCTGGGGACGTAGGTAAGGGACCTTTTTTGATCTCTTAATTACGCCCCAAGGGATCTTTTTGCAAAATGGTCCCGTACCTACGTTCCAGGGATCATTGTTCGAAGCTGTATACGTTATCAGCAACAGCCATTGTTGAATCTCTATGAGATACGATTATCACTGTCTTATCCTTGGATGCTTCCTTGAGAGACTTGAGGATTATGCCTTCATTAAGGCTATCGAGGTTACTGGTGGGCTCATCAAGGAGGATAATGTCAGCATCTGCAAGGAAGGCTCTGGCTATACCTATCCTCTGGCGCTCTCCGCCTGATAAGGTGTCTCCAAGTTCTCCTACCTGGGTTTCATACTTATCAGGGAGGCTCATGATAAAGTCATGAAGTGAGGCTTTTTTGGCAGCATCCTGTATTTCTTCCAAAGTGGCATTGATCCTGCCAATACCTATATTGGCAGCGATTGTATCGTGGAAGATATAGGTATCTTGTGTTACATAAGATTCGAGATGTCTAAGGCTCTTTGTCTGTACATCTTTAATGTCTTTAGCTCTTTCCTTATCTTCAGCTTTTGGCATTAGCGAATTGATTCGCTGCAATAATGTCATGCGGTTTTGCTTTTCAACTTTTTCAGCTTCAAGAGCTGCCTTTTTTCTGGCTTCTTCTTTTTGCTTTGCAAGAGCTTTGGATTTTTCAAGGAAGGCATTTTCATGCTCTTTCTTGACCCTTATCTGCTCTTCCTTGGCAGCCTGCATAGCTCTTAGCATCTCGATCGCAGTCATTGGCTTTGGAGGATTTGGCTCTGCGGGTGCTTCATTATCTGCAGGATTTCCTTCAGTTATAGCGCCTTTGTTTGTGGTGCTTTTCTGCGATTTATCAGATGTGCCTGATCCTTTTAAGCCGGTATTATCAGCATTTGGTGATCTATCCTTGGAATCAGTACCTGATATGCCTTTATTAACATCCTTCTGATCTTCATTTTCGGCAGTAGGATCAGTTTCACTTGCTATGATCCTTACGCTTCCAGCTGAGACATCCCAGAACCTCATTAGGAGTTTTAGAAGTGTTGACTTGCCGCAGCCGGAAGGGCCGTGGATTCCTAATATCTGGCCTCTTGGGAATCCTATACTTAAGTCTTTTAATACAGGCTCTTTGCCATAGGTGAAAGATATATTATCGGTATATATACTCTCAACCTTGGGATATAGGCATTTGCCATCTGTATTTTCCGAAACAACAGGAGTTTCTTTTAACAGATCAAGGACTCTTGCAGCACTTGCCATAGTCTGCACCAGGTTGTTGGACAGATTGGAAAGAGCGATCACTGGTCCAAAGGAACTCATGATGGCTACTACTGCGATTATTATATGTCCCGGATTTTCAAAGGTTGCAGATCCTGCATATATGACAGCAAGGAGCATGATCCAGGACGATATCTGGATAGTTATATCTGTTACTGCGGTTTGGTCACCCTGATATTCGGACAGTTTCTTGGATATAGTTGTAAGTTTTGTGGATTTATCTATAATTGCCTTTTGTCTTATTTCGCCGCTTCCATATTGGATCGTCTCATCAAGGCCTCTAAGGCTTTCAAGGACGTAGGAATTAAGCTCTCCAAAGTTCTCTCTATATTCCCTGCCTTCATCACTTCCACGTTTTCCGTTTATAACAGGGATCACAACTCCAACAACTATATATGCTATAAGAGCGATGACTCCGGCTACGGGATATATGCGCCATTCGAAGATCACCATTATGATCGTCATGATAAGAGCGATAAATACAGGCGATATAGTATGTGCATAAAACACTTCCAAAAGCTCTATGTCAGATGTGAGTATAGTAATTATATTGCCCTTGTCTCGTCCTTCGAGCTTTGCCGGTGACAGTCTTCTAAGAGCAGAGAATACTTTGTGCCTTATAAGCGCAAGGAGCTTGAATGCAATAAAGTGGTTACAGTACTGCTCTGCATAGTGGAGTAATCCTCTAAGAACTGCCATTATTACAAGTGATATAGCAGCTGCTCTGGAAAAAGATATGGCGGTAATATTGCCGGATACGCTATCTGCTGCAGCGCTTCCTCCTGCAAGAATCATAGCTGCTCGCACCGTCAGGAATACAGCGCATAAAAATCCTAAAACTCCAAGAGTTATCGCAAGGATCATTATAGGCATAAGCGGTTTTACCAAAGAAGCAAGGTCTTTTATCGTGCGCAGATTCTTTTTATTTCTATCATTCTTGCTTTCGGAGATAGGAACCTGTGAAGCTGCTGCATTGCCGGATGTCGCTGCAGCCTTGTGAACCGGCATCTTGCCTGTCTTACACTTGCCGCCGTTGTAATTTTCAAGTTTCTGCTGTGCATTAAAAAGCAGTGCATAGCTTCCGAAGTGGTTCATAAGATCCTTATGAGTTCCCTCTTCTTGTATGCATCCATCTTTGAGCATATATATCTTGTCAGCATCTACTACATTAGCAAGCCTGTGAGTTATAAGAATAACTGTGTGATCCTTGGCTATATCCTTAATAGCCGTCATGATCATCTCTTCTGACTCGGCATCTATATTGGAAGTTGCTTCATCGAAGATATAGATGTCGGTATCATGCAGAAGGGCTCTTGCTATTGCAAGTCTTTGCTTCTGGCCGCCTGAGAGGTTTGACGCGTTTTCAAGGATCTCCATGTCCAGAATATTCGTTTTTATATCTTGAGCATTTTGAAGGCTATTACTTTGAATCTGATCAGTTTGTATTTGTGAGTTATCTTTTTTTATGGTGATAGTCTTATCATTAGTAGCGCTATCCGTGGCATTACTATCAGCAGCATTACTATTTAGGGTTAAGAGATTTACTTTCTTAAGCGCTTCTAGCATCAGCTCGTCAGTTATTGTATTGGCTGATTCATTATGAGCAGATTTTTGTTCTGAAGATTCATTACTTGCACATTCTTTATCTTTTGATCTGTTGCACCCTGCGATTGCCAGATTGTCTCTGATAGTACCTTTGAACAGGATTGCTCCGGATGAAACAAGCGTTATATTCTTAAAAAGCTCATTTTCTTTTATTAAAGATATCTCTTTGTCGCCTATCTTGATGGAGCCCTGATAGTTCTTTTGCCTGCCCATAAGAAGAGATGCAATGGTGCTCTTGCCGCTTCCTGATACGCCGACTATAGCTGTAAAGCTTCCTTTGGGGATCTTCATGTTTACAGCTTTAAGAACAGCTCCTTTTTCCTTCTGTCTATTAATAAGACCTATATCATCAGGATTATTAGATGGTGACAGCGCTGTATCTGTGACAGGAACTTTTCCAAAACTTGCAGCTTCTTTATTACCAGTTTCTTTATTACTGGTTTCATTATTACTATCATCTTTATTACCAATATCTCTATCACTGCAATCTTTATCATTAGTTTTTTTATCATTAGTATTTTTATCATAGGAAAAAAATACCTTGTCAAAAGTTATGCAATCAGCATCCTCTGGAAAATCCTCTTCCCCTCCCGCCGGCTCTTCAAGATCCAGAAGGTTAAATATCTTGTCACTTGCGGCCATTCCGTTCATAGCTATGTGGAAATATGAACCAAGCCTCCTCATAGGAAGGAAGAATTCTGCTGCAAGTAGGATTATAGTAAGCGCTCCTGAAAGCGTGATACTGTTTTTGGAATATTCTGATAGTGATACGATGATACCTGCTGCTGCGCCGCCATATGCCATGATGTCCATGACACTTGTGGAGTTGAGCTGCATAGTCAGAACCTTCATTGTGACATTCCTGAAGTGTTCGGATTCGGCATCCATCTTATTGGCTGCAAATTGATCGCTCTGGTAGATCTTAAGAGTAGTAAGACCTTGAATATTATCAAGAAAGCTGTCCCCAAGGCTTGCATACATGCTCCAGTATCTGTTAAGGAGCCTTTTGGCGATCTTCTGGACTACAACTATTGAGATTGGGATAAGAGGAACGAATACAAGGAGTATGACAGCTGCCCGTATACTGATAAAACAAGTAACAATAAAAAGAATGACAGGCGCTATCAGTGCATAGAAAAGCTGCGACAGATACAGACCAAAATAGGTTTCCAGCTGATCTACGCCCTCTGTCATAAGCTGTGTTACTTCGGCTGATGAAACCTTCTCCTTATAAGAAGAGCCAAGACTTAGAAGTTTATCATAGATCTTTTGCCGCAGGATCTTCTTAACATCTGCACTTGCGTTAAAAGAGCTTTCTGTTTCTTTTTTGTCAAAAATAAATCTTAGAACTATACAAATAATCGCAGGAACTATATATTTAATAAATGAGCCTGCACTAACGGATGCTTCTCTTCCATTAATCAAAGTCATGCCTACAGTCACGACTTTAGAGATTATCTTTGATATACAGATAACGATCACTATCTGACTGATAAGACCAAGCACCTTCCATATGATCTGTTCTTTGATATATTTAAGCGCATCTTCCAGAAGTTCCAGCAGTCTTTTCTTGATCATCCCCAACGCTCCCTATATTGATTTTATAGTTTTGATTCATACTTTCGACTTAGACGGTGCTGTATCATCAAAGCTGAACGTATAATTTTTTCTATAAAAGCTATTTTCTTATGATTCATATAGTATCAGATTTAGGTTATATCTTATATTTTAACGATATTCCATACTATTATCAATTCGAATATTCCTACTTACTATATCTATTTCATGTTTTAAATTGTATAGTTATAGTTATTATTTTGTTAGTGTAATAGAAACAATTACATCAATTGCTGTATTCCGATAAAATTTTCCTTGTATATAAAACAGCAAAAAGCGTCCATGCCTTCAGACACAGACGCTTTTTGCACACTATACTGTTAACACTGCTACTCAGAGCAGTAAGACTTTGACTAACTTATAATAATTATTATTCGCTACACTTGACTGGAGTTGTAATAATCTATATTCTGTCTGCATCATCTAAGGCTTTGAGAATACAACGCCAATTACGTATGTTTCATAATCTCTTGATCGCATCCATAGCCAGGCTGGATCTTTCGCATTCTTCTGCGGACAGGGTCAGCTGCCAACAGTAAGGGCTGTCTTTCATACACTTGGCTGCATAGGATAGGCCGTTAGTTCTTTTATCAAGGAAGGGCTTATCGATCTGGTTGGGATCACCAAGGAGTATTATCTTGGTATCCTTACCTGCTCTTGTGATGATACCCTTAGCCTGATTAGGGGTCATATTCTGAGCTTCATCTATGATGAGATAGGTCTTGGCAATGGAGCGGCCTCTGATGAAGTTAAGGGCTTCTGTCTGGATGATGCCTCTATCGAAGATCTCAGCTATCTTGTCAGAAAGTTGTTCTTCGTCTTCGTACCTTTCTGCTTCATCGGAGTCAAGGATCTGTTCAAGGTTATCGATTATAGGCCTCATGAGAGGTGCTATCTTCTCCTGCTCGTCTCCCGGAAGGAAGCCTATATCATCATCAAACTGTGCGTTTGGACGACATACTATGATCCTTCTGTATTCGCCGGTTACATTGTTGAATACCTTCTCAAGGCCTACTGCAAGTGAATAGAAGGTCTTGGCGGTGCCGGCCATACCCTTTATTATTACAAGAGGTGCTTCCTGAGCACTTGCCATAAGGGCTTCCTGCATGAAGTACTGTCCTACGTTTCTTGGGGTTACTCCGTAAGGCTTACACTTTTTGTACTTTAAAGGTACGACTTTGCCATTATGTATTCGTCCAAGAAGTGACTTCCTGTCTGACTGATCCGGCTTTAGTATTACAAATTCATTTTCATGGAAAATAAGTTCGACTCTTCCTCCCTGCTCGTCTGTATCATACAGGCATTCTACAGGTATCCCGTCTTTTTTGAAATTGTCGATCTCTTCTTCAGGTACAAAAACTTCATTTCGTCCTGTGTAGAGTTCGTCTTCATCTGTTATCTGCTCTGTTGTGAAGTCTTCAGCCTTGATACCTATGATATGGGCTTTGATCCTAAGCAGAAGATCTTTGGTTACCAGTACTATCTGCTGGCCTTCCTGGTTTTCATCTATAAGGCCCTTACATACCTGGAGGATTCTGTTATCTGCTTTGTCATCAGGAAGGTCTTCCGGAAGCTCTACATTTATGCAGTTCTTTTCGACCCTGACACTTCCTCCTCCTTTTAGTTCAACTCCTTTTAATAGATCCCCGCTCATCCTTAAGTTTTCAAGATAACGTACTGCAGCCCTTGCATTAGCTCCTTTCTCACCATCTGCATTCTTGAGTCTGTCAAGCTCTTCGAGTACTACCAGTGGAAGTACAAGATTGTTGTCTTCAAAGCATTCAAGTGCGTATGGAGCCTGAATCAGAACATTAGTGTCGATTACATAAGTCTTCTTCATACGTGCAGATTCCTCCAATCTCCCTATTTAAGAAGAAAATCTGTTACTGTTTAGATAAATAATTTAGAAACAGTAACTAAGCCGCGCCCCCTGAAATGCGCAAAGGACATAACACAGGAGAACCCTGTTTCATGTCCTTTTTGGAAATTGCATTCTATTTGATAGACTTGCAAATATTTTCTTCTTCACCATATTTTCATTATATACAATACATTATTCCGATACAAGCTGTTATTTGTACCAAAAATAAAATATTATACAAGATATAGTGGTTTTGATAGTTTTATATTACATCCTGTAATTATGGGAATAGAAGTACATCCATGTACTTCTGAGCATTCCCCTTTTACGTCCTGTAATGTTGGGAATAGATGATTGTACACCATTACGTTCCAATTTACACCACAAGTTACATATATTCCAAAATTCACCAGTTCTTTAATATGTTCTTATGTATGTCAGTGTTGAAGCGCTTATTTCGTACTGGTTTCCAACCTGATAATAATAATAACTATCAGCTATCTTGGTTGTTTTTTTGGTATCTGCTCCGTAGTAGTATAAGGCTTCATCTTTGCAATAGACAGCACCTTTTCCGGTTATGGATATGTTTTCTACCATTGTATCCAGTCGCTTTAAGGATTTATCTTCATCATCTCTAACATACAGATCGTATATACCGGAGTTTCCATCACTTTCCAGCAGATCTACGACAAAATAGTATACATTATCATCTATATAAGGTGTTGCTTTGAAATACAGGCTTTCATCCTTTGGGACATCGCGCAGTATCAGGAGGTCCCCTTCTTGTGATGAAAGATACATATTTCTGGTCTTCTGACCTGAAACATAGAATAGATAACTTCTTGCATAGATACCGGATATGGAAGCGTTGTAAGCTAGAAGTTCATAGTCTGTGATTTCTTTACCATATTCTATATCACACATATAGACGCAGCTTATACCGTTATCATCAAGGGCCTGGATCATTAGCTTGCCTCTTTGCAGAGCTTCCTGTATCTCTATAACTTTTCCAAAAGGAGATTTGTATATTTCTGAGGATCCGGTGTTATAATACTGAGTCTTGTCTTCTTCCTCATCATCAGGTTCATAGTAGTCAAAAAAAGTTACATATTCGGAATAAATATCTACATATTCTGTCTCTCCGACGTCTGTTACAACACCGTTATCATAGGAGTATAGATGAAAGGTATAATCGTCAGTATGTTCACCATTGGTTGCATAAGCGATATGTGTTATGTCATCTGTGATCGTTGTTGATACCAGATCAGTGACATCTTCTGCAAGCTTTTCTGTCTTGATGCCTTCAGGTGTTATATCGCACATATACATATCTGCGCCTTCAGTCAGATAATTTTCGCCTTTTAGATATACCAATTTATCATCTTTTCCTGTAGGGATCATAGCAACATCATCATCTATAAGTCGGAGTTTTTTGGTAGCAGTATCGTAATGGTATATCTCGTAGGTTGCGCCCATATATAAACCTGTTGATAATGTCATATTTTTAAGATTCCCTCGCTGTACTGTAATAAGATGAGAGCTTTCTGTGTTATAGAAGGTGTTGATGACGAGTATATCCTTACCATCCATAAGATATTCGTTACCATTATCTGAATAGATGTATATTTCATCACTTAAGGTGTCGTACAAAATAGAGTTGTCATCACCTGATGTTGTAAAGTATCCTTTTACTTCTTTGGATATAAGTGTAGATCTTTTTTTATTTTCATCAGGATCATTAGTTATATCTTTGGTGGCTATAGAGTACAAAGATCCGCAGACTGTAGTCTTCTTCTGTTCAAGGTCTGTTATGTAATATATCCTTGTAGTATCCGGGTTGAAAATAGACAGATAATAGAATTCGCAGTCTATAACCATCGCTTCATCCACTGTTGCCAGTTTAAGAGAAGGGGCATCATCCGTTACATCGGTATCTACATAGATAACACCTTTCTCACAGTAGGTTATACCATTTATATATTCAGGTATCGATTCATCTACTGTTTTATCCTTGGATATATAGTATCTGTAACCTATGATCCCTGCTACTAATGCTATTACTAATATCACTGATATAGCAAAGACTACTTTTGTTTTTTTATTACCGGATTCTGTATTACCAATATCATTGATACCGGAATCTTTGATCTTGGTGACGTTAACCGGCGCCTCTTTTTCATCTACTGCTTCTGATCTACCATAGCTAAAAGGTACATTTTCAAATGTATTGGAATAAGTTGTGTTGTCTTCCTTATGTCTTATGAGTACCGGCTGACCACAGTAAGGGCAGAATTTAATGTTATCCGGTATATCTTTCTGGCAGTTAGTACATTGCATTTTAAACTTAACCTCATGTTGCGAGCAAAGAAAACTTTATGCCTCACATTCCTTGCAGAATAAATTGTAAGCTTCTTTTATTTGTCTGTATTTGGCTTTTGAAGCACGCATAGTATAATATTTGTTTTCAGTTTCCAGTATAATATCAAGAGTTTGTTCGTTGAATCCTCTTATCATACTCTTATTAACAAGTGCATCTCGTCTGCACCTGAATAGTATTGTACTATAAATCTTTTCCAATTCAGATAGGCTAATTTTACAGGGGTAGATTCCTCTTATGGTCTTTATCCATTGTATCCTTTTACCTGCAATGTTTTCAGATTCTATACTTATTATATCTTGTCCATTAATGAATGAGATTGTATCAGCATCAGATTTGATCCTAATGCATTTCTTCTGTTCCTGTAGTTCATCCGGTTGATTACGGTCAAGATAATCTTTAACATTATAAAGAGCCTCTTCTATCTGGGTGATGGTTCTTGCTTTTTCTTCTTCTACATCGCCTGTTGTGATAAGCTCTTCCGGAAAAAGGCCGGGTCTGAAAAATAAGTTCTGATCAATTTTGGAATATGCACATAATAGGATCGGAAGATTTATATATTGTCTTTTTATATCTGAATAAATCTCTATATCACTTTCGTCCTGCATATGAAAGCAACAAAAATCAACCCTGTAATCTATTGATTCAAGGTTATCTTTTACGCTTCTTAGACTATCACATACTTCAAGCTTATATGTAGAATTATATCTGAATCTTATATATGGTAAAGCTATCTTTTCTAAAAAATTTATTAGCCTTTTATCACGATCGTACAGAAGAAATTTTTTACCCCTCATAACTTTCCCCCTAAAGTTACATATTCCTGTTTTACTGTTTTAATCATGATTTTGAATAATAATATGATGAATAAGGTAGGGCCAAGATGTATATATCTTTTGTCATATTGGTGTATTCAAAAACACTTAAAGAGCACAATATACGTTTTAAATACTTACTATTAGCCTTATGCTACCTGATAATTTGCGAATAAATTTAGAAAAACCAGATGATAGAAATGAAAATTATGACAGATAGAACTTTATGAATGTGTATATAAAAGTATTGCTAAATGTTCGGGAGGGGATTCGAACCCCCGACCTTCCGCTTAGGAGGCGGACGCTCTATCCAGCTGAGCTACCCAAACGTAGGAGTGCCTTCATTTGTAAAAGGCACTTTATCAATTTAACACAATAATAGAATTTTTTCAATCTATTATTTTTTTTCTGGGAAAATAATATGACCTTGCAGCCATATGTTGCCTTTAAATCTTCGTCCTACAGCAGGTTCTCCCAAAAGATCTTTCCTGTTTATGGCTATGTCTATGTCGATGTCAGAACATTTTACAGACAGTATGTAAACAGGTTCTTTGGTATAGGTGTTTATAGTAAGCCTGTAATCAGTTATCTCACCCATCATTGAATACTGATCACATTCTACGCCGTAAGGCATAAAATAGTTGTCAACAAGAGTGTATACATCCTCTTTGAGGATTTTATCGGAGATAGTTGTATAGATGTTCATATCATCCAGAGTCAGCGATTCAATCGCATTCTCATCCCCATTTCTTGCTGAGCTTACAAGTCTTGTTCTTGCTTGTCTTTTCTTTTTAAGCAGTCTTTTCTGATTAGGAGTCTTGGCAATAGGGAGCATTATAGTTCCCTGTGTAGACAGTGCAGAAAGTGCTACGGATGTTCCGGTTGTTTTCTTCTGTCCGTTTTCAGATATCTTAAGATAATCCATCATATTCTGAAGATAGAATATCATAGTGATACCAACTCTTGGATCATCGCATACTCCTGCATAAGAATCTGTAGCAGCATGCTGTTCGACTGTTATGTCTTCTGACGATGAGATGCATTCACTTTTTATATAAGGATAATAGTATTCATATATAAAGTGATTTCCACTCTTAAATTGGCCATAAACGACCACTCCCAGTCCCGGCGCGAATTCTTTGGTGAACTGTGCAAACATTTCGTCATCTTCATTTTTTATATATTCTCGCTCGTCTGCATGCTGGACGCAGTATTCCAGTAGCTTTTCGAGCGCGCCTCGGCCCTGCAAACCTGCAAGGCCGACAGCTCTCATAAATTTATGCATTATTTCTCCGGAATAAGTACTTCTTTTCCGCCCATGTATGGTCTTAAAGCTACAGGAATCTTAACTGATCCGTCAGCCTGAAGGTTGTTCTCAAGGAATGCGATAAGCATTCTAGGCGGAGCTACTACTGTGTTGTTAAGTGTATGTGCAAAATAGTTTCCATCTTTGCCCTTGATTCTGATCTTAAGACGTCTAGCCTGTGCATCTCCAAGGTTAGAGCAGCTACCAACTTCGAAGTATTTCTTCTGACGTGGTGACCATGCTTCTACATCGCAGCTCTTAACTTTAAGATCTGCAAGATCTCCTGAACAGCATTCAAGTGTTCTTACAGGAACATCAAGTGAACGGAAGAGATCTACTGTGTTCTGCCAGAGTTTGTTATACCAGTTCCATGCATCTTCAGGTTTGCAGACTACGATCATCTCCTGCTTCTCGAACTGATGGATTCTGTATACACCTCTTTCCTCAATACCATGAGCGCCTTTTTCCTTACGGAAGCAAGGTGAATAAGAAGTAAGTGTATATGGCATCTCATCTTCAGGAAGAAGCTGATCGATGAACTTACCGATCATTGAGTGCTCAGATGTTCCGATGAGGTATAAGTCTTCACCCTCGATCTTGTACATCATGGCATCCATTTCAGGGAAGCTCATAACGCCTGATACAACATTGCCGTGGATCATGTACGGAGGTATTACATATGTGAATCCTCTGTCGATCATGAAGTCTCTTGCATATGCAAGAACAGCTGAGTGAAGTCTTGCGATATCACCCATGAGATAATAGAAACCATTACCTGCTACTCTTCTGGCTGCATCAAGATCGATTCCGTTGAATCTCTCCATTATATCTGTGTGATATGGAACTTCGAAATCCGGAACAACAGGCTCACCAAATTTCTCTATCTCTACGTTACATGAATCATCTTTACCGATCGGAACAGAAGGATCGATGATGTTAGGAATCTGGTACATGATATTAAGGATTTCTTCATCTACCTGCTTCTGCTTTTCTTCAAGCTGGGAAAGTCTCTCGGCATTCTTGGTAACCTGCTCCTTAACTTTTTCAGCTTCCTCTTTTTTACCTTCCTTCATAAGAGCACCAATCTGCTTGGAGATTGTATTTCTGCTGGCTCTAAGGTCATCAGATTCCTGCTTGATAGCGCGGCTTTCCTTATCAAGTTCAATAACTTTATCAACAAGTTCTATTTTCTGGTCCTGGAATTTCTTTTTGATGTTTTCCTTTACTACATCTGGGTTTTCTCTTAAAAATTTGATATCGATCATGACTGTCTCCGTTTCATTATAAAAAATAAAATTACAAATCCGTTTAAAAATATGTTATCTGCTCATAACAGCGTTTTCAAGGGCTTTTCTTTCTTCTGTACCAAGTTCTATGTCGCTTCTTCCACCCTTTATGACCTTGGTATATGAATAACAGCCTTCGTTGCCATGCACTGAGTTTATTATATATCCATTATCTTCTTCGTCAAGAAGTGCAAGCGCATAAGACAGCTGTCCGCCCATCTGATTGAGGGCGTCGTATTTGACGATTCCTACTTTCTGGAAGCAGTGTCTCATTCTCTTGTTAAGATCGATTATGTCATTTTTGTTCTTGTCAGATGCTGCTTTCATATACTGATTGTCTTCAAAAAGCTCTACAATCTGATCTTCTAAGCTTTCTGCATCTCTTCCTGACATGAACTTTGAGATCCTTCTCTTTAAGACTGATACTTCACGGCCTTGTCTAATAGTGCATATAAGTAAGATCAGTACTAATAAAAGAAGAACTGCTATAGCTATTACATATATTCCGGGATCTATATTTGAAAGTCCCATATAATTTAATATATTACTGTTCATTTGCTTTTCCTTCTATTGGTATTATTGGTCATACAATATTTTATATAAGAAGCATACGTGTTATCTTTTCAAGATCGTCGTTGTTATAAAACTCAATCTCTATCTTACCACCGCCATTATTTCCCTTTGGTGTTATTGCAACCTTGGTTCCGGTCTTTTCTTTGCACCTTTTTTCAAGATCTCTGTAGATATTCTCAAGGTTCTTGTCTATAACTACAGGTTGTTTTGGTGCCGGTTTTTCTTTGCCAAGATCTTTGACAAGTTTTTCGGCCTGACGTACACTGAGCTTTTCGTCAAATATCTTCTCTGCAAGCTCGAGCTGGAGCTTTTTGTCTTCTACTGATATAAGAGCTCTTGCATGTCCGCTTGTGAGTTTACCATCTATTATCATCTGCTGGACTTCATCTGAAAGTTTTAGAAGTCTCATAGAGTTTGTGATCGCAACTCTGGATTTGGAGACTCTTTCTGCTACTTCATCCTGCTTGAGATTGAATTCTGTGATAAGCCTGTGGAATGCCTTAGCTTCTTCAATTGGATTAAGGTTTTCTCTCTGGATATTCTCAATCAGCTGTATCTCTACTATCTGCTGATCTGTAAGGTCATTCCTGATTACTACAGGAACTTCCTTGATACCTGCTGCTCTGGCTGCACGCCAACGTCTTTCACCTGCAATTATCTCAAAATGGTCATCCCTGTTTCTTACGAGCAATGGTTCAAGAATTCCGACCTGTTTTATTGATTCTGCAAGTTCCTGAAGAGCATCCTCATCGAACTGTTTTCTTGGCTGGTCGTGATTGGGCTCAACTTTTGTGATCTTGATCAATTTTTTTGATTCATCGCTTTCTAATGCTTTTTCTTCTTCGACAATTACAGTAGCTTTCTTTACTTCTTTTTTGGATTCTCCTGCCGGTATCAGACTGTCCAGACCTCTTCCAAGTCCTCGCTTTGTTTTAACTGCCATGTTTTCCTCCGTTCCTATCCTTTACCCTTGTTTAGCCTTCATTAGCAATTACTTCTTCTGCAAGTAATTTATAAGCTTCTGCTCCTGCAGATTTTGGTTCATATAAATTAATTGGAAGTCCGTAGCTTGGAGCCTCTGCAAGTCTTATATTTCTTGGAATTATTGTCTTGAATACATTTTCATCAATGTGATCCTTGACATTTTCTACTACCTGTAATGAAAGGTTTGTTCTGGCATCGAACATAGTGAATACAACACCTTCCATTTCAAGCCTTGGATTAAGTCTTTCTTTTACAAGGTTGACTGTATGTACTAGCTGGCTCAGTCCTTCGAGTGCATAATATTCACACTGTATAGGCACCAGAACTTTATCAGCTGTTGTCATCGCATTAACAGTCAGCATGCTAAGTGATGGAGGACAGTCGATGATTATGAAGTCATAATTATCTTTGACCTTGTCTATCTCGTTCTTGAGAATATATTCCTTCTTATCTATGTCTATAAGCTCGATCTCTGCTGCTGACAGATTGATGTTAGAAGGTATTATGTCGATTCCCGGAAGATCCTCTACTATATCATGTCTGATACATTCTGTTACAGAACTTTCTCCTATCATAAGATGATAGATAGTTCTGTCTATTTCATTTTTGTCTAAACCGAATCCGCTTGTTGTATTGCCCTGGGGGTCTGCATCGATTACGAGAATTTTCTTGTTTTCTTCAGCAAGAGCTGCTGATAGATTGATAGAAGTTGTTGTTTTACCAACTCCTCCCTTTTGGTTCGCTACCGCTATGATTCTTCCCATATATCTCCCATTTCTGCGCCGATATTATGATTATGATTCCAAAATTCACGTATTATTTTGAGAATGTTCCAATTTAAAACATGTTCCTGAATGAATCGAGAGTATTACTTACAATATTAGATTCCTGTTTTATTTTGGATTCCACTCTCACACTTGAATCAGCGGCGGATATGTCACTGATTCATTGAAAAACGTCATTTAACGTCAAAAAACAATCGCAAACGGCGCCTGCGATCATTTTGTTTGGATATGGTTTATGTCCTCTTTAAAACAAACATTACCAGTATCTTTGGTATTTACACTTTGTCTGAGTATAAAAGGTTGATCATTTAATGAATCAGTGTTCTTTTCATATACTCGGATTTTTTATGGGTGTTATTTGGAATTTTTAGATTCCAATTTTTTCTTAATGACTTTGTTGTCATTTTTTGAGTTTTTACACCCATTTTTTACTGCTTTTACCTTGTTTCACGTTGTAATTAAACGTTATTTAACTATGTTTCACGGAAGATTATACTAAATATTGATTATTTTGTTTCACGTGAAACAAAGTTTTGTGCTTTTTTGGAATAACACAACTGTATTTTGGAATGTTTCACGTGAAACAAAGGTATAAATTTTCGCTTCACGTGTTTAACACTTATTTATTATAGTGGTTGTTTTGAAGGTAGTCCAGCTTTTCGGGGGTATAATTTTGGAGTTGTTTTTGATTTGTTAATTATTACAATAGATCTTTCTATATCAGAACCAGGTAAGAATGTATTATTGACAGAGCTTATAGTACCGCCAAGAGTTTTTATGGCTTTTTTAGACAACTCTATTTCTTCATTAATTTTGTTACTTTTATATGCAACAAAATGACCACCAACTTTTACATAAGGAAGTATATATTCAGAAAGAGTTGACATATTAGCAACTGCTCTTGCTGTTCCGATATCAAATTTTTCACGTAGAACACCGTTCTTGGAATTAGAATAATCTTCTGCTCTTCCATGAACAGTTTCTATAGATCCGCCATCTTCATTAAGGCCAAGTTCATTAATAACTTCATTGAGGAAGTTAAGTCTCTTATTGAGTGAGTCAAGAAGGGTAACTTTAAGATGAGGGAATGCTATCTTAAGAGGTATACCTGGAAATCCGGCACCTGTTCCAACATCTATTAAAGACAGTTCCTTCTTATTAAAATCAAAATATGGTACTGCCATAAGTGAATCAACAAAATGAAGCTGACATACATCATTGAACTCAGTAATAGCAGTCAAGTTCATTACTTCATTCCACTTAACAAGCAGATTATAATACTTGTCAAATTGTTCTATCTGATGATCAGATAATTCAACATTTATAGATTTAAGATCACTGATCATCTTACTATAATCGTTCATAGTTAACCTCATGTCGCGAGCAAAGTAAGTGACACGAGGCATAAATTGATGGAGCTCGCGACATCAATTTAGGGTTGAAAATGGAACATTTTCAAACTTAACCTCATATTTTAAAAATGCCTTGCATTTATTTCTTATATACAGAATCAATATATACAAGTAGTACTGATACATCGGCTGGATTAACTCCGCTTATCCTACTGGCCTGTCCTATATTGATCGGCTTGAACTTCTTGAGTTTCTGTCTTGCTTCTATTCTAAGACTTGATACCTTATCATAATCAATATCAGCAGGAATGAGTTTGTTCTCAAGTTTCTTAAAGGCAGCAATCTGCGATTCCTGTCTTGTGATATATCCTTCGTATCTTATATTGATCTCAACCTGCTCTGTAACATCTTTGGTAAGCTGAGGTCTTTCAGGATCAATTTCACATAAAACATCATATGAAAGCTCAGGCCTACAGATAAGTTCTGCAAGAGTGCATGCTGTCTTTAGAGTTGATGAGCCATGTTCTGTCATAAACTTCTGTATATTGGCAGAGGCTCCTACTCGTGTATTTTTAAGCCTTTGTATTTCACTTTCTATCTGCTGTTCTTTTAGAAGGAGATAATCGTACTGCTCCTTGGTTATAAGACCTGCTTCGTAACCCTTTTTTCTAAGACGAAGGTCTGCATTGTCCTGTCTTAGGAACAGTCTGTACTCGGCACGTGATGTCATCATCCTGTAGGGTTCAAGATTGTCCTTGGTAACAAGATCATCCACAAGTACTCCTATATATCCTTCGCTTCTATCGATAGTTATATATGGCTTACCTGTTAGCTGTCTAGCTGCATTGATACCTGCATAAAGGCCCTGGGCAGCGGCTTCTTCATAACCGGAGCTTCCATTGAACTGACCTGCGCTAAAACATCCTCTAATAGTTCTGATCTCAAGTACAGGAGAAAGCTGACCGGATGCAAGGCAGTCATATTCTATTGCATATGCATTCTTTACAATCTTACAATTCTCAAGACCCGGAACAGATCTGTACATCTGAAGCTGTACATCTTCAGGCATAGAAGAAGACATACCATCAACATATACTTCATTAGTGAAGGTTCCTTCCGGCTCAATAAATACCTGATGTCTATCATGATCAGGGAACTTTACGACTTTATCTTCGATAGAAGGACAATATCTGGGTCCTATTCCTTCTATAACACCTGAATACATAGGAGATCTTCCAATATTCTCACGGATGATCCTATGTGTTTCTTCATTAGTATATGTAAGCCAGCATGAAACCTGAGGCTTCTGCACATCTTTAGGATCTGTTGAGAAGGAAAAAGGAACTACAGGATCATCACCAAACTGTTCTGTCATCTTGGAATAATCAATGGTATTACCGTCCATTCTGGCAGGTGTTCCGGTTTTAAATCTTCTAAGTTCAATTCCGGCATTTATTAATGAAGCAGACAGATTGTTGGATGGCTGCATTCCATTTGGTCCTGTATAAGTAATGCTCTCACCACACAAGCATCTTGCTTTTAGATATGTTCCGGTACAAAGAATAACAGCTTTACAGTTATATATACCACCTGTTGCAATCTTAACACCTGTGATCCTATACTTATATCCTTCATGAGAAAGATTGGTTCCAAATTCATCCGTAGTATCTGAAGTGACTTCTTCAGTAATAAGTTCTACTACTTCAGTCTGTTTGATAGTAAGATGCTCCTGAGCCTCAAGCTTTTTCTTCATAAGAAGAGAATACTGAAGTTTGTCAGCCTGAGCACGAAGAGAATGTACGGCTGGTCCTTTGGATACATTGAGCATCTTGGACTGAAGGAAGGTTTTATCTATATTTTTGCCCATCTCACCGCCGAGTGCATCTATTTCTCTAACAAGATGTCCCTTGGATGATCCACCTATGTGTGGATTACAGGGCATAAAAGCAATATTGTCGGCACTAACAGTAAATACAACTGTTTCAAGCCCAAGACGTGCACAGGCAAGAGCTGCCTCACATCCGGCATGTCCGGCACCTATTACACATACATCAACATTATCAAAGTTAGAATTAATCATGTTCATACCTATAATATATTAAAATTCAAACTTCCCAACTTTTTTGAAAAGTTTATATAAAAATAGTTAAAATAATTTAATTATATTGATTATATATAAATATTCATATGAGGCAGGTTCTCAAAATCCCGATGCCTCATATGTCTTCATTATTTACCCATACAGAATTTGGAGAATATCTCTTCTACAAGGTCATCTCCTACTTCTTCACCTATTATGAGTCCAAGGCTTTCATATGCATCATGAAGATCTATGGTGTAGAAATCTTCACTAAGTCCCTGCTCTACAGAGTTTTTTACAAGACATAGAGATCTGTAGGCTTTTTCAAGGAGATTCTTGTGACGAAGGTTCGTTACATAGATCTCATCTTCAGGGACAAGCTTACCATTGAAGAAAAGGTCACTTATCGCATTTTTAAGTTCATCAATTCCATTTCCAAGTATCATTGATGTGGTGATAACAGGGACATCAGATGATACACCTACAGTTTCTAAAAGCTTAGAGATATTATCTTTGGTGATAATGATCTCATCTTCTTTATCTGTCTTATTAAGAAGGACTATTATCTTTTTATCTTTGACAGAGGTAAGGATCTCTATATCTTCATCATTGATCTGTGAAGTAGAATCGATCATATATAAGATAAGCTCAGCTTCCCTTGCATATTTTCTTGCTTTCTCAACACCGATTGCTTCGATCTTATCAGCAGAATCTCTGATGCCGGCTGTATCAATTACATGAAGGAGTATATTGCCAAGCTTAACATCATGCTCTATTACATCTCTTGTGGTTCCGGCGATATCAGTAACTATTGCAGTCTCCTCTCCTGTCAGGACATTAAGAAGAGATGATTTACCGCTATTGGGCTTACCGATTATAACTGTGCTAAGCCCGGTAGCTCTAACTCGGCCTTCATCGGCGCTTTTTATAAGTTTATCGCAATTTCGTATAATTTTGTCGCACATTGGCATGATCCGATCTTCATATCCTGTAAGATCATAATTCTCCGGATCATCCAGAGCAGATTCTATATAAGCCATCTCGTATATTATCTTGGAACGCATATCTTCGATAATATTACGCATGTCTCCTCTAAGCTGCTTCTCAGAATTGTTAAGAGCAAATTCTGACTTGGCTTCTATTATATCCATTACAGCTTCTGCTCTTGTAAGGTCTATACGTCCATTTAGAAAAGCTCTTTTTGTAAATTCTCCGGGTTCTGCAAGTCTGCATATGTTCTCATCAGATATAAGTTCATGGAGGATCTTCTGCATTACCATAGTTCCGCCATGAGTATTAACTTCAACCACATCTTCTTTGGTATAAGAATGTGGTGCTCTCATAACTGATACCATAACTTCATCTATAAGATCACCCTTAGTATCACAAAAATATCCAAAACGTATAGTACCGCTTTGGTGCGACTGTAAGTCAAATTCATGTTTTGCATTTTGATAAAAATGTGATACAGCTTCTATTGCTCTAGTACCACTAACTCTTATTATGCCAATTCCGGCATCACTGGCAGCGGTGGCTATAGCAGCAATGGTATCGTCATTTGAATGAATCATATGTACCTCTAAATCAATATCTATTGATTCTTGAATAAAAAACAAAAATTTATCAAATAGGCCAATTAAAAACCACAAAATACACCCCACTTATAAAAGCGGGGTGTATCAAAAAGTCTGAGTTATCTTCTATTTCATATCTATAGAAGAAACGCAACAATCCGGTCGTCATAAGGTATTAAAAGAAAACTTAATCCTGCCTTTTTTATTTCTTAAGTGTAACAACAACCCTGCGATATGGCTCCTCGCCTTCTGAATGTGTTGTAACATAACGGTCATTCTGAAGAGCGGAGTGTATGATTCTTCTTTCGTAAGGGTTCATAGGCTCAAGAGATACGTTTCTTCTGGTCTTTCTAACCTTATAAGCAATATTCTTGGCAAGGTTTTCAAGTGTAGCCTTGCGACGCTGACGATAATTCTCAGTGTCAACCTTTACATGAATGTACTCTTCCTGATCACGATTTATAACAAGTGATACAAGGTACTGAAGAGAATCAAGTGTCTGACCTCTCTTGCCGATAAGTACGCCCATGTCAGCACCCTTAAGGTCAATATTAAGAACTGTATTTACTTTGTCAAAAGAAATACCAAGTTCAACAGGCATATCCATTGCCTTGAATACGTCTTCAAGAAATACTTTTGCAGAATTTACAATAGCATCCTCGTCAAAAATAGCTACTTTTTTAGCTGTATCTTTAGCTTCATCTGCAACATCCATAGAAGCTACAGCATCATTTTCTGAAGCCTTGGCTACTGGAGCATCAGAGCTTTTTTCTTCCTTGACATCAATATCATCAAAAGAGATTTCGGCTTTAATCTCCTGTTCCTTAATACGAGCTTTGATAATAGCAGGCTTTATTCCCATTCCGAGGAAACCTGTAGATCCTTCGCTGACAACCTGATAATCGAGTCTGTCAGATGTAACTGATAACTGCGCACAAGCTTCTGTTATAGCTTCGGAAACTGTCTTGGCAGCATATTCTTTATATTCACTCATCTTTAGTCTCCTAGTTTACAATTCTCAATTAGTGAGTTCTGTCGTATTCTTTGACCATATTGGCAGCATGTAAGAGCGAATCTTTACGTGCCTTACCAGAATCGTATAAAGCTGTAACCTGATCAAGTCTTTCAGAACGCTCAGTTTCAGAAACGGAACTTGTAGTAGCCTCCTGGGCAAGTGTAGAAAGGTTTCTGTTAGAGAAATTAGCATAGTTTGAAAGGTTAGGTGTAAGATCTTTTCTCTTCTCAAGTTTCTTTTGATACTTGGCCTGATTCTCTTCGATCATAGCATCGATATCAATCTTGTCGATACGGTGGTTGACGATAATAGCAAGAATCGTACGGATAACAGCAGCTGCAATCCAGTAGATACCCATACCTGCAGGAAGTGTAAAACAGATCCATGCAGAGAAGATAGGCATTACTACGTTCATAGTCTTCATGGAATTCTGCATCTGAGCTGCAGGATCGTTAGGATCAAGCTTCTGTCCTGTCTGAGTCATAGATGTTGTAAGCTTAACTGACAGATACTGTGTAAGGAAAGCAAGCACAGGAACTATGACAGCAAGGATGATCGCTACAATAACACCTGCAGAAAATCCTGCAGAATGGAACTTCTCAATAGCTTCAGAGAACATGAACTGTGGTGAGTTGGAAATTGTAAGTCCAAGGAAGCTGTTCATTGTCTCTACATTAGAAGAAGTTGTGTTTATTGTATTAACAAGATCTGTGTTGCCTGTAGAAGAAGCCCAATTTGAAAGATCTTCCCAGTTTGCTGTTGAGAACTTGTTAAGGAGCTGAGCATAATAATCGCTGGATGCTCCATTTTCAGCCATCTCTTTTACAATGGCTGCAGCACTTGTTGAACCTGATACAAGGTTTGTAACCTGCTCAGAAGCAGAATCGCCAAGCTCTACAAGAGCACTTCCAAGTTTTGAAAATACGTCATTAACAGCAGGAACGTATTTCGGAATATTGTAAATAACACGATACAGAGGAAGAAGGATAACCATCTGAAGAATCATCTGTACACAGCTACCTGACATTGATACGCCGTATTTGCCGTATACAGCCTGAATCTCCTGATTCATAGCCATCTGTGAATCTGTATCTTTCTTATTTTTGTACTTGTCCTGAATAGCTTTGATCTCAGGCTGCATCTTGGCCTGAAGCTTACTGAACTTCTGCTGTCTGTAAGTAAGAGGCAGCATAGCTACATAAATAATAAGTGTAAAAAGAATAATGGCAATACCGATATTGCCGACAGCAACGCTACCGTCGCTATTAGTAAATAACCCTGCAATTCCGGCCAGAACGATATAAATAGCGTTCATGATATAACCGAGAATTACCGCAATCCATTCGAACATTTAAGCAGTCCTCCGCTTACCTTCCCCCTCAGGGAACCGGGTCATATCCGCCGCTTGAAAAAGGATTGCACCTTAATATTCTCCAAAGTGCAAGTAATCCACCTTTAAAAGCGCCGTATTTGGTAACCGCTTCAAGAGCATATTCTGAACATGTCGGTATATAAGGACATTTAGTGCTCTTAAAAGGCGATATGTATTTCCGGTAAAACCTGATAAGAAAAATAAATAGTTTTTTCATGTGCACCTCCCATAAGTCAAGGAATGTCACATATTTTCATAGTTACATGCAGTAAATACTACAATAAGTAGCATAATCCGAAAAGTAATATCTTCATATAAGAAGTAAACATAATATAATAACCACAATTATAGAAATAATGATAAATAAACAATAATCATATATCTGTAATTAAGGTAACGATGATAAAAATATTAATTGTAATTAAAGTAACAATAATAAAGTAAATACAATATGGTTACCTTATATCTGCGTGGTAAACGATATTACGTTCAAAAGTTTAGAACTTCTCCATGTTCGCTTCTTTATATAAAAACACCTGCAACTACTTTCAGATCTGCTCATTATTTTGCATTAAATGAGCTTTTGCCATGAGCTTAAGGAATGAATCCTCCAGTGTGTGATAATCAGCATCTTTACTTGCTGATCTGGCAACGACTACGATGTTTAAACCACTATTAAACATCTGTTCATGTAGCCTCACGATCTCACGGATAAGTCTTGCAAAATGATGTCTTACAACACTATTTCCGATCTTTTTAGAGCAGGAGATACCAAGATAGCTATCTTCTGTCTGATTCTTCCACACATATACGACCAGATACCTATCTGCAATGGATCTTCCATTGTTATATACATTTTTGAATTCGTATGATTTTCTAAGTGATTTCATGTAATTAAAAAATAAGGCTACATTTATATAAAATGCAGCCTTTAAGTCAAGTATCCTTAAGCGGATAATCTCTTTCTACCTTTAAGTCTTCTGGCAGCCAGCACTTTTCTTCCACCTGGAGTACTCATTCTAGCTCTGAAACCATGTACTCTCTTGCGCTGAAGCTTATGCGGCTGAAATGTCATCTTTGCCATGTCTTATAACACCTCCTTTACCAAAATAATACACGTCCAAGATCCGGTAATGATAAGGTCTTGGATCTGGAAATAAAATCTGTTTCCCTGACAGGAAAACAGATTCGATAGGTCTGTAATAATTCCTGTGTGGAAAAAATCGTTCTAATTATATATAAAATCATCTTTTTAGTCAAGTATGATTATACGCAAAAATGTCCGTATATTACGGATTTAAAAAATTTGAAAAAAGTTATCCACAAAATAATTATCAATATCTTGTATATAAATTAATTATCCACAGCTAAATATGGATTATGTGGATAACTTGTGTTTTATTTGTTTTTTATAATAAAAATCCACAAATTGTGGAAAAAATGTGGATAAAGTACTTTTTTCAGATGGTAAAAAGTGGTGATAAGTGATTTTATCCACCTTTTTATAGTTGATTTTGTTCTTAACACGGTCAGTGTATAACTTTATAATAAATTTTTTTTATCAAAATTTAAAAAAGTTATCCACAATCCTGCAAAATTGATGTTTAGGTTTTTTTACGATAAAATTAATTTATTCTACTATAATTAATGGGGGAATCTATGTTATCCGACGAAATCACATCTATCTTAAATGACAGCTGGGATCATATTAAAGATGCCGTTAGAGAAGAATCAGGCATAACAGACATATCTTATCATACCTGGATCGAGCCTTTATCTTTCTATGAATATAACGGCGGCGTTGTTTTTATTCTGATACCTTCTGATAATTCAATCGCCCACAATTACATAACTACGCATTATCAGAACTTCTTTAAGGTGGCTATCTCTGAGCTTATAGGTGAAGCTGTTGATGTTTCCTTCGTCCTTCAAAAGGATGTAAATATTAATAATGAAAAGACATCAACTCCTTCTGCGGAAAAAGAGTCTGTATCCGAGAGTCAGAGCTATGAGAATTCAAATCTTAATCCAAAATACAGATTTGATACTTTTGTAGTCGGATCCAATAATAAATTTGCACATTCGGCATCTCTTGCAGTTGCTGAATCTCCGGGAGAAAGCTACAATCCTCTTTTCCTATACGGAGGTCCCGGACTTGGTAAGACTCACCTTATGCATTCCATAGGTCATTTTATCATGGAGCATAATTCATCTGCCAAGGTTCTATATGTAACATCAGAGGCTTTTACCAACGAGGTTATTGAATCAATCCGTTCAGGTAAGCAGGAATCAATGTCCAAGCTTCGTGAGAAATACCGCACGGTTGATGTTCTTATGGTAGATGATGTTCAGTTTATCATAGGTAAAGAGTCTACGCAGGAGGAGTTCTTCCATACTTTTAATGAGCTCCATCAGGCCGGCAAACAGATAATCCTGTCATCTGACCGTCCTCCTAAGGAGATGGAGACTTTGGAAGAAAGGTTCAGATCCCGCTTTGAGATGGGCCTTATCGCTGATATCCAGGCACCTGACTACGAGACCAGAATGGCTATCCTTCGCAAGAATGCTGAGAATTTTGGCAATCATATAGATGATGAGATCCTTGAATATATAGCAACCAACATTAAGAGCAATATCAGAGAGCTTGAAGGTGCTTTCAATAAGATAATCGCATATTCGCGTCTTAATAATGTGGAGATCAATATTGATAATGTCAAAGAAGCTCTCAGAGATATCATATCTCCTGAAGAAAACAAGATCATAACTCCGCAGCTTATCGTCAATACTGTATGTGAACAGTACGGCATAAGGATAGATGATGTGGTATCAAGAAAGCGTAACTCTGAGATAGTCCTTCCAAGGCAGATCATAATGTATCTGTGCAGAGAGATGACTGATATCTCTTTGGAAGAGATCGGAAGGATCCTTGGCAAAAAAGATCATACCACAGTTATGTCCGGTATCAGCCGTATAAAAGGAAAGCTATCCACAGATGAGGATCTTGTTAAAAATGTGGATATAATCAAAAAGAAACTTGGACCCACATCATAATATTAAAAAAATTATAGATTAATTGTGAAAAATATACGCTAAATTCACATTGATAAGTCTTATTATCAACAGTCTTTTCGTTGTAAAAAAGCAAGTAAAATTGTATAATAATAAAGGTTTTGCACTTATCAACATTCTATAATAATTAGAATATTATTTTATTCTTTTTCTTTTTATCTGCACCGGAATTCATTCCAAAAGATTTTTTAGGTGGATAAAATTAATACCTACACATATAAACTTTTTATAGACAGAAAGGAAGTATCGGAGCTATGAAATTTGTATGCTCGAAATCAAATCTTGTTAGTGGACTTCAGATTGTTTCTAAGGCAGTGCCTGCAAAGACAACAATGTCTATTCTACAGTGTATATTAATTGACACTACAGAAGGAGTTATAAAGTTCATAGCTAATGATATGGAGCTTGGAATAGAGACTATAGTAGAAGGCAATATCCTCGACAGAGGTTATATCGCTATTGATGCAAAGATCTTTTTTGACATCATAAGAAAGCTCCCTGACAATGATGTAACTATCGAATCACAGAATACAGAAGGCAATATTAAAGTTACTATAAGCTGTGAGAAGGCCAAGTTCACTATCCTTGGAAGAAGTGGTGATGACTTCTCATATCTTCCTGCAATTGAGAGAATAGACGGAATCCAGATCTCACAGTATACACTTCGTAATATCATCCTTCAGACTATCTTCTCAATATCTGACAATGATACCAACAAGGTAATGGGCGGTGAGCTCTTTGAAGTAGACGGCAATATGCTCAAGATGGTATCTCTTGACGGACACAGAATCTCTATCAGAAGAGTTGAACTTGCAAGCAGCTATGGTTTTAAGAAAGTTATCGTACCTGGAAAAGCTCTTTCTGAAGTATCCAAGATCCTTACAGATTCTACAGAATCCATCGTAAGTATCTTCTTCACAGATAAGCATGTTCTGTTCGAGTTTGATAAGACTGTAGTTGTATCAAGACTTCTTGAGGGTGAATATTTCAATATCGATCAGATGCTCTCCTCTGATTATGAGACTAAGCTGACGATCAACAGAAGGGAATTCCTTGATTGTATAGATCGTGCTACTCTCCTTGTTAAGGAAGGTGATAAGAGACCTGTTATCATCTCAATTGAGGACGGATTCCTTGAGATGAAGATCAACTCTGCAGTAGGATCCATGGATGAAAAGGTTGATATCGATAAGCAGGGTAAAGATCTTAAGATCGGTTTCAATCCAAAGTTCCTTATCGATGCTCTTCGTGCAATTGATGATGATAATGTGGATATATATCTGGTTAATCCTAAGGCTCCATGCTTTATCAAGGATGCAGATGCAAGCTACACATATTTGATTCTTCCGGTTAACTTTACAACGGTGGACTAACGTACATAGAAATGCATCCATGCATTTCTGGACATATACTGACTACATCCTGAAGTCGGTACATAGAAATAAAAATAGAGGTTAGTAATGGATATAGTTAAGTTAAGAGAAACAGATGATTATATAAAGCTCGGACAGGCCCTTAAGAAGGCCGGTTATGAAGAATCAGGAGCTGATGCCAAGGAGGATATCCAGGCAGGTCTTGTAAAGGTCAACGGAGAAGTTGATACAAGACGCGGCAAGAAACTGGTTCCGGGAGATGTTGTTGAATACAGAGGCAGGAGTTTTAAGGTCGAAAGATGATTATTAAAAGGCTGGAGCTTTCAAACTTCAGAAACTACGAAGAACTTCATCTAGACTTTGATAAGGGTACCAATATCCTGTACGGCGATAATGCTCAGGGCAAGACCAATATACTCGAAGCAATATTCATGTCGGCAACAACCAAATCTCACAAAGGATCAAAAGACAGAGAAGTAATCAATTTTCAAAAAGATGAAGCTCATATCAGATCCATAATTGAAAGAGATCATGCAGAATACAGGCTTGATATGCATCTTAGAAAGAGTAAATCCAAAGGCCTTGCAATAGATGGTCAGAAGCTTAAAAAGGCAGCTGATTATGTTGGAAAGCTGAATGCAGTTTTTTTCTCACCGGAGGATCTTGCAATAGTCAAGAACGGCCCTTCGGAGAGGCGCAGGTTTATAGATCTGGAGCTGTGTCAGCTTGATGAGACATATCTGTACAATCTTACGAGATTCAATAAGCTTCTGGTTCAGCGTAACAAGATGCTCAAAGATATGTATGATCATCCGGAATACAGACCACTTCTGGATGTGCAGGATGATCAGATGATCATGTACGGAACTCAGATAATAAAGGCAAGGCAGCAGTTCATAGAAGATCTGTGCAGCATAATAGAGCCCATACATGATAAGCTTACGGGAGGCCGTGAAAATCTTAAGATTTTCTATGAGCCCAATGTAGCTGCAGACGATTATGAAAGCAAGTTAAAGAAAGTCAAAGACAGAGATCTGTTCCTGAAGCAGACCAGTGTAGGACCGCAGAAGGACGATTTCTCTTTTATTGTTAAGGGAGCATCACAAAACGAAGCTATAGATATCAGGAAATTCGGGTCTCAAGGCCAGCAAAGGACCGCTTCTCTCTCTCTCAAATTGTCAGAGATTGAGATCGTTAAAAAGGCCAAGAAGGAAAATCCTGTACTGCTCCTTGATGATGTGCTATCCGAACTCGATTCTAACAGGCAGAACTATCTGCTGGATACAATAGGTGATATACAGACCATAATCACCTGCACAGGTTATGACGAGTTCGTTAATCATAGATTTGAAATAAATAAGCTGTTTAAAGTAGTAAACGGAACTGTTACATCAGAGAACTGATTCCAAAATACAGCAGATAAAAAAAGAGGTTCATAAATGTCTAATAACGAAGAAGTACAGTACGGTGCGGATCAAATCCAGATTCTTGAAGGACTAGAAGCAGTTCGTAAAAGACCTGGTATGTACATTGGAACAACAGCCGCAAGAGGTCTTCATCATCTTGTATATGAGATTGTTGATAACTCAGTTGATGAGGCTCTGGCAGGTGCCTGCGACCATATTGAAGTTACAATAACACCCGGAAATACTATTATCGTAAAAGATAATGGACGTGGTATCCCTACAGGTATCAACCACAAGTCAGGACTTACAGGTGTTGAGGTAGTATTCACTATCCTGCATGCAGGTGGAAAGTTCGGTGGTGGAGGATACAAGGTATCAGGTGGTCTCCACGGCGTAGGCGCGTCAGTAGTAAATGCCCTTTCTGAATGGCTTGAAGTTAAAGTCAAACAGGGCGGCAAGATCTATATGCAGCGTTATGAAAGAGGTCATGTATGCTATCCGCTTAAGGAGATTGGTACATGCGAACTTGAAGATACAGGAACATGTGTAGAGTTTAAGCCTGATGCAGAGATATTCAGAGAGACAACAGTATTTGATTACAATGTCCTAAGGCAGAGACTTCGTGAGATGGCTTTCCTTACAAGAGGACTTAAGATATCTCTTACAGACGAGAGAATCCCGGAAGATGCTGAGATCAAGGAGCCAAGAGTTGAGCACTTCCACTATGAAGGTGGTATAAGTGAGTTCGTAGCTTATCTTAATAAGTCCAAGACTCCTTTGTATGATCAGATCATGTATTTCGAAGGCGACAAGAACGAAGTACATGTAGAAGTATCTGTTCAGCACAACGATGCATATAATGAAAGCATCTATACTTTTGTTAACAATATCAATACACCTGAAGGCGGTACACATCTTGAAGGTTTCAAGATCGCTACTACCAAGATATTCAATGATTATGCCAAGGCTCAGAAGCTTGTCAAGGAGACAGACGAGAACCTTACAGGTGAGGATATCCGTGAAGGTATGACAGCTATCATCTCTGTTAAGATAGGTGATCCTCAGTTCGAAGGTCAGACCAAGCAAAAGCTCGGTAACTCCGAAGCAAGAGGAGCTGTAGCAAGTATCGTATCAGAGCAGCTTACATACTTCCTGGAGCAGAATCCTCAGATTGCTAAGACTATCATTGAAAAGGCTGTTCTGGCTCAGCGTGCCAGAGATGCAGCAAGAAAGGCAAGAGATCTTACAAGACGTAAGACAGCGCTTGACGGACTGGGACTTCCGGGCAAACTTGCAGACTGTTCTGACAAGAATCCTGAGAACTGTGAGATCTTCATCGTTGAGGGTAACTCCGCCGGCGGATCTGCCAAGAATGCAAGAAGCCGTGCAACTCAGGCTATCCTTCCTCTTAGAGGAAAGATCCTTAACGTAGAAAAAGCAAGTGTTGACCGTATCTATGGTAATGCCGAAATCAAGACCATGATCACAGCATTCGGAACAGGTATCCATGAAGATTTTGATATATCCAAGCTTCGCTATGGCAAGATCATCATCATGACTGATGCCGATGTAGACGGTGCTCATATCGCTACACTGATGCTGACATTCCTTTACAGATTCATGCCTGAACTTATCAAGCAGGGCCATGTATATCTGGCTCAGCCGCCGCTTTATAAGCTTGAGAAGAACAAGAAGACCTGGTATGCCTACTCTGATGAAGAGCTTAACAATATCATAGCTCAGGTAGGACGTGACCAGAACAATAAGATCCAGCGTTATAAGGGACTTGGTGAGATGGATGCCGAGCAGCTCTGGGAGACAACTATGAATCCTGAGACCAGAACTCTCCTTCGTGTCAATATGGACGATGATGCAGAGTCAGAGCTTGATGTAACATTTACTACTCTTATGGGTGATAAGGTTGAGCCTAGAAGAGAGTTCATAGAAGCAAACGCTAAGTTCGTACAGAACCTGGATATATAAGATATCTGTGAAAATGCATTTGAATTGATGAATCAGAAATCTTGAAGATAATATATAAATTCATGGAATAGATTTATTTTTTCATGAAAAAAGAAAAGGAAAAAAAGAATGGCTGACAATGAAAATCAGAACGGAATAAACGCCGGAAATGATCTTCCAGATGATGTCTTTGATCAGACAGAAGCGACCAATACGACAGATATAACGGAAGTAGATTTAAAGAAGACAATGGAGACATCCTATATAGACTATGCGATGTCTGTTATAGCATCAAGAGCACTTCCTGACGTTAGAGACGGACTTAAGCCTGTTCAAAGGCGTGTGCTCTACTCCATGGTCGAACTCAATAACGGACCTGACAAGCCGCACCGTAAGTGTGCCCGTATCGTCGGTGATACAATGGGTAAATTCCACCCTCACGGCGATACATCCATATACGGAGCGCTGGTATATCTGGCCCAGCCCTGGAACATGAGATATTGTCTGGTAGACGGACACGGTAACTTCGGTTCAGTCGATGGCGACGGACCGGCTGCCATGCGATACACAGAGGCAAGACTTACCAAGATCTCCATGGAGATGGTAGCTGATATTAACAAGGATACGGTAGACTTCGTTCCTAACTTTGATGAAACAGAGAAAGAGCCTGCTGTACTTCCCAGCAGAATACCTAACCTTCTTGTAAACGGAACAACAGGTATCGCTGTAGGTATGGCTACTAATATCCCGCCCCATAACCTTAGAGAAGTTGTAAGAGCTATAAATCTTATGATCGATAATAAGGTCAATGAAGGCAGAGAGACAGAGATAGATGAGCTGCTTCCTATCATCAAGGCACCTGACTATCCTACAGGTGGTATAATCCTTGGAACAAGAGGCGCTGAGGAAGCTTACAGAACAGGACGAGGCAAAGTTATCTGCAGAGCAGTCACAGATATAGAGCCTATGAACGGCGGCAAGAACAGGATCGTCGTAACAGAGCTTCCATACCTTGTAAATAAGGCTAAGCTTATCGAGAGAATCGCAGAACTTGTCAAGAACAAGAAGATTGACGGTATCACTGCTCTTCGCGATGAGTCTGATAAGGACGGTATGCGCGTAGTTATAGAGCTGCGTCATGATGTTAATGCACAGGTTATGCTCAACAAGCTCTATAAGCATACAGATCTTCAGGCATCTTTTGGTGTTATCATGCTGGCTCTTGTTAATAACGAGCCCAAGATCTTATCACTTGATAAGATGCTCAGATATTATATCCTCCATCAGGAAGATGTAGTAACAAGAAGAACCAAATATGATCTTGGTAAAGCAGAAGAAAGAGATCATATCTTACAGGGTCTGCTTATAGCACTTGATAATATCGATGAAGTAATAAGAATCATCAGAGGAAGTGAAACAGTTCAGATCGCCAAAGAGCAGTTAATGGCTCGTTTCGGACTCTCTGAAGCACAGTCTCAGGCTATCGTAGATATGAGACTTCGTACTCTCACAGGTTTGGAAAGAGATAAGCTTCAGGCTGAGCACGAAGAACTCCTTAAGAAGATCGCTGAACTTAAGGCTATCCTTGCTGATCACAATCTTCTTCTTGGTGTTATCAAAAAAGAGATCACAGAGATCGCTGATAAATACGGCGATGACAGAAAGACACAGATCGGACATGATGAGGCTGAATTCGAAGATGAAGATCTCATCCCGAATGTAAATACAGTAATCGCTCTTACATCTCTTGGTTATATCAAGAGAATGGCTATTGATAACTTCAAGGCTCAGAACAGAGGCGGTCACGGAATCAAGGGTATCAGTACTATTGACGGAGACTATGTAACAGATCTTCTCATGACTACAACACACAACAATGTGATGTTCTTCACATCAACAGGTCGTGTGTATACTATGAAGACCTATAAGATTCCGGAAGCATCCAGAACATCCAGAGGAACAGCTATTGTCAATCTCCTGCAGCTGGGACCTGATGAGAAGATAACAGCTATCATCCCTGTTGGAAGCTTCGAAGAAGAAGGCAAGCACCTGTTCATGGTTACTAAGAAAGGAACAGTCAAGAAGACTCCTATCAAGGATTTTGCCAATATCCGTAAAAACGGTCTTAGATGTATAAATCTTGAAGAGGATGACGAACTTATCGAGGTTAAGACAACCAGAAACAGCTCAGATATCTTCCTCGTAACAAAGAACGGAATGTGCATACGCTTTAAAGAGACAGATGTTCGTGCCATGGGTCGTGATGCAATGGGTGTACGTGGTATGATGCTGGACGGTGATGATGAGATCATCGGAATGCAGATAGACTCTCAGGGTTCTTCTCTTCTTGTAGTATCAGAGAATGGATACGGTAAGCGCACCAAGCTTGAAGAGTTCAAGACTCAGTACAGAGGCGGTAAAGGACTTAAGTGTTACAGGATCATAGAAAAGACAGGACGCCTTGTAGGTGTTAAGGCTGTTAATGATGAGCACGAAGTTATGATGATCACTGATCAGGGTACTATCATCCAGCTTAGAATGAGCGATGTATCTATATACAGCCGTATCACATCAGGCGTAAGACTTATAAAGCTTGACGACGGTGCAAGTGTTGTAAGTATCGCCAAGGTTCGTGAGAAGGTATCAGACGGAAGCGTTGAGTATGAAAATATGGACGATGCCATGGAAGATACAGGCGAAGAAGATGTAGTATCATCTGAGGATGACTTTGATGAAGAAGATATAATCGAAGATGAGGATAATATCGAAGAGAAATCAGATGAGGAGTACGGCGACGAATCTGAAGAAGATTCAGACGATAACTTCTAAATAGATCATAATACTAAAAACAGAGAGATAACTGATGAGTTTATCTCTCTGTTTTTTTAATTCGGAAAGTTTATATTTGATTACATCATGTTCTTCATATTCTTAAGGTTTATATCAGTCTCTTTGAGCATGTCTTCAAATCGTATAGAGCTGCTATACTCGAACTGATTGATAACGAACATAAGATGGATACTGTAAGACTTATCTTGCTCTGCCATGAGCCTTGCATTTTGCTGTTGCATAGAAGCTCTTAAGTACTCGAGCTTATCTTTTCTATCAGTTATAAGAAGTACAGCAAATTCATTACCCCTAAGTCTTCCAACAAGGGCTTGTTCACCAAATACGTTATGAAGGACAACAGCTGTTCTTTTTATTGCAAGATTGCCTTCCTGCCTGCCGTAGAGTTCATTGATACTTCTTAGAGTATCAAGATCAACATAAGAGATGATTGCATAGGTTCCCTCTACATAATCCCTTCTCATATAATCGTATGCATGAGTGAAGAAACCACGTCTGTTGTACTCTCCTGTCATATAGTCTTTTTCGCCAAGGCGGTCGAGGATAGAATCACCTCTTTCGACTTCTACCTGTAATGCCATGATCTCTTCTGCCATATGCTGGAAGATAATATCTCTGAAGGCACTGTTAATGGATGTATGTATGATTTCAAACAAGAGGTTCTCGAAGTTAGGAACCATGAAATTACTATTAATCTTGATAGCCATGACACCATTTTGATTCTCATGGAAATACAGTGTTCTGGCGATCCATCCGCCGGGATTCATGGCTTCTTCGGTGGACTCGTCAAGAAGATTCATGGTATCGACAATAGTACCGCTAGGAAGATCGACATTGTGGCCGTCATGAAGAAGACCCTTTACAAGAATCTTTTCAGGCATGATCCAGGGATCTTTGAGTGTATTGGGTATACCATCTCCATACACGAGGATAAAGGCATCCTTGACACCGCCAAGACCTAGGAGTTCCATGATCTGAGAATATACAGGTGTAGTGCCCGGTAGTCTGTGGAGAAGTCTCTCTGAAACGATAGAGAGCTGCTTCATAGAATCAGCAGCGCAGATATCGATCGGAGGAATATTGTGATCATCTCCGGGGATTGGGAGTTCACCTGCCGTGATATAGTTCTCTATATCCAGAATAGCCTGATAGCCTTGATTCCTATCATGCTTCATCCAGGGATTGTTGATTGTCTTATTACCATTGAATTCTGATAAAAGAAGAAATGGGATCTTCTGGGATATGAAGTTTCCAAGAAATACGTCCTTGGCATAGTCAGTGATATTTGCGCCAATACTATCTAAATCTATGAGTAGTCCGTCAAAGTTATCTTCGCTGACATAGTCAAAGATAACTGTCTGCTGATAATCATAATTGTCATTTTTTTCTTTTTGCTCATCTGACAGAAAATTTCCGCCAGGCATGATGGTGAGGAGGATTTCTTCTTTTTCTGCGGCGCGGATGGCACCTACGCAGAAGTCACAGATATCTTCTTTTTTTAAATCGGATATTAATAGACCTACTCTAAGCATGGCTATACTCCCTTTCTAAGAGCAATGTAACCTGACTGCTAATTAAGAAAAACGGAACGTGTGGGATGCGACAACGTCCAAGCGCTAAGTATAAGTTTCATATATTTATCGGTTTAATTGGAGTAATACATTATAAGAAATGGTATATTAGAACTATCGAGAAATCATATAAAAGTATAATACGGAATATAGAAATCCGTAGTAAACCAGTGCAACAAAAGCATTATAAAATTAATGTACGGTGTAGCGAATTTAATGTTTTTGAATAATATTATATTTTTGATTGACTTTTATTATCGCTGCACTTATACTTTAATTCATTAAAGCAAAACCAATTCAAAATATGACGTAAGATTCGAAAGGCGCTTTTTGACATCTTACTCATAATATGAGTCAAACCGTTGAACAGGACGAGTACGTATGGCTGTTATTATCAGAGAGCTGCCGGCTGGTGTGAGGCAGTAGTAACGAAATACCGAATGGACCTGTGAGGGCAGCCTGAAAGGGATACCGAGTAGGAGCTGACGGGAACCTGAACCGTTATCAGCCAGGCAGATATGTTGGTCTAGTTGCGATCATAGTGCGATATATAAGTGATGTGCAACGAGGATACAAAGTATTTGAAAGAGTGGGTGCGCGGCCGGAAGGTCACGGATCAAAATGGGTGGTACCGCAGAAGCTGTGAATGTAAATTCAAAGCCTTTGTCCCAGTTAAAGTAACTGAGGCAGAGGCTTTTTTTAATAGATAAAAAGAGACGTTTGGGCATGATATAAGGATATTTATATAGATATCATGAAAAGATACATCTCATGCAGCTACTAAAGAAAACCGATGCTTCAAGGATTTTAGTCTAAAATGGAGGATCTAATATGATCAAAGAAGCAATCGCACAGGTAGTAGCAGGTAAGGATCTTGACGCACAGACAGCTAAAGAGGCAATGAGCGAGATGTTCGACGGAACAGCAACTCAGGCTCAGATTGCAGCTTTCATCACAGGGCTTCGTATGAAGGGTGAGACTGTAACTGAGATAACAGCATGTGCAAATGTTATGAGAGAAAAGGGTATCAGAGTTCAGCCAAGTACTGATGTAATGGAGATCGTAGGTACAGGCGGTGATCTTGTTGGAACTTTTAATATATCTACAACTTCTGCATTCGTTATCGCGGCAGCAGGCGTACCTGTAGCTAAGCACGGTAATCGTTCAGTTTCTTCCAAGTCAGGTGCTGCCGATGTTCTTGAGCAGCTTGGAGCTACAATTACTCTTGAGCCTGATCAGATGATGAAGGTTTTAGATGAAGCGGGTATATGCTTCCTCTTCGCTCAGAAGTACCACTCTTCTATGAAATATGCAGCGCCTGTTCGTAAGGAGCTTGGTATTAGGACTATTTTCAATATCCTCGGACCTCTTACCAATCCGGCAGCAGCCAAGATGCAGGTTATGGGCGTATATGACCAGAAACTCGTAGAGCCTCTTGCGCAGGTTCTGTCTAACCTTGGAGTTACAAGGGGCGTCGTAGTGTGTGGAAGCGACGGAATAGATGAAGTTACTCTTACAGGTCCTACAACAGTATGTGAGATAAGAGAAGGTAACCTTCACACCTATGAGCTCTCACCTGAAGTCTTTGG
>JAEEGI010002811.1_pt1 | contig 42168 bp, 28 predicted proteins | sample 8958751 | NCBI WGS metagenome assembly JAEEGI01 (sample SAMN16246545, study PRJNA631951) | gut metagenome | biome: gut microbiome; feature: rumen; material: KS-attached | host: Bos | place: Iran: Karaj | collected 2018-10 | reverse complement strand
GTTAATGCCCTGTTTTTTGAAACAGTACGGCAGGGCTTAGGCGGTCGTTCTTTCTTTTTTGAAAAATAACCAAAAAGAAAGGGACTTTTCAAGATTTTTCATCTTGACATATCACCGCTAGACTATTATGCTAAGCCGAACAACTTCTCGACTTCTGCTTCTTTGACTTCTGCGCCGATAACAACCAAACGTCCGGTGTAATCCGGATCACCGGAACGAAGCTCGTACTCACCGTCTACCAAATCAAAGTAAATCCAGGTACCGTCGGTACATGGAACCATACCCTTAGAACGGATAATGGTACCGTAGTCTTCGGTCTCAGCGAATGCCTTCATTGCCTTCTCAATGGTCTCACGCTCGAATACATGAGGAGTCTCCTTGCCCCATGTTGTAAATACATCATCTGCATGATGGTGATGATGATGCTCATGGTCATGATCGTGATGGCAGCAATGTCCGTGCTCATGATCACAGTGCTCATGGCCCTCTTCATGATCATGGTCATGGTCGTGATGATGCTCGTGGTCATGGTCATGCTCTTCATGATCATGGTCGTGATGATGATGTTCATGCTCATGCTCTTCATGGTCATGATCGTGGTCGTGATCATGATGATGATGCTCATGCTCGTGCTCTTCTTCCTCTTCATGATGATGAAGCTCTGCAAGGGCCTTCATCTCCAGATTATCCTTGCCTTCAATAGCTGCAAGAATCTGTGCACCGGTCAGGCTATCCCAAGGAGTAGTAACTACGGTAGCCTTCGGATTCAGGTTCTGAATCTGTGTCGTACAGAACTCTAACTGCTCCGGTGTAGCATTCTGGGAACGGCTCAATACAACGGTGGTTGCATGCTCAATCTGGTTGTTGAAGAACTCACCGAAAGCCTTCATCTGCTTAGAAGCCTTCAGGGAGTTTACAACGGTAACCAAAGCATTCAACTTCACATCGGAAGTCTTCTCCATATCAATAACAGAAGTCATAACGTCGGAAAGCTTACCAACTCCGGACGGCTCGATTAAGATACGATCCGGATGGAACTTCTCCATAACCTCATTCAGGCTCTTTGCAAAATCACCAACTAAGGTACAGCAAATACAACCGGAGTTCATCTCGGTAATCTCGATACCGGCATCCTTCAGGAATCCGCCGTCTACACCAACTTCACCGAACTCGTTCTCAATCAGAACAATCTTCTCACCGGAAAAAGCCTCTTCCAGTAACTTCTTAATGAAAGTGGTCTTACCTGCTCCGAGGAAACCGGAAATAATATCAATCTTTGTCATAGTATTACCTTCTTTCTTCTATAAAATACATAAAAAACTCAAATTTCAGACGCTTCTCATTATAGCACAGAATTCATTGCATGCAACTGATTTTTGAAAATGATTTTCATATTCGTTAAAAAGGACCTCCTCCGAGGTCCTTTTCCTTACATTCTCTCCGGAGCCTTGAAGCCTAAGAGATCAATACTCTGCTCCAATACTGCTCTGGTAATCTCCAGAATGCGGATATAATTCTCTTTTAACTTCTCATCTTCCTCAGCGAGAATCTTGGTCTCGTGATAGAAGTGATTGAATGCATTGGCTACATCATAGATGTAAGCACAAATCTTGTGAGGTGCTGTCTCCTCATATGCATTACGGATTGCGGAATTGAACTTCACAAGTTCAAGCATCAGGCTCTTCTCGCTCTCGCTCTGTGGAGCAAGAATCTCAAAGCCGGCAAGCTTCTGCGCTCTTGCAGCAGCATCCGCATCTCCGAAGAACTTATTCAAAATAGATTTGATACGAACGATGGTGTACAGGATGTATGGGCCGGTATTTCCTTCGGAAGAAGTGAATCGCTCCATATCGAAGATATAATCCTTCGCTGCCTGGTTAGACAAATCACCATACTTCACTGCGGAAAGGGCTACCACCTTGGCAGTCTCCTCAGCTTCGTCCTCTGTCATGGTTCCGTTGGCCATAATCTTCTCGTACATCATGTCATGGATTTCCTGCAATAATGCAGACAATCGCATAACGCCACCCTGACGGGTCTTGAACGGCTTGCCGTCCTTACCGTTCATGGTACCGAATCCAACGAACTGAAGCTCGGTGGAATCCGGAACAATGCCGGTCTTCTTCGCGCAACGGAATACCTGGGTAAAGTATAATTCCTGACGCTTATCTACAACATAAATCACCTTATCCGGGTGATAATCCTTCATACGCCATACTAAGGTTGCAAGGTCGGTCGTGTTATAAAGGGAAGCACCGTCAGACTTTAAGATCATACAAGGAGGAACTTCCTTGGTGTCGGTCTCTTCCTTCACGTCTACAACCAATGCACCTTCGCTCTCGTATGCATAGCCGTCTTCCTTCATCTTCGCAACCATATCCGGAATATAAGGCTGTGCATCAGACTCACCCTTCCATAACTCGAAGGATACATCCAACTTCTCATAGTTGGCCTTCATGTCGGCAACGGAAATGCTAAGAATTTGCTTCAGCAATTCCTGATAACCTACACGTCCATGCTGTAATTCATAGGTAGCCTGCATAGCAGCTTCCTTGAATGCAGGATCTTCCTTGGACTTAGCGCTGGCAGTTGTATACAAATCTGCCAACTCCGTTACGGTAAACGGAGCCACTTCCGGATAAGTTCCGGTGAAACTCTCATCGTAATATGGAAGCTCCGGCTTGTGTAACTGTAACTCACAGATGATTAAGCCCATCTGTAATCCCCAGTCACCCATATGAACATCGCCGATCATCTCATTGCCCATGAAACGACCGATACGCTTAATGCTCTCTCCGATAACAGCAGAACGCAAATGGCCAACATGTAATGCCTTCGCCACATTCGGTCCGCCGTAATCAATCATAATGGTCTTCGGCTTCTCAACCTTGTCCAGACCAAGACGCTCATCAGCGCCCATTTTTGCAACATAGTCAGCCAAGAATGAAGGAGATAATTTCAGATTCAGAAATCCCGGGTTTACAGCCTCTACGGATGCAAACATCTCGCTCTTGGATAAATGCTCACAAACTGCAGTTGCAATCTGAATCGGTGCTTTATGGTACTCTTTTGCTGCAGCCATGGCACCATTGCACTGATATTCACATAAGTCCGGACGATTGGACAGTCCAACCTTGGCATACTTCGCATCAATATCTGCTGCTTCGAAGGCCCGAACAACTTCTTCTGAAATTAAATCCAATACTTCTCTCATTCTTAACTCCTGATGTAATTGATAACTAAATGGTTTCTTCCTGACGGAAAATCTGGTAACGATACTTGGATAATACGGTCTTCAAGATCATACCTACCACGCAGCAGGAAATCACTTCACCGATACCGATGGTAGCAACCAAGAACCAGTGTGCATCACCAACGCCATACGCATAACGCAGTACGAATGGAACTACGATCATATTGGCAATTACAGGCGGCAGGGTGCATACGAACTTGGTCTTACGAAGCAGGTAAGTACCAACCGCACCAAGCAAAGTAGCGATGCTTCCGAATACGATGTCCCAAATCACGCAACCGGTCACGGTATTGCTGATGAGGCATCCGATAAATAATCCTGGAATTGCAGCCGGGGTAAATACAGGCAAAACGCAAAGTGCTTCAGATAAACGAATCTGAATTGCTCCGTTTGCCAGGTTGAATGCATTGATAAATACAGTCAACACAACATAAATAGCCGCAATCATGCCAGCCTGTGCAAGAAATAATGCACTGTTACGAAAACTCTTTTTCTCCATATGAAATTACTCCTTAGTTTTTATTATTCTGGGGATGGTTTCGAACCCAGACACTGCTATTATAAATGGCCACAGCGTTTGCCATTGTATCACGAATTCTCGCTTATGCCAAGCCTTCTGCCTTGATGACGTCAATCATCTGGTTTACGTACTTCTCGCAGATGGCATCGGTAGTTGCCTCAACCATAACACGGATGACAGGCTCGGTACCGCTCTCACGAAGAAGAAGACGTCCGTCATCCCCAAGCTGAGCTGCAATATCTTCTTCACAAGCTTTCACTGCCGCATTATTCATAACAGCTGCCTTGTCCGTAACGCGAACATTCTTTAAAAGCTGTGGATACTTCTTCATACCGCTGGCAAGATCTGATAAGCTCATCTTCTCTTCCAACATAACTTCCATCATCATAATGGCTGTTAAGATACCGTCACCGGTGGTTGCATGACGGGAGAAAATGATATGTCCGGACTGTTCTCCACCGATAACATATCCGTTCTTCACCATATCTTCATTAACATACTTATCACCAACGGTAGTAACGTCGTACTCGATACCGGCCTTATCGCAAGCCTTGAAAAATCCAAGGTTACTCATAACGGTAGCAACTACATGGTTACCATCCAGTCTGCCGTGTTTCTTCAAATACTTACCGCAGATGTAGATGATATAATCACCATCGATAATCTCGCCGTTGTTGTCTACAGCGATACAACGATCTGCATCACCGTCAAATGCAAAGCCTGCATCCAATTCCTTCTCTTTTACCAGCTTCTGCAGGTTCTCAATATGAGTAGAACCACAGTCCTTGTTGATGTTCAAGCCGTTTGGCTCGGTAGCCACAGCATAGGTCTTGGCACCAAGTGCATCGAATACACTCTTGGCAATGTTAAAAGAGCTGCCGTTAGAGCAATCCAAACCAATGCGCTTACCGCTGTAAGAACGGGTTGCAAGAGAAATCAAATATCCGATGTAACGGTTACGTCCGATGGCATAATCTGTTGCAATACCAACATCCTCGCCGGTTGCAAAAGGAAGCTCATCGATCTCACCATCGATGTAACGCTCAATCTCTTCCTCAACGGAAGCCGCCATCTTATGGCCGTTACCATCCATAATCTTAATACCGTTGTCATAGTATGGATTGTGGGATGCGGAAACCATAACACCGCAATCAAAATCCTCGGTACGAACCACATAAGCAACACTTGGAGTGGTGGTTACATGCAACAGGTAGGCATTCGCACCGGAAGCAATAATACCTGCAACCAAAGAATACTCAAACATATAGCTGCTGCGACGGGTATCCTTACCGATAACAATACGACCCTTGTGGTTCTGGTTGTAGTACCAACCCAAATATCTACCAATCTTATAAGCATGATCTGCTGTTAATACACGTCCGGCCTCACCACGGAAGCCGTCAGTTCCGAAATACTTCATTAGGAAATCTCCTCCTCATATAAACATAGCTTTGAACATTTTATCACATTCCGGCAAAAAGTGTTACTTCATCTCCAACTCTACCGGGCAATGGTCACTGCCCAAAATGTCCGTATGAATCTTCGCATCCACCAAACGATCCTTCAGGCGCTCAGAAGTAATGAAATAATCAATTCTCCATCCTGCATTCTTCTGACGAGCAGAGAAACGATAAGACCACCAAGAATAGATGTCGCTCTGATCCGGATAGAAATAACGGAAAGTATCAATGAAACCACTGGATAAAATAGTGGTCATCTTGGCACGCTCTTCGTCGGTAAAGCCTGCATTGTGATGATTGGTCTTCGGATTCTTTAGGTCAATTTCCTCATGTGCCACATTCAAGTCACCACAGAAAATCACCGGCTTCTTCTCATCTAACTTCTTCACATAAGCAAGGAAATCATCCTCCCAAACCTGACGGTACTCCAAACGCTCCAATTGCTGCTTGGAATTCGGCGTATAACAGGTAATGAAGTAGAAATCCTCAAACTCTAAGGTAATCACACGGCCTTCATGGTCATGCTCTTCAATACCAATACCATAAGCAACGCTGATTGGCTCCTGCTTGGTAAAAATCGCCGTTCCGGAATATCCCTTCTTCTCGGCATAATTCCAGTACTGATGATAACCAGGAAGCTCCAGATCAATCTGACCTTCCTGTAACTTGGTCTCCTGTAAACAGAAGATGTCCGCATCTATCTCATTAAAAAAGTCCATGAAGCCCTTCTGTACGCAAGCTCTTAAACCGTTAACATTCCAAGAAATAAATTTCATAGTCTAGTCTCCAATCATCAAATTAAAGGCCACTGTATTAGCCCCTCTCTAGTAATTGTACCTGCAAAAACATGGGTGTCAAGGACAAGCCAACATGGTGCTACCGCATCCTTGACACCCATGCTTATTGCAGTTGCATTGTTAACAGAGGGGCTAATGAATTTGTCCCCGGCTTGCGCTTCACAGACAGGATTATAAGGCCAAGACGTATATGCTATAGGATTTCTGTAGCGAGTCTGTGTAGACGTCAGTACTAGAAGGCAGCCTGCTGGCTTCGTAGTATCTGCTACGTCTACACCGATAGCGAGAGCGACCTCGCGGGAAATCCTATGGTATATACGTTAATCGCTAAAAAAAGCCCTGTGAAGCGTGAGCCTCACAGGGACAAATTCAAAAGTTTATTGTTCGGTTTTCTTAGCGGCTGCAGCAGCCTTCTGCTTCTTAGAGATTTCCACCAACTGCTGCTTCAAATCGAAGCACTTGTCCTTCAAATTGGAAGGAGTATTGGTAGAAGTCAGCAAAGAAGAAACCAACTTTGCAGAGGTCTGATAGTCCTTGAAGTAAAGAGCCATATTGGCAAGCATGTAATCCAAAGTGTTCTGGTTCAGACCGTAGAACGGAGGAGTCTCCGTACTGCTTACCTTCATGAAACCGTCATAAGCCTGACGGTAAAAATTCTCGTATTCTGCCTTGTAAGCTTCGCGCTTGTCCAAGTCTTCCTTATTGGTGGAAGCAGAAAGCTGTTCAATCTGCTCACGACGTAACCAAGCAATCTTCAGACAGATGTAAGCCTTCTCGGAAAGCTTCACACGCTTCGCCATAGCGGAAACCAAAGCAAGCTTCAAACGATCCACAGCCTCTTCGTAGGTGTAGGTCTCACGATCATTCAAATCAACTGCGGAAGGCTTGAAGTTCTGGCAAACAGCCTCACGTACCCACTTCAACTGGGAAGGAGCCAAAGATTCAAAGGACTTGGACATGGCAGCATATCCACAGTAAGGGCAGGAATAAACATCGTACTTCACAGTATCGATACCCTGGAATCTCGGACGTAAATCGCTGTCCGGCTCCATACGCTTCGCCTTACTTCCCTTGATAACCAAAGCAGAGAACTTCTTGTCGCAAACAGCACACTTAATCTCCTTTTTCAGGAGGAAATCCTTCTCTTCCGTCGGAAGAATCGGAGCAGACTTCTTCGGTGCCGCAGCCTTCTTTTTTGTTTCCTTCTCCTCGGTGATATCAATACCATCCAAGGAAAGGCCAAATTTCTCTAATCCGGATAATAATCCCATGTGTTCCTCTTTCTCTAATTCTGTGTAGGTAACTTAAAAGAACTCTTCAATGAAACAATACGGTTAAATACCGGTGCTCCCTCCTTGGAGTCCTTATAGTCAACGGTATAGAAACCGTTACGAACGAACTGGAAGCTCTCGTATGCTTTTGCCTCTTTTAAGGAAGGCTCCACATAAGCTTCGGTAACAACCAAAGAGTTTGGATTTACATTGACGCTACCATCTTCATTATATACCCCAGCTTCTTCGTCTACAATATTTTCGTATAAACGAACTTCTGCCTTCAGCGCAGTGTCCGCATTCACCCAATGAATGGTACCCTTCACCTTGCGGCCGTCCGGGCTGTCGCCACCACGGGTCTGTGGATCATAAGTACAATGAATCTCGGTTACATTACCGTTCTCATCCTTCTCATAAGAAGTACAGGTAACAAAGTAAGCGTTCATCAAGCGAACTTCGTTGCCAGGGAAGAGACGGAAATACTTCTTCGGAGGCTCCTCCATGAAGTCTTCACGCTCGATATATAAGGTCTTGGAAAATGGAACGGTACGCTTACCAAGAGATTCATTCTCCAGGTTGTTCTGTACTTCCAATTCCTCTGTCTGTCCTTCCGGATAGTTATCAATGATAAGCTTCACCGGATCTAAGACTGCCATGACACGTGGACGCTTTACCTTCAAGTCCTCGCGGATGCAGTACTCAAGCATAGCCATATCGGAAGAAGAGTTCGCCTTGGAAACACCGGACAACTCAATGAACTTCTGGATGGATTCCGGTGTATAACCACGACGACGAAGGCCGGAGATGGAAACCAAACGTGGATCATCCCAACCGTCTACAATACCGTCCTCAACCAACTTCTTGATGTAACGCTTACCGGTAATGACATTGGTCAGATACATTTTTGCAAACTCAATCTGACGTGGTGGGCGTGGATACTCTAACTCGGTTACTACCCAATCGTACAAAGGTCTGTGATCCTCGAACTCCAAGGTACAGATGGAATGGGTAATGCCTTCAATCGCATCCTCAATTGGATGAGCGAAGTCATACATCGGATAGATGCACCACTTGTCACCGGTGTTATGGTGTGTCATATGAGCAACACGATAAATAATCGGATCACGCATGTTCATGTTCGGAGAAGCCATATCAATCTTCGCACGAAGAACCACTTCACCGTCCTGATACTTGCCATCCTTCATATCGGTAAAAATCTGAAGGTTCTCTTCGATGGAACGATCGGAGTTCGGGTCCTTCTTACCCGGCTCAGTCAAAGTTCCACGATACTCACGGATCTCATCCGGAGTCAGGAAGGAACAATATGCCTTACCCTTCTTGATCAGCTTAATTGCAGCTTCATACATCTGGTCAAAGTAATTGGAAGCAAAATACAAATGGTCGCCCCAATCCGCACCTAACCACTGAATATCACGCTTAATGGAATCTACGAACTCAATCTTCTCCTTGGTCGGGTTCGTATCATCAAAACGCATATGGAAGGTACCGTTGTATTCCTTCGCTAAACCGTAGTTCAAAAGAATAGACTTCGCATGTCCAATGTGAAGATAACCGTTCGGTTCCGGAGGGAAACGGGTTACCACTTCATCGTAACGACCTTCTGCTAAGTCCTTATCAATTTCCTGCTCAATAAAATTTTTGCTCTTTACTTCTTCTGCCATAATTGAAATATACTCCTATATTCATTCCGCAAGTCGCGGAAATTCTTACTGTACATGTGGATGGGTAAACAGATGCTCGTTACAATACTCGTAATTGCCGTTGCACTTGCTGCAATAACGGAATTCCAATTCCGGATTGGTTACATCGGTACGACCGCAAATCGCGCATTTGTGACGATATCCCTTATTCTCCTGCTTCGGCACATCACGTACCGTTGCATGCTGGTACACATCCCGCTGCTGGTTGAATCCCATACCGGTTGCAGCCTTCCAGCGAGCCTGACGGGCACGTTCTCTCGGATCGATTCTGCGATAATTCCTGGTCATCAAGAAGAAAATCAAGAAATTCAACAAGGATGCCAGAATCGCTGCACGGGCAACCCATCCGGAAACCAATGCACTGTAGGCAACCAAAACTGCATACACAATGGCCATCCATTTCATCTTAATCGGAATAAGGAAATACAGCATGACCTGCATATCCGGATAGGAAACCGCAAATGCAAGGAAAATGGACATGTTGATGTAGTAGGTAGAAAACAGTCCACCCATACCGATTACCGGCGCACCATTTATTAGCGTCAATACTCCATACAGAATAAAGGACGCAACCACGGTAAAGAAAATGCCTCCGAAAATATAGAGATTGAATCGGAACGTTCCCCAGGTCTGTTCCAAAACATTTCCAAGTTGCCAATAAAAAAACATCATAATAATGGCAAACAGCAGACTATCCTGTGGCGGTATCAATACCCAGGTAATGATACGCCATATCTGGAATTGATGGATAATCGAGTAGGGATCCAGCGTCATCAATCCAAGAAATTCCCAGCCAGTCACACGCTGAAAAAGGATCAATACATATCCGATAATATAGCCGCCAATCAAGTAATTCATCAGGTGCGGCAGTGCATATTTGCCAAATTTTCGTTCTAACTTATTCAGCATAATTCTCCTGTTCCTACTCCCCGAAGGTATCGTAACCCATAGATAGAATCAATTATATTTTTCCCACGGTTCTTTGTCAACGAGATAGGCAAACTCTGCCCCTCTATGCGAATTATACAAACCCCATTTAACAAATTCTAGGATTTGTAGATTGTTTTTCCCCTATATACCTATTATAATATGAAAAGTTGTAATTGATTTTGCGCAACTGATTATTTATATAGGTAAGAACAGATTTTAAGAGAGTGAAAGTATGAGTAAAAAGATGTACAAGTTAGGAATTGATATTGGATCTACCACCGTGAAGGTAGCCGTATTGGACAGCAACGATCAGATTCTTTTCTCTGATTACGAGCGTCATTTCGCCAATATCCGAGAGACATTGCGTGATTTGATTGAGAAGGCCAAGGCTGTTACCGGCGATATTGAAGTAGCTCCAATCATTACCGGTTCCGGCGGATTGACATTAGCCAAGCATCTTGGAATTCCTTTTGTTCAGGAAGTCGTTGCAGTGTCCACTGCCCTGACCCATTATGCACCACAGACGGATGTTGCCATTGAGTTGGGCGGTGAGGATGCGAAGATCATTTATTTTGAGAACGGTAACGTTGAACAGCGAATGAACGGAATCTGTGCCGGAGGTACCGGTTCTTTCATCGACCAGATGGCATCCTTAATCCAGACGGACGCAAGTGGACTGAACACCTACGCCAAGGATTATAAGGCAATCTACCCGATTGCTGCCCGCTGCGGTGTATTCGCCAAGACCGATATTCAGCCGTTGATTAACGAAGGTGCTACCCGTGAGGACCTTTCCGCATCTATTTTCCAGGCCGTTGTAAATCAAACAATTTCCGGTCTTGCCTGCGGTAAGCCGATTCGCGGACATGTGGCATTTTTAGGTGGTCCGCTCCACTTTTTGGACCAGTTACGTGCAACCTTCATTCGCACCCTGAAGTTAGACGATGAGCATATTATTTTCCCTGAGAATTCTCACTTGTTTGCAGCCATTGGTTCTGCTCTGAATTATCAGGAAGATACTACCATGTCCTTAGCTTCTATTTTTGAGAAGTTAAGCGGTGAGCTCCACATGGAGTTCGAAGTTGCCCGTTTGGAGCCGCTGTTTGCAGACCAGGCAGAATACGATGCATTCTTAGAGCGTCATGGCAATAACCACGTCAAGACCGGAGACATTGCCTCCTATCACGGCAAGTGTTTCCTTGGAATCGATGCAGGTTCTACCACAACCAAGATTGCTTTGATTGCAGAGAACGGTGATCTTCTCTACTCTTTCTATGACAATAACAATGGATCTCCGCTGAAGACTTCCATTCGTGCCATGAAGGAGATTTCCGAGAAGTTACCTGCAGATGCTACGATTGTACACTCCTGCTCTACCGGTTACGGTGAAGCATTATTAAAGAGCGCCTTCCAGTTAGATGAAGGTGAAGTTGAGACCGTTGCACATTACTACGCTGCAGCATTCTTCGATCCGGAAGTTGACTGTATCTTAGACATCGGCGGTCAGGATATGAAGTGTATCAAGATCAAGGATCAGACCGTAGACTCCGTCCAGTTGAACGAGGCATGTTCTTCCGGATGCGGTTCCTTCATCGAGACCTTCGCCAAGTCCTTAGGATTCGGCGTGAAGGATTTCGCCAAGGAAGCATTGTTTGCGAAGCATCCGATTGACCTTGGTACCCGTTGTACCGTATTTATGAATTCCAAGGTGAAGCAGGCCCAGAAGGAAGGCGCTTCCGTAGCAGACATTTCTTCCGGTTTGGCTTACTCCGTTATTAAGAATGCCTTATTCAAGGTTATTAAGTTATCTGATGCCAAGGACTTAGGTAACCATGTGGTTGTTCAGGGTGGTACCTTCTACAACGATGCGGTACTTCGTAGCTTCGAGCGCATCTCCGGTGTTGAGGCGGTTCGTCCGGATATTGCCGGTATCATGGGTGCATTCGGTGCTGCTCTTATCGCTCGCGAGCGTTACGAAGAAGACCCGAAGACCACCATGCTTCCAATGAGCGAGATTCTTGCATTAACCTTCGAGACTGAATTGACCCGTTGCCAGGGATGTAACAACCACTGTCTGTTGACCATCAACAAGTTCTCCGGGGATCGTAAGTTCATCACCGGTAACCGTTGTGAGCGCGGACTTGGTCTTGAGAAAAACAAGGACAACATTCCGAACCTTTATGATTTCAAATACAAGCGCCTGTTCCAGTACAAGCCACTTCCGGCTGCCGAAGCCAAGTATGGTGTGATTGGAATTCCACGTGCTTTGAACCTGTACGAGAACTATCCGTTCTGGGCTACCTTTTTCCGTGAGTTAGGTTTCTCCGTGAAGCTCTCTCCACGTTCTACCAGAGCGGTTTACGAACTTGGTATCGAATCCATTCCAAGTGAATCCGAGTGCTATCCTGCCAAGTTAACCCACGGACATGTACAGTGGTTAATCAACAACGGCGTGAAGACCATCTTCTATCCGTGTATTCCGTATGAGCGCAATGAGTTCCCGGATTCCAACAACCACTACAACTGCCCGATTGTTACCTCTTATGCAGAGAACATTAAGAACAACGTCGACGATATCACTTCCGGCAAAGTACGTCTGTTAAATCCATTCCTGGCATTCTCCAGCGAGAAGATTTTGACTGACGAACTGGTAAAAGTATTCGATGCAGAGTTCTCCATCGCTGCCGCAGAAGTTAAAAAAGCTGCACATGCCGCATGGTTGGAGCAGGAATCCTTCCGTAAAGAAATGATGCAGAAGGGTGAAGAAGTCTTAGAATATTTAAAAGAGACCGGCCGTCGCGGTATTGTTTTGGCAGGTCGTCCATACCACGTGGATCCGGAAATTAACCATGGTATTCCGGAATTGATTACCTCTTATGGTATGGCTGTATTAACCGAGGACTCCATCTCCCACTTAGGTGAAGTTGAGCGTCCGCTCATCGTTATGGACCAGTGGATGTTCCACTCCCGTATGTACGCAGCTGCTAACTATGCCAAGAAGACAGAGAATCTGGATGTGATCCAGTTGAACTCCTTCGGTTGCGGTCTGGATGCGGTTACCACCGATTGTGTATCCGATATTCTGACCAACTCCGGCAAGATTTATACCTGCCTGAAGATTGATGAAGTAAACAACCTTGGTGCTGCCCGTATTCGAGTTCGTTCCTTGCTTGCAGCCATCCGTGTACGCGACCGTCTGAAGAAGGTTCGCAAGATTGTACCGGCCAACTACAACCGTACCGTCTTCACCAAGGATATGAAGAAGAACTACACCATCCTCTGCCCGGAGATGTCTCCAATTCACTTCGAGTTGTTAGCACCGGCCTTCAATGCTGCCGGCTACAACATGGTGATTCCGGAGATTCCTTCCAGAGAATGTGTGGATGTAGGACTCAAATATGTAAACAACGATGCTTGCTACCCATCTCTCATTGTCGTTGGACAGTTAATGTCTGCCGTGAATTCCGGTGCTTACGACATGAGCCGCACTGCCATTCTGATCTCTCAGACCGGTGGTGGATGTCGTGCAAGTAACTACATCGGTTTCATCCGTCGTGCCTTAGAGAAGGCCGGCTACAAGGATGTTCCGGTTATTTCCATTAACTTAAGCGGCTTAGAGAAGAACCCTGGATTCAAGCTGACTCCGAAGCTGATTCAGCACGGATTATATGCTTTAATCTTCGGTGATATCTTCATGCGTTGCTTGTATCGCGTTCGTCCTTACGAGGCCGAGCCGGGAAGTGCCAATGCACTCCATGAAAAATGGAAAGAAAAAGTCATTGCATTCGTAACCCAGGATCATGTCCTCTCACATCGCAAGTTCAAGCAGATGTGTCGTGACATCATCCATGATTTCGATACCTTGCCGATTACTGATGTGAAGAAGCCACGTGTCGGTGTGGTTGGAGAGATTCTCGTGAAGTTCCTTCCGGCTGCCAACAATCATTTGGTTGAGTTGTTGGAATCCGAAGGCGCTGAAGCAGTTGTTCCGGACTTAACGGACTTCTTACTCTACTGCTTCTACAACACCAACTTCAAAGCCGAGAAGCTTGGCTTCTCCAAGAAGTCTGCACGCAACGGCAACTTAGGAATTGCCTTCTTCGAATGGTTACGTTCCGCTGCCCGTGAAGCCTTCGAAGCCAGTGAACGTTTCGATGCGCCTGCTCACATCGAAGACTTAGCAAAGAACGCAGAGGAAATCGTATCTACCGGTAACCAGACCGGTGAAGGTTGGTTCTTAACCGGCGAGATGTTAGAGTTAATCGAAACCGGTGCCAAGAACATCGTATGTATCCAGCCATTCGGTTGCTTACCGAACCACGTTGTTGGTAAGGGCGTTATCAAAAAGTTACGCCACGAGAACCCAACCGCCAACATCGTAGCCATCGACTACGATCCGGGTGCATCCGAAGTAAACCAGTTGAACCGCATCAAGCTGATGCTCTCCACTGCAATGAAGAACTTAAACAAAGAGGAACTTGCCGAAGAAGTTCCTACCGAAGAAGTTTCCACCGAACAGGAAACCGCATAAGAAGAGGCCACCCATCACGGGTGGCCTCTTTAAATCTTCTCTATCTATTAGCTCTTCAGTTCGAACTTCTCTACCAGTTCCTTCAGAGAGTGTGCATGCTCGTTCATCTCGGAGCTTAATGCTAAGGACTCCTGGGAGGTAGCAGCGTTGTTCTGGCCTACAGAGGAAATCTCTCCGATGTTGGAAGACATTTCCTTGACGGAATCGGCCTGCTCGTTAGAAGCATCGGCGATGGTCTTTACCTTCTCTGCGATGCCCTGAACCTGAGCAACCATACCGCTTAACTGCTCTGCTGTATCGTTGGCAATCTGGATGCCTTCTTCTACACTCTTCAAGGAAGCACTGATCAGTTCCGCTGTATCCTGTGCAGCTTCGGAGGTCTGTCCGGCAAGCTTGGATACTTCACCTGCAACAACTGCAAATCCACGTCCGGCCTCACCGGCACGGGCAGCCTCGATGGAAGCGTTCAAGGACAATAGGTTGGTCTCTTCGGCAATCTCGTTAATGGTATCCAAAATCTTGGATATTTCCTGAGAGGATGTGGAAATTGCATCCATTGCATTTACAACATCCGCCATACGCTTGTTGCCTTCCACGATGTTGTTGGCAACCACTTCCACTTCCTTGGAAATCGTTGTAGCATCACTGGAGTTACTGGAAATCTGTGTGGTAATATGTCCAACGGTAACGGACAAGTCATCCACAATACCAGCCTGGGTGGTACAGGATTCCGCTAAGTTCTGTCCGGCACCTGCAATCTGGTTCGCGCCTTCCGATACCATGTTGGAAACATCCATAATCTCTGTCATGGATTCGGAAATCTGCTGTGAGAAGGTCTCAATGGCATTCTGAATATCCTGGAAATCACCATCGTAGGAACGGCCAAAATTAATATTGAAATTGCCGCCGGCCATGGTCGCCATTTTTTCCTGAATATCATCAATGTAGTAAACCAGGGAATCCACTGCTTTCCGCAGCTGCTTGACTACCTGGCCGATTTCATTCTCGCCGTCATAATCAATGTCTACGTGAACATTACCATCCGCAATCTCTTCCGTAGCTTTAATCAGAACATTCAAATCATTCTCAATCAATGCAATCAAAGCGTTGCAACGCTTCTTACTCAGCACGATCAAAGAAGCCAATGCCGCAATCAATAGAATTACCGTGATTCCGATAATGACAAGAATCGTTGTATACTTGGAAGCAGCCGCTGTCTCTGCTAGATTACCGCATTCATCTAAGGTATCTGCCAATGCTTCCGAAGCATCATTCAAGGTAGAATTATAATATTCCAATGCGCCGGCCTGGTCGCCCGCTTCTACCATCGCAAGCATCTCGAAAGACGCATTCTCAAATCCGGTCCAGGTCTCTGTTAACCGATTTCCTAAATCCGCATTATTTAAGTTCTTGGAAATGGTTCCAAAATAGCCTTCAATCTTCGGGAAACGCCCCTCCAAGTCTTCCTTCTGCGCTGCCGTTACATCCGCATCATTGGAAGCGACCGCAAACAATAAACGTTTGTTGATGGTCTGCACATCTTTTCGGATTTCCATCTGGTACTTCTCTGTTACGAACTGTACATTATAGAAACTGTAAATGTTCGTAAAAATGATTGCCAGGAAAATGCCAATCAGAACTGCCATGATAAAAAACAAATTCATGGTAAATCCGGAAAAGCTGTTTAACTGGGCTGCAATTGTACGCTTATTGCCTTTCGTTGGTTTGGTCTTCTTGCTCATTGCTCTACCTCCTATTAATAAAGCTTGCTAAGCACTACTGCAAGCAATTTACCAAAACTATCGACGCGTAAATTCCCCCATTTATATTTATTATTCTATCACATTGAGTTATTTTTTGTAAATTATCAGATAATAGAAACGACATTTTTGAAGGATTGTTAGCACTCTAGTAAAAAGAGTGCTAATTTTGTATTGTATTTTGCGCCACGCCCGACTATAATAGGATTTGTGGATTTTAGATGGAGAGTTTCTTCTATATTAAGACCTCTCCCATCGAGATATAAAGGAGTGATAGTATGGCACAGAAAACAGGTAGTTTATCAATTACGAGCGAGAATATTTTCCCGGTCATCAAGAAGTGGCTCTATTCCGATCATGATATCTTCTATCGTGAGTTGGTATCTAACGGATGTGATGCCATTACCAAGCTGAAGAAGCTAGACATGATGGGCGAATACGAACTCCCTGCAGATTATAAACCGGAAATTCATGTCATCGTAGATCCGGAAGCCAAGACCTTAACCATCAAGGATAACGGTATTGGTATGACTTCCGAAGAAGTCAATGAATACATCAACCAGATTGCATTCTCCGGCGCAACGGATTTCTTAGAGAAGTACAAGGACAAGGCCAGCGAAGACCAGATTATCGGACATTTCGGTCTTGGCTTCTACTCTGCCTTCATGGTAGCCGATGAAGTTCATATCGACACCAAGTCCTACAAGGCTCGCACCAAGGCGGTTCATTGGGAGTGCGACGGCGGTACCGAGTACACCATGGATGCCGGCGATCGTGAAGAAGTGGGAACCACCATTACCCTCTTTTTGAATGAGGATTGTCTGGAGTTCGCCAACGAGTATCGTGCAAGAGAGATTTTGGAGAAGTATTGTTCCTTCATGCCTACCCCAATCTACTTGGAGAAGGCCAACGCACCGGAAGAATACGAAACCATCAACCGTGAAGATAAGTTGGACACCGACACCGTCATCGAAGAGATTCATGAAGATGCCAAGTTCGAAGAGAAAGAGAACGAGGACGGAACCAAGGAACAGGTAGAGGTATCTCCTGCTAAGGATCAGTTAAAGATTGTAAAGCGTCCGGTTCCATTGAACGATATTCATCCGTTATGGGCCAAGAATCCGAGCGAGTGTACCGACGAGGAATACAAGGACTTCTATCGCAAGGTCTTCAATGACTTCAAGGAGCCTCTGTTCTGGATTCATTTGAACATGGATTATCCATTTAACCTGAAGGGAATTCTTTACTTCCCGAAGATTAATACCGAGTATGAATCCATCGAAGGTACCATCAAGCTTTACAACAACCAGGTATTCATTGCCGATAACATCAAGGAAGTTATTCCGGAATTCTTAATGCTCTTAAAGGGTGTCATTGATTGTCCGGATCTCCCACTGAACGTTTCCCGTTCCGCATTACAGAACGACGGATTCGTTACCAAGATTTCCGATTACATCACCAAGAAGGTTGCGGACAAGCTCTCCGGCATGTGCAAGACCGACAAAGAGAACTATGAGAAGTATTGGGATGACATCAGCCCATTCATCAAGTTCGGTTGCCTGAAGGATACCAAGTTCTGTGATCGTATGAACGACTACATCCTCTTCAAGGACATCAATGGCAACTACACTACCCTTCCGGAACTCTTAGTCAAAGAGGAAACCAAGGAGGAGGATGCTTCTAAGGATGAGAAGACCGAAAAGACCGAGAACACCGAGGAGAAGGATACCCGCAAGCCGGTATATTATGTAACCGATGAACAGCAGCAAGGCCAGTACATCGCCCTCTTCAAGGAACAGAACAAGAACGCGGTCATCCTGAACCATGCCATCGATACTTCCTTCATTACCCAGTTGGAGCAGCGCAATGAGAACTACAAGTTCTTACGTATCGATTCTGATCTGACCGAGGATTTGGTAGAGGAATCTTCCGAAGATGAATTGAAGGCCTCCACCGATACCTTAAGTGAGATTTTCAAGAAGGCATTGAACAAAGACAACTTAACCGTGAAGGTTGAGAAGTTCAAGAACAAGGACATCGCTTCCATGATTACCATCGACGAAGGACAGCGTCGTATGCAGGATATGATGAAGATGTACAACATGTACGGAATGGATCCTAGCATGTTCGGAAGCCAGGAGACCTTAACCTTGAATGCCAACAACGAATTGGTGACCTGTCTCGTATCCAACAAGGATGGCGAGCATACCCAGTTGTTTGCAAAGCAGTTATATGATTTAGCTAAGATTTCCAACCAGCCTCTGAATCCGGAGGACATGGCTGCATTCGTACAGCGTACCAACAAGATTATGATGCTTCTTGCAAAATAAGAATCAGAATCCATTGGAACCTACCGTTCATACGGTAGGTTCTTTTTTTTGCAAAAAAAGAAGATGTTGGTAAACCAACATCTCCTTAAACCCTATACAAAATCCCCTAAAAAGACTTACAAATCAACTGCACCAGCCTTACCATCAACAACGTAGTAAGCCTTGTACTCTTCCGGCTTCAAGTAAATGTCATACTTCTTGCCGTTCTTCTCTGCAGCCTGAACCTTCTTGATAATGTCAGCAAGCTTCAGATCCTTATCTGCGAACTGAAGATTAACATTTACCTTAGGATCCTTAACAACTGCTGCGACCTTCTTAGCAACGGTCTTCTTAGCTGTAGCTGCAGTCTTAGTAGCTGCCTTCTTGGTTGCTGCTGCCTTGGTAGTAGCTGCCTTCTTGGTTGCTGTAGTCTTCTTAGCAACGGTCTTCTTAGCTGCTGCTGCCTTAGTAGTAGCTGCCTTCTTGGTTGCTGTGGTCTTCTTAGCAACGGTCTTCTTAGCTGCTGCTGCCTTGGTCTCTACGGCCTTCTTGGCGTCAGATGCTTTGGCGCTTACGTCTTTTGCAAGCTCTTCAGATAATTTTTTGATCTCGTCCATTTTGTTCTCCTCTCATTGAAAAATTGGTAGAAAAAAAATCTAGTCTCGCAAATTTGATTATACACTTATATGTTTATTTTGCAAATATAAAAAAAGTAGTAAATTATATTTTTTTACTACTTTTTTTCATACAATTTTTTCAGTTGTATTTTTCGTTGGAAAAACAACATGACAAAACTATTGGTTTTCCAACGAACGAATGGCCTCTTCCAGCTTTAAAAGCACGTGCTCCTGGGCGTCGTATTTACGCTGTGCAGTCTCTACGATCACAATGTCCGGATGATTGTTCACAAAGAACTCTGCCGCCTTCGCTTCGTCCGTTGAAAGAATCACGGATTGAAAATCCGATGCCAAATACTGAATGAGATTCCAGCTGAAGGAATCACCAAGTAATAATACCGTTCGATCATCCGATGCATTGGAAGAATAAATCGCATAGTCGTCGTTGTAATATGCCACCGTCTCATACGTCACTTCCGGCTTATAGTACACTCCGTAATAGGTATCCGGAACATCTTCCCAGGTACCGAGAATGCCAAGCAAGTCTCTCGGGTAACCATCCGGATACGCCACAAGCATCTCCGGTGTAAGGTTAATGGCTTCCCGCCCTACCAACGGTAACAGCTCCTGCAATGCAAGCACCGCACCGATATTGTTCCAATGACTGTCATACTGATAGTAGGTGTTGCCAAGACTTCTCCCCTGCTTCAGAGTCTCCTTCGGATATGAGACCGGAACGCCGGTATGTGTCTTCAAATAATCCGCCAACTGTTCACAGCGGGAATAGTCCGTCATACCCGCCTGAATGTTCTCCGGCAGATAATCGTCGTAGACGAATTCTTTGCTTGGTGGATACAGAAGCACCAACTGGGCGCCGCGATCACCTAAGAAAGTCTGGGCCGTTGTTACCTGTTCGGCCAGCGCAGCAAGCTCCTCTTCGGAATAGAGATTCCGTCCGAAGAGTTCCGTCACACTATTCTCATCCGCCTGGGTCACCGTATAGAACAGCCAATTGTCCTTGCCTTCCGTAACGGTATCCATGGCATAGTATGTGTCGTAATTGGACTTCCCTACGGCCCAGATACGATCCAGTCCGGATGACAATCGCTTCAGCTGATTCTTAAAAGGAAGACGATCGGTATAATACGCCTCCAATCCGGAGGATATATTTTGATAATTGGATACGGACAGTTCCGGGAACGCAGCATACGCCCGATTCTCACGATTGGTGGTATCAATATGACCACGCAACGCTAGAAACAGCAGATTCGGAAGAATCAAAAGGCCCAGAACAATTCCGGCAAAAATTTTGTTTTTCATCAAATCATTCCTTAAAAACGGAAATAAATAAAAGGATTATAGGCATCGGACACCAACAGCAAAATCGAATAACACAATCCAAGAATTGCCACTGCATTCAACAGCACGGATTCAGTCTTCTCGCTATACAATGCATCCCGCCAAGCACGTTTCTTCTCCTGGAAAAAGCCCATCAGAAGAATCGCAATTACCAACATCACCAGCATCTTCAGAGACAGAAAATCCACCAGCCCCAAGTCGCCCTGTTGGAAAGTCAACATTCGCCACACATACTTCAGGCCATGGGTAATCCGATCAATACGGAAGAACACCCATCCGCAGATGACGACCACCATGGTATAGAGGTGGTTCACCCATTTCCATGGATTCTTCTCCAACCACTTACCAAGGAACAAGCGCTCTAAGATCATGAAGAAGCCATGATACAATCCCCAGAACACAAATGCGAAGCTGGCACCATGCCACAGGCCGGTCAAAAAGAATACGATGCCTAGATTCACATAGGTACGCACCCGGCCCTTGCGATTACCGCCCAGGGGAATATACACATACTCCCGGAACCAGGTGGACAAGGAGATGTGCCATCTGCGCCAGAACTCCCGCACGGAAGAAGATACATAAGGATAGTTGAAGTTCTCCAGAAAATGAAATCCGAAGATGCGTCCCAGTCCAATGGCCATATCGGAATAACCGGAAAAGTCATAGTAAATCTGCATGGTATAAAGAATCGCTCCCAGCCAGAGCACACCGGAACTAAGGGAATGATAATCGCTATCCATAATCTGGTCTGCATAATAAGCCAAGGTATTGGACAGGATCACCTTCTTGGCAAGACCGAAGCAAAATCTTCGCAGTCCGTAGATGCAATCTTCACTGCTAACGCTGCGTCCTGCAATCTCCGTCTCTACATCCTTATAACGGACAATCGGTCCGGCTACTAACTGTGGGAACAACGAAACATACAGAAGCAATCGGAAATAATTCTTCTGGGGCTTCGTCTGGCCACGATACACATCAATCATGTAGCTCATAGCCTGGAAGGTATAGAAAGATATTCCAAGAGGCAACGCCACCTCCGGGAATGCTAATGCATCCCGATGCAACACGCTGTTTACAATATGCTGTAAGAATCCAAAATATTTAAAATAGCCCAGGGACAACAGGTTCGCTGTAATCCCCAAGGCCAGTATCCATCCGCCCCATCGCGGTATCAGAAGGGCCACCAGATAATCTACCGTTACCACCAACAGCATCAGTAGAATATACAGTGGTTCTCCCCAGCTATAGAAGACAAGACTGGCCAGAAGCAACAGTCCGTTCTTCCACCGCACATTGGGCATCAACCAATATCCGATCAATGTCAACGGAAGGAAGCACCACAAAAAAACAAGAGAACTAAAAAGCATTGTTCTTCCTTTCCTAGTAAGAGATATGACGGTCTAAGACTTCGAAGAAAGAGTCCGTCACAATCTCGTCGCTTACATTCATTGTGGTCTTGTCCCACAACTTGGTATTCAAATCCGAGTAGTACTGTTGGTTCTGAGAAGTAATAATACTCTGCACCAACTCCGCTTTGCGCTCGGCAATAACGTTGCTCTTATTCTCTTCCGACAACTCGGCATTATACTTGTTCACACACTGGAAAAAATAGTATCCGTTCTCATCCGTAAGCTTCGGAGAAATCTGTCCGTTATTCAGCTGAAATACCACAGACTCTATGGCATCGGAGTAGGTGTGACGACCAAAGGAAACCACCGTCTTATCTCCTTCGCTGTAGGTATTCACCAGTGTTTCAAAATCATTCCCCAACTGAATGCTCTGTTCAATCTTGGTAGCCAGCTCTGCATCGGTAACGTACAACACGTAGGCATCCATTACCCGTGCTTCGTCCTCGCTGACTTCATCATCCACCGTATCCATCAGGGTAAAATAAACCTTCTCCGCCAAGGCATAATGCTCGTACATGGTACGAATATCCTTCTGGGATACGCGCAGATACCGAAGCTCTTCCTTCGTCAAAGATTCGTAATACTCCTTAGCTGCCTCGTCAATGGCGCTAAGCTCCTTCTTGGTCAAGCTAATCTTCTGGTCTCTGGCATAGAGATCAAAGGCATACACATTGCTCAGGTGAGAAATCACCGAATCCTTCAGAGAAGATTCCATGGCCGTTGTATCGAACTGTCCATCCCACAAACTAACGGAGCCGATGGTTCCGAACAGGTTCTTATAGTTGGCCAGATAGACCTTAGCTTCCTTCACCGGGCACTTCAAATCGCCAATGCGAAACACATTGCCGAATCCCGCACCACCGGAGAAATATACAATATGATCATTCACCGTACATCCACACAGGGAAAGCGCCACAACCAGCATACATAAGAATGCGGTGAGCTTCTTCTGTAATCTTTTCATTACGTTAACCTTCCACAATCAGATATCTTCCGTCCGGCAAAGCAAAGACTTCCTCGCAGGACAAAATCTCTTCATCGGTCATACCGTAGACATCCAGGTTCTCCAGCATGTAGTCCTTGACTTCCTTCTTGCTCTTACATACGATTGCGCAGCAATCCTCCAGGAAGTACTCTGCCTCTTCCTCTGTGTCTGCTACAATCTCCGGAAACAGCTGTAACTGCTTCTCCAAAAATGTTTTGATACATACCTCATCGTACTGCATCGATCTGCCTCCAAATTCATTAAATAATATAAAACATCACAATCACTCCGTAGATCGCCAGGTGCACCGGATAAACGAAATAGAAGAACCACTTGTTCATGGAATTGCCCTTCTGGCCGTTATATCTTCGGATAAAAATCAAATCAAACAATGCAAACGCTTCAAATCCATTCAGGCAAATAATGCCGCCCAGGCCCAATAAGAAACTTCTCCAATTGGTGCGCCAGAACACATTGCCCCAGTACATACCGATAAAACCAACAATACCGGTAGCACCGTAATCCGCACTGATAAACTCATTCAGTGCCATGCAAGCAGCCATAATCACCGCGCATGCTAGCAACCGAAGCGCCCATAGATACCAGGCTTCCTGTGTAATCTCTGCGCCTTCCCGCTCGGCCACTTCCCGGTCTAGGGCGAAATGGCGGCTGTGCGGACGTACCATCTCCAACAGAATCATCATCAATAGTCCGATAGAGAGGGTGAAGAATACATTCTGATGTGCAAACTCCACTAAGATCCCGTTGTCCTTCTGGAATCTGGTAATCCAAAACGCCCAGTCAAAAGGCACCTCGGAGATTACAGCCAAAAGCACTAAACGGCCCAAGTACTTCCATCGGTTGCGGGTGTGATATAAGCCCTCCACCATCAGGAAAATAAAAATCGGAAATGCCAAACGTCCAACTGCACGAATCAGTAAATCAATAAAGCCCATGGACGGAATATACGGTAAGGTAGACCGGGTCATCCAAGCCTCTAAAATACTGGCTCCGAAATGATCAATGATCATGGTAATCACTGCAATCCATTTTAAGGTTGCAGCGGTAATCTCTTTTTTCTTTTTCTCTTCCTGCATGTCAAAATCCTCCTGCCTGCCTATTATATCAGATATAGTCAGCAAGGGCACTATGGAATCGGGGATTTATCCAAGGAAAAAGCCCGAATTCCGGCATTTGGAATTCGGGCTACTCCCTGTTACTATCTCTTTGTAAAACGCGAAAAAAACTACTTCTGACCGTAGTAGGCATTTGCGCCATGCTTACGGTAATAATGTTTATCCTGTAACTCCTGTGGAGCAGGAGAAACATCCGGATTAATCACTTCACAGCGGTATGCCATCTTGGCAACCTCTTCACATACAACAGCATTGTGTACGGCCTCATGCCCGTCCTTACCCCAGGTGAAGACACCGTGGTTCTTGCAGAGTACGGCAGGAACCGCTACCGGATCCTTGTCCATACGACGGAACTCATTCACGATGAGATGTCCGGTATTGGCTTCGTATGCATCTTCAATCTCTTCCTTGGTCAGACAACGCACGCATGGAATCTCTCCATAGAAATAATCCGCATGGGTGGTTCCGTAGCAAGGAATGCTACGGCCTGCCTGGGCCCAGCTGGTTGCATAGGAAGAATGGGTATGTACCACTCCGCCCACTTCCGGAAATGCCTTATAGATTTCCAGATGGGTTGGTGTATCGGAAGACGGATTCAATTTGCCTTCCACCTTATTGCCGTTCAGATCCATAACCACCATATCATCCGGTGTCATGGTCTCGTAATCCACACCGCTTGGCTTGATAACAAACAATCCGCTTTCCCGGTCAATCTCACTGACATTGCCCCAGGTAAACGTAACCAGTTGATACTTCGGTAACAGAATGTTGGCCTCATATACCCGCTGTTTTAACTCTTCTAACATCTTACTTGCCTCCTACACTTGCAACGGCAGCACGCTCTACCGCCAATGCCTTCTTATACTCCTCTAAGAATTCACGGAAGCCTTCCACTTCGGAAGCATCTGCGGATACGGTAACGGACTTGGCAGATGCAAAAACCTTGCTCTCCAGGTAATCTTCCAATGCCTCACCATCCTGCTTCCAGATACGATAAGCAGCTAAGAGTGCCATACCGTAAGGTCCGCCTTCACCGGCAGTCTCCATAACGGAAATCGGAGCATCTACCGCTGCAGAGAGAATCTTCTGTCCAACTTCCGGAGTCTTGAAGAATCCGCCATGTCCGTAGATGGCATCAATCGGCACCTGCTCTTCCTTGGTCAGAATATCAAGACCAATCTTCAAGGTTGCCATTGCGGACATAATATGGGTACGCATGAAGTTCGCCAAAGTAAACTTCGCATCCGGTGTACGAAGGAATAACGGACGACCTTCATCCAAGTCGGTGACACCTTCGCCGGAGAAATAGTTAAAGGATAACAAACCGCCGCAGTTCTTATCCCCGGTCATAGCCAGGTTAAAAAGCTTCGGATACAACTCGCCCTTGGATACATCAGAACCAATCAGTCCTGCGAACTCAGCCAGCAAGTCTACCCATGCATTGATATCGGAAGTACAGTTGTTGCAGTGTACCATAGCAACCGGAAGTCCGGATGGTGTGGTGACCATGTCCAACTCTCTGTGAACACCCAACTGCTTCTCTACTACAATCATGGCAAAATCGGAAGTACCTGCAGATACATTACCGGTACGAACACGAACGGAATTGGTTGCTACCATTCCGGTGCCTGCATCGCCTTCTGCCGGAGCAAACGGAATGCCTGCCTGTAAGGTTCCGGTTGGATCTAAGAACTTCGCACCTTCTTCGGTTAAGGTACCGGCTTCGTCACCGGCTAAGAGTACCTTCGGAAGGACGTCACGAATCTTGAATCCGTATCCCTTGGCAGCGACCTGCTCATCGAAGCAATCCAGCATGGTTGCGTCGTAATCCATCTTAGTGCTGTCGATAGGGAACATACCGCTGGCTTCTCCAACGCCAAGCGCATTCACACCGGTGAGGCAATGATGAATGTAACCTGCCAATGTGGTAAAATGTGCCAGTTTCGGAAGATGTGCTTCCTTGTTCAGTACGGCCTGATACAGATGGGCAATACTCCAGCGCTGTGGGATGTTGAAGTTGAATAACTTGGTTAACTCCTCTGCAGCTTCACCGGTAATGGTATTACGCCAGGTACGGAATTCCGTTAACTGATTCCAATTGGCATCAAACGGTAAATAGCCGTGCATCATTGCGGAAATACCGATTGCACCGTAAGTCGTCGGTGTAACGCCATACTGCTTCTGAATATCATCTACCAAATTCTTGTAGCAGGTCTGCAGTCCGGCATGGATCTCATCGGTATGATACGTCCATACACCGTTCTCAAAACGATTCTCCCAGGTAAAATCTCCGCTGGCAATTGGCTCATGATTGCGGTTGATTAAGGATGCTTTGATTCGTGTGGAACCAAACTCAATTCCCAGTGCGGTCTCCCCCAATTCGATCGCACGCTTGTTATCAATACTCATATGCATCTCTCCTTTTCCTAAAATATAACGCCCTCTAACGATAATAAATACTGTTCCATCTCATCTCCTGGATCAGGGAACGGATGGTGGTATCACGATTAATTACAACAGACTCGATACCCATTGCGTCTGCCCAGTCTACCATCTGCTCTGCAGTCAGATCGTAAGAAAATGCGGTATGATGTGCGCCGCCGGCATAAATCCAAGCTTCTGCACCAACCTCTAAGGATGGCTCCGGAGTCCAGAAATTGGTAGCTACCGGAAGCTTCGGCATTGGCTTCTCGGTCTTATGGCAATTTACTTCATTGATGATGAGACGGAATCTGTTTCCAAGATCAATCAAGGAGCAAGCGATACCGTGACCCTCTTTGGAAGTAAATACCAAACGGGCAGGATCTTCACGATCACCCATGGACAGTGGCTGGCACTTAATGGAGATGTCTCCGTCTGCAATGGTCGGGCAAACTTCCAACATGTGTGCCTGCAGGATGCCTTCCTTACCAGGTACCAAATTGTAAGTGTAATCCTCCATGAAGGAAGTACCCTTTGCATCCTTCATGCCTGCAGTCATTAACTTCATGACACGAAGCAGTGCTGCGGTCTTCCAGTCACCTTCCGCACCGAATCCGTAGCCTTTTTCCATCAAACGCTGCATTGCAAGACCCGGCAACTGCTGTAATGCACCAAGGTCTCCGAAGTGGGTTACCACTGCATGATAGTCATGCTCGGTTAAGAACTTCTCAAATCCGATTTCCTGTGCAGCCTGAACTGCTACATGCTCACGGAATTCCTTCTCATCTCTGCCTTCTAAGAGGATGTTGTACTTGGAGTAATACTCCTCCACCAATGCATCGATATCTCCCTTGGATACTGCATCTACATAAGGAATGATGTCATTGATTGGCCAAGCATCTACTTCCCAACCGAACTTAATCTGTGCCTCTACCTTGTCACCTTCGGTAACTGCAACGTTACGCATGTTATCAGCAACACGGCAAACACGTACATGGCTGGACTCGATTACACCGATGGCGGTCAACATCCAATCAGCGATACGACGAACGACCTTCTCGTCCTTCCAGTATCCCATCACTACCTTACGGTCCTTGTTCAGACGGGAGAAAATATGTCCGTACTCTCTGTCACCGTGTGCAGCCTGGTTCTCATTCATGAAATCCATATCGATGGTGTCGTATGGGATTTCCTGGTTGTACTGGGTATGGAAATGCAACAATGGCTTGCGATATTCCTGTAATCCCAAAATCCAGCTCTTTGCCGGAGAGAAGGTATGCATCCAGGTAATCACACCTGCACAATTCGGATCGTTGTTGGCCTCGTTGAAGGTCTTACGAATCAATTCGTTGGTAATCAAAGTTGGCTTCCATACCACCTCATATGGCAACAACTTGGTGGCGTTTAAGTACTCCACCATCTCTTTGGAGTGTGCTGCAACGTTTGCTAAACACTCATCTCCGTAGAGATCCTGAGATCCGGTACAAAACCAAAACTGATAATTCTTTCCTCTAGTCATTTGATAACCCTCCTTATATGGTTCCCTTTTAACTGCATTTGCAGTAATGTTCATACTCTAACTCTATCTTTTGGAGGGTATTTTTTCCATTCGCAAATCTGCCTTGACGGGCGAAAGCACTTACATATTCTGACTCCCTACAAACAACGATATTCCGCCGGTAGAACACCGAACCGCTCCCGGAATTTCTTGTAGAAAAATCCCTGGTTGGTGTAACCCACACGATGGGCAATCCGGTCCACGGAATCACCGCTGGTCTTCAATAAATACGCGGCTTTGTCCATGCGGATGTTCTTCAGATAATCGGAATAGGTCAGTCCCGTATTCTCCTTGATCAACCGGTTAAAATAGTACGCGTTGTACGCAAACTTCTCGCACAAATCATCCAGGGTCACCGTGGCATAATTCTGGTCGATGTAATCCACCACGTCATCAAAGAGCAGCTTCCGTACCTGGGATGCCTCCCCCTTGGACAAGGAGATCTGGAACTGGGACATTAAGATGTCATTGAGGCGCTCTAAAAGCCCCGCCACAATATTGACATATCCTGCCCGACAGCCCTGATTTTCAATGATAATCTGGCGAATCACTTCCTCGAATTCTTCATTGATTCCGGCACGGGGACTAAAGCGAATGAACTTCAAATCTTTTTTCCTCTGTACCACCAAATCCCGGAAGAATCCCTGGGCTCTGGAGTAACGATCTGTCAGTGCATTCTTGGATGCGAACAAATCATTGGAGATTCCGATGAAAATCACCACCGACTCTTCATCCGTCAGATAATCCTGATGCACGGAGTTCTGGCCGATGACACACACTTCTCCGGCCTGGAAGACTTCGTCGCTTCCCACAATCCGCTGCCGCAGTGTTCCGCTTACCACATAGGCAAGCTCCACATACTCGTGGCGATGAGCCTCCGTTAGATCTCCATTGTGGCATTGCTGCCGGAAGAAGTTGGACTCCTGCTCTAAGAGGAACTTGGTAATATAACGCATATAGGCGTTCTTATCCATGCAGTAAGCGTCCATATTCATCAGATCGTCCTGCTCCCGGACCATACCGTTATGATGCTTCCAGTCCCCGGTCACTTCCGCCGTGGTACCTGTGGGCATATTTTTCATATGCATCACGGAAAAACAAGGAGCGGCGCCTTCCACCGAATCCATCCAGGCTAAGACCTGTTCCCGTAAGTTTTCTTTTGCTTCCATAGCTTCCAATACTACGAATAACTCTGGGTATGTACCATGCCGTCCAAGCGTCGGAATACTTCGCTTACCGGCAATCCCACCACGTTATTGTAATCCCCTTCGATTTCTTTTACTAAAACGGCACCCATCCCCTGGATTCCGTATGCCCCCGCCTTGTCCATCGGTTCCCCGGTACGAATGTAGGCTTCCAACAAGTCTCTTGGCGTATCGTACATGCTCACCTTGGTACATACATGGAAGGTATCCATCACCGGCTGTCCTTCTTCCATGGAGCAGATGGTCACGCCGGTATAGACATGATGCACACGTCCTGCCAACATGCTAAGCATATTCAGGGCATCCGCCTCGTCTTCCGGCTTCCCGAGGATCTCATCCTCATAAGCAACCACCGTATCCGCACCAAGCACAATGGCCTCCGGATGGCGAAGTAATACTGCAAGTGCCTTCTTCCGGGATAACTGCTCCACTAAGGATGCCGGGCGGTCTTCCTCTAAGTTCTCATCCACATCTGCCACATCAATGGAGAATGTAAGACCAACCTGCTCTAATAATTCTTTTCTTCTTGGGGAACCGGAGGCCAACACCAACGGCTTTTTTAACTGTAACATCTAACTCTCCTTCGCAACCTCAGACGGATTGGCCTTCTGCTTCATCGCCTCATCCACATAAATCTGTGCGTTGCTCTTCATATATTCCGTCTGATTTTCCGGAACCGGCTTTACCACCTTACCCGGTACACCAATGACCAACATGCCGTCCGGTACTTCCATGCCTTCCGTTACCAGAGCACCTGCTGCAATCAGACAACCCTTACCAATCTTGGCACCATTTAATACAATGGCCCCCATACCGATCATGCTGTCATCCCCAACGGTACAACCATGTACAATGGCACCATGTCCCACCGTAACGCGCTTACCGATATTGCAGGCAAAACCGTTGCCTACATGAACCACGGCACAATCCTGAATATTACTGTCATCCCCAATGGTGATTGGATACTCATCTCCGCGAATCACTGCATTGTACCAAACACCGACATGCTCTCCCACGGTGACATCACCGGTAATAATGGCACCCTTTGCTACATACACACTGTCTGCTAACTTCATCTTGTCCTCCTTATGATTCCACTAATATTGTTTCGCCTAAAGCAAAAGAGTACAGATACATCTCTTTTACCGGCATGCCCTGGGTACGCCAAATCGCGTCCCCGTAGAGTTCCATCTGACGACGGTATCGAAGCACCAGTTCCTCGGCGCTATCCACACGATCCGTCTTATAATCTAACAGGACGATGCCGTCTTCCTCTTTGAAGAAAACATCGATAATTCCCTGCACCAGAATCATCTCCCCGGAATCCGAAGACTCGGATCCATCCAAGAAATGCTCCGGCGTATCGCCCATCACAAAAGCACGCTCCTTGTAGAGATTGCCCTGAGTTGCAGCCGTCATCATACGACCGGCCACATCCGAATGAAGGAAAGTCCTAAGCTGGCGATCCCGAAGCAAGGCTTCCTGCTCCTTGGTTACCTTACCTGCTGCAATCATCTCTTCTAACTGCTCCTCATAGGTCTCTGCCGCATTGGGCCGAACGAAATCGAAGCATTCCATGTAACGGTGCATGGCCGTACCACGAAGAGCACCCACATATACCGCATCTGCAGCTTCCCCGGATAAGAACGCCGGGCGAATCTTCTTTTTCTCCTCGGTACCAAAGAGCACTTTGCTCTCCCCGTCTTCATGTTCCGGCAACAGGCCGTCGGCCATGGCCCCTTCAATGGCTAAGTGCTTCAACTCCGATACGGAGTACTTGTTCTTATAACCGGAGTGTCTTGGATATCCATAGGTAAAAGAGAAGCCTTCCTGTAAGGCATGGATATCTTCCTCCTTCGCCTGGGACATCTGTTCCATAAGCCCTTCACGGGTCATCTCGGAAGCGACTTCTTCCGCAACCACACCAAGTACTAAGTGACTGCCTTCCACGGCTTCCAATTGGTACTTCCCCGGGTTGTGAAGGATTGCCGGCATCATCCACTTCAGATAACATCCGGCCTTCCGGCGTTCCTCGAAGGATTCTCCATAGCCGATAGCCTTCTGGGTCAAATCATCGAAATCCTTCCCGGACACGGAACCGCTGATAATCAGCTTCTCTCTGGCACGGGTCAAGGCAACATAGAGAACACGCAGCTCCTCCCCTAAGAGATCCAATTGGATCTGTCCCGATAGGTAATCCCGATATAAGGTATCGCTCTTAATCCGACGCAAGGGATCAATACGGTACAGTCCCACCCCTAAGTTGGCATGGAGCAATACTTCCCCGGAATAATCCGACTTGTTGAAGCCTTTGGTTGCACCGGACAGAATCACCACCGGGAACTCCAATCCCTTACTCTTATGGATGGTCATAATACGAACCGCATTGTCTTCCTCACCGGTCAAATCCGCTTCGCCGAAATCCACCTGGTACTTCTTCAGCTTCTCAATGTAATTCACAAAATGGAACAGTCCATGGAAGCTGGAGCTCTCATAGGTTACTGCCAAGTCCACCAGCTTCTCTAAGTTGGCTTTTCGTACGGCACCGCCCGGCAGAGCCGATACATATTCGTCGTATCCGGTCTCCAAATACAGAATCTGGATGATACGATGAATGGAGGTATCCGTAGTAAGGGCACGCATTTTCTCATAGAGAGCCAAAAACTTCTGTATACGTGTATCCTCCTCATGTTCTTCCCCATAAGCAAAAACCGCCTCCGAAAATGACACCTGGGGGTATTCCAAACGAATCCTGGATAGGTCTTCATCCGAACATCCCACAATCGGGGAACGAAGAATGGCTACCAGAGGAACCTCCTGTCTCGGATTATCCAGAATCCGAAGGAAGGATAACACCACTTCCACCTCTAGGGTATTGAAGTATCCGGTGCTGCTCTCCAGATGGGACGGAATCCGATAGCTATCAAAGACTTCCATCATCCGCTCTCCCACACCACCGGAGAGGCCACGGCGTAACACTGCCACATCACCGTAAGTAAGTGGCCGCATGCCGCCTGTTCTCTTATCGTAGACTTCCATTCCGGAAGCAATCAACTCATTGATGCGCAGGGCGATCTTCACCCATTCCGCTTCGTCCGCCTGGATATGCTCATCCGCAAATACCGGATCATCCTTCTGTACCACCAGAAACTCCGTCCGAAGATCGGCACTGCTTGGCGGGTAGAAAGTTGCGCCTAGTTTTAACGTGGCATCCTCATCGTAGGCAACGCCACCCATATCCGGCTGCATAATGTAACGGAACACATCGTTTACCGTCTCAATAATATTCCCGCGGCTTCGGAAGTTGGCATCCAGATCGATGCGCTGGTGGGTACTCTCATCCTTGGAGAAGGCCGTATACTTGTCGTTAAAAATCTTCGGTTCCGCTTGGCGGAAGCGGTAAATGCTCTGCTTCACATCTCCCACCATGAAGTAATTGTTACTTCCTAAGCACTCCTTGGATACCGCATGAAGTATGGTCTCCTGCAGGTAGTTACTGTCCTGGTACTCATCCACCATGACTTCTTCGAAGAAGGCCGCCATCTCCTTGGCCACCGGGCGAAGCTCATGGGTGGTGCGATCCACTAGGATATCCAAGGCAAAATGCTCCATATCGGAGAAATCCATCAAACCAAGCTTCCGTTTCTTGCTGTAGAAGGCCTCATCGAATTCCTTCACCAGACGAACCATCTCCGATACGATGCCAAAGAGATCTTGCATCTCTTCCACCACATCCGTAAGAGACTTGGTAAGATACGTACCCTGTAACTGGGTCAGACGGTCCTTCACTTCCTTCCGGCGATTCTGGTAGCTCTTCTTCTCTTCCTCATCGTTCCATGGGAACTTCTTCCGGGAGAGCTCTGCGAACTTCGGCCAACCCTTGGCAATCTCCAGAATCGAAGGATAATCGGTGGCTTCCAACAAGCAACCAATCCATTGTAGATCCGACCTTATGGCATCCTCATAGGGATGGCCTTCGGCACCGGCCAAATGTTGTAAATCCAATAACAGCTGCGTTGCCGTCTGTTGGATATCCATCAACTGATTCGTAAGTTCCTGCCACACCTGCTGCATCCAAGGCGCCTCTAGCAACTCCTGGGTAGAAGTCACGCGGTACGGCTCCAAGAGACCATCCAGCCATTCCGATGGCCACGGATACGCCTGTGACATGGTATATAACTTCCGCAGGTATTCCACCAACTGCGTATCCCGGTCTCCTACGGTGTAGGAATTCACCAGACGAAGGAAGGCTTCCTCCCCTGCTTCATAATTGGCTTCTAAGACTTCATCCCAAGTCTGACTAACAAGCAGCTCCAGTTCTCCCGGATCTGCCATACGGTACTCCGGATCCAAATCAATCTCCCCGAAGTGCTGTCGTACCAAGGTACTACAGAAGCTATCAATGGTAGAAATCCAGGCATTATGGATTAAGGTACTCTGTCGAATCAGATGGGCATTGTTGGGATGTTCCTCTAAGGCTTTTCGAATGGCCTCATAGATACGCTCCTTCATCTCCTTGGCTGCTGCACGGGTGAAGGTTACCACCAGAATACGGTCAATATCCACCGGATGGTCTTCCCTTGTCACCATGGAGATAATACGCTCTACCAGAACGGCGGTCTTACCGGAACCTGCTGCAGCAGATACCAGCAAATCCCGATTATGAAGTTCTATGACTTGCTTTTGACTATCGGTCCACTCCATCGTCCAATTCCTCTCTCATCTTCTCGTATGCATCCCCATCCTTGTACTCCATCAGGCGGCGATACTCGTATCCATCCATCCGAGGGTCGAATCCACAGATGCTATGGTACTCGCAATAATCACATCCCGTTCTTGATTTCTTGCAATAGGGCAGGGCTGCAATATCTCCGGAAGCAATGCGATTCCCAAGGTCTGTTACCTTCTTCTCTACGAAGTCCGTCAATAATTTGAACTCCTCCTCCGTAGCCACCTTGCTGTTGGCATCCGGGGTATTGTCCTTCTTAATCTTCACCGGAATTACCTGGGAAACACCCTTCTCGTAGATTTCCTTATCTAAGCCTTCAATGACCACATCACTGGCATTTACCAGGCCTTTGACCTTCAGCTCCTTTAAGATTTCCTGTTCTAAGGCATCATTGGTGGTATGGTAATCTCCACGAATCATCGGGTCATTGATGTGGTAATACAATACAGCCGCCGGGGAAGCCGAAATGCCCTTGGCCGCCTTGGCTTTTAAGGCTGCATTCATGTAAAAAATCAACTGAATCTGTAAGCCGTGATACAAGTCGGAAGGGTTTACATCCTTACCGGAGGACTTGTAATCAATGACTTTGATATATAAGGTATCATCCACCGTGAAGGTATCCACACGGTCAATGACACCGCCAAGCTTAAGCTCCATGCCGTTATCCAACGGATAATGTAGGCTTCCTTCATCCCCAAGCTCCCGTAGGGATACTTCGAACTGGGACGGTACGAAGGAGCCGGCCCGAACCTGCTTGGTCAGTGCCCATACAGTACGACGCAGGGTCTTTTCCATATGGGTACGGATATAGTTCTCTCTGGCATTGTCGAAGGACTCCGCCTTCTCCATCTGCTCGTAAGCCAATTGGATACTCTGTTGCAAGAGTTCCTCCGAGCGCTCATCAGTGATGGTCTGCCAGTCCTCATTCGCCTCCAGCAGTGCATGCTCGTACTTCTCCAAAGCATCATGGTAGAGACTTCCCATATCCACCGCCTCAAAGGCATGCTCTCTACGTTCCTGAATCTGTAGCAGATACTGGAGGAAATAGCGATAACCGCAGGTGGCGTAAGTCTCCAATCGGGATACACTACCGCGAATCTCACCGCCTCCAAGGGCCTTCATCACCGCTTCGGAGATCTGCTCTCCTTCATGTCGGTAAAAGAGTGCGTCCAATAGAACTAAGAACTGTTCTTTCTCCTCCCGGTAGAATACCGCCATCAAATCCTGCAACTGCTTTTGTTCGTCTTCCGTCAAGACTTCATGATCCAAGAAACGGCGTACCAGACCAATGGCATGGGATCTTGCTTCACTGACTGCTTCCCGCCAGATGCCTTCTTCCGAAGCGGCCCATCCAATCGTAAGGGACGGATACAGCTCCTGTAAGACCGAAATCAAATAGGACTTCTGCAAGCTCTCACCACTGTTACTAATCTTTGCAAAGCTGACATACAGCGCATCCTTCGGCTTGGTCAGAGCCAAATACAGGTAGAACCGTTGCATGAAAGACTTCTCCCGCTCCGTCGGTGCCAACTCATAGGAGGCCTCCTTCAGAAGCAAACGTTCACTCTGGGAGAGAATGCTTCCGTCGGATACACTCTTCGGAATCAAGCCATCATTGGCTCCTAAGAGGAACAACACCGATACATCCTGCAGACGGGTACGCTCCATATCACCAAAGACCACGGAATCCGCATCCGGCGGAATCATACCTACTCTTGCCGTCTCCAGTCCAGATTCGAACAGATCTAAGAATTCCGCAACGGTAACTTCTTCCTCCCCCATCAGTGCTACCATCTTATCTAAGATGGCGATGAGAATGCCGTAGATTTCTTCGTACTCTCTCTCTTTTTGCTCGTCTTCTACCGCAGCATAGGCCGCAGCCCATTCTTCACACTGTGCCTGCACATCGAAGGCTTCCGTCAGCTCATACAATGCCGTTGCATAGGAGCGCACCGTATCCTGTTTCTTAGAAAATGCCTCTAAGAAGTCCGTTGTTTTCCCAACAAAGTATTCCCGAATACGATTCATCTCTACAAGGTCCCCGGCGTCGAAGCCACGGGGACACACCGTGAAAGGATGCATCCACTTGTTCTTGCCCCGGAGGCCGGATGCATAAAGATAGTTATCCAATCCGTCAATCTCTTCCCTACTAAGACCGCTCAGACCGCATCGGAAGAAATGCATCATGGCATCATAAGAAAACCGTCCTTCCACCATACCGATGGCGCTTCGTACGAACTCCACCGCCGGCTGTAAAAGAATGGTTGCTTTTTCATCTTTGAACATGGGGATTCCATAAGCACGGAAGATATCGTCAATGTACGGACTGTATTCCTCCATCTTGGCACAGACTACCGCGAAATCCCCGTAATGGTAAGCTTTTTGTCGAAGCAGGCGCCGAATGGTAGCGGCCACAAAGGCAAGCTCTTCCTTGGGATTCTCCGCTCTGGTCAGATGGATATCCTCACAGGTGGCATAGACCTCCTTGTCCCGTCGAAACAGATTCGCCTCTAAGTGACGCAGCGCGCCCTCCCTTGGATAACGGGAAGAGGCGTCCATGGACAGCACCACCGGATCTTCCACGTCCACACCGGTCATCTCGGCCATCTTCATCAGGGACTGTACCATCTTCTTACTCATGGCAAAGAGTTCTTCCTCCGCCACTTCCCCGAAGAGATGCTCCCGTGGGTCAACCGTCACGGCACAATACACCGACGCAGCCAGCGGCAACAGACGCAAGAGGAGCTGATTCTGTACCGGCGTAAATCCGGTAAAACCGTCTAAGACAATAACGGAATCCTTGATAAACAAAGAATCCTCCACCACCTCGGTGAGCTTCTCCAGAAGTTGCTCTGAGGTAATATACTTATCCTCAATAAAATCCAAGAAGCCCTGATAGAGTTTCATTAAGTCCGCGCCCTTTTGGTAGAAGCTTGCAGACATGCCCGGTGTTGCCACCATCTCTTCAAACTCCTCCGGGGAGATATGATACTGGGATAATTCGGAAATAAAAGATTTGACCTGGGAAACGTACCCACGCTTACGCATATTGCGTCCTAAGGTCGGTAACTGTCCGGACAATTCCTCCGCCACGCGACGTACCACTAAATTCTTGCCCATCTCTTCTAAGACGGAAGCCGGGTTGATACCCAGCTCGTCGAAGACACGGTACGCCAATCGTTCAAAACTAAGGATTTCGATATTCATCAGTCCATGTAACGGATGCATCTGCACCAGTTGTCTCTGGGAAGACATGGTGAACTGCTCCGGAACGATGACAAGAAAGAATCGTCCCGGATCCGCTAAGGATTCTTCAATGATTTGCTGATAGAGGTAGGTGGATTTCCCGCTTCCACTACTACCGGTTACGAATTGTAATGACATAGTTTCCCCTCTATGATTCTACCGACAGCACCACAGCCTCGAAGGCGCGAAGCGTAAGCTCCCCTGCATCCATGCAGGTATCGGCATAATTATCCAACAAGACGGAAGCTTCCCCAACGTGACAGCTTGCTTCCTTATTCTGGAAGTTACAGATTACCAGGATTTTCGTCGCTCCCTTGGTTCTGGTGTAGGCGATGATATTGTCATCCGCAAAATGTACGCTATCAAATACGCCATACACCAATGCATCTGCATACTCCGGATTTTTGCGTAGCGCAATGGCCCGGCGGTAAAAATGATAAACACTGTTGGCATCTGCCACTTCCGCTGCGGCATTGATGCGGGTAAAATTCTCATTCACCGGAAGCCACGGTGTACCGGTGGTAAATCCGGCGTTCGCGGTTGCATCCCACTGGAACGGGGTTCTGGCATTATCTCTGGAGTAACGGTTCACGATACGAACCGCCTCTTCCTCCGACAGACCCGCTTCCTTGCATACCCGGTATTCATCGTGACTGGATACATCCTGCATACTAGTCACATTGGGATTGAAGGTATTCTCCATCCCCAGTTCCTGTCCCTGATAGATAAAAGGAATGCCCTTCTGGTACAAATACAACACCGCCAGCATTTTCTTCGCCATATCCGTTCGGTCTTCATCCATGAGCATGCGATTGGCAATCCGGGGCAAATCGTGGTTCTCTAATACTGTTCCAATCAGCCCGATTGGCTCCATGCGCTTTTGGGTGCGCTCCATGGCTGCCCGATACATCTGCGGGGTAATGAAGCGCTTCTTCATCCACTCGCCGCCGTCCTTGGATTCCTCCGATACCACTTCGAAATCAAACATACTGGAGAAGTAGCCGTCTTCCCCAACGTAATCCGCCGTCTCTTCTTCTCTCTGACCGCAGACTTCCCCAACGGTAAAAGCCTGATGGGGTGCGAAGCATTTTTCCTTCAGTTCTGTCAAAAAATCCCCGATGCCATGGGCATCCTGCAGCATGGTCTTGCAGAATACCATGCCATCCTCTCGGTCCGGCGGATAATTTCGGCCACGCAAGGTAGGTGGCTTCTTAATATCGGTAATGGCGTCAATCCGGAATCCCACAACACCCCGGTCGAACCAGAAATTCACGAAGTCAAAGACTTCCTGTCGAAGAAGCGGATTCTCCCAATTCAGATCCGGCTGCTTCTTGTGGAACATATGAAGGTAGTAGAGATTGTCGGTATTCGGTACCTTCTCCCAGGCACTGCCACCGAAGTAGGAACGCCAGTTGTTGGGTTCCTTCCCGTCAACACCTTCCTCAATATAGAAATACTTGCCGTAATATCCCTTCGGGTCCTTCATGGCCGCCCGGAACCACGGATGCTCATCGGAGCAATGGTTTGCCACCAAGTCCATAAGAATGCCGATGCCCCGCTTCTTCGCCTCAGCCACCAAGCGGTCGAAATCCTCTAAGTTTCCGAAATCCGGATGGATATTCCGGTAATCACTGATATCATAGCCCTGGTCCGCCATAGGCGACGGATAACATGGAGACAACCAAATCAGGTCAATCCCAAGCTCCTGTAAATAGTCCAAATGTTCTGTAATACCGTTCAAGTCACCGATACCGCTTCCTGTGGTATCCGCAAAGCTCTTCGGATAAATCTGATATACGATTTTGTCGTGCCACCACTGCTGTTTCATGTCATTTCTCCAAGGATAAAAATTCCACAGAATACCTACATATTCTGACCACTAAATCATACCATATTCCACCTGTTATGACATAAAAAAAGTGTATCTATCCGAAAATAGATACACTCTATAAATTCTCGTATTATTTCAAATTGTGACGATCTCCGAAGTACAGAATCGCTGCCATTCCCGGACCGGTATGTGCACCAATCACCGGGCAAAGCATCTGGACTTCCACATCTGCCTTCGGGTTAATCTCTAAGACCTTATCTCGGAGATATTCCGCACGATCTAAGGCATCGGCATGAACGATGTAGACACGGTTCATGTTCTCATCTCTGGTATTGGCATAGATTTCCGCCATACGGTTCATGGCAGGCTTCACACCACGCTTCTTGTCAATCATAGGAAGCTTGCCGTCTTCGCCTACAATCAACAGAGGCTTAATGTTGAGAACAGTTCCCATAATTGCTGTGCTGGCCGGAACACGACCACCACGATGTAAGTACATCAAATCATCTACCATGAACACATGGCACAGAAGGTCTACCTTCTTGCACAAATCATTGTAGTTCTCCTCAGCGCTCATACCCTTCTCACGGTTATAAGCAGCTTCCTCTGCTAAGAGACCCATACATCCGGTTCCTGCTAAGGTATCTACCGGATAAACCTTGGCATTCGGATAATCCTCTGCCAAATCTCTTGCTGCCAAAGATACGCTGTTGAAGGTATTACTCAAACCACTGGATAAGCAAATATACACGACATCCTTGCCATCCTTCAGATATGGCTCAAATGCTTCCATATACTGCTGTGGTGTAATCTGGCTGGTCTTGGTCTCAATGCCCTTGCGCTGGCTATCGTAGAAGTTCTTCATTACATCGTCAGACTCCATACGGGCACTGATGCGCTCTTCTGTGCCAATGGAATAATTCATTGGGATGAATACCAGGTTATGCTCCTCCACAAAGGTTGTACTGATATTCGCAGAAAGGTCAACTACAATTACATAATCGTTCATTATGATGCTCCTTATTCTTTCATTTTTCCCACCCACGACTTTCATCATATCAGATAGCAAAATAAAAATCCACACTTTCTCAGTTCAAAGAAAGTGTGGATTAATCTTACTTTTCAATCTGGTCAATCAGCGGATTGATCTGCTCTAGGATGTTATTCATGTCCTCGAACATGAAGCCCTTCTTGGTAATCTTATTGCGCATGTCTTCGATGTCGTCGCTCACTCTGGTGAAGTAATTGGTAGACTCTTCGATGTTGGCATTGACCTCGTCTACGGAGCGGTTACAGTTATCAATGACTTCCGTCATCTGCTCACTCTGCTCACCAACCTCTTCCGCAACGGTCTTGATGTTGTCGATGGTCTCCTGGGTCTCTTCAATACTCTTGTGGGACTGCTCAATGGCTTCTCTGGTTCCCTGAAGGGAATGTACCAATCCCTGGTTATTGGTATTGAGCTCTTCCATACTGTCGCCAATGGAAACAACCAGTTCCTTAATATCCTGGGACAGTTTATTTACCTGAGTAGCTACAACGGCAAATCCACGTCCTGCTTCACCGGCTCTTGCAGCCTCAATGGAAGCATTCAGCGCCAGCAGGTTGGTCTGGCTTGCAATGCCGTTGATCTGATTGATTTTCTCCTGAATATCATCGAAGCTTTGCTGGAACTGTTCAAACACTTCCTGCATGGAATCGATGGTTTCATTTACCGTATCGGAGTTGCGGTCAATTTCTTCCATACCTGCATGGGAAGCCTTGGCGGTATCCATCAACTTGGAAATAATGCCTTCGAAGGTATCGGTGATACCACGTACGTTATCGAACTCATTCCGTAATCCCTCTACGGAATTGGTAATGTTCTGATGCTTCTCCTGAACCTGGCTAAAAGACTTATTGATCTGGTCAATACCGTCAATGGTCTCACTCTCCTGGGTCTGAAGCTTATTCTTTTGCTCAATGGCGAATCTTGCAATGTCGCGAAGCGGAGCCAAACGCTTTTTCAGATTTGGTCTTGCAGCTTCTGTATTTACCACCGGCTGATTTGTCTCATTCTGATTCTTATTAAAAAATGCCATGGCTGTGTACCCCTTTCATCCTGTGATTATTCAAATACCGCGCAAACCATGGTCTGGTTAACATGCTGGTTCTTGTACTGCTCACCACCACCGACCATTCCCACAAACGGACCGATGTGATCCATATCCGACAGGAAGGTATTCAAATAGCCCTCATTGGTAAAGAGGAGATGGCGATAAATACAGTTAACAGAGAACACATAGGAAATATGGGATGTCTCTCTGGAAATCTCATCTCGCGTATCTGCATTGATACTCTTGTAATCCTTCAGCTTCAATACGCAAATCGTATCATTCTCGTTAATTCTCTTGTAATTGATCAAGGAATCCCCGTTACCGATGGCGTACTGGGAAGAGATGAAGACTTCATCACCAACCACACGACCAAGGGGGCTCTGCAATACGTTATCTACCACCTCGCCCTTGGAGATACCAAGCTCGCTGGCATAAACATCTGCCGCCGGTCTTCCGTCCAAGGAAATCAGTTCCTTGTTTTCCAAGTTTACCTTAGTAGCAATATGTCTCGGAGCGGATGGATCCACTTCGTAAATCAACTCGGAATAGGTGCGGATATGTCCGCTCTTATTCTTAATAATTGCATAACAGCAAGCATCTTCATAGAGCTTCCCGTTCACAACAACATAAGATTGCTTACCTTCCGGCGTTCCAAATACCGTTCCACCTACCAGTGGAATCTTATACTGGCCCAGTGCCACGTTCATGGTTGTAACCAACCGCTCTTCGTATCCGGCACAGCACTCAATACAAACCGTCTTTCCTTCTTCCGGATGAACGGATTGAATTGCCTGTTTTAACGCCTCAATGTCCGCAACCGGACAAGAGGATAAATATCTCATAACCCCCACAGCGACCTCGGCATCCGCGCCAAAAGCGGTAACAACCAGATCCTTATCGGATGCCTGCCCACCGAAATAGGATATTCCGCTGGTTCCAATGGACAGCGTATTCGGATACTCTTTTGCAAAAATCTCCGCTACTTCCTTTATATTCTGATAGGCACAAATGAAGAATACCAGCT
>JAEEGI010002808.1_pt1 | contig 42177 bp, 23 predicted proteins | sample 8958751 | NCBI WGS metagenome assembly JAEEGI01 (sample SAMN16246545, study PRJNA631951) | gut metagenome | biome: gut microbiome; feature: rumen; material: KS-attached | host: Bos | place: Iran: Karaj | collected 2018-10 | reverse complement strand
TCAGGGATCCCGTTATCTGGGACATCCTCGAGAACGTTATGAAGGGCCATCCGGTGCTCCTCAACCGTGCACCTACCCTTCACCGCCTGGGTATCCAGGCCTTCCAGCCCCGTATGATCGAGGGCAAGGCCATCCAGCTGCACCCGCTCGCCTGTACCGCTTTCAACGCGGACTTCGACGGTGACCAGATGGCTGTGCATCTGCCCCTTTCCAACGCCGCAATCATGGAAGCCCAGCTGCTCATGCTCGGCTCCCACAACATCCTTAACCCCGCCAACGGTTCTCCTATCACCGTTCCTTCACAGGATATGGTGCTTGGTCTGTACTACATCACCAAGGAGCGCCCGGGCGCAAAGGGAAGCGGCCTGAAGTTCTACGGACCGGAAGAAGTGATCATCGCCTTCGACGGCAAGGTCATCGACATGCACGCCCCCATCGAGGTGCGTCTGCCGAAAGACAAACAGGATGCCTCCAAGGGCTACCAGATGGTGAAAACCACAGCCGGCCGCGTGATCGTGAACCAGTATATCCCGGACGAGGTGCCCTACGTGAACGAGGTGCTGGGCAAGAAAGCCCTCCGTACGGTTATCACAACCGTTATCAAGAGCACCGGTGTTACCCGTACCGCACAGTTCCTGGACGACATCAAGAACCTTGGTTACGACCAGGCGTTCCGTGCCGGTATCTCCTTCAACCTTGGCGACGTCCTTATCCCCGCGGAGAAGGAAAAGCTCATCGAGAGGGGATACAAGGAGGTGGAGAACATCAAGATGAACTACGCGATGGGCTTCATCACCAACAACGAGCGCTACAACAAGGTCATCGACCTGTGGACATCCATCGACAATCAGCTCACCGGTATCGTGAAGCAGCAGATCTCCGCGGATCAGCAGGGCTTCAACCCGGTGTACATGATGCTGGATTCCGGCGCCCGTGGTTCAACCCAGCAGATCAAACAGCTCTGCGGCATGCGAGGCCTTATGGCAAAGCCCCAGAAGAGCGGCGCTGCCGGAGCGGAGATTATCGAGAACCCCATCGTTTCCAACCTGAAGGAAGGAATGTCGGTGCTGGAGTACTTCATCTCCACCCACGGTGCCCGTAAGGGTTTGGCCGATACGGCTCTGAAAACCGCAGACGCTGGTTATCTGACCAGGCGTCTGGTGGATGTCTCCCACGACGTGATTATCACCGAGGAAGACTGCGGAACCCTCCGCGGCCTCATCGCCACGGCGATCAAGAACAAGGACGAAGTTGTGGAATCCCTTGGAGAGAGGATACTCGGCCGCACATCCGTGCACGATATCTTCAACCCTCTCACCGGTGAGCTTATCATCGCAGCCGGCGAGGAAATCAGGGAAGATACCGCGAACCTCATCGACAGCCTGCCCATCGAGCAGGTGGAAATCCGCAGCGTTCTCACCTGCGAAAGCCGTCACGGCGTTTGCGCCAAGTGCTACGGCCGCAACCTGGCCACCTCCAGAATGGTGGAGAAGGGTGAAGTCGTGGGTGTTATCGCGGCACAGTCCATCGGTGAGCCCGGTACCCAGCTTACTCTGCGTACCTTCCACGTCGGTGGTACCGCATCCGGTGCGGTTGCCGATTCATCCATCGAGTCCAAGTACGAAGGCAAACTCGCATTCGACGAGCTCCGTACCGTGGACCGCGAGAACGAAGACGGCTCCACCGTACAGGTTGTGGTTTCCCGCATGACGGAACTCCGTATCGTGGACGAACGCACGGGTATGACCTATTCCCACTACGATGTGCCCTACGGCTCAACATTGTATTTCAAGGACGGTGCGTCCGTGAAGAAGGGAGACCTCATCTGCGAATGGGATCCGTACAACGCCACCACAATCGTGGAAAGCGCCGGTATCCTTCGCTTCGAGAGCATGGTAGAGGGTGTAACCTTCCGTGAGGAGAGTGCCGATGAGTACTCCACCAACAAGGACAAGGTTATCATCGAAAGCCGAGACAAGACCCAGAACCCCGCTATCGTGATTCTGGACGCCGAAGGCAAGACCCTCCGCCAGTACAACCTCCCTGTGGGAGCACACATCATGATGAACGACGGAGACTCCGTGAAGGTTGGCGACGTCATTATGAAGATCCCCCGCGCAATCGGCAAGGCTGGTGATATCACCGGCGGTCTGCCCCGCGTTACGGAACTCTTCGAGGCCCGCAATCCTTCAAATCCGGCCATCCTGTCGGAAATCAACGGTGAAATCTTCATGGGCAAGGTCAAGCGCGGTAAGCGTGAGATCATCGTGAAGAACCGTTCCGGTGCAGAAAAGCGTTACGAAGTTCCCATGACCAAGCAGATCCTTGTTCAGGAGAACGACTACGTGAAAGCCGGAACACGCCTCTCCGACGGCGGCACTTCCCCTACCGACATCCTCAACATCCTCGGCCCGGTGAAGGCTCAGGAGTACATCGTGAACGAGATTCAGGCCGTGTATCGACTGCAGGGCGTGAAGATCAACGACAAGCACTTCGAGATCATCGTGCGCCAGATGATGCGCAAGGTTCAGATCCTGGATCCCGGCGACACCGAATTCCTCCCCGAGGAACTGGTGGACAAGTGGGAATTCATGGACCGCAACGACGCCATCTACGGCAAATTCTACGTGGAAGATGCCGGCGACAGCGCTAAGTTCGAGCAGGGACAGGTAATCGGCGTGCGCGAGCTCCGCAGCGAGAATTCCTCGCTGGAGCGTCAGGGCCTCAAGATGATCGTGGCCCGTCCCGCCAAACCCGCAACCGCCTCCCAGGTGCTGCAGGGTATTACCCGCGCCGCCCTCAAGACCGGTTCATTCATCTCAGCAGCATCCTTCCAGGAAACCACCAAGGTGCTCTCCGAGGCCGCTATCCGCGCCCGCGTAGACCATCTCGAGGGCCTGAAGGAGAACGTTATCTGCGGCCATCTCATTCCCGCAGGTACAGGCCTCAGCGAGTACAGCTCAATCGAAGTCGCCTCCAAGGCTGATTACGCTGCCGAAATGGCGGACCTCTAATCGAGGTGTACTAAAATCTTTGAGAGGCCGGCCCCATCAACGGGCTGGCCTCTTTTTTTGTACGTTAATGACTGCCGGACCGGTATTCAGAACTGGTACTTGTAACCGAAGAAAAGGTTGAATGCGGCGGGCTGCTCGGTGTAGATGGTTTCCACGGGAGCGCTATCTTTGAAGTAGTAGGAAACCCCGGGCTGCACGAACAGGGAGCCATGCTTGTTGAGCTTGTACTGAAGAGCGGCGCCGGCATTGACCGACCATTTGTCGTCGTCCACGGTGGTATCATCGTGGCTTTGGTCCGTGCGCCGGTTTCCGGCGAACGATTCCGTATTTGTATTTGTGCCGACGGAGAATTCGTACATGGGCCCCGCATTAAGGCTGAGGCCGAGTTTTTTCCACTGGAAGACGTTGTAGCAGCCGTAAAGAGGTATGCCGATGTAGTCCATCGTGCGGGTGGTCTCGGATGCGATGCTGCCACCTGTGGTGTTGAACTGCGATTCCAGCGAAGAGGACACGACACCAGTTTCCACGCCCCAGTGCTCGTCCAGATCCACTTTAAGGCCGAAGCTCACACGTGAAGCCTGCCTATGGGTGGCCTCCGTAGTGGTGGTTTTATTACGGCTTAGCATGAAGGCATCGGCCCCCGCTCCGGTGGCTTTGGTGGCCATTCCGGGCGATGAGGGGATGCCCACACCAGTGACGCTGGTGGAAACGCCTCTGGAGGATGAGGGCGAAAAGGCGAACATCACCTGCACGCGAGGTTTTATGATGTGCCTGGGCTTTGCCGGGGTGGTTGCCGGCGTAGTTGCCGGTGTTGTTACCGGCGGCGTTACCGGTTCTGTGCCGATATGCGGAATCACGGGAGGAGGTGTGTCCTCTTCGTCCTTCTGAGGAACGGGTTCCTCTTCGGGGACCGTGTCCTGGGGGATGATTACCGCAGGAACCGTCTCTTCGGGAGCTACGTCTTCCGGGACTATCTCCTCCTGAACGTTATCATCACTCACCGGTTGTTCAATAGGTTCTATGACAGATTCTTCAGTTACAGGCTCTGTTTTATGACGTGCAGGCACAGTCTGCGGCACAAAAACGTCTTCAGAAACAACCTCGGTCGATGATTCGTCCATATCGGCAATGACGGAGGGAGTGCCCGGGACGGGGGCAAGGATTTCGGGGGCCGATGGCGACGAGCTCCGGAGAAGGAGCACGGCAATGACTGCGGCGGCCGCGGCGGCAGCGCCACCGACATACCACCACCACACAGGGACGACACGCCGCTTTTTCTGCGGCTCCATTCCGGAGCGGACCGCGTCCCACAGCCCTTCCGGTTCCGCCTCCGAAAAGCCCTCAAGGAGCTCCGGAAGCTGGTCTGTCCAATCTTTTTTACTGCTCATGTTCCTTTATGTATGCTTTAACGTTCTTTGCCAGTTGCGCCCTTGCGCGGAAGAATTGCGATGCCGACGAATCCTCTTTAATCCCCAGCATCGACGCTATCTCTTTATGGGATTTCTTCTCGAATACATACAAGTTAAAAACCGTCCTGTAGCCATCCGGGAGGGCTTTTATCATTTCCTGGATTGCCGATGCCGATATGTTCGGCAGCGAGGGCAGCTCTTCGTCCGGTTCGTCGGGGAACTGATCCGTGAAGACCAGTTTCGACGATGCCTTTAGCGATTTCAGCGAGTCGTTCACCACAATCCGCGTCGCCCACGCCTTGATGCTTCCTTCCCCGCGGTATTCAAAGCTGTCCAGGCCGTTGAATATTTTGATGAACGCCTCCTGGAGGATGTCTTTCACAACGTCCCTGTCCACGACATAGCGGGAGCATACCGCAGTAAGATACCCCACGTAGCGCTCGTACAGTTTTCGCGCCCCGGAAGGGTTCCCGCTGCGGACAAGCTTCAAAAGCTCAAGTTCTGTCAGCTCATTCCCGGCTTTTGAACTTGAAGGTTTTTTCAGAAGCCGTACCTCCACTGCTCGTCCATTTAAGCGTAAGCTCTTTATATTCACCTCCCGTATCGGGGAGGGCGTTAACGTCAAAGCAAATCAGCGCGTCTCCCTGCTCGTCCTTCTTGTCCCCATCGGCCTTCTGCTGTAGGACGAGGGTATAGGGATCGGCCGGATCCGTTCCGGTTATTACGTAGAAACTGTGCCGCACCGGGCTAAGGCCCCACCAAGTATTATAATGTAAGGTAAGATAGCCGTCTTCCAGCCCTGTCATCCAGTCGTCCACGATATCAAGGCCAAGGTCTCCGCGGATGGTGGCATCGGCAGTGACCGTCCCCTCGTCTATCGGCTCCGCCCAGTTCACCATCCCTGTGTACTTGAACCGGCCGGTGGGATGGTTATAGACCACGATGTCGCAGAACAGCTTCTCCATGCGCGTGAAACCGCTCTGATAGTTCTGCGGATAGATTGTCGTGGAATCGTCCAGCTGGAAATAGACGGTGTCCGTGGGCGTTTTCTTAACGGTGAGGATGGCCTTGAACGCGGCGGCATTCTCCCCTTGCCAATATTCATCTGCCATATTCGCCTTGGCACATGATGCCAAAAGGAGAATAAGCGGGACGATGGCCAATATGTTGTGAGTTTTTTTCATTTCCAACCCTTAAACCCCGGGGAATCATAATCTTGCACGAAAATATGAAATTTTTGGGGATTTTGCCGCAAGATTCCGCAGTTGTCGGGTTATAGTATCGGAAACCAAAAGAATTCGACTATGAAAAAGATTCAGATTATCCTTGCAGCGGCAGTGGCAGTGGCTGCGGTATCGTGCTCCAAGGCCGATTTCGGCGGCGGCTGGTATTCTTATAACGGAAGCTATGCAGCCGACGAAGCCATGTTCGGGGAAGAAGTTGAGGATCCTTCCGGGAATAACTTCGACGAGATAAAGGAAAACGACTTTGTGAAGGCGGCCGATGAGCCCACCTCCACCTTTTCCATCGATGCCGATGGTGCCGCGTACGCATACATGCGCCGCTGCATCAAGAATGGATATCTCCCCGAGCCCAATTCGGTTCGCATAGAGGAATACCTTAATTATTTTACCTTCGATTATGCCGATCCCACTGGCGAGGAAACCGTGGCTATAAATGCCGAAATCGGCGATTGCCCCTGGAATGCGGAGCATAAGCTCCTCCGCCTTGGATTAAAGGGTAAACCCATGAGTGATAATGATATACCGGATGCAAACTATATCTTCCTCGTGGACGTTTCAGGCTCCATGCTTGGGGTAGACCGCCTGGACCTTCTCAAGACCGGCCTTTGCAACATGGTGGACTATATGAAGCCCACCGACAGGGTTGCTATCATCACTTATTCTGGAAGCGTGCAGAAGGTGCTGGAATCCACTCTGGCAAAGGATGCGGCCGTGATCAAAAAGGCAATCAAAAAGCTTGACGCAAGTGGGAGCACCGCGGGCGGAGCTGCCATGAAAATGGCCTATGACGAAGCTGTGGAGCATTATATGCCGGGCGGCAACAACCGCATCATCATGTGCACCGACGGCGATTTCAACGTTGGCGTTTCAAATACCGATGCGCTGGTGGAGATGGTGGAAAGCTATCTGGATAAAGGCATTTACCTCAGCATAATGGGTTTCGGCACCGGCAACTTCCAGGACGCCAGGATGGAGAGCCTCTCCAACCACGGAAACGGCACCTACACTTATGTGGACAGCGAGGAGGAGATGATGAAGGTGTTTGTGAACGAGCGCAGCCACTTCTACTCTGTTGCCAACGACACCAAGTGCCAGATAACCTTCGATCCGCAATTTGTTGACAGCTACCGTCTTATCGGCTACGAAAACCGCGTGATGAACAACGAGGACTTCGAGGACGACAAGAAGGATGCGGGTGAAATCGGCGCCGGCCAGACCATCACCGCCCTGTATGAGATCATCCCTGCCGATGGCTTCGCGCCCGAGACCGCCGTTGCCCGCTTCGACGTTCGCTACAAACTCGCCCTCGGCGGCGAAAGCCGTCCGCTCAGCCTGAACGTAGTGGCTCCCTCGGATGGCACTGCCTCATCGGCAAACTTCAACTTCGCCGCCGGCATAGCCGCCTACGGCCTCACCCTTCGCAGCTCCCAATACAAGGGCCAGGCTTCATTCTCCATGGCCTACGACCTGGTGAACGGCGCCCGCGTGAGCGACGCCTTCGGCTACCGCGCCCGCCTGGCCGAACTGATTAAGCTCGCCTCCGAGCTTCAGTAGCGCATTCTGGCGGCTAAGTCAGTAGTCTACGCGGGAGAGGAAGAGGGCGTGGGCGGGGACGGATTCGCCGGCGTCGGAGCGGGTGCCGCTTTCAAGGAGAGACAGGATTCGGTCGGGGGAGTGCTTTCCCCGGCCGATTTCTATTAGGGTGCCCACGGTGGCGCGCACCATGTTGCGGAGGAAACGGTTTGCGGCGATGCGGAAGTACCAATAGGAAGAACCCTGATACCCCATCACCTGAATGTGCGAAGGAGTGTACGGGGCCCAGAAGGCTTCGTACACTGTGCATATGGAGGTTTTGTTGTCGCCGCCGGTCTTTTCGAAGGCGGAAAAGTCGTGTGTGCCAAGAAGATGCAGGGCGGCCCGGTTCATGGCGTCGAAATCCAGCACGGGATATCCGCAGCGCCATGAGTAATTTTCCACGAAAGGGTCTTTGCTGCGATGCAAAAAATAAGTATATTCGCGTTTCGTAGCGTCGAAGCGGGCGTGGAAATCGTCGGCCACTTCAGACACTGAATGAACCACTATCTGACGGGGCAGAATGGCATTTAATTTGTAGCAAAAATCCGCCTGCCCAAAGGGCAGAGGGCCATCCAGATCGAAGTGGGCGACATAGTGCGAAGCGTGCACTCCGGTGTCTGTGCGGCCGGCTCCGGTAATGGCTACGGATCCGCCCAGAAGGCGGGAAAGGGCGGCCTCCACAGTCTCCTGAACGGAAGGGCTTCCGGGCTGGATCTGGTAGCCGCAGAACGGCGACCCGTCGTAGGAAAGGGTAAGACAGTAACGCATAATGTGCAAATGTACGAAAATATATGGAAAGCGTAAACATCAAAGAGCTTAACGAGCGCATCCAGAAAGAAAGCGCCTTCACGGACCTTTTAACCCTGGAAATGGGTAAGGTGATCGTGGGACAGAAGCACCTCACGGACAACCTCCTCATCGGCCTCCTCAGTGGCGGCCACATCCTGCTGGAGGGTGTTCCCGGTCTTGCCAAAACCCTCGCCATCAACACATTGGCCCAGGCGGTGGATGCCAAGTTCAGCCGTATCCAGTTCACCCCGGACCTCCTTCCGGCCGACGTAATCGGCACACTCATCTACTCCCAGAAGAAGGAAGCCTTCGAGGTTCACAAGGGTCCCGTCTTCGCCAATTTCATCCTGGCCGATGAAATCAACCGCTCCCCGGCAAAAGTGCAGAGCGCGCTGCTGGAGGCCATGCAGGAGCATCAGGTCACTATCGGAGACGAAACATACAAACTCCCGGAGCCCTTCCTTGTGATGGCAACCCAGAACCCCATCGAGCAGGAAGGAACATACCCGCTTCCGGAGGCCCAGGTGGACCGTTTCATGCTCAAGGTGGTAGTCTCCTATCCCAAGAAGGAGGAAGAGCGCCTGATTATCCGCATGAACAACGAGCAGGAGTTCCCCAAGGCCAATCCGGTGGTTACTCCGCAGGAAATCATGAAGGCCCGCGAGGTGGTGAAGCAGGTGTACATGGACGAAAAGATAGAGCGCTACATCGTGGATCTGGTGTACGCCACCCGCACCCCGGAAGACTATCAGCTCAAGGAAATCAAGGACTTCATCTCCTACGGCGCATCGCCCCGTGCCAGCATATCGCTTTCACTGGCCTCCAAGGCCTACGCCTTTATCAAGAGGCGCGGCTACGTGATTCCGGAGGATGTGCGTGCCGTGGCGCCGGAGGTGCTGCGCCACCGTATCGGCCTCACCTATGAGGCGGAGGCGGAGAACGTCACCTCGGACCAGATCGTGGAGAAGATTATCAACGCCGTTATCGTTCCGTAATGACCAGCGAAGACCTCCTGAAGAAAGTCCGCAAGATAGAGATCAGGACCAAGGCCCTGAGCCATCAGATCTTTGCAGGAGAATACCATTCCGCGTTCAAAGGGCGCGGCATGGCGTTCAGCGAGGTGCGTGAATATCGCTACGGAGACGACGTGCGCACTATGGACTGGAACGTTACGGCCCGCATGAGCGCCCCGTACGTGAAGGTTTTCGAGGAAGAGCGCGAGCTCACCGTGGTTTTACTGGTGGATATTTCCCGCTCTGGCCTTTTCGGCACCGCGGGCAAGACAAAGCGCGAACAGATAGCGGAAATCGCCGCCACACTGTCGTTCTCGGCCATTCTGAACAACGACAAAGTGGGCTGCATCCTGTTCACGGACAGGGTGGAGAAATTCATCCCGCCGGCAAAGGGCCGCACACATCTTCTGCATATAATCCGCGAGATTCTGGAGTATCAGCCGCAGGGCACCGCCACCGACATCGGAGGCGCGCTGCGCTATCTCACCGGGGCGATCAAGCGCCGCTGCACGGCATTCCTGCTTTCCGATATGCTTGATGTCCAGGCCGATGGAAGCCCCCGCTACGAAGACGCCCTGAAAATTGCCGCCAACCGTCACACCATTTCCGTGATAAGGGTGGAAGACCCGCGCGAGTACAGCATCCCGGATGTTGGCATCGTCCCCGTGAAGGATGCGGAAACCGGCAAAGTGCTGTGGGTGAACACCTCCCGAAGGAGCGTGAGGGAGGATTATGGCCGATGGTTCCAATCGGCCCGTGAAGACGCCGGAAAGGTTCTCAACCGATACAAGGTGGATTACGTTGATATCGGCACGAATGAAGATTACGTTAAAGGACTGAAAACCCTGTTCCAAAGCCGATGAAACTGCTCACCGTCATACTTGCCATGCTCCTGCAGGGGATGCCCTTCCTGAACCAGCTTCAGAAGAGGGATTCCATCCTCATTGCAGACCAGCTGGAATACGGAGTCACCGTGGACCAGGCTTCCGATACCGTCCTGGTTGGCTGGCCGCAGATTGCCCAGCCGGAGTTCATAAAGGACATTTATACCATCAGTGGGTGGAAAATCGACACTCTGAACATGACAAAGGGGCAGATCCGGAGCTACTCGCTCAAGGGCAGTTTCGTAATCCAGCCGTTTGCGGAGGGCGAATATGAGCTTCCGCCGCTTTATGTGGTGCGCCTGCACCGGGACGGAAGTACGGATACGCTCCGGTTCAAGTCCATGCCCCTGGAGGTAACGACCATCCCCATCGACACAACCACCTTTGTCCCGCACGACATAAGGCCCCAGATAACCTATCCCGTTACTTTTGCGGAAGTGTTCCCCTGGGTGCTCGCGTTTGTGGGCGGGGTGCTTCTGATAGGAGCCGTTGTGTGCCTTATCATGATAGGCGGAAAACGCAGGAACGAGGGCCCTGTGTACAGGGAACCTGCGCATATCACGGCCCTTCGCAAGATGGACCGCTACCGCAGCAATAAGTACTGGGCTCCGGAAAAGCAGAAACAGTTCTACAGCGGAATAACGGATGCGCTAAGGGAATACATCGCTGCCCGCTATGATGTGGGCGCCATGGAAATGACCAGCGCGGAGATGTTCCACGCCCTGAAGGGCTCGGATATCCCTCCGGGACTGTACGGAGAGCTGAAAGAACTCTTCGAGCGGGCAGACTTTGTGAAGTTCGCGAAATACGTGGCCTCCGACGAGGAAAACGCCACCGTGCTACCGCTGGGAGTGAGGTTTGTGACGGAAACGTATGTTCCGGAGGAAGAGGAAGAGATTTCTCCACAAGGTCGAAATGACAAAGAAGAAGGTCGAAATGACAATTAGCTATGTTTTTTGAGTATCCGGCATTATTGAGTCTTCTGGCGGTTCCCGCCCTATTGGCCGCCCTGTATGTGTACAGGGAGGTGAAGGGAAAGCGTGCGCATCTTAGGATGTCGAGCGCGGGAGCGTTCCGCAGGGATACCGTGCTGGAAATACTCCGTCACCTGCCTTTTGTGCTGCGCACGGTTGCGCTGGTGATGATAGTGCTCTCGATAGCCCGGCCGCGCTCGTCCACCTCCCTGGTGAACTCGCAAACGGAGGGAATCGACATCGTTCTGGCGATGGACGTTTCCACCAGTATGCTGGCCCGGGACTTCAAGCCGGACCGCCTAAGCGCCGCGAAAGACATAGCGATCCAGTTTATCGCGGAACGGCCGTCGGACCGTATGGGAATAGTGGTATTTGCGGGCGAGAGCTACACCCAGTGCCCCATTACAACGGACAGGGCCACGCTCATCAACATGATGAAAGACGTGCAGACGGACCTCATTGAAGACGGCACCGCAATAGGCAACGGCCTTGCGACGGCGGTTGCGCGCATGAAGGATTCGGATGCAAAGAGCAGGGTAATAATCCTCCTCACCGATGGCGTTAACAACCGCGGCGAAATAGAGCCCCGGATGAGCGCCGAAATGGCCAGAACATACGGAATAAGGGTGTACACCATAGGCGTTGGCGCCAATGGCGAGGCCCCGTATCCGGTGCAGACGCCTTGGGGCATCGAGCTGCGGAACCTCCCTGTGGAAATTGACGAGGATCTTCTCAAGGACATAGCAAAGGAAACCGGAGGCAAGTATTTCCGCGCCACGGACAATACCAAGCTGGCGGAGATATACGGGGAAATCAACTCCATGGAGAAAACCCGCACCACCACCGACAGCATTGCCGTGTATGAGGAACTGTACATGCGTTTTGCCATTATCGCCCTTATCTGCATCCTTGGAGAAATGCTCATTAAACTGTTTACGCGCCGCCTGCCATGATAATCTTCGCCCAGCATATGTGGCTGTACCTGCTGCTTCTGGTACCACTCATCCTCATTCTTTACGGGGTGGGCGAGGCCATGCGCAGCCGCCGCGTGAAGTCCTTCGGCGATCCGGCCCTGGTGGAGGCCCTCATGCCTTCACGCTCAAAGGCAAAGGGCTGGGTGAGGTGCGTTCTGTTTGCGCTTGCCTTCATGTTCTTCGTCATCGGCCTCGCAAGGCCTCAGATCGGAGCCCGTCTGGCTGAAAAGAAGAAACACGGCGCGGAGATAATGATAGTTCTGGACGTTTCCAACTCCATGCTGGCGGAGGATTACAGCCCGAACCGTCTGGAAAGGGCGAAACTGTCCATTTCCCGCCTCACGGACAAGCTCCGGGACGACCGCATCGGCCTTGTGCTCTTTGCCGGAACGTCCTTCGTGCAGCTGCCCGTTACCAGCGATTACACATCGGCAAAGATGTTCCTGCCGGGAATAACCACGGAGTCGGTACCGGTGCAGGGAACGGCCATGGGAGAGGCTATACTCACCGCCGCAAAATGCTTCAGCGAGCAAAGCGAGAAGAGCCGCGTGATAATAGTGATTTCCGACGGTGAAAACCACGAAGACGATCCGGTTCAGGCCGCAAAAACGGCCACCGAGGTTGGTGCAAAGGTGTACACGATAGGTGTCGGTTCCCCGGAAGGCCAGCCCATCCCCATCGGCGGGGAACTGCTCAAAGACAAGGACGGCAACATCGTTGTAACGCGCCTTGACGAGGAAACGCTCCGTAAAGTTGCCCGTGAAGGTAACGGGGCCTACGTGCACGCCGGAAACGACGAATTCGGCCTGAATCCCATCATTGCCGATATCCGCCGCATGGAGGACGAAGAGTTCGGAAGCGTGGTGTTCGAGCAGTACAACGAACAGTATATGTATTTCTTCTGGGCCGCCCTGGTGCTGCTCGTGGTGGAAATGCTCATCGGCGAGCGCAAGGGAAAACGCCGCCTTTTTGACGAGAAATGAAGAAATTGACGCTCATACTCCTTGGCCTTTTGGTGTGCATGGCCTCCCTTGCCCAGCCGGACAAGGCCGATGTACGCCGCGGAAACCGGGAATTCCGCCGTGGAAACTATTCCAGGGCCGATATCCTCTACCGCCGCGCCCTCCTTGCCGACAGCACATCCTTCGCTGCCCGCTACAATCTGGCCGGCGCCCTGTACCGCCAGAACAACATGGAAGAGGCCGGCCGGCAGCTGGAGACTCTCCGCCCCGCAGTGTCGGGCAGCCGCTACGCCGCCCGCTACTGGTTCAATACCGGAGATGTGGCCCTTGCCTCAAAGGACTATGCCAGGGCGGTTGAGGCCTTCCGCGAGGCTCTGATCCTGGAGCCGGACAATATGGAGGCGAAGGAGAACTATGTCTACGCCCGCATGATGCTGCAGAACCAGCAGCAGAACCAGGACCAGCAGGATCAGAATCAAGACCAAAATCAGGATCAGAACCAGGATCAGAACCAGGATCAGGACCAGCAGGACCAGAATCAGGATCAGCAGAATGACGACGGCGACGGGCAGAACCAGCCCCAGCCGCGTGAAAGCGGGATGACCCCGCAGCAAATGCAGCAGATGCTCAAGGCCATTCAGGCCAAGGAGCAGCAAACCCAGGACAAAGTGAACCGAGAGAAGGCTGCAGCCATGGGTTCACGCCAACGAGACATGAACTGGTAGACCAATGAAGAGGACAATCATATCGGCACTTCTTGCCGCGGCGGCGGCCATATCGGCCCTGGCGCAAACACGTATCGATGTGCAGGCTCCCAACATGGTGGAGGAGGGCAAGGCGTTCAACGTGGTGTTCGTGGTGGAAGGGGAGCATTCCCCGTCGGATTTCCGCTGGAGCGCCCCGGAGGGCATCGATGTCCAGTGGGGCCCGCAGAAAGGCACTTCCACCAGCGTTTCCATCGTGAACGGCCACACCAGCAAGTCCTCCAAGACCACCATGACCTATGTGCTTGTGGCAAGCCGCACCGGCACTTTCCAGATGGGGAAGGCCACGGCAAAGGTGAGCGGCAATACCATCAGTTCCAAGAACTTCATGATAGAGGTTGTGGCGTCCGGCGCGTCCACATCCTCCTCCGGCGGCCATTCCCAGCAGGGCGGAGGAGGGTCGTCGGCCCAGAGCAGTCCGGCTAAGGAAGTGTTCATTACGCTGAGCCTCAGCAAGAAAAGCGTGGTGGTAGGAGAGCCGGTAACAGCAACCCTGAAACTGTACCGGACGGTGGACATCGCCGGTTTCGAAGACGTATCGTTCCCCACTTTCAACGGCTTCTGGAGCCAGGAAGTGGTGGCTCCCACCAATATCGACTTCCACCAGGAGCAGGTGAGCGGGCATGTCTATGATGCGGCCCTCCTGCGCCAGTGGGTGCTCATTCCGCAGAAATCAGGCGACCTTGCCATCGATCCCGCGGAACTGGTCTGCCTGGTGAGCCAGGTCACCCGTCGAGCCCCCACGGGCACCATCTTCGACCAGTTCAACGACACGCAGTACGTTACGGTGCGTAAGAGGCTGTCCACATCGGCCCAGACAATACATGTTTCAGCTCTTCCTTCCGGAGCACCCGCCTCGTTCAGCGGTGGTGTGGGTAAGTTCTCGATAAGGGCTTACGTATCAAAGGATTCCCTTCGCACTCACGATGCCGCGTCGATAATGGTTACGGTGAGCGGAAAGGGCAATGTCTCGCTTCTGGAGGCCCCCGCCCTCACGCTTCCGCCGGATTTCGAGGCCTATGACGTAAAGAGCTCCTCGGACACGGACCGAAGCGGCACCTCCGGCTCCCGCACCTTCGAATACCCGTTCATCCCGCGAAGCAGCGGACATTTCGTGCTTCCGCCCGTCCAGTACAGCTATTTCGATCCGGATTCCAGAAAGTACGTTACCGTGAGCACGGACTCGCTGCGGATCGATGTTGCCCGCACCCAGGGTGTGAGCCAGGGAGGCCAGGCGAGTAGCGGCGGAACCCTCACCGTGGACCGTCAGGGCGTGAAAAACCTTGGCGAAGACATCCGCTTCATCCGCCCCCGCACTAAGCTTGACGAGCCCCGTCCCTTCTTCATGGGCTCCGCTCCTTATTGGGCCATAGCAGCAATTCTTTTGGCAATTTCGGCGTGTCTGTATTTCGCTTTCCGCAAAGTCGCCCTCATGAGGGCCGATGTGGAAGGCTCCCGCAAGCGCAAGGCGACGGGAATGGCTCTGAGGCGCCTCCGCGAAGCCGGCGACTTCCTGAAAAAAGACCTCTACACCGCATTCTACGAGTCCCTGCACCGCTCCCTTCTTGGCTTCGTGAGCGACAAACTGTCGATGGACATGGCCTCCCAGACCAAGGAAAACATAGAGCATGCCCTCACCGAAAGGGGAGTGAAGGCCGATGTGGCCTCGCGCTTCACGGCGCTCCTGGACGCCTGCGAATTCGCCCGTTATGCCCCGAATGCGGGCCACGAGGCCATGGATAGCCATTACCACGAGGCTCTGGACACCATTACCCTGATAGATTCTTCCATGAAAAAGCCCGCTCCGAAGGCCGCGGTATCGGCCCTTGCGATTATGCTTCTGCTGGTGCCCGCCATGCATCTTAACGCACAGCCGGCGGATTCACTCTGGAATGCCGGCGTTGAGGCTTACACCCAGGGCGATTACGAGGCTGCATCGGCCAGCTGGAATGCCATCGCGGAAAGCGGAATGGAGTCGGTGGAGCTTTACTACAATCTTGGAAACGCCTGCTTCAAGGACGGAAACCTGGCCCGAGCAATCCTCTGGTGGGAAAGGGCCGGGAAACTGGACCCCTCGGACAGGGATGTGCGTCACAATCTGGAGTTCGCCAGGGCCCAAACCCTGGACAAGATAGATTCCGTGCCGGAATTCTTCCTGCGCACATGGCTTCGCAAGGCATCGTTCGCCCTGCGCTCCAATGTGTGGGCCGCTCTGTCGCTGGTGCTGTTTGCACTTGCTCTGGCAATGCTGCTGCTCTTTCTTCTCGGAAGCCGCACGGGGCTCAGGCGCACGGGATTCTTCACGGCAATCGCCGCTTTCCTGCTGAGTCTGGCCTGCCTGGGCTTTGCCTCAATGCAGAAGAAAGATGCCCTCAGGCACGATTCGGCTGTGGTTATGCTTCCTGTTGCAAGCGTGAAGAGCGCCCCCTCGGAAGACAGCGCAACAAGCCTCTTCGTCCTGCACGAAGGAACAACGGTAAAGATTGTGGATACAGTCCAGGGCTATACCCTTGTGGAACTTTCCGACGGCCGCCAGGGCTGGATTTCCACCAAGGCGATAGAAATTATCTAGGCTTACATACTTCCCACAGCACAACGCCCACCGAGACGGAAACGTTGAGGGAGTGCTTTGTGCCCTTCTGGGGTATCTCAAGGGCGAAATCCGCCTCGTTAACCACGTCTTGGCGCACGCCGTCAACCTCATTCCCGAACACAAGGGCAATCCTGCGCCCGTCCTCCACGGCGAAATCCTGAAGTTTCACAGAGTGCACCGTCTGCTCCACAGCCACGACGGTGTAGCCATCGGCCTTTAACTTTCGGACCGCCTCCAGGGTGTCATCGGCCTTTTCCCATGGAACGGCATCCTCCGCGCCAAGGGCTACTTTGCGGATTTCAGGGGAAGGGGGGAAGGGACAGATGCCGCAGAGGATGATTCTGTCCACGTGAAAGGCGTCTGCGGTGCGGAAGGCCGAACCCACGTTGTGGGCGCTTCGGATATTGTCCAGCACAAGCACCACACCACTTTGTGGTCCCTCCCTGTACTGGCGCGGAGAAATGCGTCCGAGTTCTATGTTCAGAAGTTTTCTGTCTTTCACGGTGGCAAAGTTAGGCAAATTCACGGATATTTTTTATATTTGTAAGTTGATAAACGCTAAAACAAGGATATGAAACAGGATCTTCAGGTCTTCGACCTTATCAAGAAAGAGTACGACCGCCAAACTTCCGGCCTGGAACTCATCGCATCGGAAAACTATGTCTCCAATCAGGTTCTGGAGGCCATGGGCTCAATCTGCACGAACAAGTATGCGGAAGGGTATCCAGGCAAACGCTATTATGGCGGCTGCGAGGTGGTAGACCAGATAGAGCAGTTGGCGATAGACCGCCTCTGCAAGCTTTTCGACGCGGAATATGCGAACGTGCAGCCCCATTCGGGCGCGCAGGCAAACATGGCCGTAATCATGGCAGTGCTGCGTCCCGGGGATGTTTTCATGGGGCTGGACCTGTCGATGGGCGGCCATCTCACCCACGGCTCTCCCGTGAACGCATCGGGCATCCTGTACAAGCCGGTGGCCTATGGCCTGGACGAGAAAACCGGCCTCGTGGACTATGACGACATGGAGCGCAAGGCCCTCGAGCACAAACCCAAACTCATCATCGGCGGCGCATCGGCCTATTCCCGCGAATGGGACTATGAGCGCATGCGTAAGATTGCCGATGAAGTTGGCGCCATCCTGTGGATAGACATGGCCCACACCGCCGGCCTTATCGCCGCGGGCCTTCTGAAGAACCCTGTGAAATACGCCCATATCGTCACCTCCACAACGCACAAAACCCTTCGCGGTCCCCGTGGAGGCATCATCCTTATGGGCAAGGACTTCGACAATCCCATGGGCCTCACAACGCCCAAGGGCGAGATCAAGAAAATGTCGGCAGTGCTCAATTCAAGCGTCTTCCCCGGAGTCCAGGGCGGTCCGCTGGAGCACGTCATCGCCGCAAAGGCGGTATCCTTCTACGAGGCCATGCAGCCGGAATACAAACAGTATCAGAAACAGGTGCTGGCCAACGCCGCAACCATGGCGGAAGCCTTCGTGAAGAAGGGCTACAAGATCATTTCCGGCGGCACGGACAATCACCTCATGCTCATAGACCTCCGCACCCGCTTCCCGGAGCTCACCGGCCGCCTGGCGGAAAAAGAGCTGGGAAGGGCGGATATAACCGTGAACAAGAACATGGTTCCCTTCGACAGCCGCAGCGCTTTCGCAACCAGCGGCCTTCGCATCGGCACCCCTGCAATCACGTCCAGGGGCTTCGAGGAGAAGGATATGCTTAGCATCGTGGAACTTATAGACCAGGTGCTGCAGAGCGCCTGCGCCCATAGCGAGGCCCTCACGGCCAAGGAACCCACCCCGGAGCAGCTTGCCCAGTGCCGCGAGCACGAAGCAGTCCTGGATAAAGTTCGCAGGAAAGTGCACATGATGACGGCAGGGCGCCCGCTGAACCGCTATTAATCCACTTCAAGAGTTATGAAACGGATACTCATCGCGCTCCTTGCGCTGTGGACCGGCCTCCAGACCGTATCCGCACAGGTTCCCGAGCTCAAGCCGCTCAGGGATCTGGACGAGGCCCTTGCCCCCGTGCAGAAGAAAAACAAGTGGGGCTATGCGAACGGACGCGGCAAAATTGTCATCAAGCCCGTTTTCGACAAGGCGGAGTCCTTTTTCTCCGTTACATCCCCGGACGGCACAACCATGCTGGTTGCCCGCATCAAGGCAGGAGGGAAGTGGGGCTACATAACCCGTGAAAACGTCTATCTCATCCAGCCGGACTTCGATACCATCTCCCGTTTCGACAACAACGCCCTGGTGGTGGCCCAGAACGGCCCTTCCAAAATGCTCATCGGCGTACGTTCCATCATGAGCCCAAGGCTCCAGATTCCCGTTCTCACCGGGAACATCCTTCAGGTGAACCTTGGGGAACTGGGAGAATTTAACGAGCTTGGTTATGCTTGGGCTTCCCGCGCAGGCAAGTGGGGCCTTCTCGGCACCAATGGCCAGTGGGCTCTCTCCCCGGAGTATTCCGCCTGGTCATGGTTTGAGGAATTGGGCCTTTACGGCGTGGAGAAGGAAGACAAGGCGGGCCTGGTAAGCCAGGACGGGAAAATAGTGATCCCCGTGCAGTACGACCGCATTGCTATCCTTTCCAACAAGAATCTGCTCGTGGACGTGGGCGGGCTCAAGGGCGTCTTAACCCAGGATGGCACCCAGGTGCTTCCTCCCGCATTCAACAGTATCTTCTGGGACGACAATCTTGGCTATGTGGCCTCCGTATCCGGCATGTATGGCCGCTACACGGAAGATGGGGTGGAACTCTATCCCTGCGCATTCGCGGATATCCCGGACAGGGAAAATATCGGCCACATTCCCCTGGTGAAAGACGGCATTCCCTGCATCTACATCGCGGGGGACGGCCTGTACAACATTACAGACTACGACGAAAGGCTCTTCAACGAACTCGGCCCGGAGGAGTATGAGGCAAGCACCATCCTTCCCAAATGGATGAAGGCTAATCTCCCGTACAAGGAGAAATACGTAACCATGGCAAGCAATCTGCCTCCGAGCGTTGAAATCCCGGAAGGCTTCGACGGCTCCTCGGACCAGTGCGCGGATATCCGCTTCAAATGCGGCGCAAGCCTTGCCGATGTCGTCCTGCAGGACGAATTCGAGAGCATCGACCCTCAGGTGAGAATCTGGGACGGCGGACAGAAGGTATACATCCTCCTCCATGCCGTGGAGGAATTCTGGGTGCTTTATGAATACAACTCCGTAACGGGAGAAAAACGCACCTTCAGCGTAACCGGCAACATGGAGTGCGATCCCGTTGCCGGCGTCATTGCGGAAACGGGAGTTTGGGGCGACGATGTACCCCTGGCGGAGTTCATCCCGATGAAATTCCCCGCAAGGGCCGATATCAGGGTATTCCCCATCCTCCGCTACACCTTCCACAGTTGGGCCGGAGTGCCGTTCGTGCTCCTTGGTGCGTCGATTAACGGCGCCTTTGAAATGATGCCGGTTGCTCCGGGAGAAACCGTGAATGCCGGTGTCGTGTCCTATGGCCCCAGCGGCCAGTATTGCCAGTTCCACGCCCACGTGCGTGACGCCGCGGAAAACGGCATCGCCATGTATGAGCTTGTGGCAACGGAATATGTGTACGGCACCCCCGGAAATCCGGACGAACTGGTTGCCAAAACCCCCGTGGTGGTGGCCTGCGGCTATATCGGCCTCACCCGCCCGTACTTCACCCAGCCCCTCTTCTACGAAGCCAGGGACTTCAAGGACGACAGCGCGCTTGTTCGGATTGGAGACGACTGGTTTGCGAAGAAATCCTCGGATATTATTGCCCTGGACCCTTTTATACAGCCCGAAGACTGATTTATGGCAGATTTCCTGTACAGCCATTACATAATTGACGGACAGCATCAGGCGCTCACCCCGGAACGCATGCTTGCAGACTGCACCATCGACCCTCCTCTTCCTCCGGACGGGGATCCCGGCACCGTGGCCGATGAAAGGGTGGACCCGGCTCCCGGAAACATAGTTTTCTCGGATTCCAGGATTAACAAGTATGCCGATGCCGTGGACGGCATCCGCCGCAGCCTGCCGCTTCCCTATGCCGGCCAGTTCACCGTGGGCAAAATTGCGGAGGCCCTTCTGGACGCAATCTGGATGAGCGGCCACTTCCGCCTTGGGGACCTGAATCTGAAGGCGGACTGGAAGTGGAACGGCAAAGCCATGGGCAACCTTGCCGCGTTCTACGGCTCTGTGGAAGCTGCAAGTGAATTTTTGGACACCCTCGGAGTTAAGATATCCCGTTACACCGTGTCGGAAGGCGTTCCTTCCGTTTCCTTCAAGGCAACCACGGTTGCTGAAGAAGATGCGATTGCGGAGGAGGAAAGCCTCTTCCGTGAACTCCCTTACCGCACTGCTAATCCAAGGATATCCCGCCGCAGGCGCTGTCCCAGTTCCATCCAGCCGGAAGAGAGCGACTGGCTTCTGTACATCCCGTTCGACACCTGCGAATACCGCCTTGGCGGCTCCACTCTCGCAGAAGCGCTTTCCGCCCGCCCTGCCGCAGCGCCGGATCTTGGCGACGCGGATTATTTCATCGACTGCTTCGAAGTTGTGCGGGAACTTGTGGAAGACGGCGTGGTGAAGGCCGGGGCCACCGTGTTCGGCGGAGGCCTTCTAACCGCGGTGCGCCGCATGGCCGCCGGCGGAATCGGCGCAGACATCTCCATCCAGGAGGTGTGCAAGGCCTATGGCGGGGAAAGCCCCGTGCGCGTTCTCTTCGGCGAAATCCCCGGCGTAGTGGTGCAGGTGGCAGATGCAGACTATGACTATGTAGACGCGGAACTCCTCCTGCAGGACGTTGCCTACTTCCCGCTGGGGCATCCTTCCCATGCGGTGAGGGGCGTGAAATTATCGGCAAAAACAGACATACAAGGAATACTGAATTCCCTCCTGAATACCCTGGAGGGAGAAGACTGACCTATGAGTAAAATATTTGTCCTAGACACCAACATCATCCTTCACGACCACCTGGCGGTGAAGCAATTCCAGGACAATGACATTGTGATTCCCATCGCAGTGATCGAGGAACTGGACAAGTTCAAGAAAGGCAACGACGCCCTGTCGTTCAACGCCCGCGCCTTCATGCGGGAAATCAACGCCCTTTCGGAGAAAAACGAATTCGGCCCCCGCGGCGTTCCCCTCGGAAAGAAGCTCGGTTACATCAAGTTCGAACCCAGCCATCCCTTCCCGGACGAACTGAAGGATCTGTTCCGTGACGATATTCCGGACCACCGCATCCTCGCCACCGCAATCTGGATGAGAGACAACAATCCGGACCGTTTCGTGGCCCTTGTAACCAAGGACATCAACCTCAGGCTCAAGGCAAAGGCCGCCGGAATGATAGCCCAGGACTACATGCACGACCGCGTGGAAGAAACCCTTCCCTTTGAGCGTGAGGTTATAACCGAAGGCATTCCCATCAAGGAGCTCCAAACCCTGTCCTACGGCCCCGAGTGCGCGATTCCCTGGAAGAAGGCCGGCAAGAAGGAGCCCGCTCCCAACCAACTTTACAACCTTGCCTTCGGGGACAGTTCAATTCCCGCGCGCTACGATGCACGCAAAGGCAAAATCGTGCTGGTTAAGAGCCGCGAGGCCTATGGCATCCGCCCCCGCAACGTTGAGCAGCGCTTCGCCATGGACGCCTGCCTCAATCCGGAGATTCCCCTGGTATCACTAACCGGCGGCGCCGGAACGGGCAAAACCCTCATAGCCCTCGCCGCTGCACTGGAGCAGGCGGCAGACTACGACCAGATTATCCTGTCCCGCCCCACCGTGGTGCTGGGCGGCCAGGACATCGGCTTCCTGCCAGGAGACCAGAAGAGCAAGATGGGCCCCTATGTGCAGCCCCTCATGGATAATCTGGACGTTATCCGCCACCATTTCAAACCCGGTTCCAAGCAGGCCCAGAAGATAGAGGCCATGATGAGGGAGGAGAAACTGGTGATTTCACCCCTGGCATATATCCGCGGCCGTTCACTCGGCAAGGTGTACTTCATCGTGGACGAGGCCCAGAACCTCACCCCGCACGAGGTGAAAACCATCATCACCCGCGCCGGCGAAGGCACCAAGATGGTGTTTACGGGGGATCCCTATCAGATAGACCAGCCCTATCTGGACCAGTGGTCCAACGGCCTGGCCCACCTGGGAGAAAAGATGTCCGGGCAGCCCCTTTTCCAGCACGTGGTGCTGCTTAAGGGAGAGCGTTCCGAGCTTTCGGAGATAGCCGCGAAACTATTGTAATCGAGCGAAAAAAATCGTAAATTTGCACCGCTTTAACAGAAAAAATATTTAAAACCTATACTTTACTATGGCAGAAATCAAGAAAAGAGTCTATCGCTTTGGCGCCAAGCACGCCGAAGGCAATGGCAAGATGCGCGAGCTGCTGGGTGGCAAGGGTGCCAACCTGGCTGAAATGAACCTCCTTGGAATGCCGGTTCCCGCCGGTTTCACCATCACCACCGAATGCTGCACGGAATACTACAGGCTGGGCGGCGGCTACACCCCTGAACTCAGGACCGAAGTTGCAGCCGCACTCGAGGCCACCGAGAAAATCATGGGCAAGAAATTCGGCGACCCCAAGGATCCCCTCCTCGTATCCTGCCGCTCCGGTGCACGCAGCTCCATGCCCGGCATGATGGACACCATCCTCAATATCGGCCTTTGCTCGGCCACCATCCCCGGCCTCATCGAGAAAACCGGCAACCCCCGTTTCGTATATGACGCATACCGCCGCCTCATCATGATGTATTCCGACGTTGTGATGGAGAAGGCTGAAGGCATTGAACCCGCCGACGGCCAGGGCATCCGCCAGCAGCTGGACCGCATGATGGACGATGTCAAGAAGGCCAACGGCTACAAGAGCGACACAGAGCTCACCGCAGAGCAGCTGAAAGACCTTGCAGAGGCCTTCAAGCTGCGCATCAAGGAAGTCCTAGGCGTAGAATTCCCGGACGATGCGAAGGCACAGCTCTGGGGTTCCATCGGCGGCGTGTTCAAGAGCTGGAACGGCAAGCGCGCTATCCGCTACCGCCAGATCGAGCACATTCCCGATGACTGGGGCACAGCCGTGAACGTTCAGTCCATGGTGTTCGGCAACATGGGAGACACCTCCGCAACCGGCGTGGCATTCTCCCGTAACCCTGCAAATGGCGACAACAAGTTCTACGGAGAATGGCTCATCAACGCCCAGGGTGAAGACGTGGTTGCAGGTATCCGCACCCCGAACCCCCTGAACGAGGCCACCAAGAGCGAGAAGAACAAGAACCTGGCATCTCTGGAGAAGGCAATGCCGGAGGTTTATAAAGAGCTGGACGATATCCGCAAACACCTGGAAGACCACTTCAAGGACATGCAGGACATCGAGTTCACCATCCAGGAAGGCAAGCTGTGGATGCTGCAGTGCCGTATCGGCAAGCGCACCGGCCTGGCCGCCCTGCAGATGGCGGTGGATATGGTGGATGAAGGCCTCATCGACGACAAGACCGCCGTCATGAGGGTAAGCCCCGCCCAGCTGGACGAGGTTCTTCACCCCATCCTGGATCCCGCTTCCGAAAAGAAGGCCGCTGTGCTCGCACAGGGTCTGCCCGCATCTCCGGGCGGCGCCGTGGGCCAGATCGTCTTCACTTCCGAAGATGCAATCGAATATGCAAAGGCAGGCAAGAAGTGCATCCTCGTCCGTGAGGAAACTTCCCCTGAAGACATCGACGGAATGCACGCCTCCGTGGGTATCCTCACAGAGCGCGGCGGCATGACCTCCCACGCAGCCCTCGTGGCCCGTGGCTGGGGCAAGTGCTGCATCGTGGGCTGCGACGCCCTGAAGATCAACTTCAAGGACAAGACCGTTAAGTTCGCCGGCATCGACAAGTCCTTCAAGGAGGGCGAGTGGCTGAGCCTTAACGGCGCCAAGGGCCTTGTGTACGAAGGTGCCATCGAGACCATGGACGCCAGCGAGAATCCTCTGTTTGCCAAATTCATGGGCATGTGCGACAAGTTCCGCAAACTCGGCATCCGCACCAATGCAGATACTCCGGAGGATGCAGCCCGCGCACTGAAGTTCGGCGCCCAGGGTATCGGCCTCTTCCGTATCGAGCACATGTTCTACGGCAGGAATTCCGAACTCCCTCTGTCCAAACTCCGCAAGATGATCCTCTGCGACACCGACGAGGAGCGCAAGAGCGCACTCGCAGAACTGGAGCCCTTCATGAAGGCTGCGGTTAAGGAAACCCTCCGCGTTATGGACGGCAAGCCCGTCGTGTTCCGTCTTCTGGATCCCCCTCTGCACGAGTTCGTGCCTCAGGGCGAGGAGAAGAAGAAAGAGCTTGCAAAGGATCTTGGCATCAGCGTGAAGGAAGTGGAGAAGCGTGGCGAAAGCCTGCACGAGGTTAACCCCATGATGGGTCACCGCGGCGTACGTCTGCACGTTTCCTTCCCTCTGATTGCGGAAACCCAGTACCGTGCAATCTTCACCGCAACCGCAGAACTCCAGAAGGAAGGCCTGCACCCGCATCCGGAAATCATGATCCCCGTCACCATCAGTGCACGTGAGCTCAGCTTCCAGAAGGCAATCTGCGAGAAGATCAAGGCAGAGGTCCAGGCACAGCAGGGCGCCCTCATCGACTACCAGTTCGGTACGATGATCGAAATCCCCCGCGCAGCCCTCACCGCAGACCGTATGGCTCGCGAGGCCCAGTTCTTCAGCTTCGGCACGAACGACCTCACCCAGATGACCTTCGGCTTCAGCCGTGACGATATCGGCACCTTCATGGGCGACTATCTCGGCAACAAGATCCTGGATGCGGATCCGTTCCAGACCATCGACACCAAGGCCGTGGGCCAGTTGGTGAAGATTGGTGTGGAGAAGGGCCGTTCCCATCGCAAGGAACTGCAGTGCGGTATCTGCGGCGAACACGGTGGCGATCCCAAGTCCATCGAGTTCTTCAACACCATCGGCATCGACTATGTGTCCTGCTCGCCGTTCCGCGTGCCTATCGCACGTCTGGCAGCCGCCCAGGCACAGATTGCACAGAGCTAATTTTTAAAAACCCGAACCTGTCTCCGCGGACTAAAACTTTTCTAGGCTAAAAAATGCCGTCGAAAAGTTTTGTCCGACTCCGACGAATGGTTCGGGTTTTTACGTTTCAATGACCGATTCAGCCTCATACAACTCCCTGTTACAGGAGATCTTCACGAGGTTTCCGTCGGTGCAGAACGTGCCCTTCAGTCAGGCGTACAAACCCGGGCTGGAGGGCATGCTCGCTTTTGACGAGGCGATGGGCAACCCGTCGCGCAAGTTCAAGAGTGTGCATGTGGCGGGGACGAACGGGAAGGGGTCGGTGGCGAATATGCTTGCCAGTGCGTTTGATGCCTGCGGGTATAAGGTGGGCCTGTACACTTCGCCGCATATACTGGATTTCCGGGAGCGGATGCGCATCGGCGGGGAAATGGTGCCCCGGGAGTGGGTGTATGATTTCCTGTGCCGATGGAAACCCTATTTCGAGGAGCACAATCTCTCGTTCTTCGAGATAACTACCGGCATGGCCTTCAAGTGGTTCGCCGAATCAAAGGTGGATGTGGCGGTGGTGGAGGTGGGCCTTGGCGGCCGCCTGGACAGCACGAACATCATAACCCCGGAGCTTGCCATCGTTACCACCATAGGCCTGGACCATTGCGCATTGCTGGGAAACACCCTGGCGGAAATCGCCGCGGAAAAGGCGGGGATTTTCAAGCGGGGAGTGCCGGCGTTGGTGGGGGAGTGGAACGCCGAAACGCGGCCCGTGTTTGAGTCAATAGCAGAAGGATTATGCGATGTCTATGGGCCGTCGTCCGATGGCAAAACTTTTCTGGCTTCGCGGACTAAAACTTTTTCTCCCGAAAAAAAGGTCGAAAAAGTTTTGTCCGACTCCGCTATCGAAAAGTTTTGTCCCCCCTCTGTCATTTCGAGCGAAGTCGAGAAATCTCAAATTCTCTTGCAAATGGATCTTCAGGCGGAGCCGCAGAGGGATAATCTGCGGACGGTTTTGGCGGCAATCGAGCTGCTGAAGCCAAAGTTTCCGGCGCTGGGGGATACGGAGCGAGTGGTGGACGGTATCGTGCACACGGCCGCCAGGATGCATTTCCACGGGCGGTGGGAACTGCTTCGGGAGAGCCCGCCGGTGATTGCGGACATCGGCCATAATGCCCAGGCCCTGCAGAGCAATTTCCGAAAGCTCGAAGCCATGGGCCACCCCATTATTATATATGGTATAATGGCCGATAAGGACCTGGATGCCATCATACCCCTTATGCCACGCCAAGCCAGCTGGATTTTCACCACTCCCAATACGGCCAGGGCGCTCCCCGCGGAGGCAATCGCGGAGCGCTGCCAGATGCCGGATTCCGTAGTGATCCCTTCCGTGAAGGACGCCGTGCAGCATGCACTTGCGCTTGCGGGGGAGAGCCGGCCGGTGTACATCGGCGGAAGCACCTTCGTGGTGGCGGAGGCTCTGCCCAGTTTTTCGGCAAGATATTTGAACGCATAATAATAAAACGCTATAGCCATGCTCACCTCGTTAATCGTCGCAGGCCTTATCGCATTAGGCCAGTTCGCTTTTCAGCCCGTACCTTCCGACGACGGACATCAGCTTAAACAATTGTGGAACCGATACGCTCTGGCGGAGGAAGCCGACCAGCCCGTAACCCAGTGCAATATCCTCACGGAAATCAAGCAGAAAGCCGTCGAGGAGCATCTGATGGTGGACTTTTACGATGCGGCCACCAAGTTCGTGGAAGTGTCGCTCCAGCGAAACTGGAAGCAGCGCGACAGCCTGTACGCCGCGCTGAAGGTGGAGATCCGCTCCTTCGGCGAACCCTTCCTGGAGTACAAGCGCATGGCCCGCTACGAATATCTCACGACGGACCAGCTGTGGGATTATGTGAAAGACAAGTTCGGCCAGATTGGCGCCAAGCGCAACCCCGCCCTGTGGAACGACGGCGTGCTTTCCGAGTCGCTGCGGTATTTCATCAAGGACGATGCGGAATACGTGATGTGGGAGATATTCGGAGACCGGAAAGTGAATTTCCGCTCCCCTGAAGACGATAAGGTGGTGAAAGAGCTGAAGAGCCGCCTGAACGGCAGCTATCCGCTCGCGCCGTACCTGGAGTTCGTCCTGGCGTACAGGCATCCGGACGAGAAAGAGTCAAAGTCCAAACTGGAGAAGCATGCCCAGGATTATGACGGCAAGGCGGTGGCACTGTTCTCCCGGGAGGCTCTCCTGAGAATGGAATTCGGCGAGCTGCTGGAGAAAAAGGACACTCCCGCATCGGCCTATATTGCTCTCCGCGACAAGGCAAAGGCTTTCGAGAAGGACCGCGCGAAATTCAGGGGCGACGAGGCAAAAGTGGCAGAGAACTGCACCTATGCGGAGAGTCTCATCAAAACCCTTGAGGGCAAGAGCATCGAGGTGAAGGCCGGCCAGGGAAAGGCCAGGGTTTACTTCCGAAACGTTGAAAAGGCAACCCTCGAGGTTAGCTTGGAATCTGGCAAAACGGCCCTGTACACCACCGAGGTGAAGAATCCCGTGAAGAGCTTCTATGTCATCGATTCCGTGGAAGTGGCGCTTCCCGCCTTCGAGGACGGCTCGTACAATGTGAAGGCCAGCGCTTCAAAAACTGTAGAAGATACATTCTCTTACGAACAGTTCCGCCTGTCGGCCGCCCTTCGCTGGGATGCCGACGGCCAGAAGATATATGTGGCCGATTATAAGAGCGGTAAGCCAGTTTCCAGGGCAACGCTCATCCTGAAAAAGGGCGGCAAAGTGGTCGCTACGGAAACTCTCAAACTCTCCGACGTATTCACTCCTCTTCCCGCCAAGATAAGCCGCACGATCAAGAATAACCCCCGCGCATATTACGACCTCATCGCTGAAGCATTTGATGCCGATGGCGTTGCGATGCGCAGCATGCCTATTTCGCTCAGTTACGACGAAAAACCGGAGCCCTACAGCGAGGATTCTGCCGATGACGACGACCGCGGGATGAAGGTGAACATCTACAGGGACCAAGGTGCATACCGCCCCGGCGATACGATGCACTTCAAGGCCATCGTGTTCAAGGGAAGCATCGAGGAGAAACTCTCCGTGGTCTCCGGCAAGAGCGTTACCGTGAAACTTTACGATGCGGAATATAAGGAGATTAACAGTCTTAAACTCAAGACCAATTCGTTCGGCTCCGTGTCAGGCGAGTTCGCCCTTCCCACGGACCGCAAGGGCGGCATGTTCCACATTGCCGTATACTCCGGCAAGGATGACGGTCTTGGAAGCGAATACTTCCGCGTGGACGAGTTCCAACTCCCCACTTTCACCCTCTCTTTCGACAAACGTAACGAACTCTTTATGACGGGTGAGGAAATCCCCGTTTCCGGCAAGGTGGCCAGCTATTCCGGCCATCCGCTCACCGGCGCCACCCTTTCCGTGGCGGTGAGCCGTTACGGCAATGTTGTCAAGAGGCTCAATCCCGCGATGGAGGCCGATGGCAAATTCGACTTCAGTTTCAAGGCCAACGATTCCGGATATTATAATGTAGAGGTTACCGTGCTGGATGCAACCGGAGAAACCCAGTCCTTCAGCACCGGACGTTATGTGAGCAGCAGCTTCTCCATCTCATCGTCCATCGGCAATGCCGCGGACGGAACCTTCGAACTGTCCGGAGAAGGCAGCCAGGTGGGGCGTTACACCTATCGGCGCACATATTACAGCTCCCGCTGTATCGTGGAGGACAACGTTGTGAACTTCACCGCATCGGCAAAGAACAGCGGCGGAAATACAGTCCCCATGGAACTGGACTGGGCACTCGTGAATGAAAAGGGCGATACCCTCCTCACCGGCAAGGCGGATTCGGGCAAGGCTGCATCGGCCGATATCTCCTCTCTGAAACAGGGGCTTTATATGCTCAAGTTCCAGGCTACGGCGAAGGGATATACTGCGAAGAACGATTACCGTTTCCTCAAGCTGGATAAGGATAGCAAAACGCTTCCGGAAGGCATCAGCTACATCATCCTGCCCGAAAAGACGGAGCTGGAGGGAAGCGAAAAGATCGACTTCCGTCTTGGCTCGTCGGACGGCGATTTGTGGGCGGTTGCGTCCATCTTCGGCAAGGACTATGAACTGCTGGAAACCAAGGCAGTGAAGATTGCCAAGGGCTCTCTGGAGCATGTCGCGATGTCTTACAAGAGCGCCTATCCGGACGCTGTGGCAATGCAGACGTTCTTCTTCAAGGATGGCAAGCAGTATTGCCTCACTGAGGATTACGCCCGCAAGTACGACCGCCTTTCCATGCCGCTGGAATTCACCTCCTTCAAGGATATGACACGTCCCGGTACGGAATACACCTTCAAGCTGCGCACTCAGGCCGGCGTAGAGGCCCTTGCCGCAGTGTACGACAAGAGCATCGACACAATCCAGCCCAATAGCTGGGATGTGCTTGTTCCGCCCGTATTCATGGCCTATGCGCCTTACGTGAACTACCAGTGCGGCGCCATTACCGACATGGACTACAGAAGACCCATAAGGTATTATCACTCCCGTTCACCCTTTGCTGCCGGAGGTTCGATAATAAACGCCCAGGCCATGGATATGACAGACTCCATGGTCATGGAAGCTCCGTACGCCATGGCAGAAAAGGCATCGGCCGATGAAGAATCCGTGAGCGAGGAAGAGGCGGACCGGGAGACTGCGGATGTGTCCCTGCGCGAACTCTTCTCCACGTCTCTCACCTTCCAGCCCCATCTTGTTTCCGACGCATCCGGCAACCTCAGCTTCACCTTCACCACGTCGGACAAACTGTCCACCTACTACGTGGCGGTGTATGCCCACGACAAGAAGATGCACAACGCCTTTGTGCGCAAGGAAACCGTTGTAACAATCCCCGTGAAGGTGGCCGTTGTTCAGCCCACGAAGCTTTATGGCGGCGACAGTTACGTGCTGTCGTCCACCATCTCCAGCATATCGGACGAGCCGGTGAAGGGCTCTCTGTACCTCTATACTTATCCTGCCGATAATTACACCTCCGCGGAGCCCCTGAAAGTAACCCGCGTTGCCATGGAAGTTGCTCCGCGCGACGTGGTGAACCACCGCTTCAACGTTGAGGTTCCTGCCGATGTAGACGCCCTTGGCTTCAAGCTCGTTTTCGTTGCCGATGGCTTCTCCGACGGCCTCTTCGTGAGCGTCCCCGTGGAAAGGGCGGAGCAGACGCTTGTTGAGGCGCATTCCGCAGTGTATCACTCCGGAGCCTCCAAGGATGCCCTTATCGGCAGCCTCCGCAGCCAGTTCGTCAATGCCGACGGCTCCAAGGCCGAGGTTAAGGAAGTCTCCCTGCTTGACATGGTGAAGGAAGCGATTCCCACCAAGGCGGATCCTTCCGGAAACGACCTTATCTCGCTTTCCGAAGCATGGTACGTGCGGGTTGTTTCCGCTACTATCGGCGCAGATTTCAGCGGCTCTTCGATGAGCACGTCGGAGATTCTGGAGAAGATCATGGCATGCCGCAACTCGGACGGCGGCTTCGGCTGGTTCGAGGGAATGAACTCTTCGCCCGTTCTCACCGCTGTGGTGCTGGAGCGCTTCGCTTCCGCAGCCGCGCGCGGCGTCTCCGTGCCGGATGTTACTTCCTCCGTGAAGTACCTGGACGACAAGCATTTCATCAATACCTTCGACTACTGGCGCGGCGGCCTCAGCGACGCTCAGTACATGTACGTGCGTTCCCTGTACGCAAGCGTTCCCTTCGAAGTCAAGGCAGAGAGCAAGGAGCAGAAGAAAGTGATTGCGGAGTTCAAGAAGTATGCGAAGAACTATCTCGTTCCTAATGGCGACCGCGGTCTCAAGGGCCAGATCCTTGCGAAAGCACGCCGTGTTCTCACTCTGGAGAACCTTGTGGAAAGCAAGGTCGGCATCGCCCTCGCGAAAGACTGGGGCGTAACCCTTGCGGCGAAGAGCAAGCTGGAGAAATCCCTCAAGGCCGATGTGGTCTCGCTCCTGGAATACGCAGTTGAGCACCGCGACGGCGGCTGGTACTATCCCAACGCCGTGATGCCGTGGAGAGGCCTCCTGGAAAGCGAAGCCTACGCCCACGCAATGCTCTGCAACCTCCTTTCCGGCTTCGAAGGCACTGATGGGCCGAAGATTGCCGACGGCATCCGCATCTGGCTCATGCTCCAGAAGGAAAGCCAGAAGTGGGGCGAGGATCCCGGCTTCGTGGAAGCCCTGGCAGCTATCATGAGCGGCTCTTCCGATGTGCTGGCCACTTCCGTGATTGCCCTCAGCGCAGAGTTCACCAAGCCCTTCAGGGAGATCCAGGCTAGCGGCAACGGCTTCACCATCGAGCGCCACTTCTACCGCGCTGCCGATCAGGGCCGTGACCGCGTTGAAATCCAGCCCGGCGAAACCGTTACGGTTGGCGAAAAGATAATCGCGAGCTACAAGATCTGGAACCAGGAGAACCGCAGCTTCGTCAAGCTCACCGCAGCCCGTGAAGGCTCCCTGCGCCCGGAGAACCAGCTTTCCGGCCACTACGGCTGGTGGAACATCTACCGCTACAGCGGCCGCTTCGGCTACACCCCTCAGGGCTACCGCCACGTGAAGTCCGCCGAAACGGTGTACTACTTCGACATCTTCCCTGAAGAGAATACCGTCGTCGAAGAAACCTTCTTCGTCACCCAGGCCGGCAGTTTCACTGCCCCGGTCGTGAGCATCGAATCCACCTACGCCCCCGCCTACCGCGCCAACGACTCCTTCCGCGGCCCTCTGGTGAGCGAGTACAAATAGTCCCGGTTTTCGGGTTCTTTCTGTGAAACACACGAAAGTGCTCTTTCGTGTGTTTCGCTTACATATTTGGCACGGAAAAAGTCAGAAATGGGCCGCGAAATACATGAATCGACCATCTCATGCGTTTCGCAAATGTTGTGTTTATACAGATTAATACGTATATTTGCCGATGTAATACACAAGATTACATAAAGGGCGTTTGCCCTTAGACATATTGCGAAGCACTATTAAGCTTTATTCGGGTTTCCTAAATCTGGCATTTTTTATTTGACAAAACCGAATAAGCCACTGGTGCCTGCGCGTAAGCGCGGGCCCAGCTTATTCTCTTTTTGTCTTGGTTTGCCAGAACCTAGGAATGGGAGAGTTTGCTGGACCCGTTTGTCGTTCAACGTCAGCAGGCAAGAAATGGTTTTCAACTTTGTTTTTCATTTGTTTTGTTCTTGCCTGCCGGCGTTTTTACTTCCAGCATTTCAAGAAAGAAATCGGCATCTTTGGCCGCAGACTTCATGATAGATGTCTTTACCCGATTCTTCAGAACCCTTAAGCTGTTAACAGACGGAGACTGCGTTATTATTGCAATCGTCTCATATGATAGTCCCGCAAAGAATAGCATGGTGATATTGAGACTCCTTCCTCTGATTGAGGTTACTTGTTCTCTCAATCGGCTAACAATGCTATGATTATATTTGTTGAGATCCTTTTCGAGAGAATCATAGAAATCTTGTTTGTTCAATTCTTTCAGTGAGTCCTTGAACTGTTTGAATACAATCTCTTTCTGATGTTCGCTGTCAGACATATAATAATCATTTGACAATCTGTCAATGCGTCGAATTTTCTCACTGTAGTAGGAGGATATAAGGCTTAGCCGGTCATTACGTAAGCGATAAATGTCCCTTTCGGAAATGGCTTGTTGTGCCATTAGTTCTTTAAGTCGGTGGTCTTTCTCCTTATTGACTCTGGTAACCTTGGCGTAGACCAGAGCCATCAACAACAGGAAGAGAGCCATTAAACAGTAAATCCGAATTCTGGCGGAATGTGCTCTTTGCTTTTGGAATGCTGCCTCAGACATAAAGAAATCTCTTTGAGCCGAGCTAACTGATTCGCTGAGAGTTGCACGAGTCAAAGAATCCTGTATCTTGGTCGAATGCGACAAAAGAAGATAGGCATTCTTAAATTCACCCCTGTCAAATAGGACTCTTGACTTAGAATAATCAAGCGTCGCAGAGTCTGCTTCATCATAGCACGCTTTATACCCTTCAGAATACATAAGGTCAGAGGAATCTGTTTGCCCAATCAGTTCATAAGCCATACCGCAGCATCCATAGTCAAACATATTCCAATACTCTTCTGGAACCCTTTTGTACATATTGATGCAGGCTCTAGGATTATCGTTCAAACGAAGCTCAATATCAGCCATAAGTGCATGACGATAATCTTTGATTAAGCTGTTCAGAGAATCTTTCATTTCTTCCAAGGTGGCATGTGCTTTTTGGTATTCTTTATTAGTGTTGTACTCAACGGCAAGTGAATACTGAGCACATAAGTGAAATAAAGAGTCTGATGGGTCAATACTAAAGTGCTGAAGTTCCTTTTCTCTATAATGAATAGCTGATTGGATATTGTTGGACATGCTGAAGGAATTAGCCATATTCCTATATATGAGGCCCAAATAATGGGTGTCATTCAAAGAATTTGCTAATTCTGCTGCTTTCTCAAACGTAACGATGGCCTTCGAATACTCATAGTTATTGTTTTGAAAAAGGCCATAATGGTACAAAGCAAGCATTCGCTCTTCCTTTGAACCCCGGTTGGAGAAAAACTTAACTGCCGGAGTAATGACAGAATCAGGAATCTCAAATAGATTCTTGTCCAGGGCAACACTCAGGTAAAGATTATACCTTGCCTTGTCCTTATGGAGGTAAAAAGATGATGGATTAATCGACTCAAGAAGGATGAGCGAACTGTCCGGTTTATTATCGAGATATGCTATCGCTTGTTCGATAATCCTGTTCTCATAATTATTGCAACAAGAACAAAAGAAGAACAATAAAAAGACAAGGCAGTTTTGTTTTATTCTCATATGACGTTCACTTTGCTCAAATTTACCAAAAAAGCCTCAAAAAACTGAAGAAATAGTGAGTAAGTAATGCTATGTAAACTATAAATAGTTGATTATCAAGATAATATCTTGTAAAAATGTAATGCCGATAATTGGGTTTTGTTAGGAATAATGCCGATAATTGCAAACGAAAACCAAACAAATCACATTATGAAAAACAATTCAATTATCAAGCTCCTTCTGAGCGTCGTGGCGATTCTTTGCCTTTCATCTTTTACGAATGAAAAATCAATTAAGAATGGCTACCGCGACAATGACGAAATTCTTATTCGACACAGGCCCTCGACACCTCCAACGTTCCCTCATTCCCCATCTGTGGTAAGCATCAGTGCTTACTATGATTCCGACAATACTTGTATCTATGCGAGCCTTTCTAACGCCGGGGTGTCGGTTGATGTGGATATTTGCAATCTTATCACTGGCGAGACAGACTCTTATGCGGTGCCAGGATCAGGACCGTCGGCCTTTCCAATCAGTGGTAACTCCGGCATTTGGACGATTACCTTTACCCTGTCATCCGGAGATGTATACGAAGGATCGTTCGTAATCTAATGATTGATAGTGCGGGCCGAATCAAATACCAGATATCGGCCCGCACGTTAAAAGGTATTTTTATTATTTACGCAACTAAACTATATTTGCGTTATGATGCACGCAAGGTCTCTACTATACACTATTTCCAGAGAAATCGCCTCATTCTTGTCGGTTGCCTTTTTGTTAATTCCCGGCAGGATGTCTGGGCAAAATACCCGCGCTTTAATGCCACCGTGTGACAGTGTGGTGGTGGACGACGGGCAGGGGCATCGTTCGGTTACTTTGATACCTCAGGTTATACCTCCGGAGAAGGCTGCGTCCCGCCAGGATAACGTTATTAATGAAAAGCAGTTGAATTCCCCGGAAGATATAATGAAGGAGCATGAACGCCGCAGCCTGGAACAGGGTCTCAAATATCGTTCATTGCCTTCCAGGGACCTTGCATCATACGCAACGGGCTCTATTCCCATAGAGGAGTCCGTGAGCCCTTTTGGGGGAAGAGTTTATAGAATTCCCATCGCCACGGCATCCGGATGGAGCATGGCACCAAACATTTCACTGGTATACAACAGCCAGGGCGGCAACAACGTGGCAGGATATGGATGGGGATTATCAGGGCTGTCGTTAATTACCGTCCGAAATTCCAATATGTATTACGACGGTGTGGCAGAGGCCTATTCATACAGTTCCCCATCATCCAAATATGCCCTTGACGGCGAGCCGATAGTCCAATCCGAGATGGGCATTACGGGTTATTCTTACACCACGGCAAAAGGCAATATCCAGATAAAGATTAACCACAATCAGCAGAGCGGACGTGCAGAGTCGTTCAATGCTCTTTACCCGGATGGTTCCTCTGCTGTTTTTGGATGCCCTGGCGGTTCTTCTCCCCGGCCGACATACCCAATGACGGAGTTCACGGATAAGGATGGCAATACCATCTCGTTTACGTACGGATATACGGGAAATACATATTACATCACGGCGATAAACTATGGAGACGACGCCTCTATCAATTTTGTATACACCACACGTACTGATACTGCACCATACCAGAATGCTTATTTCGGAGCCTTTTCGAACTTCCCCTTCTATCTTCTCAAGAGCGTTACGAGTTGTGACGGCAATAATACCATCTGTCAGTACTCGCTTACCCACGAGGAACAGGACGGCGTGAATCTTCTTAAAGAGGTACATTGCACCTCCGGAACAAGCGAGCTGCCGCCGCTGGTTTTTACATATGGTATTGATTCTGATCCAGGTCCCTCAATTCCGCGATTCGGTTATCCTTCAACGTATATTAACAATAATAGTTATTACGTAAAATCAAGCACTTTACCCCTGATGCATCTTCGGGGGAAAATGATTCCATGCCGACCTGATGATGGCATAGTCATCCTGCCCAGTTACTCGACATATGCCTTGTTGGAAAGGACATGGCTTTTCGGTTGGTGTGAAAAGTATGGAAGCTCATATAATGCCAATCAGTCTATTATTTGCAATTTCACGGGACTCTTTTCTTCGACTCAAAGGATTATTCCAGTTGGTGAAGGTTTTCAAAAGATAGAAGTTGTCGATGTGGACGGTGATGGTGTGGACGAAATAGTCAAGATTAACAACTGGTCTTCATCAAATGACATAACCACCTATCAGATTACCATTTATTCTTTCGACACAAGTGCAAATGTCACTGGTACGAGTTTCAGTATTACCGTGAACGACGGTTCACATAATGCTCTGTACAAGAATCCGGCGAAGAGTTATTACCATTTTGGCGATTTCCGAGGAAACGGAAAAACGATGCTCCTTATTATGACAGAGAACTCATCAAAATTTGCCCTGGTGGATTTATACGCCAGAAGCAAGTTGAGCGAGTCGTCTCTTTATACTTTAAATGAAGAGGAAGTAAACCTGACACTTGTGGCAGATTTTGAAGGAGACGGGAAAGCAGATCTCTGTCATATTACTGATGATGGAATGAAGGCGTATAGCCTATTATATGAATCGAGTACATCCTTTTCTTTGCGGAAAACATACTCGGGCGTTTCAAAGTCAATTTTATATAATGACTTTTCACCTGATTTCACTAACACCGAGGAGGCTTTCATTCAAGTCCTGGATTTTAATGGCGATGGCTATCAAGATATTGCCGCGGCTCCTGGATATGACTCCAGTATCGGCAAATTTAGTAATGGATCCAGTAGTTGGAATATTGCACGCTTTAATGGGATATACTTCTCAATTGAGGCATGTACTCAGCAGTTCAGGGATTCAGACGACACGATAATGTTCCTTGATTTGGACAAGGATGGATTGCCGGAAATGATTCATCAGAATGATACTACCGTAAGGATATCCCCAAATGCGAAAGGGAAGTATATCGGTTTCTTTTCTGTATCAGGCTTATCTTTGGATTCTACTACAGACATTATCCCGGGCTGCGGTTCGGCGTTTGGGAGAATTGGCGATTTCATTGTCATGTCGGGCCCGATAACCAAAGTCTACCGATACAGCCTGAATCATTCTATCTTGAGGAGTTTGGAGACGATGACCGACAGTTTCGGAATAGTCCAAACCAATATGTATGGGAATACTGGAGAATCTGACGGGCCATACATGATGGACAGTTCACGAACCTACTCTGCTGTCAATGGTTTTAAGCGTATTCATAATCCGTTGTCAGTCTTATGTGGAAGCACAAAGTTCATGAGCGAGGATTATATCAGTTCGGTAGACTACTACTATTATGATGAGGTGTATCATTGCATGGGGCTGGGTTTTTGCGGTTTTGGTAAGATTATTAAGCTTGATTATACCGACCCGCTTGGTTTTCAATATACTACAACACTACTGAATCCGGAGAAATTTGGTGTTGTGGAACAGATTTCTTTATCGAAGTCATTCAACGGTACTCCTTTTTCATCTGTTATCAACACTTACGATAGCCATAGCACCGCATACGGCAAGTTGAACCCCCGCCTGACTGGCAGCGTTTCCACTAATTCGCTCACCGGAGTTGTAACCACAACCGCTTGTTCATACGGCAGGTACGATTTTCCTAAAACCATTATCACAAGACGCCGCATCGGGAACGGCACTCCTCAGACCGACACTTTGAGACGAGTATATGTGCATAGTATAACGGCAAGCAAGTTCGTTCTGGGTGCTGTTACGGAAGAATCTATAACCACTGAGAGAGACGGAGCCGATAACATATCATGGAAAGAGAAGACTGTATTCACCTATGACAGTTGTTACCGGCCTCTGACCAGCAAGAAATATGTCGGTTATTACGGAATAAACGATTTAAGTCCGTTAAATGGTCTCCGACATCATTTTGACTCATTGTCGATAATCGGTCCGGAACTTCCCGGAAGATTTTTGGACGCGACAAACCTTGTATCCGAGACCCATTGGCAGTATGACTCCCACGGCCATGTGATATCCGAAACTACTGCTCCTTACGGAGCGACAGAATATACCGGGAACGCATACACTTATGACAGTAATGGCCGATATCTTCTCACAAGCACGGATGCCCTTGGTCATACGACAACCTATTCCGGCTATAACAAGTTTGGCAAGCCCGCAACGGTTACCGACTATCGCGGCCGTATCACAACCTACACCTATGACAGTTGGGGTAATGTCGTAAGTGTAAGCCACCCTGATAACTCCGTTGAACAGACAACTGTCGCCTGGGGTGGTGTTGGACTTTACACTGTTACAATTACGGCAACCGGACAGCCTGAATCTGTTACTCACTATGACGCCCTCGCTCGTGAGATCCGCAGCGGCGTGAAACGCTTCAACGGCCAGTGGCAGTGGGTGGACAGGGAGTATAATGGGAAAGGCCTCCTGAAAAGGATATCGCTTCCATACCGGGGGCCGTCTGCTACATATTGGAACGATTATACCTACGATATCTATAACAGGCCGGACTCGATAAAATATGCATCCGGGAAAGTGACGGCATGGTCATACAGTGGTACCGGCATTACAACCGTAAAAGACGGTATCACGTCCACGCAGACCACCGACGCCAGCGGTAATGTGGTGAGCGTTACCGATGCGGGAGGTACAATCACATATACTCTTCGTGATGATGGCCAGCCATCTTCCATAACCGCTCCTGGGAACGTATCCACAACGTTTGCCTATGATGACTACGGCAGACGCACAAGGATAGTCGACCCCAGCGCAGGCACCCAGACCGACGAATACCTTTGGAACAGCAACGGCACCTCAAGGGTAACCCATACCAATCCTAACGGGACAGTCAAGACTTATCGTGACAAGTATGGCAGGATAACGCTGATCGAGCGCCCAGGAGAGTACAATACCGCGTATACCTATGACGCCTATGGCCGATTGAGTACGGAGTCGTCGACCAACGGGACCGGGAAGGAATACACATACGACGGTTATGACCGAGTCATATACGCCAAAGAATCTGTTCCTGACAACAAATGGCTGGAGAAGGAGTATACGTACAGCCCGGGCGGCGTTCTGTCAAGCGTTGAATACACTTCACAGGCGGGTTATATAACAACGGAGAATTTTAGTTATTCCAACGGCTATAACACTGGTATTACACTTCCGGGAGGTGCGGTCGTTTTGAACTTATTGAGTGAGAATGATCTTGGAATGCCCACGTATTTGTTCACAGGTACCATCAACCGTGCATATGGGTACACGCCTTTCGGCCTTCCCATATATCGTGAGATGTATGATGCGGACATCCTGAACTTCTCGTATCAGTTCGACCCTCTGACCGGCAACCTCCTTGTCCGTGGCGATGGCAATAATAACCAGACTGAGACCTTTGGCTACGACAACCTCAACCGTCTGACTTCCATCGGCAGCCGCCAGATTACCTATGCCGCGAACGGTAACATCCTTTCGATGGACGGCGTCGGCACGATGGCATATTCGGCCACGGGTCGCCCGTATCAGATAACCTCGCTGACGCCTGCCTCAAGCGGTCTTGTCCAAGGCCGCCAGCAGAATGTTTCATATACCTCTTACAACAGACCTTCACTTCTTACCGAAGGCGGCAGGAGCGCTACATTCACATACAACGGCGATGGAGATAGGGTGAAGATGAACGTAGCGGACAGTACCGGCAATGTGCTTACCCGCTACTATATAGGTGGCAGTTATGAATGCGATCTGACGACGAGCGGCACAAAAGAGCGTCTGTATCTTGGTGGGGATGCATACTCTGCGCCGATGGTATATCAGCGAGAGAATAACGGCAGTTGGACCCTATACAACATTGGACGCGATTATCTTGGCAGTATTACGCACATAGCCACGGCGGACGGCACACTGGTAGCCGAGTATAGCTATGACCCTTGGGGCAGGCTCCGTAACCCGTCAACCCTGCAAATCTACGCTGCGGGAAGCGAACCGGAACTCTTTCTCGGCCGCGGCTACACCGGTCACGAGCACCTCACCTGGTTCGGCCTCATCAACATGAACGCCCGCCTGTACGACCCTCTCCTTGGCCGCTTCCTCAGCCCGGACCCCTACGTCCAGGACCCGGACTTTACCCAGAACTTCAACCGCTACTCCTATGCGCTGAATAATCCGCTGAAATATAGTGATGAGAGTGGAGAAGCATTTTTCTTTACATATCGGATTACCTCAAATGGGCTTCGGATAGGATTAAATAATGGCCTCTATGGTGGGGGCATAGCTGTCTCCTGGGATAATAAGGAATTATGGGTTGGTGGATATGCCGAACTGGGTCCTCGAATAGAGAGAGGCACAACCTCACTTGCTGCGACGATGGAAGTTCAGTGGATGTATGGCACTAATAGCAGAGTTACGAAAACAACGCTTTCTGCAAATCTTGAAGCAAAGTTGGGCTCTTTCTCTGCTACTGCGCAGGCTTCATACATATTTACATACAATAAGGATGGAGAACTTGATGATATTACCTCGCAAATGGGTATAAATGTGTCATACTTATTGTTTGGGAATCAATTTGGGCCAAGTATTGGGTATACTCAAATACATAGTTATAAAACCGGAATAACAACGCATACTGTTTCAGCGGGTTTTTCTATTGCTCCTTCTTCTCGCTACTCAATGAATCAGTATTCAACCGGTATAAAGGTTGTTGGTAATCTGGGCTATTCTTTTCGAGAATTAGAGGAAGGAGAAGATTGGACAGATTTATTGTCCTTCAATTTATCAATAAGTGGGAATTATAAAAAACAATCTAACATTCTTGATAGTACGTTAAAACAAATGTCAAGTTTTAGTTGGAGGCCTAAACCCATGAAATCTTCAAACAGTTTTTCTTTTTTGTCACCAGTAAACTCTGCGACCATGCGTTCTTTACACAAACTATTTGGTGATTGGTGGTGTAATGGGGATGAGAAGGAAGATATGGAAAGAGACGAGAATGCTACGAGCACTTTAAAGCCTTAGTTATGTATTATAAAGAAAAGTGGAAAATAATGCATTTTAACATATATTTTGTGCTATGTTTATGAAAAAAATACTTTTTTTGATTCTCCTTTATTCGGTTCCTTTTACCGCTTTCCCCCAAACAAATATGTGGAATGAGTTAAATATTAAGAGCATTTCCAAATGGTGTTTTGGCGTAGATGGAGGAGTGGCATATTTCATAGAGCCGATAGGTGGAATTAGTGGAGACATTAACACGGGACATGCGCAGAAGTTAAGATTGGGTACATCATACGGCACAAAAATTTGTTATTATTTCATGGGTAGTGACGATAACGATTGTGATGTTGGTGCTGGTCTCATGATTAGGAATACACATACCTCACACACGACAGTTTATAAGATTACAGAAGAAAACGGCAATGAGACTTTAGGTAGTTTAACTGACAACATTAACTTATTATTCATTGCTCCCATGTTTTCTATCCATCCGTATTTTGATAACCGAAACAGTATTTGTTTTAATATGGCTCCTTATGCATTTGTTTCTTATTCAAACAATGCGATGCTTATTGAAAGGTATAAATTGAGTAATAGGACTCGGGGAATTGGAACGACGGGAATGATATTGGACTTGGAGTACATCAGGTCAATAACTAATCACTTGTCACTCGAAACTGGTTGCTATTTCAATGCTTTTCATTTTTCCGAATACACAAAAAAAAGTTCAAAAGGGATAGAAGAGACAATAAAAATGGATGAATCTGAAGGACTGGCTCATATTTCTCTTTCATTAGGATTAAGTTACTTTTTTTAGGTGGCTCACTATGCTAATCGGAGCATGGGGATTAACTTGAAGTGTCAACTACTTTAGTAAGGATTGTAAACTATAATTAATCATATGAAAAGCACGAAATATGCAATAATTACACTGCCTCTGCTTCTTTTGTTCTTCCAGTTGTCTGGACAGAACGTGATACATTACTCCTACGACTCTGCCGGTAACAGAACACAAAGAGACACCACGTCCACATATGTTGCAATGCTGTCCACTGTTGACTGGAATGTAGTGCTTGAGGCA
>JAEEGI010002807.1_pt1 | contig 42177 bp, 28 predicted proteins | sample 8958751 | NCBI WGS metagenome assembly JAEEGI01 (sample SAMN16246545, study PRJNA631951) | gut metagenome | biome: gut microbiome; feature: rumen; material: KS-attached | host: Bos | place: Iran: Karaj | collected 2018-10 | reverse complement strand
TTTATCCGATAAAACTACAGGCTCCTTACACGGTACCCTATTGCGCGCTACGGGCGGTACCCATTTGCCCGCCGCAGCCGGTACCTATTTGAGCGCTACAGGTGGTGCCCCTCGCGCGCCCGCGGCAATGAAGGATAAAGACGAATAAACGCCTGATTATCATCTAACTCACATAAGCTAATTATCGGCCTCTCAGTTGAGTGAGAGACCGATAATAATAAACAAAGCAAAAAAAATCTTACAATGGTCAAAAACAAGTCAAAGATATTGGAGATAAAGCTCCTTTTCTTCCGATGAACTATCATTTATTCTACTCCTGATTCGAGACTTTTTCGTATAGACTGCAGGAACTGATGGCATGTCAAAAAGCACAGACATCGCAGTAGCATCAAATCCCGCAAAAGAATAGCAAACGAAGCGGTAATCATTCTCGCTATAATCGGGAAAATCCATTCGGAAATGACTCATAATCTGATTCAAGTCCTGGTTAATTCTCTTTTCAAACTGCCGGTATGACTTCTCGTCTCCCCTGATTTCTGTCGTTAGATCTTTTACTCGATTATATACCGACCTATGAGGATCTGTCATTTCTTCGGATTGTACGAAATACTGACATAAATCGCCAATTAATTTATACTTCGACTGAAACAGTCGAGCGTGTTCCGAACGAAGAGCGGAAAGGGTATCTTCCTGCCCCTTAATCTGTTGGAGAGCGGATTCCGTAAAAGCCTGCAAACGAGCCCTTTCTTGTTTATGATACTCCTGACGACGACGGAATCTGATAAAAACTGTAATAATCGAAAGAAGAAGGATTAGCAGAATAAAGAAGAAAGTCTGACGCTGATGGGAATACCTTTCTTGTTCCTCCATTTGAATCGCATCATAATAATCTCGTTGAGCCTTGAGTGTTGATTGAACAAGAGAGACCTTAAGTAGAGAGTCTTGATACGGTAAAAAATGATTAAGGACAAGATAGGCATTTTGATCATCACCTCTGGAATGCAGTATCTTTGACTTCCAAATGTCAATCACAGAAGGACTCGGCAATAAAGACTCTAGTTGACCGAGCAACTGGTCCGATTTACTAGTTTCTCCCATTTCATTCAGGGTAAATGCAAATGCACTCCATAGATTCATGTTTGGGAGTGTCCTCGTTTCCTCTATTACTTCGGAAAACAACTTACAAGCCTTCTTTGGATCCTGATTGTTACTTAGTAAAAGTAAATGGGCATACGTTGTTTTAGCCAAATTGATGACATCTCGTTCTGCAGTTGTATCCTCAATGATTTGTCTCAATAAAGAATCTGCTAGTTCATATTCTTTACAATTGATATATGCTTGCGCTTCCCGGTGATATGTATTGTTAATATAATGAGAATTACCATAGGATTGGAAACAGTTAAGTGCCTTTTTAACATAATTCAATTCATCTTCTGAATTATGAATCCGATTGTACAAATCTGAAATCCTAGAATACAAAAGCCCCTCGAAAAGAGGATTGTCAACATCTTCCACCAGTTTTTCAGCTCGGGTAAAGGAGACTATCGCCTTGTCATATTCTTCTCCATTCATGTTGGCGATTCCCTGATAATAGTATGCCTTCATCTTTTCGTCCGCCGTTCCATGCTTCCCATAATAACGGACTGCTGGCTCAATGATGTTTACGTCCGTTGTATCAATGTAGTTCTTATCCAGAGCCATTGCATAGAGCAGCGAAAAGTGAGCGACTAACGCCTTCGTATTAAGACTATCTTGAGGTATGGATTCTAGAACTACCAGCGCTTTATCAGGATGGTCTCCTATATATGATTCAACCTCATCCAATTGTACCTCCATTTGTCTATTTGAGCATGATAATCCCAATAACAGAGAAAAGAGGGAAAGGAGTAAGTTAAAAAATCTCATAATGCATTATTTTTATAAAAGATAATCAATTTTTTCCCAAGCTATTTATTCAATAACTGATTCTCATTCATCGTGTTATACTATTTCATAATATCCTTGTCTCATAAAAAGAAAAACGGTCTACCACTTAAATGAGTGTAGAGTATCATAGTCTTGAAAAGAAATAACCTCAATTCCGACTCGCTGAAAAGTTTATTGGCTTAACATGAGGATGTCGCATTATTCAACGGAGAACAAAAGAGTCAAGACATTACTGACTGTTTCTTTCTGTGAATAATCTCTTCTGCATTGTTTTCCTATTTTATGCAGTTAGCAACAATTATTACCATCAACGATTTATACGACATGAAAGTACACCTATTACGCTAAAAAATATAAATGGCAAATTCTCTTTCCTCTCTCAAGAAACCGAAACGTAACACTATCCTAATATCTTGAATAAAACAAATTTAAAGATAATTATCGGCATCAAAAAGGATTTATGTCTATTATCCCAATTATTACCATATTAATTTACGTTTTTACATCAACTAGTGCAGAATAAAGTGGACAATCAGCTTCAGATGCTTTGTCCACAATTGTAAACCAATGCTATATTACAATTTACATCTACGAACAACAGATATTTTAGGCCTCAAGTTTATCTGCTGACTATACTAGTCGTGGGTAATCCGATTGTAATGGAAATAACTGTTCGTTCAACTAGATGAAAGACAATAAGAGATTAGGAATGCCACTATAGGCGAACCAGAAGAAGATGTATTATCTATGCACAGTTAACCATCTCGCCAAAATGTCGCCAAAAAAAGAAAAACAGCCCCGGAGCATCTCCAGAGCTGTTTTCGGTGCGGTAGGTGAGAGTCGAACTCACACACCCCAACGGGCACTACCCCCTCAAAGTAGCGTGTCTACCATTTCACCACTACCGCGTAGATTGGGAATGCAAAGATACGGCAAAAAACGGAAAGTGCAAATTATTTTTCGACTTTCTTATGCTTGGACTTGTTCCACATGCCGTAGATCTCACTCACGTTGCCGGCGGTGATGAAGGCGTGGATGTCGTTCTTTTTCACGAAATCCATGACGCTGGAGAACTCGTCCATAGTGAGAAGGGTCTGGATTTCCACGTGGGATTCGCCGCTGTGGCCGCCGTGGACGTCATAGAGCGTGCAGCCGCGTTCCAGGGTGTTCACGATGTAGGCGCGGATTTCCTCACTGCGGTCGGAGACGATGCAGACGCGTTTGCGCTTGTTCACGCTGGCCATGAAGTAGTCCAGGAACAGGCCGTTCATCCAGGTGCCTACGAGACCGATCACGACCATGCGGAACGGGTTGATGGCGAACGCCGTGCAGCAGATGATGGCGCCGGCGACGGTCACGGACACGCCGATGTCGAAGTGCAGGTACTTGTTCACGATCTTAGCGAGGATGTCCAGTCCGCCCGTAGAGGCGTTGATGCTGAACAGGATGGTCTGCGAGATGCTCACTACCAGGACGAAGACAATGAGGTCCAGCAGCGGTTCGCCCATCACGGAAGTGAGGCCGGGCTCGATCAGCTTCTCATAGGGGCACACCCATTCCCAAAAGTCCAGGAGCGGTCCCAGGATCATGGCCGTATACACGGTCTTGGCGCCGAATTCCTTGCCGATCAAGAGCCAGGCCATGACCAGGAGGATGGCGTTGATAGCCGTAACGATCCAAGAAACCTTCACCGGGATGCCCGCCATACCGAACAAATTGGACACGACGATGGAAAGACCGGAGATGGAGCCGAGCACGAGCTTGCTCGGGACCATGAAGTAATAGACGGCCGCGGCGGCGATGGCCATACCCACCGTCATGATAATGAGCTCTTTCCAGAATTTCCAGGTGCAGAGGTATTTCAAGATATCTTTCATGGCTATTGGTCTCATTCCTCAAAGTTAACGTTTTTTTACTATTTTTGTAGAAAACAGTAAAGAATGAAAGCCTATATCCAGCAGAACCGGGAGCGTTTTTTCGAAGAACTCTTCTCCCTGCTGCGCATTCCTTCCATCAGCGCTAAGCCCGAGTATAAACCCGATATGTACCGCTGCGCCCGCCGCCTGCAGGAACTGCTCCTTGCGGCCGGGGCCGACAAGGCCGGCGTCTATGAAACTGCCGGCAATCCCGTCGTATTCGGCGAAAAGGCCGTCCCGGGTGCAAAGAAGACCGTCCTCGTGTATGGACACTATGACGTCCAGCCCCCGGAACCGCTGGACAAATGGCGCACCGATCCGTTCCAGCCGGTACTCGCCAAGGACCCCGCCACCGGCGAGGACGCTATCTACGCCCGCGGAGCCAACGATGACAAGGGCCAGTTGTTCATGCACCTGAAAGCCTTTGAGTATCTGCTCGAAAAAGGCCTTCTGCGTCATAACGTGAAGTTCATCTTCGAAGGGGAAGAAGAAATCGGCAGCCCCTCCCTCGCCGCCTGGGCCGAGGCCCACAAGGACCTGCTGAAGGCCGACATCATCCTGGTCTCCGACACAACGATGATTTCCGAGAAAGTGCCGTCCATCAACTGCGGCATGCGTGGTCTCGCCTACCTGGAAGTCACCGTCACCGGGCCGAACAAGGACCTGCACTCGGGCCACTACGGCGGCGCCGTCGCGAACCCGATCAACACCCTCTGCGAGATGATCGCCAGCCTCCACGACGCCGACGGCCGCGTTACCGTACCGGGATTCTATGACGATGTCGTCGAGCTGTCCGCCGAAGACCGTGCCATGCTCGCCCGCGCCCCCTTCGACATGGACGAATACAAGGCTTTCCTGGACATTGACGAGGTACAGGGAGAAAAAGGATATACGACCCTGGAGCGCGTCGGCATCCGCCCGTGCCTGGATGTCTGCGGCATCTGGGGCGGTTACACCGGCAAGGGTGCGAAAACCGTCCTGCCCTCCACAGCGCACGCGAAGATCTCCATGCGCCTCGTGCCGGACCAGACCTCCGAAAAGATTACGGAACTGTTTGAGAATCACTTCCGTGCCATCGCCCCGAAATCCGTGAAAGTGGACGTCCGGCCCTGCGAGGGCGGCAACGGCTTCCTGATCCCCATCACGTCCGACGGTTACAAGGCGGCTTCCCGGGCCATCGCCGAGGTCTACGGCATCGAGCCGGTCCCGTCCCGGGGCGGCGGCTCCATCGCCATCCTCGCCGACCTTCAGCGCATCCTGGGCATCGACCCGCTCCTCATGGGCTTCGGCCTGGAACGCGACACCATCCACTCCCCCAACGAGAGTTACCTGCTGCGGCAACTGTTCGGCGGCATGGAGAGCATCGCCCTGTTCTATCAGTATTACTAGGGCCTTTCCGACAGGGGAAACTGGCCCATCCTGAATACTATACGTTGTTTATTTGGCAGTTAATGCTATATTTGCTCTGTTATTGGTAGTTCAGTATGAAGAAGGCTCTTTTCATCGGCATGCTCATGCTGTGCCTCGGGCTGTCATCCCGGGCGCAAGTATTCATCATAAACGACAATGTATTTCAGAAAAGGATGGGCGAGATCAAGGCCACGGTCGTGGACTCGCTCACCAGTGAACCGGTTCCGTTCGCTTCGGTCTATGTGATTCCGTCCAAGGATACGACCATCACCAATTTTACCCTGTCCGACGCCAAGGGCGAAGCCAAACTGGACGAGGTACCCTTCGGCAGCTATGTCTTCCATGTGGAGATGATGGGATACAAGCCGTTCGTGAAGGAACGGTATTTCCGGGATACCCAAGTGGACATGGGCACCATCCGGCTGCAGGTGGACCAGCAGTTCCTCGAGGCGGCCACCATCACGGACGTCGGCAATCCCATTGTCATCAAGAAAGATACGGTCGAGTTCAACGCGTCCTCCTTCCGGGTCGGGGCCAATGCCATGCTGAAGGACCTGCTGCTGCGGATGCCGGGCATGGAGATTACCGAAGACGGGAAGGTCAAGTTCAACGGCAAGGAGATCGACAAGATCACCGTGGGCGGGCGGACGTTCTTCTTTGATGACCAGTCGACGGCGCTGAACAACCTGCCGGCTTCCGTGGTGGACAAGATCCGCGTCATCGACCGCGAAAGCGAGGCGACCCGCGCCTCCGGCCTCCAGGACGGCGACAAGGAAAAAGTGCTGGACGTCGCTCTCAAGAAGGAATACGAAAAAGGCTGGTTCGGCAACCTGGGCGTCAAGGGCGGCACCACCCTGGGCGGCAAGGCCGATGACAACCCGCTCCGGGACGACCGCGGCTTCCTCTGGGGCGGGAACGCTCTCGTATCGGCCTATACCGAAAAGGACCAGGTGACCCTCATCGCCAACGGACAGAACATCGACGATTCCGGGCTTGTCTTCGCGGGAACGGACGAGGAGGGAAACATCTCCGTGTTGTCCCAGGGTCTTTCCACGGCCGGCCAGCTGGGTTTCAACGCCAACACCAGCCGCATCAAGGGCGTGGAATCGACCGCAAGCGTCAACTACAGGAACACGGCAACGGACTCCGGCGACCGGGCCGACCGGACCACCTACCTGGAGGGAGGCAACCTCTCCTCGTCCACCCGGAACAACGGGAAGCAGTATGCCAACGCCCTCAATGCCAACCTGGAACTCAAGAAGGAAGAAGGCGACCTCTGGTTCCATTTCCGTCCCTCCTTCCGATACGGCCGGACGGACAACACCGCAAACGGCAGTTCGGAGACCTTCCGGGAAGGGTCCTTCGTGAACAGTTCGGAGAACACGTCCCACAGCCTGTCCACGAACAAGGAAGCCGCGTTGGAATCGGATGTCTCCTTCCGGAATCTATGGGGCAAAAAGGGCCGTTCATTGCGTCTCAATCTGGGTGGAAGCTATGGCACCGATGCCGGGGAAAGCCTCGAATCGAACTTCCTGAAAACCGTCAGCGGGACCGATGCGCGTTCGATGCGCTATCTTACGGATGGACAGTCCCATGCTGCCGACGGCTACCTCCGGTTCACGGAGCCCCTCGGTGAAAAATGGACGCTTTCCACGGTGGGAGGGTTGACCTGGGTGAACAGCGGCAAGACGCGTGATGCGTTCGTCGGGAAGGACAGGAACGATTATTACAGCTCCGTGAGCCGGAACAATTACCTCGAACAGCAGTACGACCTGACGGCCCAGTACAAGTTCGGGGAGAGAAACTGGTTTACGCTCGGAGGGCGTGTATTTGGCGTTCTCAACGAGACGTATTCGAAGAGTTTCGGCATGGAAAACACCGTCGGCCAGGATGAATGGAACTGGCATGTCGCCCCTACCCTGCGCTTTCAGTATGGCACGGACAAGGATGAAGTATCCTTTTATCTGACCGGATTCGGAATGCAGCCGGGCGCATCACGGATGCAGCCGGTGCTGAACATCACCGATCCTTCCAGGTTGACCCTGGGCAACGTGTACCTGAAACCCTACTCGCAAACGTACATCAGCGCCGACTGGACCCGGAGCAATCCGGAAAAGTTTTCCACCCTGATGGTTATCCTGTTCAGCACAATCAACACCTCGCCCATCAGCCAGGCGCGCTGGTACGATGCGGACGGCATCCAGTATTCCATCCCTGTCAATGCGCTGAAACCGACGGTAAACGGCACGTTCATGGTGGACTATACGGCGCCGGTGGACAGCAAGAAGAACTGGTTCCTCTCGCTGAGTACCTACGCCAGTCTCTCCTCTTCCACCAGCTACCAGACCAAGAGCACCCTCCCCGGACTGGACAAGGACGCCTTCGATTACGCTGCTTTCATGGACGATTTCTGGGGAAATGCCGCCGGAGACCGTTTTTACGGTGGACAGAGCGGCTTCGGGGAGAGCCGGACCCTTACCGTCAACCCGTATGCATATTTCAGCCTGAGATACAACCAGGAGCGCTATTCCTTCCTGGTCCGGGCCAGTACGGAAGGCCATGTCGCCCGCTATTCGCTGGATCCGGGCATCAACATGAACACCCTGGACACCCGGCTGGGCGTCCAGGGTACCTACACCACCAAGCACGAGTTCGAATTCAACTCGGAGCTGACCTATAACTTCTACAACGGCTACTCGGAAGGCTACGGCCAGCCGGAATGGGAGTGGAACGCGGAAATAAGCAAGAACATCGGCGCTTTCAACCTGAGCGTCAAGTGCCACGACATCCTGAACCAGACGCGGAATCTCACGCACACGGTCACCGCCAACTACGAGGAGGACCGCTACCGCCTGGTAATGGGCCGCTATCTGATCTTCGGCGTCAAGTGGAACTTCGGCAAGATGAACGCCGTCCACAGCCAAAGGGCACAGCGGGCGGCGCAGGACATGGTGTTCCAGTAAGCAAGACTATCGGTACAGTCCTTCCCGGGAGAGGAGATGGTCCAGGTTGGCGAGGCCGTAGGCCGTGACGGCCTGGACGACGGCGGAGTGTTCCATATAGGCGGGGATCAGGTGGTCATACAGGTCGTCTTCCGTATGCCAGATGTCCCGATAGTTGAAGTCATAGCCGAAAACGTCGCTTTCCCGGAAAGAGATGGCGGGGATGCCGTTCATGGCGAAATAGGCATGGTCCGATCCGCCCGCCCGGGTGGGACGGGGCTGCGGCTCTCCTTCCCGCTTGTTCACCGTGAAGGGAATGTCCGGATTGTAGTCCTTCAGCGGTTCGCACACCTTGACGAAATCGTCGTACATCGCCGGCGGAACGGTGACAGAAACGGCCGCCAGCGGACCGCCGTCGCGGTTGAAGTAATTGGAAATCTTGTTCCACGGGACGGTCTTGTGCTCCACGAAATACTTGGAACCCAGCAGGCCGTACTCCTCGCCGGTCCAGATGCAGAACATGATGGAGCGCTTGGGCTTCGCGCCTGAAGCGGCGAGCAGCCGCGCGGCTTCCATCGTTACGCAGATGCCCTGGCCGTCGTCCGTTGAACCGGTTGCGATGTCGTAGGCGTCCAGGTGGCTGCCCATCATCACGTACTCGTCGGGATACTTGCTTCCCCGGATGACGCCCAGGATATTGTGGTATTTCATCGGCCCCGGGAAGAAGTGGTTGCGGATATCGAATTCCAACTCGAAAATCTGCCGGTCCACCACTTTCCGCCGGATGATTTCGAACTGGTGCTCGTCCAGGAGGATGTCGCAGGCCCTGGGCAGATGGTCCATCGTCAGGTCGAAGCACATCGCCCGGTTGTAGAGCACCTGCATCGGCGCTTTCGCGGGGCGGATGAAGCCCAGGACGCCGGCGTCGACCATCTGGCGGTAGAACAGGATGGAACCCTCCTCCCCTTTCTCCAGCAGGGCGGCCCGGGTGGAATCGGCCTTGGCACTCGCGTCGATGGCAAGACCGTTCGCAGGCCCCGTCTCCAGCAGCACCCAGGCTCCCTTCAAGGCGCCTTTGACCCGGTCGAATTCCCGCTGGGTCTTGGGTTCCAGATACACCCGGCCCTTCTGGGGACCGCGCGTACCGGCCGTATAGGCGGGCGTGCCAAAGTGCAGGACCATCCCGTCCTCGGAGAGCATCCGGCCGGACCACGGGCCGCGGTCAAATCCGACACCGATTGTAACAGCCTCCTGAACAATCACTTCCAGCCCCCAGGAACGGAACTGACCAGCCACCCAGTCTTCCGCATGGTGAAGCATATGCGAGCCGACGATGCGGCCACCGATGTTCCGTGCGATGTAGTCGGCATGTTCCATCGTCCGGTTGTCGGTCCGGCCCAGTTCCAGAACCGACCGGGTCACTTTGTCCTGTGCCTGCAGCGTGAAGGCCGCGAGGAAAACCACCAAGAGGAAATCAATCATCCGTTTCATAGGCGTCCATTTTTTACAAAGATAGGTTTTTTCTTCTTTCCTCCCGAAAAATCAGTAACTTCGCAAACAAAGCAATACCCGTAACCATGAGAATCATGTCCCTTTTCACCGCCCTGCTCGGAATGCTGTCCTGCACTTCCGGCGCCCGTTTCGCCAACCTGGACGTGGAAGCCTTCGCGGAGAAGGCGGCCGATCCCGCCGTCTTCCTCGTCGATGTCCGCACACCCGACGAATACGCCGAAGGCCACCTTCGCGGAGCCGCCAACATCGATGCGGAGGCTGCGGACTTCCTGGACCGGATGGAAGCCGCCTGCCCCAGGGAAACCCCCGTCGCCATCTACTGCCGGAGCGGCCGGCGGAGTGCCGAAGCCGCAAAGAAACTCTCCAAGGCCGGCTATACGGTCTGTGATCTCCAGGGCGGCATCCTCGCCTGGCAGGAAGCCGGAAAGCCCGTCACGAAATATGCCGTGGAGACCTTCATGACCGACAACGGACTGCCCGTCCGCATCACCCTCATCAAGCACGGGACCCTGGAGATCGTCTGCAAGGGCCTCTCCATCCATATCGACCCCGTAAGTGGCCTCAGCATCCCCACCGACTATGCCACGGAATTCCCGAAGGCCGACCTCATCCTCGTCACCCACGAGCACGGCGACCATTTCGACCGTACGGCCATCGAAGCCCTGGGCGGCAACGCCGACAACCTCATCACCAACGCGCGTGTCGCGGAGATGCTCGGCTGGGGTGCTGTCATGGCCAACGGCGACAGCCGCGACCTCCCCGGCGGCATCCGCCTGGACGCCGTCCCTGCCTACAACTACACGGAAGGACACACCCAGTTCCACCCGAAAGGCCGGGACAACGGATTCGTCCTCACCATCGACGGCCTGCGCATCTACGTGGCCGGAGATACGGAAGACGTTCCGGAAATGGCGGAGCTCAAGGACATCGACATCGCCTTCCTTCCGGTCAACCAGCCTTATACGATGACCGTGGAGCAATGCGTGAACGCGGCCAAGGTCATCCAGCCCAAGGTCCTCATCCCGTATCACTTCTCCCAAACCGACCTCTCCGGACTTCCGGACCAGCTCCCCGGTATGACGGTCCTCCTGCGCCAGATGCAGTAAGCCCGTCAAAATCCATTCATTCTGAGAAGATTACAGAATGAGAAAGGCAGAGGGTTTAGGCTCCGAAAAAAAGTCGCCTGAACCCTCTGCCTTTCTCAATCTGCAAATAGCAGGGTTTTCTTACGGCCTAGTCCACGACAGCGCGGGCCATGGCATCCTTGTAGTACTTCTGGTCCACGAAGACGTCTTCCTTGTACGGGTTGATGTGACGCTTCTTGGAGACGTAGATGATGTAACCCAGGGCGATGGCGTTGGTAAGGAGGGCCAGGGCGCTGATGACCATCATCATCGTAGGATTGGCCGCAACCAGGGAAGGATCCACGGTCGTGCCCACAATGCCATCGACGGCAGCCTGTCCGCCGGCTTCATAGAGCGCCTTGATGGTGTCGACACCCTGCGGATAAAGGACGGGAAGCGTAGCCCAGGGGAACCACTGCTGACCGTTCTTGAAGGTCTCCTGGAACAGGGGGAACACCTGGGCGAACATGCACCAGATGGCAAGGGTGTTGGCGCGGTTCTGGATCCAGCCGCCGCGGTTCCACATCAGGGCCGCGATGGTCGGGGCAAGCAGCAGGGCGATACCGCAATACCAGCTGTGCGTCGGCAGGCAGTTGTAAGTGTAGGCGAAGTTCCAGATGTCATAGACAAGGATGTAGACCCAGGTCATATCGGCCCAGATCATGTCCTTCTTGTCCTTGGACGGATACACGTTCCACCAGGCGGTCATGCAGAAGATGTTCAGCAGGCCGGCCACGCCGTTCATCACATTGTGCCAACCGCCGTACTGCCACACGCCTTCGGAGGTGAGCCACCACTTGTTCCAGCCCATCACGGCCGACTCGAAGTCGGAGACGCAGGCGATGAGGATGTTGATGGCGACGATGATGAAGGGGAAGGGCTTGAACCAGTGCTTGGCACCGATGCCCCACTTGTACTTGATCATCATGAAGCCGATGCAGCCGGCCGTCGCCGCATAGAGCTTGGCGTAGTGGAACCAGCCCTGCATGTACACGTGGGTCTGGTTCTCCAGCGCCCACTGTTTTCCGGTCCTGACGCCGATCCAGATGGCCAGGAAGTAGATGGTCAGGGCCAGCGGGATGGCCAGGAAGGTGACGACGCCGCCGAACTTGGTGCGACGGGCGAATTCATTGAAGAGGATGAGGCCGATGAGCACGACCAGCAGCATCCCCCACTGGGCGAACGCATGTTCGCCATACACTTGGAAGAACATAGTAAAAGGTTTTAGTTATTGATTGTTATTGGATTGCAGCCTTGCGGTCCCGGACCAGGGCCCACACCAGCCAGGCGGCGGTGAGGACGAGGGACATCGGGACGCCCACGGTGAGCATTTCGCGGAGCATCACCAGACCTCCTCCCGCCTGGTCCAGGGCGGTGAAGAACGGGAAGCGCCAGGTAAGCTCGCCGTTGATGATGTGGTCCACGATGAGCATCAGGGTGCCACCCCACAGCATCTTCTCCAAATCGGGAAGACGATGCCGGAGGGCGGGGGCGTCAGGGGCGGCGATGGCCGCCGCATGCCGCTTGCGGTACACGGTCGTGGCGACCGCCTGTACCAAAGGAACGATAAAACAAGCCATATCTTTAAGTTACTTCTATTTCCTTGATTTCCACCTCATTCCCACGGAGGAGCCAGGTGTTTTCACTCTTGCAGTGCGGGCAGGTCCTTCCGTATCGGACCGTCTCGTATTCCCGGCCACAGCCGTCGCAATGCGTCACCGCCGGGATGGTATTGACCTTGAGTTCGCAGCCTTTCAGCAGCGGCTCCTTGTCCGCCGCCCACCGCCAGCAGTCGGTGAGGTACTCGGGAATGACTGTGGACACTTCGCCGATGTTCATCACCACGGCCGACACGTGCTCCACGGCATTCTCCAGCGCCGCCTTCTTGACGTCACGGATGATGTAGAATACGATACCCAGTTCGTGCATTATTTCTTCCTGAAAAGAATCTTCCCGGTCCGCTTGAGCATGTACGGGAGGATGCCGGAGAACTTGTCCTCGGACGTCCGCATGACGGAAGCCTCGGGATGGACCCGGTGCAGGTGGATGGCGTCGAAAGCGCACTTGGTGGTGCAGACGCCGCAGCCGATGCATCGGTTCTCGTCCACGACGGAGGCACCGCAAGACAGACAGCGGGCAGTTTCCTTGCGGACCTGCTCCTCGGTCAGGGTACCCTGATATTCGCGGAACGCGTCGGTGACGGGTTTCACACCGGGATCCTGACGGGAGCCGTTGTCATAGGACTCGACCAGGATGTCGCCCTTGTCCAGCTCGATGAAGTCGCGCCGGTTGCGGCCGATCGTCATGTGCCCGTGCTGCACGAAGCGGTGCAGGGACTCGGCGGCCTCCTTGCCAGCGGCGATGGCGTCGATGGCGAACTTAGGGCCGGTGTACACGTCGCCGCCCACGAAGATGTCGGGCTCGGCCGTCTGGTAGGTAAGCTTGTCGGCCACAGGGTAGACACCGCGGAAGAATTCAACCTTGGTGTCCTTCAGCAGATCCTTCAGCACCACGGTCTGGCCGATGGCGAAGACCACCTGTTCGGCCTCGAGCGTAATGAGCTCTGATTCATCATATTTCGGCGCGAAGCGGTGATTCTCGTCAAAGACGGAAGTGCACTTCTTGAACACGATGCCGGTGACCTTGTCCCCGCCGAGGACTTCCTTCGGGCCCCAGCCCGGGTTGATGACCACGCCGTCCTCGCGGGCCTCGGCACGCTCCTCCAGGGAGGCGGGCATGATGTCCTCGGTCTCGAGCGACAGCATCGTCACCTCGGACGCGCCGCTGCGCTTCGCTACGCGGGCCGCATCGATCGCGACATTGCCGCCGCCCACGACAACCACCTTGCCGGACACCTTTACCTTGCCGGTGTTTGCCGCGTGGAGGAAGTCGATGGCCGTGGAAGTACCCGGCAGCGTTTCACCCGGAATACCGGGCAACTTGCCGCCCTGGCAGCCGATGGCCACGTAGAAGCCCTTGTAGCCCTCTTCGCGCAAGCCGGCGATCGTAATGTCTTTCCCGACTTCCACGCCGGTGCGGATGTCCACGCCGATTTCCTTCATGACATCGATTTCGGCCGCGAGGACATCCTTCCCGAGTTTATAGGAAGGAATGCCGTAGCGGAGCATGCCGCCCGGCTCCTCGTTCTTCTCGAACACTGTCGGCTTGTAGCCCATGGTAGCGAGATAATACGCGCAGCTCAGGCCGGCCGGGCCACCGCCGATGACGGCGATCTTTTCCTCCCAGTGGTCCTGGACGTTGGAGCAGATGTTCACCTCGGGGATGAAGCGGGTTTCCGCGTTCAGATCCTGCTCGGCGATGAACTTTTTCACCGCGTCGATAGCGATGGGCTGGTCGATGGTGCCGCGTGTGCAGGCATCCTCGCAGCGGCGGTTGCAGACGCGGCCGCAGACGGCCGGGAACGGATTCTCCCGCTTGATGAGCTCCAGCGCTTCCGTGTACTTGCCCTCGGCGGCTTTCTTCAGGTAGCCCTGGACAGCAATATGCGCCGGACAGGCGGTCTTGCAGGGCGCCGTACCGGTTTCGTAGCAGTTGATCCGGTTCTTGTCGCGGTAGTCCTCGGTCCACTTGTGCGGACCCCATTTGGCCGCATCCGGCAACTCCTGCTTGGGATAGGTCTGCGGGCCGTGCTTGGTGCACAGCTTCTGGCCCAGTTTCACGGCGCCGGCGGGGCAGTATTCCACGCACCGGCCGCAGGCAACGCAGTTCTTCGGGTCCACCTCGGCCACGTAGGCGCTCCGGGACATATTGGGCGTATTGAACAGCTGCGACGTGCGGAGCGCATTGCAGATCTTCACGTTACAGTTGCAGATGGCAAAGATCTTCCCTTCGCCGTCGATGTTCGTCACCTGATGCACGAAACCGTGGTCCTCGGCCTTCTTGAGGATGGCCATCGCCTCGTCGTAGGTGATGTAGTGGCCGCGGCCGGTCTCGGCCAGGTAATCGGCCATGTCGCCTACGCCGATGCACCAGTCGCGGTAGTCATCGGCACAGCCCTCGTCCAGTTTCTTCCGGCCGTAGCGGCAGGAGCAGATACCCACGCCGAGGTGTCCCTCGTACCGCTTGAGCCAATAGGAAATATGCTCGATATCAATGGATTGGTTCTCCATGGAGATGGCCTTCTCCACCGGAATCACGTGCATGCCGATGCCGGAGCCGCCCATGGGCACCATCGGCGTGATCTTCTCCAGCGGAAGGAAGGTCATCCGCTCGAAGAACATCGCCAGTTCCGGATGCTTGTCCATCAGCTCGACGTTCATGTTGGTGTATTCAGCCGATCCGGGGACGAACATGGGAACCCAGTAGATGCGGTCCTCCCGGTTGAAGGAGGCGTCGGGCTTGGGGCCGTCCTTCGTGTACTTGTCACCGTAATCGTACTCCAGCATGCCGAAATAGGCAAGTTTGTCCAGCAGGTCGTCGAAGGACTTGTCGTCCGGGGTGTAATGCTTCTCCGCATTCATCCGATGCAGTTCCGCATAGGTGTGGTGCTCGCGCACCCGGAAGAAGTTCCCGGGCAGCATGTCCAGCAGGAGGTCCAGCGAGGCCTCCCGGGTCACGGGGTCCATCTCGTCCTCGAAGATGCACGCGAGGCCCCAGTACTCGGGAGCGTCGGTGTCCATCTTGATCTTTCCGGGGATGCGGTCCGTGACGTGGCGGACGAATTTCAGAAGCTTGGGATTGGGATTCTTGTCTCCAAAGTGCTTGGGGACAAACTTTTTCGACATCTCAGGCATAAGAATAGGCTATTAGTTTTGTTTCCAGTCTTTCACCTCGGCGAGCAGCCAGTCGGCGAAGTCGTCGAGCCCCTCGCCTGTCTTGGCGCAGATGGGAATGATGCGGGCCCTGGGATTGCGCATGCGGACATATTCGCGGCACTTGTCCAGGTCGAAGTCGAAATAAGGCATGACATCGACTTTGTTCACCAGGACGAGGTCGCAGACGGAGAACATCAGCGGATATTTCAAAGGCTTGTCATCTCCCTCCGGGACGGAAAGGATCATCGCATTGCGGACGGCGCCGGTATCGAACTCGGCCGGACACACGAGGTTACCGACATTTTCCAGGATGACGAGGTCCACCTCGGAGAGGGCCACGTTCTCCAACCCCTGACGCGTCATCTCGGCATCCAGATGGCACATCCCGCCCGTATGGAGCTGGATGGAGGGGATACCGGTGGCCTTTTTGATCTTGACGGCATCGACATCGCTGTCGATGTCCGCCTCCATCACGGCCACGCGCACCTTGTCCTTGATGCGCTGCAGCGTGCCGATGAGCGTGGTGGTCTTCCCCGCCCCGGGCGACGACATCAGGTTCAGGAGGTATACCCCCTTGTCTTTCAATTCTTTCCTTAACTTGGAAGCATCCTCGTCATTGTCTGCGAAGACACTCTTCTTGATTTCGATGACTTTTACCTCATCCATGGAAGTCCAGGTTCTCGCTTTAGTATAGTGTGGTTAGTACTGCGAAGGTACGAATAATCCCGCGAGAAAGCAACACACCCTTTTCCGGCATGACCGGGACCGCTCCACGGTTTCGGGAAAGGTACAGGGCCCGGGCTCCGAAAAAAGTCGCCCGGGCCCTGTACCTTTTCCCCTCCAATACCCTATACCTTTCCTTCGCGCAGCAGAACGAATTGCCTCTGCCGCACTTTCAGGCACCTACGCACAGAAATGCGGCAGATGTCACTTTGTAAAGTGGGGTCTGCCGCGATTTGCGCCGTAGAACAGGTATTATGCTCCAGACCAATCTGCGCCGGGGCGAGGCGTCAATTTGCCCATTTTTGCAATAATGCTTCATTCTCTGTGAAAACCTCATTTCGAAATCGGCCCTGCAGGAGCTCTTAAGGCCGGTTTTGGACAGTATCCGTCCACTAATTGCGTAAACGGATAGGTTGACGTACCTTACGCAGAAAAAAGAAGCATGGACGAAACAGTCAGTGACATATGGCATGTCTTTTCGGACGGGACCCGGGCGGACATTCCGTTCGACACGGTTGAGGATAAACGGTTTGCGTGGAACAGCGTGGCCGTCTGTGCTGAGATCGCCGGGGTACGCGTTTGGGTTGTCACGGTAAACGACACGCATCTCCATACCCTGGTCCGGGGAGAAGATGCCCGAGCAAAGCATTTCCGCGTTGTCTTACAGCAACGCCTGCAAACCCGATTTCCCGGTCAGAACATTTATTTCACCTGCGAGGGAATCAGGACGCGGACAGAGGTCCTGGCCAAATTCATGTACGTATACCGGAACTGCCTGGACTTTTACAGGAAACTGCCCGGTGAATACCCCTGGGGTTCAGGGCACATTTACTTCTCAGAGAAACGTAACTTCTTCAAGGGACGCAGGATCAGCGATATTTCATTCCGGGAACAATACCGCTTGTTCCGGACCCGGACCCATCTTCCCGAAGACTGGCGGTTCGATCCGGACGGACGTATTCTTCCGGAAAGTTTCATCGACTATGAAGCCGTCGAGCGGTTTTTCGTTTCCGTCCGGACATTCATCGCTTTCCAATATGTCCGCAAGGAAGACGAAATCAAGATGAAACAGGATATCCATCTCCGCTATCTGGAGTCCCGTTCCATCCAGGACCTACGCAGGATAGGAAACCAGTTATGTACCCAAATGTATGGACGTACCTTGTCGAAAGTCCCGCTCCAGCCCCGTCTCAACATCGCTTCCCGGATGATTCGCGACGGGTTCTCCGGCCGGACTGCAAGCCTGGCAAAGGCACTTCTCCTCAAGCCGGAGGACCTGCATCTCCTGGTATGACCTAAAATCCGTCTGCCGCACTTTCAGGTACCCACCCACGGAAATGCGGCAGACCCCACATTTCACAGTGGCGTCTGCCGCGATTGGAGCCATACAACGGCATTACTGCGGCAGACCGGAATTACCAATACAGGATCCGGCCCTTCCGGGATTGATATCCTTCATTGACGATGGAACCCTCCTGATCGAGCTGGGTCCATTTCCGGGAAATCCAGTTTCCATGGCTGTCGAATTCGTACTCGCCATACTGCATTTTATTGTACAGAATCTCTTCCGAGCCAGTCGTTTCCTCCTCGATACGATTGCCGGAAGCGTCATACTTATAGCGAGTTACTCCTTCCTCCCCTTCGCTTTCGAAATGATAGGCCAGAATCCTTCCCTGCGCATCATATTCAAGCATACCGGATGTGAAGCCCATTCCAATTGCCAGAAGACGCCTGTTCGAATCATACAGAAGGCTGACTCCAGGGCACTCATAGTTGCCTTCTTCAGCCCAATAGTACTCTTTCAGCGGATAGGATGCGTCCTTCGGGTAAGGACGACCTTCGGAATAGGCAGCAATCTCAACCGGTTCCGCCGGAAGGACGATATACCCTTCCTCGTCAAAGGAAACGACATGGTCCGGAAAAAGCCACTCGTCTTCCAGCCGTGCGACGTTCCCTTTCAATTCGAAATACTGCAGGTCTCCCGTGGGCTGGGTTGTCTTCTGCCTGCAGGAGACAGGCAGCAGAAGGGACATGATGAGGAATAAACGGATGAGTTTCATGGAATACAATTTATAGGACATTGACAATCACTTGTTTGCCAGTATAATGAACCGTTACCGGGGTGCGGCCGGGGGCTGTCACGGTGAAGTCGCGTTCGGAGAGCATGCCGGGGAAGGAGCCTATGCACGGGGCGATGGTCAAGGTGGAGGCGGCATCGTCCCAGACGAGGTCGATGGTGGCGAATTCGCCCTGCTCATAGCCATAGCCGTCACCGGCATCCTCGTAGAGGGTGAAGTGGCCGTCGGCGCCGGGGAAGACCGCCAGTTCCAGGTTGTCCCAGGGCTTTTCCGAAGTGTACTGCACGTCGGGTCCATACGGAAGGATGGCACCGGCACGGACGAAGACCGGTATTTCCGAGATGCCGTAGGTGCGGGTGAATTCCTGTCCTCCGGCAAGCCGTTCGCCCGTATGGAAGTCATACCAGTCGGTACCGGCGGGGAGATAGGTCGCAAACCCGGCGGTGGTCTGGCCGGTGAGCGCCGACTTGCCGTCGGTCAGGACCGGCTCCGTGACCGGATGGACCAGGAGGGACGGTCCGAACAGATATTCGTCGCTGAGTGCCAAGGCTTTGCGGTCTTTTGCAAAATCCATCACCAGCGGACGCATGATCATTCCGTCTTCCTGGACGGTCGCACCGGCGAGGGAGTAGATGTAGGGCATCAGCTTGTAGCGAAGCCGGATGGCACGGAGCTGTTCGTCGAAAGGCCATTCCCCGGGATCTCCGAAACGGTAGATTTCCGTCGTGAGCGGCCCCGAGGTATGATTGCGCATTACAGGGACGAAGACGCTCCATTGCATCCAGCGCACCTGGAGTTCCTGCAGGGCGGGATTGCGGGGATTGCCGTACTGTCCGTTGAAGAATCCGCCGATGTCGGTATTCCAGTAAGGGATACCGCAGATCGTATAATCCAGGCCGGAAGGAATCTGCGCCCGGAAGACCTTCCAGGTCGATGTCACGTCGCCGCTCCAGCTGAATGTGGCATACCGCTGGATGCCGAAGGCGGCGCTGCGGGTCATCTGCACGGCCCGCTTCGCATAGCCTTGAGCGCGATAGTTATTGTAAATACCCTCATTCGTTATGATCGGAAAAGCGTTTTTCACGCTCCGCCAAGTACCGTCCGCCGTCCGGTAATCCCAGTCCGCTTCCGTCTCGTCGAAATGGTCCGGCTCGGTGGAATCGCTCCACAGGGCGTCGACGCCCTGCTCCACCAGGCCCTGCAGATACTTCCAGTAGATTTCGCGGGCCTGCTCGTTGAACGGATCATACACTTTCACCCCGCCCGTGAGCGGCCAGGTCTTGAACGGCAGGAGAGCGCCGATGGCTTCCAGTTCCTTGTACTGCGGGGTATCCGGGCCGAAGTCCGGCCAGATGGAGATGGCCAGGTGCGCGTTGTTGGCGTGCACGTTTGCAATCATCGTATCGGCCCGCTCGTACAGCGGATTGTCGAACCGCATCGAGTTCCAGTTCTCGTTCGGGCCCCAGTACTGCCAGTCCTGGACGATGCAGTCCAGCGGGATGCCCATTTCCCGATGCGTCCGGAGCGCCTCGCACAGCTCTTCCGTGCTGTGATACCGCTCCCGGCACTGCCAATAACCGTGGACCCAGAGCGGAAACATCGTCGCCTTGCCGCCGAGCTTCCGCTCAGCCGCCATCAAGCCGTCCATGCTGCCGCCGTCATACAGGAAATACAGGTCCGTACAGTCTGCCACCTCGCTGCTGAACACCGTCTCCTCGCCGGGCTTATCCACGAAATCGCTCATTCCGGGATTGTCCCAATACACGCCATAACCCTTCTCGGAGCAGAAAAAAGGAATGTAAATGAACATGTTATGATTCCACAGATGGATTGACTTGCCCCGGAGGCTCAGGTCCGGATCCTGCCGCTGCCCCAGGCCGTAGAGGAATTCTTCCGCTTCCGGTTTCCAAGCCTGGGCCACCCGGTACCGGCCCGCATCCGGATCGTCGGCCGGCCGCGCCTCGAAGGTGGTTCCCGTCTCCCGGAGCAGGACCTTGCCCGTAACGGCATCACAGAATGTCACATCGCCCGTTGCCTTGTCGATGGATACGACCATCTTTTCCGTTTTGAGAGCCACCGCTGCGGCCGTTTCCGACCGCTGGACCCGGGTGGCCTGCGGCTCCAGCACGACAGAATAGCTTTCCTTGCCGGAAGCGCCCGCGCCACCGGCCGGATACTTCACCACCCGAACCACGTCCGGGGCATAAACGGTTACTTCACACGTAATCTGGTCAGTGTCCACGGTCTCACGGACCACCTTCGGCCCTGCGCACGCGACAAGCAGCCAGAGAGCCGGAATCAAATACAGGAACTTTTTCATGACGAATCGGGATTGGTCTCCCAAAGATAAGGATTCTCCCCTGAATTTCGTATCTTTGCGCCCGATTATGTGGTGGCTCCTCGCTTTCATTTCCGCAGCCTTGCTGGGCTGCTATGATTCCTGCAAGAAAATCTCCTTGAAGGACAATGCCGTCATTCCGGTCCTGCTGCTGAACACCGTCTTTTCCGCCCTGATCTTCTCGCCCGGACTTTTCACCACCGGATTCGGCGGCTGGGAGGTGCAGAAATACATTCTCCTCAAGAGCGCCCTGGTCCTTTCCTCCTGGATGGCCGGCTATTACGCCATGAAGCATCTTCCCCTGACCATCGTGGGACCGGTCAATGCCACCCGCCCGGTACTGGTGCTCCTCGGGGCCATCTTCCTGTTCGGGGAACGGCTCAACCTGCTGCAGTGGATCGGTGTCGGCCTCGCTATCATCGCATATCTGCTTCTTCGAATATCCGGAAAGAAAGAAGGGATCGGAATCGGTGACAAATGGATCGTATGCCTGATTCTCGCCGTCATCCTCGGAGCGGCCAGCGGCCTGTATGACAAATACCTGATGTCACCCCAGTATCTGGGCCTGAACCGGATGCAGGTTCTCAGCTGGTACACCCTGTACCAGGCCGGGATGATGGCCCTCGTGACGGCCTTTCTCTGGTATCCCGTCCGGAAAAAGACGACTCCTTTCCACTGGAACCGGACCATCCCGCTCATCAGCATCTTCCTGTGCGGGGCCGACTTCGTCTATATGCAGGCCCTTTCCCAGCCCGACGCCCTCATCGCCGTCGTGTCCATGATCCGTCGCGGCAGCGTCCTCGTCAGCTTTGCCATCGGCGCCCTTTTCCTGCGGGAAAAGAACCTCAAGGCCAAGGCTTGGGACCTCGGGCTCCTACTGCTCAGCATGGTGTTCCTGTACTTCGGTTCGCGATAGGGATGCTGTCGGACGCCGGTTCGTGCTAATTGAAGAAGAAATACAGGGCCGCCCAGGCCAAGGGGATTCCTTTCGCGTAACCGATGGTCCGATAGTGTGAATCCTGGACCGTTCCGTCCGGTTTGACATAGCCGACAGTCCGGTAATGCGAGTCCTGGATAGTGCCGTCCGACTTGACGTAACCGACCGTCCGGTAGTGCGAATCCTGGACGGTACCGTCCCGCTTGACATAGCCGACGGTCTTGTAGTGGGAGTCCTGGACCGTCCCGTCCGATTTGATATAGCCCACGGTCCGGTAATGGGCGTCCTGGATGACCCCGTCGGACTTGATGTAACCGACGGTCCGGTAATGCGCATCCTGCACCCGCTGGGCGGAAGCGCCCACCGTCGCCAGGATCAGAGCCAATACGATAGGAAGGATTCTTTTCATCCCCCGCAACACTGCAAAAACCAGTCCTACAGCTTGAACACCACGGAGGAGTTGGCGCTGAAGACAAGGTCCTTACCGCTTCGGGCTACGGTTCCGAGGACGGCAACCGGACGGGAGGTGTCATCACTGACCGTTACCGTCTGCTCCTTGGCGGAGACATTATGGATCACAAGCAGTTTCTGCGAGCCTGCGGTCATATACCAGGAGGCGAAGGAACTGCCGCCGACACCCGCGTCCGTCATCATTCCCTCGGCCAGGGCTGGATAGGTGTTGCGCAGACGGCTCCAGGTCTTGTACACGTTCAGCAGGGAATTCGCATCGGCCTCCTGGGCCTCCACGGAGATTTCCGCCTTCAGCATGTTGTCGTCCACCTTGTTGTTCACGCCCTGCTTGGCGCACTGCTTGCCGGCCTTGTCCCAGAGCATCGGCGTACGGACATACTCGTCGCCACCGCTCTTCGTACCGTAATAGCCCAGTTCCTCGCCCTGATAGACGAAGGGCTTGCCGGGCGAGGTAAGGAGCATCGCTGCCGCCTGTTTCTCCTTGGCGGCGTTGCGGCCCAGGGACTCCGCGGCGCGGTCCTGGTCGTGGTTGGTCATGAACAGCGAGGTGACGGCATCGGGCCGGACGGCGGTATGGTCCGTCACGAACCGGCTCACCGCAGACACATATCCGGAGGCATTGCCGTTCAGGGCACGGGTCAGCGTGCCGAAATATTCGAACTCGAAGCAGGAGGTCAGGCTCTTGTAATACTGCCTTTCCGTTCCGTGGTCATCCCACTCTTCCGCCACCATGAAGATGACGTCATCATGACCGGCGGCCTGATAGGTGGCATTGCAGTGCTCGTACCACTTCTTCAGCAGCGTCTGGTTGGCCGTGTGGCTGAAGGAAGCGATGCCGCCGCAGATATGCTTGACCGCATCCAGCCGGAAACCGTCGACACCCAGGTTGATCCACTGGTCGGCCGAGGCGGCGAGATCCTGGAAGCAGGGGTTGTTTTCCGCCTGGGCGGGATCGCCGTAGTTCAGGTCCGGCATCCAGTCGCTGAAGCAGCCCATGTAATAGAGGGTTTCCGTCGTGACGTTGGTGAGTTCGATCTTGTAGCGGCCGCTGCCGGTGAACCACATGTCGCCGCCTTCGGCCACCAGGTCCACGGGTGTTCCCTCCTGCAGTTGGAGATCCTTCTCCTGGGCGCCGAACTTGGAACCCGCGTCCCAATTCAAGTACTTGCGTACCAGCATGCCCCACTTGCCTTTGATTTCCGTCACCAGATAGTAGGAGCCGTCACCCTTGTCCACGAACTTGACGGCCTTGTCCCCCGAACCGTCCCACATGTACAGGTTCCAGGAGGCATTTCCGTTCGTCACATTCTCGATGGTCTTGCTGATGGTCAGCTTGGGAGAGCCGCTGGTCGCCTGTTTCCACTCGCCCGAATTATAGGTTGTTCCCTTCAGCATCGGGAAGGAGGAATAGTCCTTAGCGGGATTCGAACTGAAGAAATAATAGTCCCGGTACGGGCTGGAAGGGTCGGCCAGTGCCTGCTGGAACCAGGCGTTGCCCTTTCCGGAGTGGTTCAGCACATAGTCCATGTATATCTTGATCCCCTTGGCATGGGCGGCGTCGATCAGGTCCTTGAAATCCTCCTTCGTGCCGTACAGCGGGTTCACGTCATAATAGTCGGTCACGTCATAGGCGTGATAGCTGTCGGACGGATGCGCCGGCGACAGCCACAGGCCCGTCACGCCCAAGCCGTCCAGATAATCCAGCTTGCCCTGGATTCCCTTGAAGTCGCCGATTCCGTCACCGTCACTGTCGGCGAAGGAATAGATGAGCAGCTGATAGGTCGTGGAGGAGAGTTTGGTGTCGCCCATGGGGTCGGGATTTGGCACCAGGGGAATGACATTCTTTCCTTTTTGGGAAACGGCGATCGTCACGGTACTCGAACCCTTGACGGAAATCGAACCGGTGCGCTCGTCTCCCGCATTGGCATCGACCGATACCGCCAGGGTTCCCTTGCCGGTGCCGGAGGTTTTCTCCATATGGATCCACGAACCGGAAGGCGTGGCCGTCCAGTCCTTTTCCGTGGTGATATAGACCAATTTGGTCGACGTGTCCTCGGCATCGAATTCGAGCGAAGTGGGATTCACCGTCAAAGTGTCCTTCACCTCGGGATCCGTCTGGGCCGGATCGCAGGAGAAGGTTGCCAGCAACGCCGCGACGAGGGGCAGTATGGGGATCAGTTTCCGTCTCATAAGGCTTTCGGATTGATGATTGGCAGGCCGGGGTCCGGTCAGGGGCCCCGGCCCGAAAAGGACAGGAATTACAGGGTCACCGTGACTTCCAGTTTGTCACCGCCGCCCTTGTTGCTCCAGGAATACACCTTGACCGGCGTCGTGGGCATCGCCATGATGTCGGAACGCGGGACGGCGATTTCCGTCTCCACGCCGCTGTCGGTCACGACACCCTTGATGACGGCGTTGTCCACCGTGTAATTGTCGGGAGCCGCCGTGCCCGCCGCAGCGATGCCGAAGGCAGGTGCGTCGGCAGAACCGGCATACGGATAGATGACCAGAAGCAGTTCGTAAGGGCCATTGCCCCACAACTCTACACCGGTAGTCGGATCGTTGTCCAGGTCGAAGGTGTAGTAGTGGTACGCAGCACCGCCCCAGATATCAGCCAACCGCTCGGTCGTCCGCTTGACATAGAAGTAGATGTTCTGCTCGTCGGAGGCAACCTTGAAGACAGAATTGATGCCTTCTCCGGCCGCACCCTGGACACCCTCCCAGTCGGACATGTCACCGTCGATGGTGATGCCGGCGGCAGGCTGGCCGCCTGCAGGAGTGACGGTAGCATACGCCTTGCCGTCGCAGAGGGCATAGAGCACGATGTCATACGTACCGGCATCCACGGGGATGTTGTCTCCGCCCTGGACCAGGTTGTCGAGGGCACCGCCCCAGTTGATGTCCCAACCGTCGTTGGCGCGGAACTTCATGAGATCGGCAGAGAGCGAGACGCCCTTGATCTCCCAGTAGCCGCCATCCTGGTTGTAGGTCATGTCGGTATCGGTGTCCCAACCGCCTGCCTGTGCCGGGCCGATGATGCCGATGCCTTCGATGAGCGTGAGCGCATAGGTCATCGCATCAAGGTCCACCTCGATCATGTAGTAGCCTGCGGGATCAGGGGCGGGGCAGTTGTCGCTGCCCTGGCCGATCTGGCCTTCGCCCACGCACTCCCAGTCACCGTCCCAGTTGGCCTCGTTCGGCTTGAACTTGAACTCCTGGCTCAGGTAACCGAAGCCCTTGTAATGACCGTTCTTACCGAACAGCGGATACACGCCGCCCCAGTCGGTGTCGCCGCCGATGGCATAGATGTAATCCGGGAATGCAGGAGCTTCACCGTGATACTCGCCGGTGAGGGTGATCGTCTCGGCGGACGGGTCGTAGGTGACCGTCACCGTGGCGTCACGGCCGACCACGAAGTTCGGACCGCCATTCTCCACGGCGAAAGGCTCGCCCAGTTCGACGAAGGTACCGCCACGGTTGACATCCCAATCCTCTTTCACGCGGATCTTGAGTTCGTCCGTCGCCGTTACATCCAGGTCCTCATAGACGAACTGGCCGTTCTCGTTCTCGTACATGATGCGGTCCGGAGCGCCCCAGCCGTTGATGGTGCCGACGACACCCCAGTAGGTCAGGACCGTACCGGCAGGCATCACGAACAGCACCTCGCTGTCCGGACGATACCAGACATCATAGGTGCCCGCGACACCCGGCTTGATGTTGTCACCGCCCGGGATGGCCTTGACGGCATGGCCCACGGAGGTGCGGCCGCCGCGGTTCTCATCCCAACTGCTCTGGTAGCGGATCTTGATCTCATCGCTGTCGGTCAGGGTCACGTTCCTCGCGACGAGGAACAGGCCGTCTTCCTTGAGGATGATGTCCGGGGTGTTGCCCCAGCCGGTGATGGTACCCACCAGGCCCCAGCCGGTCTCATCGATGACGATGGTCTCGGCCTCGGGGTCGTAGGTCACGACATAGTTGCCTTCCTCCACGGTGATGTCGTCACCGCCGGCGACGGCCGCAAACGGCTCGCCGACAGCGACGAAGACACCGCCGCGGTTGTTGTCCCAGCCGTGGTTCTCGCGGATCTTGAACTTGCCGCTGATCTTCGTGACAGGGCTCACCCACTTGCCGTCGGTGAGGGTCATGTCCACGTCGCCGGCCCACTCGTTGAAGTCGCCGATGAGGGACCAGACCTGGCCGCTGGAAACGGTGATGGTCATGTCGTCCAGGTTCAGCTCGACCTTGTAGAAGCCGGCGCCGACCTTGATGTTGTCACCACCGGCGACCGCCTCGAAGGGCTTGCCGAGTTCGACGAACACGCCGCCATAGTTCTCGTCCCAACCGCCATCCTTGCGCCACTTGAACTCAGTGTCGCCTTCCGCGGTGATGAAGGCCGTCCAGACATTGCCATCCTGGGTCGCGAGCACGTCGTTCTCCCAGTCGCCGTTCAGGCCGATGATGTTCCAGCCGGTGACGGTCTCCGGGGTCGGAGGCTCCTCGCCGCCGATGACGGAGCTGACCTTCGCACCGGAAGCGGCGGTCACCTTGGCGGTGCCGGCACCCGGATTCACGAAGATGTCGTATTCTCCGGCCGCACCGACCTTGATGTTGTCGCCGTCCTGGACGACGGTGAACTCTTCGTCGAGCGCCTCGAAGGGGCCACCGAGGTTCACGGTCCAAGCGGCATCCTGACGGAACTTGAACTCGTCGTCCTCGTCGAGCTTGACGCCGAGGGCCACGTGCCAGGTACCGTCGGAAATCATGGAGATGTCGCCGTCCCAGCTGATTTCATGCAGGGTCAGGGAGCCGATCACGGACCAGTTGCTGGCCTCGGTGAACTCGGGATACGGGTCGTAAGCGGCCGTGACCATGGCCTTTCCGCTTCCGGTATAGAGGTAGAGGTCATAGACGCCGTCCTTGTCGATCACGATGTTCGGACCATCCTGGGTGACATCGAACTCGTTGTCCAGGGCTGTGAAGGAACCGCCCATGTTTTCGGCCCAGGCCAGATCCTTGCGGAACTTGACCTCATCGCCAGCCTTAAGGGTGACGTGCGCGGCGACATGATTGCCGTTGCCGTCGGTCCACATGTTCAGGTCGCCGTCCCAGCTGATGCCGTAGGCGGACATGGCGCCGATCAGCGACCAGTCGCTCTCCATCGTGTAATTGATGTAAGGGCTTCCCTTCGGCACGATCACCGTGAAGTCCTTGACGGAGATACGGGCATCGGACTCGATATAGCCGATATGGTTGCCGGTCTGCTTCTGCTGCGGAGAAGCGCGGACGACCATTTCAAGGCTGACAACGTCGCCATCCTCACATCCGAGGGACATCAGGGTGCGGCTGAGGGCATCGGGAGTCAGGGTCAGGACCCCGCCTTTCTCGATGGAACCCAGGACTACATCGACGGGATTTCCGTCGAGGCTCTTCATGACGAGGGCGTGGTATACCGGCGCCTTCACGTTCAGGGTAGCCGGCGTGAAGTTCACGGTGATACCGTCTTCCGTCACGTCGCTGGAGGTAACGACCGGAGGCGTGCACAGGCTGGGATCCAGCACCGTGAAGTCCTCCTTCACGTTACAGGACGCGGCGATGAGGAGAGCCAGGCCGGCAGAAAGTATGGATACGAATTTTTTCATCTCTTGGTTGCTTTTAAGACCATCATTCAGCAGTCACGTTGTAACCCGGATTCTGGGAAAGGTTGCTGTTGGCGGTCAGGTCCGTGGTCGGAATGGCGAAAATGTTCCGGTAGGCCGGGAAAGAGGCTCCGGCGGGAACGCCGCCCTTGTTCCACCAATTGTAGCTGTTGTCTCCGCCGTAATAGCCGTAACGGATCAGGTCCAGACGGCGGCGGCCTTCGAAGTAGAACTCGCGGCTCCACTCGTCCAGGATCTGGTCGAGGTTGGCGGAAGCCAGTTTCGAAGCGTGGGCGCGGTTGCGGAGGTCATTCAGGCGGGCAAGACCGTCAGAGGTCGCCTTGCCACCGTTCTGGCGGGCCGTAGCTTCCGCATAGGTGAGGTAAGCCTCGGCCGCACGGAGGAGGAAGAAGTCGGTATCGACATACTGGCCTTCGGTCGGGGAGGTGCCGCCGTCGCTGTACAGGTTGTTGTACTTGACCACGGCGATCTGCTCCGTGAAGTCGGTAATGACGCCGGTGTTCAGGGAATGGCCGACGCTCCAGAACAGGGCGCGGTCATCGCCGGCCGCCGAGACGAACTCGTCCTTCATCGCTTCCGCAGGAACCGAGGAAAGGTTCGGGAAGAACTTCTGGACCAGGTCCGGACGGGCCACGTTGCCACCCCAGGCCTCGGAGGTTCCAATCGGGTACTGGGCCAGCATATCGCCGTTGTAGGTGGATGCAATCAGGAAAAGGGTCATACCCCAGCTCGCCGTCTTGAGGGAGTTGCCCATGATGGCGAAAACGGCCTCCTGGGCAGCGGAGCTGGAACCGTTGTCACCCATGAACAGCATCTCGTAAGCCGTAGCGTTCGGCGTGCCGGTGGTATTGAGCTTGAACGGAGAGGCAATCACCTTCTGGGCATATTCAGCGGCCTTGACCCACTCGGGCGTGCCGGTGAAGACCTCGGCATTCAGGTAGAGGCGGGCGAGCAGGAGCCATGCGGCAGCCTGGCTGACGCGGCCGTAACCGGCCTCGCCTTCCTTCACCACCTTCGGGGCGGAGAGCTTGGACTCGATGTCCAGCAGCTCGCTCTCGATGAAGTCATAGATTTCGTGGTCCTTGCCGGGCACCGGCTTATCGGAAGACACCGCCGTGACGAACGGGATGTTCGGACCGTAGCCGCTCAGGGCGAGGAAATATTCGAACGCGCGGAGGAAACGGATTTCCGCCGTCTTCACGGGATCGGCCTCGGACGCCACCTCCAGATAATGGTTGCAGAAGGTGATGGCCGTATAGAGCCGGTAATAGTAACCGCGCAGCATCGGATGGGCGGCATCGTAGGTATTGAAGTCGAAGCCGTCGATACCGGGGTCACCCCACACGCAGTAGGCCTCGTCCGTGGTCAGCTCGTTGGCATTCCACATCTGACGGATGAAACCGGAGGTACCGCCGTCGATGCCGTCCACGTCGCAGTCGCCGTCCACGTCGGAGTTGCCGGCCATGGCGAGCGTCGCATAGCACTTGTTGAACAGATAGTCAGGGTCGTCCAGCAGCGCGAGGTTCGGGTCGATCGGAGTGACATCCAAGTCCCGGACACAGGAGGTCGCAGCCACGCCCAAAACCAGTGCGGACGCCGCGATCAGAGCTATATTTTTCAAGGAAATATTCATTGCTAGAGGGAATTAGAAGTTAAGCGTCACACCGAAAAGAAGGGTGAAAGGACGGGGATAGATGTTGTTGTCGATACCACCGAACACTTCCGGATCGATGCCGTTGTACTTGGTCAGGCAGAAGACGTTGTTGGCCGTGACGAAAACGCGGCCGTCCATGCCTTTCTCCTCGATGGGGGTGAAATCCCGGTAGAAGATGCCGCCGAACAGGTTCGTGAAGCTGTAACCGAGCGTGATGTTGTCCATCTTCAGGAAGGAAGCGTTCTTCACGTGATAGTCTGACAGGATGGCCGTCGTGTTGTAGGTCTGCCAGGCGTTGACAAGCGCCGCACGGGGACGGTTGCCCAGATAGGTGGACAGGGCCCAGAGCTCATTCGGCGCGACATTGGCCTGTCCGGCTTCGCGGTCGTTGAACACGTAGTTGCCGATATTGGCACGGAGGGAGAATCCCAGGTCGAAGTTCCTCCATTCCAGACGGGAGGAAAGACCGGCCGTCCAGGGAGCGTAGGGACTGTGATACATGTACAGGTCACTCTCGTTGATCTGTCCGTCGTTCACGAGGTCCACGACGGCGTTCTCGATCGGTTTGCCCTGGGTGTCGTAAATCTGCTTGTACACCAGGAAGGAGTAGGCGGGATAACCCACCCGATGGGCCTGGACGGTGTTGCTGGTACCGGAGGAGATGCCTCCCGTGTAAACGGTGTAATCCTTGTCACCGCCCACCAGGGACTCGATCCGGTTGATGTTGTACGTGAGGTTTCCGCTCACGGTCCAGAACCAGTCCTTGGTCTCGATGATCCGGCCCTCGAGCGAGAATTCGATACCCTTGTTGCTCAGGGAACCGATGTTGGTCATCACCTGGTTGCGGAAGTTCGTACCGGCCGGCACATCCGCCTTGTTCAGCAGATCCGTCGTCAGGCGGTAATACGCGTCGATGCTACCGGTCAGACGGCCGTGGAAGAATCCGAAGTCGAGACCGACGTTCGAAGTCGTGGTCGTTTCCCAGCGGAGGGTGGGATCGTAAGCCTTGGGACGGTAGAGCGTACCGTCGCCCGTCACGGGATAGAAAGTCTTGGTGCCGTTGTTGACATTGTAGACGGCGGCGTAGTTGTAGTCACCGATGCCTTCCTGCTGGCCGGTCTGGCCCCAGCCCAGACGGAGCTTGAGGTCGCTGATGGCGTGGTTGTCCCGGAGGAAGCTCTCCTCCTTGATCTTCCACGCAAAAGCGAAGGACGGGAACAGGGCCCAGTGGTCACGGAAACGGGAAGAGCCGTCGTAACGGACCGTGGCGGTGAGCAGGTAACGGTTCAGCAGGCTGTAGTTGGCACGGCCGAAGAAGGAGACGATGTAGTTCTCCGTCAGGTACTCGTACGGAACGTGGTCGGTCTGCTTGCCAGCATCGGGAGAGGTGGAGGGATACACGCCCCAGCCGTCCGAGTTCTGATGACGCCAGAAATGCTGCCATTCATAACCGCCCATCACGTCGAAATGATGGATGTCTTTGATGTCCTTGGTATACTGGGCATAGGCGGTGAGGGAAGCGTTGCGCTTGACGATCGTATCATCACCGGTATAGCCGTAGTAGATGTTCTGCGGGGACTTCGGGGAAGCCCAGGTGTGCTGGGTACCTCTGGAATAGTCGCCACCGAGGGTCAGGTGCAGGCGAAGGTCCTCAAAGCCATGGACCCGGTAGTCGAGTTCCGCGCTTCCGATGAGCGAGCGGCTCTTGGCCTTGTCGGACTTGAGGGCCAGCTGCGCAACCGGGTTGTACGGGGCGTTGCGGTTGATAGTATTGGGCCAGGTCGGGTCACCGAGCGAGCTGCCGTCCACTTTCCACTGATAATAATGGCCGAAATTGGCAGCGTCGAGGGAAGTGTAATCCCGGACCGGCTGGGTCGGGTCCATCCGGACGGCCGAGCCGATCGCACCCTGGTCCGCATAGCTCGTGAGAGCATACATGGCTTTACCGCTGAGCGCGACGGTGAGATGATTGTCAAAGAAGGTGGGGTTCAGGTTGACGGAACCGGTATAACGCTGGAAATCGGAGGTTTCCAGGATACCTTCCTCGCCGGTATAACCCAGGGATACCCGGTAGGGCAGGTTCTTGACAGCACCGGTGAGGGTGATGTTCTGGTCCGTACCGAGGGCAGTGCGGAAGATTTCGTCCTGCCAGTCGGTATTGGCCGTACCGAGGGCTGCCACGGCGGGGCTGTCGGGAGCATGGACGCTGCGGATGAGGTTACGGTATTCGTCTCCGTTCAGGACCTCTTCGCTCTTGGTCCGGAAGCTCACGCTGGCGTTACCGGAGTAGGTCACCCGGGGAGCCTGGTTGGCGGAGCCCTTCTTGGTCGTGATGATGATGACACCGTTGGAACCGCGGGATCCGTAGATGGCGGTGGCGGAAGCATCCTTCAGGACGTTGAAGCTCTCGATATCGGCCGGGTTCACGATGCTCAGGGCGTTGGACAGACCCTTCACGCCGTTGGGATCCATCGCGATACCGTCGATGACGATGAGCGGATCGTTGGAAGCGTTCAGGGAGGAGCCGCCACGGATGCGGATGTTGGAACCGGCACCCGGAGCACCGCCGGAATTGGTGATCGCCACACCGGCAACCTTACCGGAAAGCATGTCCTGGGCGGAAACCACGACACCCTTGTTCTTGGTGTCGGGCTTGAGGGCGGCGACCGATCCCGTCAGGTCGTTCTTCTTGACGGTACCGTAACCGATGACGACGACCTCATCCAGGAAGTCGGCGTCCTCGGCGAGGGTGATGACGGACGGGACCTCGGAGGCCTTGAAGACCTGGGTCGCATACCCGATGCAGCTGATTTCGATCAGGGCATCGCCGCTCGGGACGGTGAGGGTGTAGTCGCCGTCCAGGCCGGTGGAGGTTCCGTTCGTCGTGCCTTGCTGCACGACGGCGGCACCGATGACCGGTCCCTGTTCGTCGACCACAACTCCCTTGACCGTATAGCCTTGGGCAAATACGGTCGCGCAGGCTGCGAGGAGCACTGCGATTGCGGTTAATAACCTTTTCATTAGAGTGTAGTTAGTTGATATTTGGTTAGTTGAAACTATTTCTTTCCAATCAGTCTCACGCAGAGCGCACCGACGACGAGGTAGACACCCGCCATCAGCAGCATCGCAGGCTGGCTGTCACCGACGAGCCGCAGCACCAGTCCGCCCGTGGCCGCCGCAACGATTTGCGGCAGGCAGATGGTGCAGTTGAACAGACCCAGGTAACTGCCCATGTAGGGACTTCCCTCCAGGGCGTTCGTCAGCAGGGTGAACGGCAGGGCGAGCATCGCGGCCCAGGCGAAACCGATGAGGAAGTAGCTGACGAACAGCGCATACTGGTTGTGGATGAACATCACCGAGGCGAAGCCGGCGGCGCCGATGAGGAGGCTCACCACGTAGGCGGTCTTGATGTTCTTGAAACGCGGCAGGACGGTCGCCCACAGGATGGAGCCCACGGCCTGGACGGCGAAGAGCACACCCACCCAGTTGCCGGCGGCCTGGAAGCCGGCCGAGGCGGCGGCGCCTTCCACGGCCATGTCCACGTCCCAGCAGTTCACGGCGATGGCGCCGTTGGTGTAATTCCACATGTACAGGAACGCGGCCCAGCAGAAGAACTGCACCAGGCCCACGGTCCAGAAAGTAGCCGGGGCTTCCTTCAGGAGCTGCATCAGACCCTTGTCGGACTTGCTTTCCTGCTTCTGGAGGTCGATGCCGTGGAACTCGGCATACTCCTTCGGCGGCATCTCCTTCACGCGCAGGAAAGTATAGAGGACACACAGGATCAGGATGGCGGCCCCCACATAGAAACTGTAGACCACGCTGTCGGGAACCACGCCTTCCGGCGCCTCGTTCGCAATGCCGATCCAGGTGAAGAAGATCGGGAACAGGTAGCCGAGGAGGGAGCCCGCATTGCACAGGAAGCTCTGGATGGAGTAGGCCGTGGTCTTCTGCTTTTCATTGACCATGTCGCCCACCATCATCTTGAAGGGCTGCATCGCGACATTGATGGAGGTGTCCAGGAAAATCAGCGAGAACAGGCCGAACCACATCGCCATGTTCAGGCCCAGGAAAACCCGGGTGGAGAAATGGAGGGAACCCGCGTTCGGCAGGAAAGCCATCACCAGGACGGCGATGACGGCGCCCACGATGAGGTACGGCTTGCGGCGGCCCATCCGGGTCCAGGTACGGTCGGAGTACTTGCCGATGAGGGGCTGGACGATCATGCCCATCAGCGGGGGGAGGATCCAGAAGAACGACAGCTGATGGGGATCGGCGCCCAGGGTGGCGAAGATGCGGCTGATGTTCGCGCTCTGCAGGGCGTATGCGATCTGGACGCCCAGGAAGCCGAAACTCAGGTCCACCAGCTGACGGAATGTCAAGTCACGTTGATTGCTCATGGTTACTAATCTGCGGTTTTTCGCAACACAAAAATAAAATCTTTCTCCGGCAATTCCCTACGGGAATCACCCGAGGGTCCCGTTTTGCCGGACGGGCGGTGCGGATTTCGGGACGAACGGTGCGGCGGTTTTGCTTAATCCGGCGGTTTTTACTATTTTAGCGGTGGTTATGAAACGGATCGGTACAGGCTGGCTCATCCACGGTTTCGCTACGCTGCACGTGGCGACCGTCGTCATCTGCGCCCTGCTCGGATGGCCGGACTCGGTCATCCTCACCCTGCTCACGATGGTCCTTACGGTCCTCATCTGCCAGCGGCGCAACCTCACGGTGGAATTCACCGCCGTCTTCATCGTCCTGGTGAACATCCTGGGCTATGTCCTGGGACGGCTGGGCGCGGAAATCTTCAACTTTCCCTCGGAAATCCTCAACCGCTCCCTGGCCACCTTCCTCACGACCGAGGCCCTGGGCTGGTCGCTGAATCTGTTCGCCCGCACCTATCACCTCCCTTCCCGGATGCGCCGCCCGTGGAAAGAGAACCTGGGATGGCTCATCTTCGCCGTCGTCACGGTCTTCGCCCTCCGGGTGTTCATCGAACTCTTCCTTTTCCGGAGAGGGCCGTTCCAGGGGGTGGACGTCGTTGCGGCCTTCCGGTCCTTCCTGAGCAACTCCCTGGTCCTGCTGTTGATGTTCATCGGCACCCTCCTCTTTATCCGGAGCGGCCATAACAGGCACTACAGCCTGGACGTCGCCACCATCGGGACCACCCTTTTCATCGGCCTCATCTCCATCCTCGGTGCACTGCTGCACACCCTCGGGCTCCCCTTCCACTGGACGCCAGCGCTGGACCTCGCCCTGCTGTCCCGCAACATCGTCATCGCCATCCTCGTGGAAATGACCCTGTTCGGCATCACCTACATGGTCGAATACGCCGTTAACATCCGGCGCGAACTCGGCACCCAGCGGGAGCGGCGCCACCTTGCGGAATACCGCTACATGGCTCTCAAGAACCAGGTGAATCCCCATTTCCTGTTCAACTCCCTGAACATCCTGGATTCCATCGTCCAGGAAGGGGACCGGGAGGAAGCCAGCCGGTATATCCACAAACTCGCGGGCATCTACCGCTACATGCTGCAGCACGACGGGGAGAAGCTGGTGCGCCTGAGTGAAGAAGTCACCTTCGTGACCATGTACTGCGATCTCCTCCGGATCCGGTTCCCGGAGGGGTTCTCCGTGGAAAGTGACATCGCCCCTGAGGACCTCTCCCGGCGGATTGTCCCCTGCACGCTGCAACTGCTGATGGAGAATGTGACCAAGCACAACGCGATTTCCCCCGAAAATCCCATCCACGTCCGCGTCCATACCGGTGACGGATACCTTACGATGGAGAACAACCGCATTCCCAAGGCTTCCCCGCCCGTTTCCACGGGCCTGGGCCTCCCCTATATCCGGAAACAATACATGGACATCTCCGGACAGGACATCGACGTCGGGCAGACGGACGATACCTTCCGGGTCCGCATTCCCCTGCTGTAACGCCTATGAAAGCCCTGATCGTAGAAGACGAACCCCGCGCCAGGCGCGTTTTGGAAAACCTGCTCCGGACCCATTTCCCGGAAGTGGAAGTGGCGGGCATGACCGCATCCGTAAAGGAAACGGTGGCCTGGCTTTCCCGGATGAAGGCCGACGTCATCTTCATGGATGTGGAACTGGCGGACGGCAATTGCTTCGACATCTTCGCCCAGACGGCGGTGGACGCCCATGTCGTGATGACCACGGCCTATGACAACTACGCCGTCAAGGCCTTCGAGGTCAATTCGGTGGATTATCTCCTGAAGCCGGTGGACCAGGAGGACCTGGCCCGGGCCATCGAACGGGTCCGGGAACGGATGGACGCCCCCAAGGGCATCGACTACGAGAAAGTGCTGGAGGCCTTCCGGAATCTGCAGAAAGCGGAGGACATCCCCGCGCCGGCAGCCGCCCCCCAGGGACAATTCCGGGAAAAATTCCTGATCCGCCTGAACGACCGGATCGTTCCGGTCCACGTGCACGACATCGCCTATTTCTTCTCCGAATCCAAGAATTCCTACATCGTCACCAAGGGGAATGTCACCTATGTGCTGGACGACTCGCTGGACACCATCGAGATGTCCCTGACGCCCAAGGCGTTTTTCCGCATTTCCCGGGGCGTCATCATTTCCGAGGACGTCATTGAAAGTGCCTCCCGGCTGCTGGGCGGACGCCTTCGCCTGACCCTGAAACGCGGCATCGACGCGGAAACGGACCTCACTGTGTCCCGTTCCCGCGCCGACGCTTTCCTTCAGTGGCTCGAAGCCTGACGGCTATTTCCTGGCCATCGCTTTCTTGGCGGCCTCTGCGATGTGTTTCGCATCCAGGCCGTAAGCATCCATCAGGACGGCGGGCGTACCGCTCTGTCCGAACCGGTCCTGTCCGTTGACGAACTCGACCGGAGTGGGGACGGTGCGGGCGAACACGCCGGCCACGGCCTCACCGAGGCCGCCGGCCATGTTGTGCTCCTCGGCCACGACCACGGCCTTCGTCTTGACGGCGGAGGCGAGGAGGGCTTCCTCGTCCAGCGGCTTGATGGTGGCCATGTTGATAACCTCAGCGCAAATGCCCTCGGCCTCAAGCAGTTCCGCAGCCTGGAGGGCTTCCCATACGAGGTGGCCGCAGGCGACGATGGTCACATCCTTGCCTTCATTCAGGATCTGGGCCTTGCCGATGACGAACTCCTCGTTCTCAGGAGTGAAGTTCGGGACGGAAGGACGGCCGAAACGCAGATACACCGGGCCGACGTATTTCGCAGCGGCGATGGTGGCGTTCTTGGTCTGGTTGAAGTCGCAGGGGTTGATCACCACCATGTCCGGAAGGGCGCGCATCAGGGCGAGGTCCTCCATCGTCTGGTGGGTGGCGCCGTCCTCACCGAGGGTGATGCCCGCGTGGGAGGAGGCGATTTTCACATTGGTCTTGCCATAGGCGACTTCCTGGCGGACCTGGTCATAGACCCGGCCGGTCACGAACTCGGCGAAAGAGCCGATGAAAGGGATCTTGCCGGTGATGGCGAGACCGGCGGCGGCGCCGACCATGTTGGCCTCGGCGATACCGCACTGGATGAAACGCTCGGGGAACTCCGCCGCGAAGGCATCCATCTTGAGGGAGCCCTTGAGGTCGGCGGTGAGGGCGACGACGCGGCTGTCCGCACGGCCCGCTTCGAGAAGACCCACGCCGAATCCGCTGCGGGTGTCTTTCTTGCCTGTATCGATGTACTTTTTCATGATGTCAATGGTTTAAAAATCACCCAGGGAGGTTTCACCCAGCTGCTTGAGGGCGTCCTCGAGCTGCTCGGGCTTCGGGACGGAGCCGTGCCACTTGTGGGTACCGGCCATGAAGTCTACGCCGTGACCCATCTCGGTCTTGAAGAGGATCATCGTGGGCTTGCCGCTGCCCTTGGCGGCCTTGGCGAGCTCGAAAGCCTTGGCGATGGAGTCGAAATCGTGGCCTTCGGCGACGATGGTGTTCCAGCCCCAGGCTTCCCACTTCGCGGCGAGGTCGCCTTCACCGGCCACTTCCTCGACGGGACCGTCAATCTGCTTGCCGTTCCAGTCGGTCATGGCGATGAGGTTATCCAGCTTGTGGAACACGGCGAACATGCCGGCTTCCCAGATCTGGCCTTCCTCGGATTCGCCGTCACCGCACAGGCAGTAGACGAAATTATCTTCCTTGTCCAGCTTCTTGCCGAGCGCGAGGCCGCAAGCGGCGGACAGGCCCTGGCCCAGGGAACCGGAGGCCTGGAAGATGCCCGGAAGCTGCTTCCGGATGGACGGATGGCCCTGCAGGCGGGCGCCATAGGAACGGAACGTCGCCAGCTCCGACACCGGGAAATAACCGGCACGGGCCAGGACGGAATAATACACGGGCGTCATGTGGCCGGCGGAAAGGATGAACATGTCCTGTCCCTTCCCGTCCCGGGTCCACGTGGCCGGATCCTGCTTCATCACGTTGAAATACAGGGTGGTGAGGATGTCGGTGGAGGACATCGACCCGCCCGGATGACCGGACTTCGCCATGCCCACCATCCTCAGGATGTCCCGCCGCACCTGCGTCGAGACTTCTTGGAGTGTTTTGTTGTCGTGCATATGGTTGGTAACGTAATTTTCTGCGAATCGTACAAATATAATGATTTTTGCCGACATTCCCTCCCACTTTGATACTTTTTGTACTTTTTCCAATAACCATTCTTATGGGTTTTTACCGGGAAAGGACTATCTTTGCATCTTCGATGGAAATCGCCCTGCAGGGACATTACGGATACCGGAGACTCGCCGTATCCTCGTTGCCCAGCATCCTGATGATGCTGGTGGGGAGTATTTACAGCGTGGTGGACGGGCTGTTCGTGTCCAATTTCGTGGGGACATCGGCCTTCGCAGCCCTGAACATCATCTGGCCGGCGGTGATGCTGGTCGGATCGCTGGGACTGATGGTCGGGACGGGCGGTTCGGCCCTGGTTTCCAAGACGATGGGCGAAGGGGACTATTACCGGGCGAGCCAGGTTTTCACGATGCTCATCCGGTTCACGGTCATCCTGGCCTTCGCATTCATGATTCCGCTGCTGGCGTTCATGGAACCCCTGGCGCGGCTGCTGGGGGCGGAAGGGGAAACGGCGCGCCTGTGCGTGGTGTACGGAAGCATCTGCACGGTCGGCTTGCCCGCATTCATGCTCCAGATGTGCTTCCAGTCATTCTACATGACGGCCGAACGGCCGCAGCTCGGGACGGTGATGTCCATCGTGTGCGCCGCCACGAACATGGTGCTGGATGCCCTATTCATCGTCGTGTTCCATTGGGGGCTCGCCGGAGCGGCGGCCGCGTCGATGCTTGCCTGCTGCGTGGGCGGATTCTTCCCGCTATGGTATTTCTCCAGCCGGCACAACAAGAGTTCACTCCGTCTTCTGCGCACGAAACTGGAGCGGGAACCGCTCCTGCAGGCGTCGAGCAACGGTCTATCCGAATATGTGGGTAACATCTCCTGGAACGTCCTGGCCATCTGCTATAACCTGCAGCTGCTCAGGATGATGGGCGAGAACGGCGTGGCGGCCTATTCGGTCCTCCTGTATTACGGCTACATTTTCGCCGCAGTCTTCTTCGGCTACAATATCGCCATAACGCCGGTCATCGGCTATAACTACGGGGCGGAGAACAAGGCCGAACTGAAGAGCCTGCTGCGGCATTCGGTCATCCTGCTGCTCGTGCTGGGCGCCCTGATGATGCTGGTATCGGAACTCTCGGCAGGGCCCGCTGCCCGGCTGTTCGTAGGCTATGATCCTGAATTGACGGCGCTTACGAAGCACGCCATCCGGCTGTACATGATCAGCTTCTTCATCGCGGGCATCAACCTGTTCGCCTCGGCCTGGTTCACGGGGCTCGGGAACGGGAAAGTGTCTGCCGTGCTGTCTTTCATCCGGAACCTCGTCTTCGAACTGGGCTTCGTCTTCCTCCTCCCCGCTCTGATGGGCCCCAACGGCATCTGGCTCGCCGTCGACGCGGCCGATTTCTGCACCCTGATCCTGGCGGTTTCCCTCATCCTCGCCTACCGCAAGCGATACGGGTATTGAGGCGCTAGAACAGGTGTGCGCAGAAGCCGAGGCCGGCGAGGAGGCAGAACAGGAAGGTACTGATTACAAGGAGCGGCAGCATCGGGTCGAGCGCCTTGCCGGTGCGCTGCCAGACCCCGCGAAGATGCAGGACATAAAGCGGCAGCGTGACCACGAAAAGGTAGTGCCACCAGGAGAACATGCGGAACTGGCAATAAGCCAGCATCAGGAGCCAGCCGGCCACGATCAACACGGTCTGATAGATCTTCGCGCGCTTTTCGCCCAGGCGGATGGCCACGGTGACGCGGTTCGCGGCGTCGGTTTCCATGTCGCGGATATTATTGACATTCAACACGCCCACGGAAAAACACCCCACGGCGGCGCCAGGGAGCAGCAACCGCCAGAAGAGGGTATGGCTCACCACGAAGTAGGCACCCATCACCGCAATCAGTCCGAAGAACAGGAACACGTACACATCACCAAGGCCGCGATACCCGTAAGGATTCCGGCCGAGGGTATATTTCATCGCGCCCATGATGGCGCCTGCGCCCATCAGGAGAACCAGGATGGCGGTCATGTCCCACAGCGTGCCAAAGGATAGAAGCGTCATTGCCGTGCCGGAGAGGATGCACAGCCCCACGAACACCCCGATGAGCACTTTCATCTCCCGGATGGTCAGCACTCCGCCGTTCAGGCCATACTGCGGACCTTTCCGGTCGGCGGTGTCCGTGCCGTGGAGCACGTCACCGAGCTCATTGGACAGGTTCGACAGGATTTGCAGGCAGACGGTCGTGAGCACGACGAGCACGGCTACCCAGATATCCACCTTGAAATCAGCCGTAGCAAGCAGGATGCCCAGCAGGACACCGCCTGTGGAGAGGGGCAGGGTACGGAGCCGCATGGAGGACACGGCAGCACGGAACTTATTCATAGACAGACAGGTTATGGATTACGAAGCGCCGGAAGGCGGAACGCAGGAAATACCAGATGGCCGTGAAGAGGCCTTTGGAACGGAGGTCCAGCAGGAAATCCGCCGCCAGGGTGCGGTCCGGGTCCGGACGCACCGGACAGGTGCAGGCGATGCCCGGCGCAATCACGCTGGGATAGCCGGCCTTGCGGGCCCGCATGCAGTAGTCGAAACCGGCCAGCTGGCCGCGGTAACGGCCGCCAAGCACGCCGAGACGCCGGTACACGACCTGCGGCACGAGGGCGAACAGGCCGTCGAACATCCGGCAGGCGACGGGAATCACCGGATCCGGCTGCATCAGGCGCCGGTTCCGGCTGAAGCCGCCGCTGACGATGCGCCCTTCCCCGTCCTGGACCGTTCCGACCAGGAGGGCCCGGTCGCCCAGGAAGGAAGAATTGTCCAGCAGGCTGTACAGGGCGCCGTCCACCGGTGTTACCAGACCGTGGAGCCAGATGTAGAAATCGCGTTCCCCGGCGGAGCGCCACGCTTCGTCCAGGTCGGGATTGACAAACACCTCGAACGTGTATTCGTCGGCAGGAATGAGGTCGATCTGCCGCCGGCATTCCGCGATGACCGGCTCGAGGGCCTCGGCATAGATGAGAAGGGCAACCGTCTTCATGCTGATCGGGCCTAGTCGAGCTTGAGAACGGCCATGAACGCACTCTGGGGCACCTGGACGGTGCCGATCTGGCGCATCCGCTTCTTGCCTTCCTTCTGCTTTTCAAGCAGTTTGCGCTTGCGCGTGACGTCGCCGCCGTAGCACTTGGCCGTCACGTCCTTACGCACCTGGCGCACCGTCTCGCGGGCGATGATCTTCGCCCCGATGGCCGCCTGCACGGCGATGTCAAACTGCTGGCGCGGAATGAGTTCCTTGAGTTTCAGGCAGATCTTCCGGCCGAAATCGTAGGCGTGGTCCTCGTGGATGAGCGTGGAAAGGGCGTCAGCCGGATCGCCGTTCAGCAGGATGTCCAGCTTTACCAGGCGGGCAGGCCGGAAATCCGTCACATGATAATCGAAGGAAGCATAGCCCTTGGAGATGGACTTGAGCTTGTCGTAGAAGTCGAAGACCACCTCGGACAGCGGCAGGTCGTAGTTCAGCTCCACCCGGTCGGTCGTGATGTAGTGCTGGCCGATGAGGGTGCCCCGCTTGTCCATGCACAGCTTCATGATAGGCCCGTAAAAGTCTGATTTGGAGATAATCTGGGCGCGGATATAAGGCTCCTCGATATGGTCGATGAGGGTCTGCGGCGGAAGGCCGGACGGATTGTGCACGTCGATGACTTCGCCCTTGGTCGTATAAACCTTGTACGAAACGTTCGGGACGGTGGTGATCACGTCCATGTTGAACTCCCGGAACAGCCGCTCCTGCACGATCTCCAGGTGCAGCAGGCCCAGGAAGCCGCAGCGGAAGCCGAAGCCCAGGGCCAGCGAACTCTCCGGCTCATACACGAAGGAGGCGTCGTTGAGCTGGAACTTTTCCAGCGTGGCGCGGAGTTCCTCGAACTTGGAGGCATCGACCGGATACAAGCCGGCGAAGACCATCGGTTTCACTTCCTCGAATCCCGCAATCGCCTGGTCACAAGGACGTTCCACATGCGTGATGGTGTCGCCCACCTTCACCTCCACGGCGGCCTTGATGCCGGAGATGATATAGCCCACGTCGCCGGTGCGCACCTCGCCCGTGGGGTTCAGCTTGAGCTTGAGATTGCCGATTTCCTCGGCCTCGTATTCCTTGCCGGTG
>JAEEGI010002802.1_pt1 | contig 42212 bp, 45 predicted proteins | sample 8958751 | NCBI WGS metagenome assembly JAEEGI01 (sample SAMN16246545, study PRJNA631951) | gut metagenome | biome: gut microbiome; feature: rumen; material: KS-attached | host: Bos | place: Iran: Karaj | collected 2018-10 | reverse complement strand
AGTGTCCTTTATCGAGACGCCCATTTTCTCAAGGTCTGAAAGAGCATATGCGTTCCCGTTTTTCTTCTCTTTTGCCTCGTCCTGCATCTCTTCAATCAGTTGAAGCCTGTAATCGAAGTCCTGATTGTAGATAGAGTATAAAAGTCCAATACGGTCGAGGGCCTTCATAGGGCTCACATCCTGCCCTGTAAGCTCCTTTATCCCGTTTGCAACCTGTGTGTCGATACGTTTAAGCGTGTCTGCCGCATGATCAAGGCTTGTGTCTTCTATCGCAACAGTAAGGTACCTGTCCTGAGCCATATTGTTGCGACCTTCACTAAGCTTATTGACAAGGACAGTGTTCATTTCTTTACGTAACTGATTAAGACCGTCATTACGGGGTGGCATCTTGATATTCTCAAGGGTTTTTCTCTTGTCTACTCTGTGATTGAAGATCGTAAACTGCCACTTTGTCTCCTCATTGAATGAATTAAGGAACTCATTTAAGCGGTGGACTACTTCAAGCTGTGCACCATCGGAAATGAGCTGAAAATTTATGTCATCGATGGCGTACTGCTTTGTAAAGACTCCCTGCTTTGTTTCCATGATCCCGCTAGGGGTTATTCCTCTGAAGGGAAGCGACTCTGCTACAGTCTTAGGCAGTTTCTCAATCCTGAATTTTTCTATTGCCTTCTTCTTGAGTATTCCGATGCTTGGAAATTTCATGCGCTTTTACCTCATCTATACATCTTTCTGGCTGATTTCTTTGTTGCGTAGGATATGATCCCTTTTTTCTTCATTTTTTCATACTGTTTACGCTCTGCAGAGGTCATCTCTGTCAGCTTTTCTTTTTCTGTTTCACGCTTTATCTTTCTGCGTATATCCCGGTACATTAAGTCCTTTTTCTTGCGCATTCCGGGAGTAAGGAACATCTTATAAATGGTTCTTACGATAAGAACCTCAAAGTACTGTCCGTCCCTTGTCAAGAACCCACAAAGTATTATCGGGAGACCAAATCCGACAGCAATCAATACCTGGATCAATAACTCCGTTCCATCCGGGAAAAAAGACGTGCAGAAGTATCCCCAAAACCCGCCAAGGACTAAACAAAGCGCCTGACGAAACGTAAAAGGCCCGATAAATTTTGCCTTCTTTTTTCGCACGTCGTCGTGCATTCTTACTGTTACTGCCATCTGTTATACCCCCAGTGCCTCGTTTGCATATTCGCCAGTCTTTCCTATTACAGAAATAACCGTAAAGTTAACTACGACTACTTTAATTAAATATTCGAGCATACCTGACATAAGCTGTGAGTCAGCGTCTTTATCTGTGGATCCAGCCCCAAACGTCTGATGTGCCAATAAACCCATAACTACAATTCCAAGAGCACAGACCATAACTGCTATACCAATTCGCACAAAACAGGCAGCATATTTCTTTAACCATCTGGCGCCTGTAGATCTGAATCCTTCCCCATATATGTCTGCTACTGCCAGTGGGGTGAGTGCCCTTCGCACTCCGATTTCAATAAGGAGTGAGTAGCACATGAGAAGAGCAACGCCTTTTCCTATTACCATTGCTAACCATGGAAGGACGAGCTTCAGAAATGTTTCCAGAAAGTCTTCGATACCAAACCATCCGTGGTAATCCGTTATTGACAGTAGCTGTACAGGATGGTCGGTGATTGCGTTTGCACTATTTGTCGTATAATTCCAACTAGGAGCCGTTCTTATCTGATCTCCATTCATGATCCAGATATCAAATGTTCCATCCATCCCTTGTGTCGCTGCCGTTATGATCGCGCTTTCTACTCGTGTGCCAAAATCAAATATAAGGTCAGCGAAAAGATCGATATTGAGGATAAAAATACCTACAAAGGCCACCTCTCGTACACCTTTTAGAATTGCTTCGGTTGGAGGCATGCCTCGGTCCATATTTGTAAAGATTCTTCCGGTTGCAAATATGCAGGCCATGCCAAGTCCGAAAATAATCATCACGTTAAAGACGCTTACAATAACATTTCTTCCCTCTTTGCCCTTCCCGGAAGCGCTTTTATCACCGGAGATCCCCATAAAATAGTTATAAACTAGGTTTTCGGATTTTCCTTCAGCTCCCGATGGAGTAAGCTCATCAGCTGTAACCGCCTCTACAGTATCGCCGTCTCCCACATACTTATAGGGTTTCGAGTATTCTTCCCCGGTGAGATTCCAGCATATCGTGTCAATAACACCCGTCTTGATCTGTTGCAACATGGCATTGCAAAGATCCCAACCCATAGCCTTTGCGGTGGGGGTATAAAGGATCGTTGCACCCAGGAAAAGAGCTATGACGAGTGTCAGGATGTTGATCTTTTTTGTTGTTTTTTCTTTATCTATCCAATTTTCTCGGATCTTTTTTCCCATATTTTTCTCCGATTGTTACGCCAAGTGGGCGCGAATACACGCCCACTTGGACATTTTTAAGGAATCTTGATGTAATCAAACATTAAAATCAATCAAGCTTGATACTTTGCTTGATAATGTATCCGCAGCGACATAAATAGCGATTCCAACACCGAGTAATATGACTGCACCGATGATTCCGTTCTTGGCTTTTGCCATTCCAGGGCCTTCACCTTCAGATTTTGCCTCGGCAAAAGAGATTAATGACATGATCCCCATGACAAGCCCACCGATTGCCCCTATAGCTCCAAGTACCTGAAAGACTACTTTAAGCCATGTTGTGCCAGATTCCTTTACATTAGCAGCAAATGCCATCTGTAGCTTGATGATAACGGGAACTGTCATGCCCGCAAGTGTTGTTGCTGCTCTTCTCGCCTTATCATATACAGAGGTGTGAGAGCTTTTTGAAATTGAAGTATTCATTCTAAATTTCCTCCTTGTTTTTTAGACGTAATTACGTCTCTGTCTTATAGTATGGACGTATAAATTTCATTTTTCGCTCATTCGGTGTAAGCGTATGTTATTTGGCTCTTATCGGGGTGAATAAACAAGAGCACGGACTCTGCTGCTTCCTTGATCTCTTCGTCTGAAGAAGTGTCCGTGATTCCGAAAGCAGCATTTAAGGCATCTGCCTGTTCGTCAGTCATTGTGGGTTCCTGACCCATGTTTCTTAATGCCTCAGAAGCCTCTTCCCCTTCTTTTAATGCCTCCTCCTTTCTCTTTATGTTGCGCTCTTTTTTTTCTCTTTTCGAAGCTTCTTTTGTCGGCAAGATAGTTCCTGATTTTGTAGATGTTGACGGAGCCGGACTCTTTGCCGGGGGATCTTCTTGGGTGGTCTGTGGTTTTTCTGGAGCTGTTTCCGGTGAATATTTGCTCCCTGTCTCTTCTTTCTCTGTTGCCTTGGCCAAGTTTCTGGCGGTTGCCTTCTTGGCCCTTATCTTGTCTGAGAGACGCCCGGAATGAGCGTCCCTAAAGGCTCTGGCATCATCAGTGAGATCTACTGAGTACAAGTCTTCAGTTGCATGTGCTTTCTCATAATTTGGATGCAAAGTCGGAACATATTTCCTCCCCAGATATGGCGGAAGGCCCTTAATCATAACTATGCAATCAGAATCAGGGAGTTCTCTGAGTTTTTGCACAGGCATGAGGTCTGTCTGTCCATGTACGAGGGATGTTGAACCTTTACCGTCTGCCGACATGCTAGTGTTTTGAACCTTTGTGGTCCTCTTTCCAAGCATTTCGGAGATCCATTTGTTTGTTTCTTGATCGTCTGTTCCAAGGTCGAGTTTTACATCGCAGTTTCCGGCTATGTCGTTCCATTCGTCTTTGTACAGTTTTTTTAGCTGTGACAAAGACTGAATAATGATGGCAACTGAAATCTCGTCTTTTCGCATGGTAGCCACACGCTCTGAAAACTTCGGGATTTGAGAAAGGTTAGCAAACTCATCGAGGATGAATCGTACGTGATAAGGACAACAAGAGCTACATTTGACCATCTGTAGTTTCTTGAGTCGCTTGGCATAAAGACGTGCTTCTCTCTCGCTCCCTTTCCAAGCAATGCATTCATTGTTTTTATTAAATATCTTCCAGATGTTTTTCTTCTCGTCATACTTAACAGTGCACTCTTTAGCAGCAGCGATAAATTCTTTTATAGCAGCCTTTGCTTCCGAGGAATTTCTTTTTCTTGTGCCATGCTTTAGATATGTTTGTTCTGCCTGCACATCAACTACAAGATCTGACAAGTTATTGTCTTCCTGTAATTGATTCTCTCCTTTCATCTGCTTTTTCTTTGCTTTCTTCGCCTTCTTTGCTTTCTTGGCTGCTTTAGAAGCTTCTTTCTTTTCTTTCTTTGACTTTTTCAGTAGGTTGCTAAGGTCTTCTGGCGAGTATTCGTCTGCCTGTTCAACTTTTACAATGTCAAACTTTCCAAGACGCGCCATATAACCGTATTTTGCCCTAAACTCAGCGTACTGGTATAGTTCTTGGAAGAGCTGAGTATACATCATCGAAACGATATAGTTGAAAGAATCGTTTCCACCGGTCGGGATGATTACAAACATCGCTCTCTTGCGATCTGCGAATGTATCAAAGTGCATCTCATCTACTGCTGTCAGATATCGTATGTCTGATAATCTGAACTCCTTCAAACGACCACTTAGAGACATAAGGAAGGAACTTGTTGATTTTGATGCATGATCTGTAAACTCACGATAAAGCTGATATGCGAGGTTCTCAGGATCTTCTTTCCGGACCTTTTCAAAGAGGTCTGCGAGTGTCTCCGTTTTCTTTCCTCTCTCGTTATCGTCTTCGTTCTTTTTCATCTTGTCGATGAGGTCAAACATTCCGGATAGTGTCTGCTTTTCCTTACTCTCCATATGCCACAGATAAAGGATCAGCGCCTGCATAAGGAGCTTTTCTCCGTTTATCCAGTACGGATCGTTGTTACTAGCCTTCGGAGGTGTGGTATTCGCAATGATTGTATCTACGAGAAGGAATACGTCCTTCTCAGAACGCAGATACTCGAAGGGATTATATCTTGAGGACTTGTATACATCGATGAGGTTGAACGTTACTATCTCAAATCCTTCATTCTCAAGGAACTTCGCATACCTCGATTGCAACTCTCCGGACGGATCTGTGATGATGAAGTTGCAATTCGCCTGCAGGATGTTCGGCCCCCCGAAGAAGTAAGACTTTCCGGCACCGGATCCGCCAATGATAAGAAAATTGAGGTTTCTTCTTGTTTTCTTGTTGTCGATGGCAATGAACATTTCCTGAGAAATGATCGCATTATTGAATCCGTCAGTTTTCTTGCTACCAAAAGGAGTCACGTATTTTTTTACATACGCCTTGTACTCCATATCGGTCATAAAGTGTGCGTCGCCGTTCACGGTATCCGGATTATCATGCTTATGTAGTTCCTTTGTTGTAGAGCGCATGAAGGAGACAAACGGTATGATCCCCGCTATGGCCAGCAATAATAAAAACTGTTCCACGGTGAAGTTAAAGCCAAATGGGGATGTTAAAGCGTGCACGAGTCCTTTTTCGAGAATTACGCCAAAGTCTTGTTTTTGGGGTAGATTGTAAATCGTACAGATATGTATTCCAAAAAAGAGGATGACCATCACGAGGATCATTTTTATCACGAATCCAATCCTCTTTTTCTTTTTCTTTCTTCTTTCTTTTATTATGGAAGGTGTTGCCATGTTTTATTCGTCCTCGTCCCTTTCTCTTTTCTCCTGTTCTCTTTGTGCAAGGTCTCGTTCAAATTCTTTTACCAGCTCGGGTGCTTCTATTGTATAAACCTGAATCTCTTCAATACTTGAAAGTTCCGGATACTGGTAGCTAGCTATTTCGGTCGCTTCCCGTAGGAACTGACGTAGTGTATTCTTGTCACCTTGTTCGATCCCGCTTAAGGCTTCTCTTGAGATGTTCTGCGCAATCTTTTCCTGCTCAAGCCTCTCATAATAAGAAATATCTGTTGCATGTCTTAGATCTTCAGACATTTGGTAAGATGTTTTTACCACTGCGGATAAAAGTTCCTGCGCAAGACGCTCCTGGCATTTCGGGGACGTAGTAATCCTCGGGAAAAAAAGTGTTACTGTTTGCTTCTCTTCCTTTACTCCAACCGGTATTCCGGGACTTACACGTTTGCATCCCTCTATTACTTTGCTTGCTGCTTCCCTGGTAAGCCCAGAAACGGCTATGAGTTCCTTGTCATCAATCTCCGGATTCCCGGCGATCGATGCAGCCAGGTCTTCGTAGTCCATTTCTATCGCATATCCACCTTTTTTTAGTAACGTTTTCCGCTCTACCATATGGCAACGCCTTAAGGTTTTTTCGTCTCGTGAAACAAGGATGAGGCGATTCGCGGGAGTAGAGAAATATTTCACGCCGTTCTTATCGAATTCCCACTTAATCTCTTCTGGATGCTTACAGGAGATTTCGTAGCACGTAAGAGACTCCGTGCCCCCTATACGTTCTGCCAAAAAGTCATCTTCCTCTGCCGCTTCTCTTAAGACTTTATAAGTTTCATTTAATAGTTTTTCTGTTGATTCATGCATGTTTTGCTCCACCTTTTTTGTTCTCACTTATAAGTATGGACGCTAAAAAACGAAAAACACGGCTTTTGGGGCCGTGTTCTCGTTTTAAAGTGAATCATGGATTACTTGAAAGGTAATTCATCGTCGATCCCATCAGGAACGTTCATGAATCCTTCCTGCGTAGGTGCCTGTTCGGCCGACTGCTTTGGAGCTGCAGATTCACCGGATCCTTTCGACTCAGCGAATTCAATCTCTTCGATGATAATCTGATCCCCATAGACTCTGCTCCCGTCAGGCTTCGTATAATTGTTATTCTGGAGTGTTCCGAGAATTTCAATTTTACTTCCCTTCCTGAGGTACTTTTCGACGAATTCTGCTCTCTTCCCGAAAGCAACGCAGTGGAAGAAATCCGCTTCGGGATCTCCCTCAATGCGCATCCTGCGCGTGCAAGCAAGTGTAAAGCTTCCAACAGCTGTTCCATTCGTTCCGTACCTAATGTCGGGGTCGGCCGTTAAACGTCCCATTCCAATTGTCTTCATATACTATTTCCTCCTTTGTGTTTTTTCACCTTCAGGTGACTACGCTTATAATATGGATGCAAGAATAAATTCCAAAAAAAATCAGTCGGGTTCTATATCAATCTGTGCAACAAGTTCCCCGGCGTACTTCACAGACTTCTTATACTCTTCAGATGTTTCTTCCTTATATGGATTCGACGCCAGATATATAAGCATGGGCGCAATCTCTTCAATCTTTACTTGTTCCTTAAAGAGCTCATTGATCTCATCCATGGTCGGGAAGTATCTGTTCATGTCGGGACTTAAGGATGCTCCTCCCAGTTCTTCCACATCGTCACACAAGTTGTAAAATGCACTTTCTTTCATGTTCATTACCTCGCTTGAACTTTTCTCTTCCTTTAATAGTATGGACGATACTTTTACGGTTTTTGACGCTGTATGTAAAAATTTGTATAATTAGACGCAAAGAAAAGACAACGACTGCCACTTAACTTCCTCTTCTCAGAACGTTCGTTTAAGGAAAAACAGCCTGAAACAACGTTCAAATTGACGGAAGTTTGGAAGTTACGCTTCTCAGAACGTTAAAATAGGTATTTTTATCGGTTGTCGACGTTCAAATTGGCGGAAGTTTGGGAAGTTACGCTTCTCAGAACGTCAAAACGTGGGAATTTACGGTTGAAAACGTTCTAATTGGCGTAAGTTCCCATATAGAGAAGGAAAATACACAAGATTCCACGTCCCCAGCAGCATTCACAGGCTCGAAAAGCTGAGTTTTAATATTATTATTTCTTATTAATTTTAATAACTGCTAATAGAATAGGAGCATCTAAATTGAAGTAAAATTCAAAAAGAGGCTCCTTTTCTGGTTACGAAATCTTTCCCTCGGCTTTAAGAGATTCTGCCATCTGTTTCAGTACAATGATCTGCGCCGCTTTCTTTTCATCCGTATAAACGGACTTTGAATTAAGTGCCCATTTGAGAGTATTCAAGAATGTTTTTGTATTCTTGACGTCTCCGTACTTTTTCCCGGCCAGATATCCGATCACGATCACGTCATCATCAGCCATCAAACCCTTTGATGTTACTTCTTCTCCATTCGCGGATCCGGTGGGATTGTTTGTAGCTTTTGCGGATGAAAAAGGAAGCTCGTTCGCAGGCGTTGACGCATTCGGCGTGGCGCTTCCGGATCTTTCCGGTTTCTTCTCGGGCGGATTCCCCTTTTGAGGCGTAGTGCTGCCCTGCGGAGCGGTCTGCCGGTCCTGTCCGAACGTCTCCTTAAGATAAACCGGAGTGTTTGAAAACTGCCTTACACCTATTGTGACAGAAGTAACCCTCTTATCGTCGTAAGTGATCGACAGAACCTCAAACTTATCGGTACAGGCAGGTGCCTGATCAGCCTCAGAATCGGCTATCTTCTTGAAACCTTTAAGCTTACTAGCCGGGATAAAGATCTCAGGAGCCGAATAAAGCTCGATCCCACATCCGAAATGCGATGCTGCGACCGACAATGCATCGTTTACGAGTGCTTTACCCGCAAACTCCTCTTCTCCTACGCCTTCTCTTGTGACCCAATCCTTTTTCTCGGGATCATATACGCTAAGCAAACAATTATGGTTGTTGTTACTCAGTGTAAACGACCAGCCCATGGGGCCAAAGGTCTCGTCGAAGATCGTATTTACCGCCCTCGGCGCCTTCCAAAGCATCAAACGGACTCCTCCGTTATTTACCTGAAGGATCCTCGGTTTTATCTCCGTCGCGGTAAGATTTCGAAAAAGATTATTAACCATGAAATTTCCTCCTTTGTTTATTTACCATCACTGGTATACATTATTTATGGATGAAACAAAGGAAGTGAAAGAAAACCCACGGATTATCACTCCGTGGGTTAATCGCTTTTAGCTTAGCATCTAACTATGCTATATTACTTTTTTCTGGATTTCATAAGAATTGTGATCTTTGTTGATTCCGTAAGGGTGTGCCACCCCCTTTACGAAGTCAAACAACAACTCAGGGATCTCACGCCTTATACGTGTAAGCGAGCCATCATCTATGCACAAGTTTTCTCTCTTAAAGATGTTGGCCATGTTAAAAAGCGAAAGAACCACATCTTTCTTTTCTCCGTCTAAAACTCCATACTTTGCGAACGTGGAGAATCGTCTGGCGGTCAGATCCGAAATACCATTGATTAGCATTTCCTTTGATATGATCAATCGTTCCGGAAGTGCTTTTAACATATCAAGAGCAAAATCATATATGTATGGATCTGCACATTTGATCAAAAGGGATACATAATCATCCTTAGTTAATTTCTTTTTCGAATCGAGTTTTCTCTCCCTTATGATCACATAGTCCTGATTATCTGTATAAAACACGTTTTGAACCGTAAATGGTATCGTTCCTGTATCAGAATCACTGATTATTATCCCTGGGATAAGACCGTCAATGTTCGGAAATAGCGGCATGTCTAACAAAATTGACGTCTTTAAATTTGCGATTTTATAAGAACGAAGTCTGAAATACTTTTTTATTCCGGACTCTTCGAGGATACTCGGTATGTCAGCTAGCATCCTAGGCTCTCTTCTAGCTGTGAAAATACCAAAAATCTTTGTATACCCAGCCTGTTTTCTATGTACATAAGTATATGGAGCCTGTTTAAGGAGTGACTCAGAAAGAAAAATGTTTCGAGACACTTCTTTGCAGTTGTGGGCCTGCCAACCTTCTATCTTTGCTATCTGCAATAATCCATCAATGCAGTTTTCAGAAAGAAACATGGTTAAGGGCTTGTTATCGAATCTTGGAACCGCAATAAGAAGCCTGTTTCCAATCATACTTTCAGAAATAAGAGTCCGGACAATCGGCACTGTTGATGTAAATGTTTCACGACTTAATATGCTATAATCTCCGCATTTAAGATCTTCCAACGTGTCATGAGACACAATATAACCTTGAATAACATTTTCTTTATTTCGAAACAGCGGTTTATATATTACATCGTCGGAAGAACGCATTCGAGTATACCCCGTTCTATGACGCAACAGGGTATACTCTTCAATAAACTCTTCATAATTTGTACCAGTAACATTCCACGAATCGAGCAGATAATTATCTGTTCCCATTTATCCCCCTACTTACATCTGCCCGCGTGGATTGTTATTTCTGATCTTTCTTCAATGCCAACAGCTTTTCCGCATATGCAATCATTCGAGCGGCTAACTGTTCCGGATCCTGCTTTTCAACATCGAGATCTATTGACAGATGGGTCTTTTCATAGTTATCTATGTACTGCATAAGAGCCATCTCTGTAACTTTTGTTTTTGTAAATCCGTATTTATCGCAGAAATCGTTGAGGCGTTTTAACACTTCCTCGTCAGGAGAGATGTTTAAGAATTTATAATTTTTTCTCGTTTCTGATGCCATGATACACGTCCTTTCTTAAACGGCGTCTCCCCTCCCTTTACAAGGTTCATAGTATCATGACCTCAATAATTAGTCAACAAAACTAACGTTCTATCAACAAACCACATCAAGTCAATTTACCATTAAACTTGGTATTGAATCATACATTTTCTCCATGTTTTTTTCATATAAGTTCATATAGAACTTAAGTGCCTGCTCTGTCGCACGAGTTTTGGTAAACCCATACTTTCGGGAAAAACTTTCAAGTTGTTCCGCTATCTGAGCGTCGATAGAGATGTTCAAATACTTTGTATCTTTTGTCTTTCTCATGAGAACTCCCTTAAAAAGTGTGATCGGGCTCTTGGTAGATCGAGCCCGATATGCAAACTTTACTACCTATGTGCATTATAGCATGTTCTTGTAGTAATTTCAACTACTTTGTTGTATATGCAACATATTACATTAAATCGCAACAACATTTTTCATGCTGTTGTTTGATTTTTACGGTAATACCGGCTTTTTAACGCTTCCGGGATCAATTTCCTCCGAATTGAAATCTTCCTCCATTTCATCTTTGTTCTTCTCAAGAAATGCTCCTACTTCCTGGCGCATCTCTTCAGGTGTTCTTCCTTCCGCCTCAATCTCGTCATCTGTAAGATATGTTCCGTGGATATACTCGGTATCATACGGAACAAGCTCCATCGAGGTGTCTTCCCATTCATAAAGCTGCCCACATTTTTCGCATTTACACTTTCGAACAACATGACGAGTCTGCAAGAATCCATCTATGATAACGTTTGAACTCATTCGGAGCCTTAACTTGTCTTCTATCGCCTGATCTCCATACGACTTAACCCACGGCCAGTCTGTTCTTATTTCCGGATCGTCTTCCCTTATGCGGAATTTTCTGTTCAGCGCGAGCTGATACTGGGTGATGATCTCTCCGGCTTTTGTTTTGAAGAGAACAGGATCTCTTATCAGCGTCCCTGCCAGGTATGCCATATTCGAGATTTCCCTCGAAGCAAAAACATGCTCTATCGCGTTTTCCTTTGTAAGGAAGCTTTTCTGCCTCTGCGCAAAGATTGGTGTAACATAGAGAATCAAGCCTTTATGCTCATTAACCGTCGGCTTTCCGTTCTCGTCTTTACACATAACGCACTTACTTGACTTATTAACAATCTTGGTCGTTATCGTGCCTTTGATCAGGACAACGTCGTTTTCAGCCCAACCCGACATCTCTGCGATGATCTTCTGATCAAACGATACTACGAGCGGATAATCGTGTTTAACGTACTGCTTATTGTCGTGTGCATCTCTGTAACCTCTGACAAGGTGTATATAGCAAAGTCCGGAGATGTATTCTCCCGTCTCTGCATTTTGCCTTATCTGAGGCTTGTCCTTAATTATTCCATACAGAATCGCCAGATTAATCTTTGCCATAAGGCATTTCCTCCTCGGTAATTGTCCTTTCACCTTTTAGTATGGACGACAAAATTTCTAAATTTACCGATTTCTGGAACGAGGTATCAAAAAGAGGACCATTTCTTTTGTCAACGGTCCTTTTTGCCTTTTTTCTTAAGTTGTAATCTTTCGACAGAAGAGCTGAGGGAACTGATTGCGCTATTGTGACTATGGTTAAACCTGACTTTTTAAGGTCCGGTTTTTGTCATTCTTCTATCCTGCTTTGCAGGTACTTGCATGCCAAAAACCTGCTTCTCGGGTAGAACATAAAACAAACCATCAGCGATACAAACAAAATGTCAAGTTTGTTATTCTCTTTAACAGCTTCCCGGATAAATTTGACAATATACTTGTTTGTTATAATCTCTTGATCGTAGTATTCTCGCCAATCGTCTAAGGATAATCCATAATATGGTGCTTCATTATCTACCTTGTCGTATAATTTTTTAAACATAGGCTCCGCATACGCCCATAGTTTCTCGTTCACATACGACAAATACGGAATCTGTTTTCTATCCGGTACCATATCAGTTGTTGATAGCATGACAAAATTCCATGCGAGATTCAGTCTAATCTCAATTTCTACGAGTGCTTTAAAACACTCTGCCGAGAAATCCTTCTCGCTTATTTCTTTCTCAATCTGATCCGTTAACTCTTCTATCCTGTCTGTGTTCTCCAAAACAATTTCCGTAGGATCCGTCGGAAGGATCCGGCCAAAGACTTTCGTATAGTTTCTTTTCGCCTCTTCCCACGCTTCTTCCGGTGTAAGATCCGACGCGTCGATTTTTGTGAACGCTTCAAGTAGATCGCCATATTCTTCCGAAGCATCTATTCCGGACGCTTCCTTTAGGTCTATCTTTCGTATGGTTCTTTCGATATCATCCATAGGCTTCTTTCTCCTACTGAGGTTGTTCGGTCTTTACCTTCCTTCTGTCATACGCTCTTGTCATACATTCTGCAAAGGCCTGCTTGAGCGCATCGTACTTCCCTTCACCAAATTCCAGCGTCAACCCCATGAGATTTGTAGAAGTTCTATTGTTTATGTCTTTTATAAATCCTGCGTCCGGAGAATTAAACCTCACCCAAAGAGTATCGACTAGGCCTTTTACTCGGTCGTCGCTTTCATAGTATTCGTAACTACTGGAGAACTCATATTCTCTTACATCATCGAAACGGAACACTTGAGTCCGAATTCTAAAGAGATCTTTACTTGTATCGACTTGTACTTCGCCATATTTTACTGTGGGGGTGAATAACGAAGAACGCTCTTCCCTTGTTTCTTCGTCCCACTTCAGAAATGCCTGATAGTCATTTGGTGTCCAATGCATTTTTGCGGCTTCTTGAAGCAGATCCGGAATCTTCCAAAAGCAATCAGTGCACAGGTTCCAGCTTTCATCCGGCTCTCCGTTTTTTACCTGCTCTTCAGTTCTTTCTTTCATTTTTTGCAAGCTTATACCCTTGATCATCTTGCCACAAATAACACAGGGCTTGGGCTTCTCAAACACACCGAACGCATATGCCAAGAATAGTCCTCCTAAGACTACCACTATGATGATTATCGTTTCCATGATTCATCCCCTTAATCAAATAAAGTACATTTTTGTACATGTTCTTTTAATGCCTTTTTACTTGCCTGTCTTGCGGACAGAACTTCTGCTATTTGCTCCGCTTCCTCCGGGCTTAAGACGTCCGACATTGATTCGAGTTCCTGCTTAAATAGCTCCATCCCCGGAACATCCGACTGCACCCGGTATTCGTAATAAGAACTGTCTGCCCTTGAAAGAGAGACCACACATTTCCCCGAAGACTGCAACGTTGTTGCATACCGACGAGGCGAAGATACGTGTCTCCCTCCGTCGTCTGTTATTGCAAGCAGGTTCTGTAAAATTACTACGTTAAACACTCTTGCCTTTGCGGAGAGATCCCTAGCCATTCCGTTTAATAGATCGCTTATGGCCACTACGTGCCCATTATTCTGATAAAACGGGTTAGATCTATTTGTTCCGTTCGGCAAGAGCTCCCATTCCGGAGAAAGCCACTTAACGATCACCGTATCCGTCTCACCAATTCCCCACGCTTTACACTCTATGGCAAAGATGCCTTTCGTGCACACAAAAACCATATCTATCTCAGTTGTTTTATCTCCCGGAAGAGGAAGTAAAAGACTTCTAAACACCGGCAAGTGTTTGAATGTCTTTCTTATCTCCTTATATGCCTTCTTCTCAAAAAGCATCCCTTTTCTTTTGGGATTTGGCTTAAAGATTCGCGGTAGAGAATCGCGATGCCTAAACCAAAAGACTAGCTTTCTGATAACCCACTGAAGGACGGTAATACCAATAACGATACCTACCAATTCTCCAATGGACCTATGGTTGATGAAGTCTAATATTGCCTTCATGTTTCATCGCTCCCTTCATCACCGGGGTCAAAGTTATAGTTCTTTCTGAAGAAATCATCCCCCGATGCACCGTCTCCAATACCCGTCGTATTCCTTACTGCTTCCATTACGTCTTCGCCTGTGATCGTAAACAAGGCCTTCTTGTGGGTCTCCCCGAGAGTTCTTACTGAAAGCGCTTTCTTCGAGGCACCAAAAAGGTTGCGGACACCTCTTCCGTTACCGAAGTCGATCTTATCGATGGTCTCGAAACTCCTAAGAAGAACCTTTTGAGCAGCTTCCGTAACTGAGAATCCTGCATTATCTGCAATATGCATAAAGATCTGAAGCAGTTCGTCGGCGTCATAATCATCGAAGTGGATCATTTGAACACGAGACTTAAGTCCCGAGTTACTCTTCAGAAACTCACCGATCTCTCGCTCGTATCCGGCAAAAATCACCACAAAGCTATCATGGTTGTCTTCCATGGCCTTAAGAAGCGTTGTAAGTGATTCCGCGCCAAATGTATCTCTGTCGTCATGAACAAGGTTGTAGGCCTCATCGATAAAAAGGACCCCACCCATTGCTCTGTTTATCACTTCCATCGTCTTTGGAGCCGTCTGCCCTACGAATCCTGCCACGAGATCATCTCTGTTTGCTTCTACGAAATTATCGTTCTTTAAGAAGCCCATGTCCTTATAGATTGCGCCGATATATCTTGCTACCGTTGTCTTACCGGTTCCGGGATTGCCAACAAAAGCGAGGTGCGAAAGGCCCGAATCTGTGCTTTCGTAATTCGGATTCGCTTTCTTTCGCTGCTGTTCTGCCTGGGCAAGACTGAGCATGTCACTGACTTCTTTCTTAACTCTTCCGAGTCCGATCATACTATTAAGCTTGTTAAGTGCTTCTTTACCCGACATGCCAGGCTTTTTACTTTTTTCCGGTGCAGAAGGTGCTGCTTGATTATTTACATTATTATAGGAAGAAGTTGTGTTATTCGAGGGTGCATTCGGTGTCCCTACGCCCAATCCACCGGTATAGCTTGTGGCGTTTTGTCTTGTATTATAATCTTCTCCCCCCAAGCGAGAATGATAGGTCCCTGCTTTCTCAAAGCCGGCGCCGTCGAATCTAACCGACATATCCCCGTACTTGGTAAATACTTCTGATGCTTTCTTTACTGAAGAGGGGTCTCTTCTTAAGACTTCCTGCGCTACTTCCATTCTGAGGTCTCTATCCTGGGAAAGGCATTTAAAGAAAAATGAATCTGCCTTGATAGCCGAAAAGCAAGCTATGATAACAAAGACTGCTCCGAGTATAAGATAAAGGGTTCTTACAAGCGCTCCAAACGTTGTAAATGAAAGGAAAAACCACAGCACGATAAGGCTCACCAAAGATCCGATAATACCCCCGATAATCATCCCTGGATGATTCTTATCTGCCGTGTATTGTTTAGCAAGGGTAAACTTTAGTAAACATCTAAGACCAGAGACAAAGAAAAGTGCAACAAGAACCGTCGTAATGGTTAATATTGCCGATTCAGGCGCAGAAAAAACTTTCCAGATGCACAAAGCTACCAGAAGAGGAGTAAGAAGGATATTCCCACCGGAAATATTACAAGACACCAAATAATCCAGCACGTTTATCACGTTCAGGATGCTTCTTGTGAATGATCTCCGCGTAGCACTCTTCTGGATCTTATCGGATTGATTCTTCCGCTTCTTTTCGGACGTTCCCTCTCCGCCGATTGTATAGACTTTTTTCCCCATTTTGTTAACCTCCCGTTATTCCCTCCAAACCCATATTATATCTGTGTTTGCTGGCATATTCAACATTATATATCAGCAATATACTTTTCTGTATATTATTATAGTAGATTATTGTAGTATTGTCAACAAACATCTACAATATACAACATATGAAAGTGCAATTTTACTGAGTCCACTACTTTATGTTGGTAATCATGCACATTAAATAAAGTCGTCTCAAATAAATAGAGGCGACCTTTTGCTATTTTTTTACTTCTTGTTCTTCTTTTTTTCAAGAACCCACCTGTCGTGGTCTTTTATCATTTCCTGCGCCTCTTCAACTGTTTTCGGATGCATTCGTGGCTGAAGATGAAACGGATCCGATGCTTTGTGTTTATGACTAATTACAAAGCTTTTTCCGGTAGGGTTTTCTCGCCATGCTATATCCCATATATGCCCAGTCAGATTACTCTCCATGGTTATGTGGTACCCGGATTCCTGTAGGATCTCAAAATATTTTCTGTCCAAGCACTGTAAATCTTCCTTTTTAAACATTCTTAATCTCTTTCTTGTACTTATAATATGTATTCCGACTGATTCCTATCAACTGGATGCACTCAGCGTCCGAAAGTGTCCCGGCAAAGTCTCTGCTGTACTTTCTGATCTTCTCTTTTGCCGGAGCCTCTTTTTTGATCGTCAGCTTCGCTCCGGGTTTTTGACCTATCTGTTTTCCGTTCAGTTTTGCTGTTATAAGCCCCTCTTTTGTCCTTTGATGAAGATCCGTTACCTCCTTCTCGGCCTGTTCAAAAGCTATACGGATCTGTCGCTCTGCCAGCTTACGGAAGTAATTATTCAGCCCCTTGAAGATCTCGTCCTCATCGGTCCCCTGAAGCTCGATCTTATCTCGCATATTTTCGGCGTACACGGAAGTATCGATATAGTGCTCTTTCAAAAAGATAAGCTGCACGCCTTTCTCGTAAAGCCTAAAATATGTCTCCACTCCTTCGTCTGCATTTCTGCTCATCCTAGAAACAGAATCGAACACGATCGTATCCCCACTATTAACGTTCTTAAAAAGCTTGTTCCATTCCGGTCGATCCATTTTTGTCCCGGTGAATGCTTCCTTAACTACAACCGCAGTAGGATATTCGGTCTGAATATTGCGTATTTGTCTTTCTATGGATTGTTGAGATCTCGAAATACGGCAGTATCCATATGTTATGGTACTTCTTTTTGCTTCTTTTTCTAAAGCCTTCCTTATATCCTTATTGCGAAAACTCCCTAGTTCCTTAATCCCCCCTTGGGCCGTTTTTGTACATAGGGCATAATAATATTTTTTGTCTTCGTCTTCTTCCAGGATGCTTTTGCTTATCTGTATAAATGTATCGTATTTTTTGAAAGATGGATACATTATGAGTGCCGCTTTTTTCGCGTCTTCTTCGCTATATCTCATCTGTGCGCACCCCTTCCTCGCAAATTTAAGGCTTCGTTACTTTTGCTACTTCGAGTATATGACAAAAGCACTCGATTTACAAGTGCTTTTGGTACAATCTCTATTACGTCAGAATTGGTACTGATTTTCGCTTATTCTTGTCTTTTTTGTCCAATCAATACTATCTTTCCTCTCAAAGATACTTCTTCCAACAAATGGTCGCCGCTTCTCTTAAATACGTTTCTCCCCTCTTCCTCTGTAACGAGTTCGCGTATTTGAACTCGATCTTCAACTTCTGTTACCGTTTTTTTTGCTGTTTCTGCTTGGGATATATCAATAACCATTTTTGCTATATGTTTAATTAGTTCTTCCAAGCATTCTTCGCCTATTTGTGATGATACGCTTGAACTTTTTTCTATATACTTTTCTATTGTTCCAGTCATATTTTGTATTATTCTATTTATTTCTTGAGGGTATTCGTCCTTTTTCTTTTTTCTTTGAGGTTCGGCATCCTGCGGTATCAGGCGCGTATAATGCTCCCACATTTTTTCTATGCCCTCAATTTTAACTAATTCTAGAAGCAGTTCTTTTTCTGCGTTGACGAATTCCATCAGTACATTTTTCATCGGTTCTTCAAAACTGTTTATAAATCTATCAAGCGCGTCATCATATTGTTCTATGCGTTTCCTTGCCTTTTTTTCTTGGGCTCTATTCTTATCTAAAAAGGCTGTCCAATCAAAATAATCACCCAAACACTCATTTGATTTGACTAATTCTGTTAAACGAATTCTTACCCCATTTATTATCTGGTTTCCTTCAAATAATGTTACATATGCACTTTGGTCTAGTACTTCACTAATTATGGCCCAATGTGCACTATCCATATTTTGAGGTGAAACATTTCCGTGTGTCCTTGCCGGCATAAGGGCTTCTCCTGCATAGTAAGGAATCAAAACTTTTATCCCCTTTTGGGTGGCCTGCGTGATTATTTTTTTTAATGATTCCACATTATCAAAAGAGGCTGTTTCGGCATGCACTTTTATCCCTGGTGCCAATTCCCCTGGCTTCAATTCCACGGTAGAAGTATTTATCATCGTCGAAAAAGACCTAACGGCTTCAGCAAGCATATCTGCTGAAAACATCTCGCCTACAGCAGAAAGGTTTTTCTCCCTTGCAATCGCTTCTATTTCAGCTGCCATTACATCAGGCCATCTATTACCTACTCTTTCTTCATAGTCTTCTTTTGCACAATCTCTTATCAGCGCTTCTATTGCCATTCCTGCAGCGAAACACCCACAATTTGCACCGCTTTGTTTAGCAGCTGTCAGTTCACGAGGTCTTCTGGCAGAAAACGCATCCATCACTCGAGGATCGTAACCCTCACTTTTCTGTGTCGTCTGATCTCTATACGTCGTATCATATCTTTGTTTTTCCGTTTTTTTTCGTTGTTCTTCAAATGGTGTTTCACTCATATTTTTTTCGCTCCATCTTAAAGTATTCATTTTGGGTCGTTTAAACAATCATTTAAACGCTGCATATATCTGCTCCTCATCCGCCTGAATATGCCGGTTGTATTCTCCGGAGAGAATCCTGGGTTGCTTTTTGTGTTGCAAGCTTTTCTTCATCTTTGAATATGCATGGTTCAAACATGTTTGAATCCCCTGCTTTGACAAATCATAATTATAGCCTATTGTCTTGTAGTAGTCATCTTTTACAAGTTCTCTTAGCATCTCTGTTTCCGTCATATCTTCTTTGTAATGCATCATAATGAGTCTCTGCTCTGCTGGAGTGAGCGTTTTAACCGCCTTGATGAGGTCGTTTGTCATCTCCTTTTTCAGATACTCTTCTTCAGGCGTGAGTGTAGGAGCCATAGGCCGAAGAACGTTATTGTCCACGGCATCAAGTGAAGAAACACGGAAACGGTACGCTTCTAATGTTGTTATAATCTGCGACGTCGGAAGTCCCGTGATGCGAGAGATCCTTGTGGGTGATATCTTGCAATCCGGAGCACATAGATCCTCTTCTATTCCCGCCTCTTTTAACCGGACCAATATGACATTCATCGTTTGACGGACGTGTTTAGTCTTATGTCCAAGCACATGATCCGTCACGTACGAGATTAACCTTTGAGGAGAAAAGAACGTGGTCAGCATCGTAAGATGAGGATTGTAAAACCTTATCAGATCCTCAAAGATATGGCTCCACATTGTGTTATGCAGATCTTCCATAGTAAGGAGACCGCCGTCAATCATTGAGGCGAACTTAGGTTCAAGGCGCAAGACCTTATACGTCCACATGTCAAGTGCTTGGTACACAACATTGAAGTACTCCTTTACTACTCTGTCGTCCCCTTTGTTTACGATCATTTTGTCGTAATAAGATATGATTGTCTCTGCACTGATCCTTTCGCTTTCCATTTCCCCTTCTCCTCCTAATGTTATAAAACCAGCCCTTTATCAAGAGCATATTGTGCTGAATCAGCAGCCTTTCTATATAACTCCGGATTGTTGATCATCAGAGTGATCTCTCTTGTAAACCCTGACTGCTCGGTACCGATTAGGTTTCCGGCGCCTCTAAGTCTAAGATCCTCATCAGCAATCTCAAACCCGTCTATAGTACGAGTCATTACGTTTAGTCGTTCCTTCTCTTTGTCTTTACTGAGCAAAACGCAGTACCCCTGGCTCTTTCCTCGTCCGACCCTGCCTCGAAGCTGATGAAGAGATGCAAGGCCGAACATATCGGCGTCTTCTATTACCATATAATTCGCGTTCGGAACGTTCACGCCAACTTCTACTACTGTTGTTGAGATCAAGACGTGAATCTTACCCTCGGCGAATGCCTCTATCGTCTCTTTGATCTCCTGTTTTTTCATTTTTCCGTGCAGAGCTGCTACCTTGTAAGGAGCAACAAACTTTTCGTAAAGCGCTACCGCTTCTGTAACGGATTCTTTCTCCGTCTTTTCATCAGACTCTACTCTCGGGCAGATAACGTATGCCTGTCCGCCGGTCTCTAAGTATTTCTTTAAGCTAACCATGCTCTTTTCCTTGTTATCGGTAAGGAACGTTTTAACCGGCAGTCTTCCGGCGGGCATAGTCTTTATGCTCACTACGTCACAACTATCCCCATAGATTACGGTTGCAAGCGAGCGGGGGATCGGCGTCGCTGACATGGAGACTACATGGACCTTATCACCAGCCTTTTCCTTGAGGATCTCCCTCTGGTTGACACCGAACTTATGCTCTTCATCTACAACGATCGCTGCTAATTTCTTAAACTCCACATCTGCAGCAAGGATAGCATGGGTACCAACAATTATCTTTGCGGTGCCCTCTTTGATGCGCTTCTTTATTCCTTTCTTTTCAGTTGCTGTTCCTTCTGCAGAAAGATATGCGAGTGTTTCAGCAGGCAGGCTCATTCTTCGTATAAGTTCTTCTAGGGCATCCTTATGCTGTTTTGCCAGAACCGAGGTCGGGGCAATAAGAACTGCCTGCAATCCACAACCTGCTGTTCTCATCAAGAGAGCAAATGCCACACTTGTTTTTCCGCATCCAACATCTCCCTGTACAAGGAGTCTGAGCCTTTTCCCTTCCTTGACGGATTCATCAATCGCAGTTATTGTCTTTTTCTGATCCGGAGTGAGCTCATAAGGGAGCATTCTGATGTACTGTCTTTCAAGGTCACAATCGGGTATTTTGATGCCTTCACCTTTTTGGGGATAAAGTTTCTTTAAGTGGTAAGCAAAATCAATCAAAGTCCTTGTTGCTTCCTGGCGTACTCCGTTATTAGCCTCAGATATGTCGCTGGGGAAGTGCAGCTCCTTTAACAGTTCCGATATGGATGTGAGCCCGGCATGTATCCTTACCGCTCTCGGGAGCTTCTCCTCTTCGTAATCGATGGATTCCGAGATAATTTCTTCCATCATTTGATTGCTTATCCCTGATATTTTCTTCCTTATCGTATAGATCTTTTTACTGGGTGATTCCAGGTCGATATACTCGACCTGTGATGTTTGCCATCCAAAATCCGGATGATGAGTAAGCTTTCCGTATAGGATTACTGTCTTGCCGGATAATGCAGACAGCGAACTAAACAGATACATCTGCCGGAACCATGTCGCTGAGATGGGTGTGTCCTCATCATCTATTCCGGACAGCCTTATATAATCGTTCTGAAGATTGTTTCGTACGCTCTGGACTCTGACACGGATAACGCTTTTTTCTCCTTCAATAGCACTCGAAAGAGTTATGGGGTGTGTTAGATCTACGTACTTCTTAGGAATCATTTCAACAACATCAGTTGATGTAATGATATTTTGTTTTTCCAGTTTTTTTACTACAGTCGATGGAATATAATCTCGAAGCTCCTTCATTGCCCTTACCTCCTTTTTAGGCTAAAACTCCTTTGTTCTTATATATACTATATTCCATTTATCTACATATTTCAAGTATTTTCAACAAAAGTCAACAAATACACTGATGTTATTGAAATTTCTTCTTTTGTGTTCGTGCATTATTTACTTTAGTTAGAATACTGTCCGTAGTCAACATTATTTTTATCAAAAAAGCGTCCTATGTAAAAAATTGATTTTATCCAGTAAAAAAGACCATTTTTCTATGATCTTTTCTACAGATTATTTATTTAATTAATATTTTACTACTATATTATTTAAGTATTTCTTGCACGTTATTATCCTATATTTCTATACACTCCCTTTCACGTACTTTTTCGCTTTCGTGTTCACGTTCTCTATCAAGTAGTTCTCTTTTTAATTCATCTTCCTCTTTATAAAGCTGATCGCTTCTCCCGTACGCTCCTATGTCTTTATCATAGTGCCTTTCAAGCTCGCTCTCCCTTCGAATACCAGCAGACCCTATATCCTGTCCGTATCGGTATTCAAGCGCGTCTTCTATGCTCGGGTTCATACGTGAGTGTCTGAGAGGACGGCCATATGTCCTTTGGTATTGGTATTCATCCCGCTCCATATCGTTTGTTGTCTGCTCAAACCATTTATTGAAGAAGTCTGAATCCTTTTCTTTGTATTCCTCATTTATCTTTTCGAGCAGTGCTCTCTTTTCATTTGTTGCATATGCATCTCCCGGATCCGCGTCAAAGAGTCCGTTATTATCGAGTAGTTCTCTAGCATGTTCCAGCTCCTCAGCATACTCATCTACCAGCACTGTCTGCTCAGGAGTATACTCGCCTTCCTTCTCAATCCAGACTTCCTTTCGGAACTCGATGAAACCCGCTTCATAATCAGTCTTGCTTCTTCCATCGATCCTTTCCAGGATCTCGCGCCTTGCTTCGTCATCTGAGATATAATAACCATCTTCTCTTAACTCTTCCCTGGTGTAATAGGGTTTCTCGCAGTGCATAACTTCCGCAGCTCTTTCCGCTTCGGACGCTGACAACCTGCCTTCATAAAAATCCACGGCTATATCAGTATGTGCCGGATCGATAAGTTTGGGTTGCTGCTCTCTGTTCTCGTTCTCGTATCTTCTCTTCAGGTCTCTTAAGTATTCACTAAAGTCGTCCTGTGTCATGTCGGAATCCCCCTTTTAGTCGAGACAAGTAGGTTCATAGTCCTCTTCTGTCGGAATAGGCGTATGTATGAGCATATCTTCCAGCTCATCTTTCGCAGCTGATGTCTTCACATCAAATCCGTTTGCCACAAGCAAGTATTTCGCAAAATAATCGGTCTTTAAGAAGATCTCTCCGGACCCGGGAAGATTCCCCAAGTTTTCGTACGTTGTCTTCGCCGGCGTATTGGCTACCGCAGTGCTTATGTACACCGGAATGTTAAGTATTGCACACTGCTTAATGATCTCTTTTACAAGTGGAAGTACCTTTATCTCGTATTCCTTCTTCTTATCGAATATAGTTAAGTCCTTTCCTTCACTCATGCCTCACATACCTCCTTCTTTTCGTTTAACCTCTTGAGAGACTTGATTGCACTGGTCATTGATACGCCTCTCTTTCCACCAAGTTTTGAGATCTCCATGTACTTGTAGGCAATAATGTAATTGAGTGGCAGATCATACCGCCTTGAGATCTCTAAGATTGTTTTGTCCACCTTTTCTTCGTACTGTGTTTTCCCCATTGTGTGCTCCTTTTCTTTACATGGCATCAAACATCGCTAAAAGGTCATTTGTGCCCATTTTATCTTCTTTATGCTCTTCTGTAGTTCTAAGCGGTACCTCCGGTCCCGACTTTATGCTTAAGGCGGGAGGTGGCAGTTCTGCTTTCTCCACCCTTTCCGGAGCCTTTTTTGTCACTTTCGGTGGGCTCGGTGAGTATAGCATTCTTGACCGCGCAGCTCCCGCCTGGTACCTTTCTGCAGAAATAGCCCCTAAAGCATTTGCTATTTTTTCCAACCCTGTATCTTCCGCCGGTATCGATACGTAAGGCGTCAGAGGCAACGGAAAGATAGCATTCCTCAATATTGTCTTACAAAAGCCCGAAAAGCTTCCTGATGCTATTCCCTCTGGAATGATCTCGTCTGGTATCGACATGTTTATCCTGGCAAATCTTGTCAAAGACTTCCCCGGGGACTTATTTACATAGATAAATAAGTTCTGACTTTTCTTCTTGTATATCAGGATATCTCTGAGCATAGCACCAAGCGAATACCCCGCATCAAATAGAGCCATCAGATCTGCATCTGCACGGTCATTTAATCGTATCTGTCTTCTCATTGCTTTTAGGCTCCGGCTGCAAGTTTATTGAGGCGGTAGTAGTAATACCCCCTTACATTGCTGTAGACGAAGGGCAGCTCTTTGTCGGTCGCGTTCCCGGGAATCACTTTTATCTTTGCGCCTGAGAGTCTGCTACAGATCTTGTTATACCAGGCAGCTCCTGTTCCTCCCGTAACCACCAGATATTCATATGAGGCAAGATCGAGGATTGATACCATCTTTGAAAGCGCCTCATTACAGATCTTTTCCGATGCATCCGAGAGATAATCTCCAAATTCATATTCGGAGGTGGTAAAGGTCTTCTTATCGAAGTGTTTCACCGTTCCGGTTGCCAGATACTTCTGCATTGCCGATACGGGGATATCGATGCAGTGCTTTTCTTTTATAGTTCTCGTCGTTTCCTGCAGGATCCTCTTCATCCCGAGATTAGGGAATGTCTCTCCTGAACCCACTACTCCGTTGAGGATCGGAAAGAGATCGAGCGTTCCAAATCCGGGATCAAAAATGATCATACTGCTTCCCAGGTACTGCCTCGCATCTGCTGTCCAATCTCCCTCTTTTGATATACAGAGTGAGAAAAGGGTCCCCTTTGGCTGAGACATGACATAAACATGATTACGATCTATCTCAAGATGGAACTCCTCCCATTCTCCCGATCCAATCCTGAGCTTAAAGTTGTGCTCTCCTGTAAAGGCATCAATGATATCTGATGTATCTGTCATATATTTCTCAGGGAGTCCGGTTTGAATTACTATATGCTCTGTCGTAAAGTCGGGCGCTCCGTTCTCGTTAGACCTCAGGCATGCTCCCATGCCGGCCCTTGCGATCACCTTAAAGAGCGGAGAATCGTATCTGTCTCTACCGTAAAGAGTCTGTTCAGAATCAGTGGTGTCCGTGTCGGACGTAATGTCCTGGGCCTTCTCGCCAACAAGCCAGAGTTCTCCGTTTTCCATATCCTTATAAAGGATCGACGATTCCGGAATCTCGCCTGCATACGTAAAGGTATCGTCCACCCTACGGGCGTAACTAGGAAACCTCACGTCCCAGTTTGGAGACATGGCCTTTACACCCGAGTACCCGACATCAATACCTATCTCCCATGTTCCTTCTGCTTTCTTGTTTTTTGCGACTTTAAACTGTGTCTTTGTTTTAAAGTTTCTCGTGTCTCTCATCTATTTTTTCTCCTTCTTAATCGATTACGTATTTGATCTTTGATAAATCGATTGCGCCGAAACTCCGTGAGTCTTTTGAGGCGTTTCTGTTATCTCCCATGATGAAGTATTCGTTGTCACTCAGTGTTATCTGCGTTTCTAAAATCCCCGGATCATTTATTGTCCCGTAATTGTATTCCGATTCTTGTCCGTTACAATACAGAGTTCCGTTGTTAATCGTTACTGTATCCCCAGGAACCCCTACTATCCTTTTTATAAGCTGACCGCTCGTCTGTTCTATTTCCCCTGTTACTACCACTGTTCCTCGAGTAAGGTCTTCAGGTTTGTACTCTTTTCCTACAACCAGTTCTCCGTCATGATATGTAGGGCTCATGGATGAACCGGACACTATGATCGGATTTTTCTCGAAGAAATACAGTGCTGCAAACATAAGTGCCATTCCAATAAACGGGCAGAGTACGTACGTTATGATCTTCTTTTTCACTTAAGCTCCTCTCCGGGATTAACGGTCGCTTCCCCTTCCGTTTTTTTTCTGATATATTTATTTACTCCGTCGCGGATATGTCTGAACTGGCCTCTGAATCCATCGTACTTCCCCTTGTTTTTAAGCGCTGCTATTGCATACTTTCGAACAAAGAAAAGGATCGCGAGTACCAGCATCAAAAGTGGTAACTTCGAATCCATTGTTTGTAGGGAGCTTAATGCTTCTATTGTTTCTTGTCCCATATATCTTTTGCCTTCCTCTCTTTTCGTTTCATGTTTATAGTATGGACGTCAAAATTGTTTTATAATTCTCCTATGTAAAAAATGTCATCTATGCCCCTTCAAAAACAAAAAGCGCGGACTGTTTTCCACGCTCTTGTTTTTATGGATTAATCATTTAAGATGCGAAAGAGATCTGTGTTGCTCCTTTAATGAGCCTCTCATACTCTTCCTTTTGCTCCGGAGTCATACCGCTATCGTGGGTTATCTGTGCTGCAGCTGCAAGCTGTGTTTTCGAAACCTTTTGCGGTTTATTCTCCTTCTTTTTTTCTTCGTGTTCCCACTCTGCCTGCGCCGGGTTGAAGGACTTACCTGCTACCCCATACAGTTCCGCAAGAAACTGATTGTAGGTATAGCCATCTTTCTTGTTTCCGAAAGCCTTGTAGTTGCCGGTGATAAAAAGGCTGTCTCTGGCCCTTGTCATGGCAACATACAGGAGTCGTCTACGCTCCTCAATGTTCGACTCAGATTTCCCCTTGTGGAGGTATTCATTGTCAAACGAGCTTACTGAAACAATGGCCATAGGCCACTCCAACCCTTTGGATGAGTGTGCCGTTGTCAGAACCACACCTCTGTAGTTCTGATTAAGCTTTCTTGCCACGGTTTCACCGAACTTTCTGAACTTTACGATGTACTCAAGTTCCGACTGTATGTCTTCCTTTTCGTAAAGGAGTTCCAGGAAGGCATCATAAAGTTCATCGGTCCCCCGAAGTTCCTCAAGCCTTTCATGAAAGAGCTTACGCTGATACGGAAGATCATATTCGTTCATGTCTAACCACTCGTCCTTGAGAGCAAACACCTCTTCCTTAATCTCAGCGTTTGTTTTGTCTTCAAAAATCTGCCCGTCATTGCGACATATTACAAAATCAAAATAAAGCTCTTCTGCCTCAGGCTGATAAAAAGCAAGTCCCAGCTTGATTGCGGCTTGAACTCGGCTGTTCTCGATGAGCGGCATCGGATACTTAGTGATCCAGGGGATCCCTTTTTCCGAAAGCGCTTGGGCGACTTTTGTAAGGTCTGTCCTTTTAAAAGCCATGATAGCCATGTCTTCATAGGGCGTTCCTTCCTCATACGCCTTCTCAATCACCTCACAGACGAACTTCGTTTCGTCCTTCGGATCCCAAAACGCCTGTACATTCGGTCTGTGACCGTTTGCTCTTACTGCAGTCATGATCGTCTCATCACGTTCTTTATTTAGAGCTATGTACTCATTGGCGAATGTTAGGATCTGCGGTGTCGAACGATGATTATCGGTAAGACGGAAGTCCGTTCCAACAACCCCGAGCTTGTCCCAGAAATGAAGGAACATCTCCTGGGAAGTGTTCCTGAAGCCATAAATACTCTGGTTATCGTCTCCGACTACCATAAGGCTTTCAAAGCAGCTCGTACTTATAAGTGCTTTGATCGTCCTCATCTGAGCATCGTTACTGTCCTGGAACTCATCTACCGTGACAAACCGATAGCCAAGCTCTTCTGCCTGTTCGGGATGCATCTCAAGGATCCTATTCATCATCGGTTCGATGTCTGAATATGTGATCCAGGAATTTCTTTTCAAGGTCTCGTCGTACTCATCGTACATAATGTATATTTTCTGTACATCTGCCTGTGATAAGAAATTCCCCCAGCCGCAATCAGCTGCTGAGAGTGCATCATATAACGCTCTTGTTTCTCCGCTTGTATCAAGCTCATTTCCCTTAATGAGCGAGAAGCACTTAAGCGTCCAGTCAAGGGCGTTATACTGGTTCTCAAGAGTGTAAAAATCATATTCCCTTAAGATCCTATCGACGGTGTCTTTTTTGAGGACGTCATCCTTATCGATGACTACGGGAACCTTAGAGAACCCAAGTTCCTCGTAATTACGACAGATGAGCCTAAATCCAAGAGAATGGAACGTCATAACCTCCACATCCTCTTCGGTAACGCTCAGGCCTTCAGCCATGCATTTGGCAACGATTCGTTCCCTCATTTCGCCTGCTGCAGCGTCTGTGAAAGTCACATGCAGCATTCGTTTCGGCGCCGTTCCGCTCGCGATGATGCGCTTTGATCTTTCTGTCAGAACTTCCGTCTTTCCGGTACCCGCTTTTGCAATTACACGGATAAAAGGATCTCGGCAGTCTATGATCGCGCTTTGAACGGGCGAGTATTCGAACTTCCCGCCTTTTTTCTTCGCTTTCACTTCATGCCTGTCAGGCGACTTTTGGTACTTGCATGCTGCTTTGTTTGAACAGTTCTTGCAGTCGTCTTCACTGCACTGTTCTGCCGGTATTCCTTCGAGAAATCCGGTAAGCTGCGCCAAATACGCCTCATCCGACTTTGAGTAAAGCGAGTCACCGCCCTTATGCCATCCGCCATTCAAGGTCACGACATTTCCATCTGCAGGAGCACCGTAGAACTCGCTGTCATAATGAGATGCGATTCCACCTTTATCCGTATTCTTACGGAGGAAGTGGAAACTTGATTTTACGATCTTCTTTTCCCCGCTCTTCACAAGGCTTCTTGCATAGATGAGGTTAAAGAACATCTCAAGACTACTCTCTACGGATGCGTCGCGCTTCTTGCCGCGTTGCATAACGGTAGGTTTACCCGTACGGACTGTCACGACTTCAATCTCATTGTCACGCTCAAAGACAAGCGTCGGGGAGACCTTCACTCTTTCTCCGTTTACGACGAAGTAACGGGTTTCCGTTACCGTGATCTTGTCATTCTTGCTCTGACCCATGAGATACCTTAGAAGATCTCTTACGGCTTTCTTCTGCTCCAGAGGGTTTTCTATTCCCTGGCTCATGAGGTCTGTCGAGATTTCCTCGATCTCCAGCTCTCCCGCATAGAAGAGTCTGATGACGTCAAGTTTTGAAACCGCGTTATCAAAGATCTCATTCTTTTCAGTCGAAAACCCAAGGTCGTGCGCCCTGGCTGTTTGACACCTTCCCGCTCCACGGTACTGTGAAGCAGGTCGATAGTTGCTTTCCATGCCCTTGACATAGGGCATCTCGATGATTTTCTCCATTGTAGTTCTCCTTTGTTTTTATTTGCCTACTTTCATAGGTATAAAAGGAGTATGGAGAAAAGATTGGGTTTCAAGAAACAAGCTCGACCCTTGTGAGTGTAGAATGCTTTTTGCTGTCTTACCTTGGACCCTATAATAATTCTGTGATGTCCTCTACCCAGCGAACAGTAACACTTACCAAGTATATCTCGATCGGAGCTTTCTCAGCGCTGTTCTTACCTCGCTTGCAGCGCTCTATTGTTATGGTTTCAAAGGTAAACCCTTTGAGCTTAGGGACGCGAAGATTTACATTACCCGGTGTAGTCGTGAAAGACCTATTACAGTGACCTGAGCGATATTCTTTCCGATCCTCATCGCGTGCGTACCGCCCAACATTCACAAGCGATTAGCTTCGACATCAAAAATAGAATTCATGTTTTCTTCCACGCTATTTCCTACAAGATCCCTTTAATTCGGTGTGGAGAACTTCTTGATTAAGGGTTCGAAACTCTCTGCCAACGGTTTTCATAAAAGAAAAAGCCGCCCTATTTTCCAAATTCTCTGCGAATTTAGAATTCCAAAGCGACTTTCACATTGATTTTGCATTTGCTTCATTTAACAGGTCGACCCTCTAATATACGCCCTATAGTAGCCAGAACCCTTTGCGGAATTCTATTGTCTTTTGTTATCGTGATATTTCTGAAACCTTCTAATCCATTACCCACACAAAATGGATGAGATGCACATTCTAACATGGGTATATCAGAAACAGAATCACCAAAAGCCATCAAAGGAAACCTCCCATAATAATTGATAATCTCTTGAACTTTAACCCTTTTATCAAAGCCATAGTTGTAATCCACTCTACCCGTAAAAATGCCATCTCTTACTGTTTCTTTAAAAGCGTAGATTTTATCAATATGGTATTCCTTTTGGTAACTTGATAAAACAAGTATCGGCGCACCACTAATTACAATAATCTCAACCTCTTTGTTACGTATAACATCGAATAAGGAACCAATATTCGAAAATAGTGTTTTTTTATCTAATTCAATATACTGTGAAACTGCTTTAAGAACGGTTTTTTCGGAAATGCCTTTGAGCGCTTCTGCATATTTCTCACAAGCAATTTTAGCATACTGATCGTGAGTAATTGAATTCATACTATATTGCAATCGTACTTTAGCAATTTCGTTTTTGAATCCTTTTTCTATAACATCATTATTACACAGATAATCAATCCATGAAAAAAGTGTATATCCTCTTCTTACAGTGTTATCCCAATCAAAAAGAACATATTCTTTGCCCATATAATCATTCTTCCTTAGTCAATGTTAGCGGAATTTTATCAATGTTTCCCTTATCATCGTGTTCTTCTAAATAATAACCACGAAAATAATCGTTTGCAGTGACCTCATCACGAACTTTTTTTAGATAAATACACCCGCGGCTTTTTTTTCTTTTGTTGGTCGGTTCATACAGGATTGTGATAACATCATCTGCAATATAGCCTATAAATCTCCATTCACGTTGTTGATTCGGTGGGATTTCTCTTTCAATTGTACCTCGTATATTTATATTCATCCTGTTTATGTATTTGTTTTTAAAAAAACGATTCGATTCATAGCATTGCAAATTGTAAACATCTTCTTTTATGACTTCACCTGCATATTCAAAGTCATTGTCCTCATAGATGCGTTGCCGCCACTTTCCGCTATAATCTGATTTATTTGCTCTCCACGCATCTATTTGTCTAACTATTACAAATTCTACAAACAGGCCGCTGAGAACACCCACCACAAATGAAACAAAACTCAACACTTGATAACCTCCTCTGAAAAACGTAATTTTATAATTGATTCCTTTTGGTTCCCTTATAGTTTGCAAATCTGTTTGGTTTCATATTTTTCTTTATTCCCCATAAAATACTTTGCGGCTTCTTCTATATCGTGAAAGGTCTTGTTGTCTATCAAGACATAACCAAACTCATCAGTCCAGAATTCAAGGGAATTGTCGGTCGGTGGCTCTTTTGTTATTGCTCCTGCAAACAAAACGACCTCGCCATTAGTCTTTTTTAATATACAACCATTGCTTTCATTGTTTAACGAATTCAGCGTAATGATTTCCCCGCCGTCATTTTTAGAAAATCCAAGCTCCTTCCGTGCTTGTTCAAAAATGTTGAATTCCATACGCTCCAGCGCAAGAAGAAGATCTGTTGATCTTTCGGATCTAAAAAAACCTATTGGATCTCCGTTTTCGCAACTTTCCATAATTATTCTGTTAAGAATGACATGGAAGCACGTAATAAAATAATCACTCAGCCATGATGATACAAAATATGCATCGGCCGTTTGTTCTTTAAACGTATTCATAATATCATATAACTCTTTAATCTGCTTTTCATTTTTTTTGCCGTATTCCAATAAGTTCTCTTCATCAACTGGCTTGTGAGCTTCAACCGACAAGTTAAATACTAACTCTTTTACCCTTGATATAATTCTGCAAACGTCTCTGTAACATTCCCTTTTTTCTTGCATAGAGGAATCAATTTGCTTCAATTGATAATCATGTTCTAATCTCGCCAATTCTTGTTTGTGATTGCTCTTACTTAAAGCAATTGAAACAATGCTTGTTGCAATTATGCTGACAAGACTCACAACGGCCGTAATGATCTGTGTTAATAAAGCATTATCCATTTTTTTATTTCACGTATTATCCAATTTATAATTGGATTATTCCTTTCTCCCAAGTCCTGCTAGGTAATCTAATCTTTATCTGATATATTTAGGTGCTGTATCTATTATTGTCTTTCGATTGAATCTCTCTTCACTTCTTATGCATAATATTACTAAACTACAACCACTTTTTCAGCGTCAAGCGTTGCAAAGAATCCCACCACGCTCTTATCCCAAGAGATGGAATCGAGTAACTCCCGCTTTCTTCTGTTCGCAATATGGATCTTCATACCGGCGAGCTTTTCAGTTTCCTCCGGAAACATGGCCTTAAGGATATCCTCATCTTTGTGGTACGAGTAGATCCACAAAGTCCCACATGCGTCCCTGCACGTCCTGCAGATCTGCGTGTTTTCAAGTTCTCCGGGTTCTTCCCAGGAGGCTTCCCCTGGCCTCTTATAGTAGTATATCACCTCAGCACGAAGGTTTTCGTACCCAAGCCTAGCGAACTCCTCCTGCCTGCGTGCCCTGTCCGCTTCGATGGCCTGTCTCTGTTCGAGCTTTCTTCTCTCTTCTTTTGCCAGATCGTCATCAAACTTATAGCACTTCTCGTATTCTATGGCATCTTCGAGGTTTTCAAGGATTCTCTTGTTTCTTCTCCCAAAGTAGTGCGGTCTCCGCTCTTTTTCCCTTACCTTGAGCTCCTTTGGAGCAAATATGGAAAACGCAAGCCTATCTTTCATAGCTGTCAAAACACTCATATGCCTTCTCCTTCCTTAATTCTATCATATCTTTACGTGTGTGTTTCTTGATCAAACTTTTAAGTACAGATTTTCTCTATACATTCACGCTTTTCGCTGTGACTCTTAAGATTTCAGTTCTTTTCTTTCCTAACTCTCCCTTAATTGTCTTTTGTTGCTTTTTGTTGTATCTGCTACAAGTATATAGTATTGTGTTGCGATTTTCAAGTCTTTTCGTTCGTCTTCTTTATACCTTAATTATGGACGTTTCCTTTTTGCGCATGTACATTTCTTATCTTTCCAAGGTTTTTTTGATTTTGAATCTTTTTTACATACTAATGACAAGTCGTAAGACTAATAACAGCAAAGGAGAGATTATATGGCTTCAAAATATCCTTACGATATCGTAAGTATCGTGAGAAAGAAAACCTTCTCTGTGGAGGCACATTTGATCCCGGACTTTGAGACGAGTCCGCTTAAAGTGTTTGATGATACTTTTTCGAGATTCGTGTTTACCATTCTCGACAGGGAATCAGAACAAAAGGTGGCTTACATGAACATTCATATTGATGAGCTACCACGGATCAAAGCTGTTACGGATATAGCATTTGCAAGTTCGTTTCAGCGTGAGGCACTCCCCCCTCCGGAGTTTCCGGATGCTCCACTTGTGACTTCTGTCAGGTTCCGTATGGGAAAAGTAAAAGGGAAAACTCCCTACGAGATTCTCAGCGAAAACTACGAGAACGGATCGCAGCTCCTTAACAATCAATACACTTTTCTTGCAAAAGGTGTTGACGATTACCCTGATAATAGGCAGGAAATGGAGGCAATACTTCAGGCGAGCAAGCTAGATCCGTCTGTGTTCAAAAAGAAGGACCAAGAGACCGGGAAATCTACGTCACCGTTTGTCTTGTTCGAACAGACTGCACGTCCCTTGACACGTAAGACGGACGAGTCCGGACGATCATTCTGCTACGAAGGAAAAGTGACGTGGATTCCTGGGCAGAATTACCCCGTTGAAGCTCAGATTTCAAACTACTACGCTCCCGTAGTAAAAAAGGAAAACGGACTTTTAAACGTACAGGTATCGAAGAAAACTATGGAGACAAGGAAGAGTTTTGTCTTGACTGACAGCGAATGGCTTGCCGCAGTCGAGGCCATGAAGAGGGCCGTTGATGCCTTCTACATAAGCTGCTTTGCAAGGGCATATCAGACCTCGGAGGAATCCGCCAGGGCCCGCAGAGATGCTAATCAACAAGAGAAAGAGACGGCGTAAAAACCGTCTCTTCTTTTTGAAGTAATGGATGAAGATTAAATTCTTATCCCTTCCTTTTTGCATACGTATCGTCTGCGCAGAGTCTTTTCAAACCTTCGCTCCATCTTTGCCAGAAGGGCTGCATGTTGCAGTTTTCTTACCTGCTCGTCCCGTTCTATCTGGAACTGGACTCTTAAACAATGATTTAGGCGAGACTTCAAACTCCAGGTCAGGCCAACCCTCATGTTTTCTACAGCCTTTCGGAATACATCTTCAAGTCTGTAGAAGTTTCCGAAAGTGTCCTCATAATCATCCTGTAATACGGGACGATAAATTCCGTCACTATCATACATCATGAGTACAAGGAACATTTTCCCTATTGGTTTCCTTACAGCCATTCCCTCAAGAATAAGATCATTAGGCTTTGTAAGTCTAACTGATAGTTTTTTACTGCACAGATGCGCCCAATCTGCGTCTGTGATTCTGTCTATATTGAGTTCCGACAGAACCCTTGCTGCAATGGATGCTACCTCGCAACTTGTTTGCCTCGACATAAATGGGTCAAACCAGATGATCTCATCATGTTCCATTAAAGGGCCGGAAAACTTTGCGCCAAAGTGCTTCACTCCATCCTGGCACATCTCCACAGTTTCCGCATCAATCTCTGAATCCCTTTTGATTGCTTCAACGACCATCCTGCAAAAAGTCTTTTTCTTCATGTTTTTTCTCCTTTGCTTGTTTTACCTATTTTCATAGGTGTGTCTTAAGTATGGAGAAAACTTGTTTTTCCAAAAAAACAAAGGACCCTTTCGGATCCTATGTTTTCATCTGACTTCAAGAAGATACTCTATTGTGTCCTGACAGTCTTGGTACACAATGACTTCATCCATGATGAAACCGGAGTGACGGGCTTTTGCCCAGGTGCACAAGGCTCCCGGCTTTTCTTTCTGAAGGTTGTTCCATGAGAGACTGCTGTTACAGCACCCGGAAAACCTCTTCTCTTCGCTTCCGGTGGCAACTCTATATATTCCCATGTACCCACACTCAGAAGAACCGTTCGCCCACTTGCTTCCGCGGATGCTGGTGTAACCAAAAGACTTGATCGCATCCGGTGCAAAGTAGGTACCATATCCGTATGCCTTGCCGGTTATAGCCGCTCCAAATCGTTCCGGATCGATTACAAGCCCATTCGTGACAATCGACCACCATGCTTCGTGCTTACTGCCATGAAACAGGTGAGAAATGCCGCCATCTTTTTCAGATAATCCCTCTTTTGCACAGAAGTCATCGAATCTTTTCTGTGTAACAAGGTTCTTGACTCTCCATGCCTTGTTGAGACGATTTGCATTTCCCTTCATCAGCTTACGGATCCAGCTGTACTCCTCGTCAGTAACATCTCTCCATTCGAGCTGATTAGCCGAAAGAATGGTCTTTCCTTCTATTACCCCGAGGCGAGCCGACTTTACAGCAGCCGTCATAAGCTCAAATGTTTCCTGTTCTCGCTCAAGGATCTTAAGAAGCTCCGTTTTATCCTTCGCAAGAAGATCCGAGAGCATTTTGATCCTTCGCGGGATAGCCGAGAAGAGAGTCTTAAGCTTAATATTATACTCTGCTACCGACATCCTCTCGTATCCGGTCGAAAGGTCTTTTAGGATCTGTGTTCCGAGCGCGATCATCTCATCCGAAATGTCTTCAACGCGGGCGGTATAGTTTTCGCTCATCATCTGCTTGGTATACATAATAAGAGCTGACACTATCTGCCGGACAGATTCATCTTCAATTTCCGAAAATGCCGCCTTCTTTAGGTCTCTTCCCCTCTGCTTCTTCGTGATGATCCAGCCGCAATTAATCTTTGTGGACAAGAACGTTTCCCACTGAGAAATGGGGAGGAAATAGCTGCGTGGTTTTCCGGTTCCGATCTTGATGTCTACACGGCCCTCTGTTACTTTGAAATTCGGGCCAGTCTCTTCCATCGTAAGGATCTGGTTCAACCCTTTGCCGGTCGCCGTCTCCTTGACGTACGTCATTTGGACGTATCTTTCTCTTCTTTCTTCTGTCTGTGTCATTTCCATTCTCCTTTGTTTTGTTTTCCTACTCTCGCAGGTTTGTATTAAGTATGGGAAATAAAAAGGGGTCAAAGAAAAACCGGGGGTTGTCGTTGTTTGTATATGGCGACTTTTGATTAAAGAGATTACGAACTTACTTGCTACATCTTATCTGATTTACAATCGTGTTTTTGTTTTGCAAATTTCTGTTGCTTGCCAAGTTACAAATAACTTGGCAAGCAACTTATTTCGAGTATAATTGCATTGGGTTTTTCCCATAGAGCAAACTGACATCAATTTAATAATATCATTGGAGGATGGATTACGCATGGATTTAAGAGACGACGCATTAAGGGCAAATTATAACGCGAAAGTTGAACGAATACTAAAAAAAATATTGAAAACCCATAAAGATTTGCACAACGACATTTCTTTCCATTTTTATGAAGATAGTTTATTGAATAACAGGATTATACATGACCCTAACAACAGAGCTTATAGCGTTCCCTCAAAAAAGGAAATCCATTTGTCTAATACCGTATGTGAACTTTCCAACGACCAGTTGTACGCGGTGATTTTACACGAATTGCTCCACATAACATTTCCTTCCTTTTCTGAGACTCAGATTATTCAGGAAACAGATCAGAGACTCAAAAAGGGTGCTGGCTTTTTTATGTGCCCATAGCATATTATGACGTCCTCCGAAAGAATGTACAATATACGCAAGAGAAAAGGGTTATTCGATGAGCATCATCGCCAAAGTAGCCCATACTTCCCGTTAAACGATTGAACCATAGTCATCCATATTAGGGATAAGATAATTGATAATCATACATATTATCACCAATTTTCTTATACACTTTATATTTGTATGTTATTTTTGTTTTATAATCTTCCCCAAGTTCAAACTTTACCTCATCGAATACATACTTGTAAGTATCTCCTTTTTCCTGAGATAAAGTTAGCGGAACAGATTTTTCTATAATTCCACTTTCTTTATATTTCCCTACCTTTAAATCATCAAGGTTGTAATAATTCTCTTCTTTTCTTATCTTATCATATATTTGTTCTTTTTTCTCTTCTAAGTTAATTCCGGGGAAATATGCTTCTGGCGTCTGTTGAATATACGCATATAGATTTATCCCTGCCGTCTCTAATCCTTCAGAAAAAGCAGCGTCAAACAACCGCACAATTTTATCGTTAATCCTCTTTTTCTCTTCTGATTTATACTCTTCTAGGCCCTTTACGTACCCTTTATCAATTTCATCTTCGCTATATACCTTGTTTTCCTCGGAGTTAAACAATTTTATATAAAGTATAGCAAGATTATTCTTTGCGTAAGTGCTAATTTCAGCCGTCCCCTCCGCCGCAAGCTTATACCAGTAAAAGCTTTGTGCAAAGTCACCTATGGTATAATAGTAGTCAGCCAAAAAAAACTGCGCATCACAATCACCCATATTTGCCTTTGCGTACATATCAGAACTCGTATGCCGTTCATAGGATGTAACGTCATTTAGCCAAGTGAATAGACAAAAGAGGGCGGAGAGGGCTGTGCAAATCACAGAAACTCTGTTCCATTTTTCGTGTCTTTTGTCTTTTAGTGTTATATCTTGTTTATTTTCACTCTTTTTCTTTTCTTCTTTCTCAGATCTTACTCTGCAAGTCGCTTTTTTGACCATTTCTCTCCCTCTTAGTTATAATTCTATGTTGGATCAAATAAATGAGGCCCGTCATACTATACTGCATAACGTCATCCGTATTAAATAATCACCTTTATATCTCCAAAGTTTTGAATAGCGACCCATGCCATATAATCACTCTTCCTCTACTACAATACATTAACCCATGTATATTATAGCAGTTGTAATTCTTACATTCTACTTCTTCACATCAAAACAACAAAACAACATGTTAGTGTTGGGCTTTAGCGGAAATACTATCTTACGTTGATGTGTGATAAAAATAGCGAAGATGTACTCTTCTAAGAAAAAACAGCCAAAGCCCAAAGGCTCTGACTGTTTTTTTGATGACTAAGCAAAAAAGGTTTCCAATTCCTTAAAGTCCTCCGGATACTGATAAACTCTGTCCGAGAGTATCTCTTCGGGCGGAACCGTCGTCTGATTGACTTCCTTGACCATATCACAGAAGAAATCAAGACCACTCTCATTGCGAGGCACAATAATGACCTCATTAACCGAGCTAGGCAGGATGTAGAATTCCTGGCCAAGTGCCTCCTTTACCTTTTCCAAGACTCCGGGATAAAGGATTGTGGCTGCTCCATAGAACCCGATTGAATTCGTGAGAACCTTCATCGGGAAGTGGCACCCAAGTTCTGCATCACGAGCGAACAACGGAAACGCCGACTCGGGGAAATTGTTCTTTCGAAGTATGTCCAGAATGAGTTCATCAATATTCTTGAAGGACATAGGGAACAATTTCGGTGTGTTCTCGACTGCATACTTTAAAAGCTCTTTGGCGTCGAGTTCGAGCAGCGATGCGATCCGATTGTCGATCTTAACATCGCCCGAATCTTTCCCCGGAAGCGAAACTGTCAGGCAGAACATCACTGCAAGGTCGAGTATCTTGAAGTGCGGATACTGATCAATGCTATCTCTGTTTCTGTCGTAGTTTACTATCCGGAAAATGATCTTGTCATAGAGCTTCTTGGGGTCAGTTTGAAGATATTCCAGATCGGAAGTATCACATTCTGAGCCTTCGTATGCTGCTACGATCTTTTCTGCGATCTCTTCGATATCCATATGCCCATTGTTGTACAATGCGTACATGTCGTTGATCTTGACGTTCGGAGCAAGTCGACGTTCAGGATGTCTGATCGCCATGCAGGGATATGATACCTGATTGTTCTTTCTCATTTCTGAGATCGTGATCTCAACGTCGGGGCCAAGCATCTCCATTACTTTCCCCTTAACTGCCTCTGCAAATTCCTCTTTTGCCATTGTTGTCTGTGTTGTCATATTTTTTCTCCTTTGCGTTTTTTTACCTATTTTCATAGGCTTGTCATATATATGGACGAAAGATTTGAATTGAAAAAAACAAGCGCATTCTTTTTTGAATACGCTTTGTAGGGGTGTGTTTGGTTGTCGTGTTTTCTAGGGAAGATCGTAACCGCTTGGATCCTCGTAGTATGTCACGAACTGATCCTTTTCTGCACGGGTCATCTCTTCTACGGTGATACCTCGTTCTTTGGCATACTTCACTATGCCTCGCATATCCACGTATGCGCGAGGGAAAGGATGTTCTTCAAAGAGTAAACCACTTTCGAAGTCATCAATAGTCTCATCATAAGTCATCTCTTGTCCACTCATAGTCGTACACCTCCCGTATGTGTCTTGCTGCATCGTCATATATTCCAATCTGATATGGATGCATCGCTCCAATGTGCACTGCTCCATATCTTTGAATCAGACGATCCATGATGGCTGTGTTTTTACAGAAACCTGTGACATCTCCGCCATATCCAAGTTGTTCAGATCTATCTATAGCAATCGCTAGCAGATGCCCTCCAACACCATTATATTTCTTTGCCTTGGTAAACTCGGGATTGTTTTGTGGAGCTGCCACCACCCACGAAATATACACTGATTTTGACTCTGGAAGCGGTCTTAAAGCAATAAGACCTTGAATTTCCATAGTATCCTTTACTGTAAGCGCATATATTTCGTTTTTGTCGGCAAGCTCCTGCCAATTCACGTACCAATGATTCTTGGAGTTTAATCCTGCAATGATTGATTTTTCTCGAATCCGAACCACCTTTGTTTTAACAGTCTCTCCCGTTTCGATGTCTGTTAAACACGGAGACAACTCGTCAATAGTTACACATATCATTTTCTTTTCCTCCTTACTCTTTAGAGCGGAGACACGAGCACCAAGCTACCCCTAATGGGATATACCCGCATCTCCTATACTTCATTGTCTTAACTGACAACATAAGTATGGAGGAAACATTCGAAACGAAAAAAAAGGGCGAAATCACCTTTCGGTTTCACCTTGTATTATACCTAATTATTGCTGATTTTTCAACGTTTTGAGGTGTGCTGTTGCTGCTGTTGCGAACAGCGAACGTTAGGGAAGATCGTAACCGCTTGGGTCCTCAAGATACTCGATAAACATATCTTTTTCAGCGCGAGACAGGTCACCTACCGGAACGCCTTTTTCTTTGGCATACTTAATTGCGCCTCGCAGATCAAGCTTTGCTTTGGGGACTTTAAAGTCACACATGATTAAGCCGGAATCATAGTCATTACAGTTCGTTTTTTGTCCATTCATAATCATACACCTCCCGTATCTGTATCCATTGTACTGATTTTCCCCTTTGTTTTCAATGTTTTCAGCCCCTACGCTCCACGCTCAAGAAGCACCATTTGAAGACCTCTATAACAAGAAAAGACCTTGAAGATTTCCTCTTCTTGGCCCTTCCTTTTGTCAGATTGCTAACACTCTTACCGGATAAGGAAGCTTCCCGGGAAGACTCTTTTTTGTTTCCTCAAAGAAGCCTCTATGTTCCGGACTTTTCCCGAGATAATTCTCGCTAAAGAAGACAAGGCAACCCCGCTTTTTGTCCGGGTGACTGTTCATGAACCGGAACAATCGCTTGCTTCGGTCTTCCCTCCCCGGAGCGAGACTTACTTTCCCTTCAGCCGTCGTTTCTCCGTACATTCCTGCATGGCAGCCGGTCAAGTGTACTTCTATCCCTCGCTGGCTTGCGTAGCGGAGAAAGGTTTCGGGAATGTAGTCGTCATCGGTAAGGATCGTAACGTGGCGACCTTCCTTGAACTGAGCTGAAAGCGTTTTATCAAGCGCTTCTTCCGCTTTCTTCTTGTTTAAGGAAAGAGTTTCTCCGGTCTTTTTCGGATCATCAAAAAGAACAAGAAGAAGGAATTCATCCTCTTTGCACTTAACAAAGTGATCCGTTACTTCCCCTTCGGGGCATGTTGTGAAGGATTTCTTCCTCATCCCGTGTTCTTCGTCTGACATTTCGCAGCAGACGTGTCCCCACGGGCAGGTTTTGCTTGTTGTACTTGTGTAATTGCATCTGTACATAGCACTTTCCTCCCAACTTCTTTAGTCCCGGCTCTTTGCGGCTAGCTGCACCAATTCGTGACACTCTTCCTCTGTCCCCTCAAAGATCTGAGTGGCATGGAACATGCCGGTCTGGTGAAGGATCGCCCAGCCCTTATATTGGGGCCGTATGTGCACGTTGTTTACTCCGTAAGAGCGAATCTTCTTAACTGCCTTCTTTTCTTTAGATGTCATTCCTTTTGCAACCATAGCTTTTCTCCTTTGTATGTATTTACCGTTGTCGGTATGTCTTAAATATGGTCAAAAGAACTGCATCCAAAAAAAGGCCAAAGAATGCTTGTTTGTTGACGAAAACCCATTAATCGCCTTAAAATAAAAAAGGTAACATTTTTCAATGACCAAAAACAGCAATAAGATGGGAGGCGTAACATGAAAATAGCTGTATTCAACGGAAGCCCTAGAAAAGAGAACACATATGCCATGGTAGAAGCGTTTAGCGAGGGAGCAAAAGCAGCCGGGCACGACGTCGAGGTGTTCCATGTCGGGAAAATGAAGATCACGGGCTGTCTTGGCTGTGAATACTGCCATACAAAAGGAGAAGGCATCTGTGTTCAGAAAGATGATTTTGAGAAGCTCCTGCCTGCTTATAAAGAAGCAGACATGATCGTATTCGCCTCTCCTATCTATTACTTTACTATGACAACTCATATGGAAGCTGCCATTCAGAGGGTTTACTGCATCGGGAAGCCCCTAAAAGCAAAAAAAGCTGCTCTCCTGCTCTCATCGGGCTCCGACGGCGTTTATGATGCCGCTATTGCGCAGTTTAAAGCTTACATGGGATATGCCGGAATAGAAGCTACGGGAATTATCACTGCGCACGGCAGCGAAAACAAATCTGACGCAAAGCTTAAGGAAATAAGAGATTTCGCAAAAGCTCTGTAACGAAGGAGGTCGCATATGGAATACAACGAACTGATCAAGAAAAGACGCTCGGTGAGATCTTTTTCACCTGACAAAGAGATATCAAGGGAGCTCATTGAGGAGATCATCACAGCTTCCTACCAGGCTCCGTCCTGGAAGAATTCTCAGACTGCACGTTACTATGTAGCTTGCACTCCGGAGGCAATAGAGAAAGTCAGAGAAGCACTTCCAGAGTTTAACAACCGTAGCTCTGCCAATGCCGCGCTTGTAATAACAACTTTTGTTAAGGACGTCGCCGGTTTTACCGCGGGAGTTGCAGAAAATGAGCTCAGTAACAAATGGGGCGCATATGATCTTGGTCTCAACAACGCATACTTCATTCTGGCGGCCAAAGAGAAGGGTCTCGACACTCTCATCATGGGTATCAGGGACGCTGCACTTTTAAGGGACGCTTTTCATATCCCGATAACAGAGCAGATAACTGCTGTGATCGCTCTCGGATATGGTGCAAACCAGCCTTCTCCCAGAGCCGACAGAG
>JAEEGI010002801.1_pt1 | contig 42217 bp, 28 predicted proteins | sample 8958751 | NCBI WGS metagenome assembly JAEEGI01 (sample SAMN16246545, study PRJNA631951) | gut metagenome | biome: gut microbiome; feature: rumen; material: KS-attached | host: Bos | place: Iran: Karaj | collected 2018-10 | reverse complement strand
AGGCATCCTGACGGTAGAGGTCAATAAAGGCCAGCCGTTCAGGATCTATTCGGACGACAGCAAGGTGGCGGAGGCCGCCCGCGACCCCGAAGAGGCATGGAACATACTCAGGTCCAAGAACATCAAGCTCAAGAAGATCAACGTCAACGACCTGGCCTCCAACATCATCCAGGCCTGGGGAGAAAGGGTCCCGGAATCGCTTGGCGCTCTCATTTCCAGATGCAAATGCACCGGGATGAGCATCCGCGATCTTCTGAAGGCCAACGGAAGGAACCCCACTTCCGCCCGCGGCGACGCGGAGGCCAAGATAAAGCTCCTGGACCGGGTCTGGGACATGTATTCGATGGAATGCGCCCAGAACGACCTGGCCGACTACGAGGACATGGTCATCCAATCCACAGGGATAATCAGCAGGGGAGGGTTCCCTGGAAAGCGCTACGACGTCGTCCTGATAGACGAGTACCAGGACGTCTCCAAGATACTGGTGGACCTCGTCAAGGCCCTCCGCGGGGTGATGAGGTTCAGGCTGTTCTGCGTCGGCGACGACTGGCAGAGCATCTATTCGTTCAGCGGCGGGGACGTATGGCAGATGTTCGAGTTCGAGAAGATCTGGTCTGGATGGGGCTCGATGAAGGTCTCCAGGATCGAGAAGACGTACAGGTCGCCCAAGCAGATAGTGGAGATGACCAACCGCTTCATCTCGAAGAACCCAGCTCAGATCAAGAAGGCGATAAGGGGGCTTCCTGCTTCGAGGACCCCACCGATACAGCTCCTTCCCGTTTCCAGCGACAAGGACATCGCCAAGATGATAGCCAACCGCCTGGAGAGGGTGGAGCCCGAAGCGTCGGTGTTCATCATCGGACGCACCCGCAAAGACCTCTACGTGCTCGGATACGGGAACGGACCATTCGAATTCGGGGGCAACGGCCTCGACTCCGGGTCCATGGACATCGTATACAGGGAGTACGACGAGACCACGAAGGAATGGACCCCGATAAGGACCCTCAGATACCTCACAGCCCACTCGTCCAAAGGGCTGGAGGCGGACTACGTGTTCCTGATAGCCGACAGGGAGCGCGGAGGATTCCCGAACGACGTGGAGGACGACCTCAGCATCCTCTTCGCAGGCCGCGGGGAAGGCATTGAGTACGCGGAGGAGCGCAGGGTGTTCTACGTGGCGATGACCAGGGCCAGGAAGAGGCTGTTCCTCATCAACAGGATGGGGTCCGAAGGCATCGCGCTGTCATCCGATTCGCCGTTCATGAAGGAGATAATCGAGGATAACGAGCAGATGTTCGAGAAGTCGACGCCGTACTGTCCGATATGCGACGGCCCCATGATGATCCGCGAGTCCGCCAAGAAGACGTTCTACGGCTGCTGCGACTATCCCGTATGCAAAGGCCTCAGGCCATTCAAGAGCCTCCGACGGCTCCGTCGGGATAAGCCGCCCGATATGCCCCTCCTAGTCCGGAATGGACCAATCATGCATACTTTTTTTAAAATAATAATATAAATTATGATAGAATATATGAACAATGCTACCAAAAAAGCAAGATATTATACGGACAGGCCATCACCGTCGCGATGAGCGGAGAAAGGGTGGTGACGCGGGACCTGGCGCTGACCTCTTGCATCAACGCCTGCACGTCGCTCAACTACTACGCTCTTCTGATCATCATCGTGCAGTACTCCTCGGCGTTCGGAGCTAGCTCCATGGAGTCCGGGATAGCGGCCGGGCTTTACGTCCTCGGCGGCATCGCCTCCAAGCTGCTCTTCGGCAGGTATATAGAGCTGTTCGGAAGGAAGAGGACGCTGGTCACCGCCATATCCGTCGGGCTGGGAGTCAGCCTCCTCTACCTCTTCGTGACCTCCATGCCTGCGCTGTACGCCGTGAGGCTGGTCCACGGCCTATCGTACGGGATTGTCGGGGTCTGCACCAGCGACATCGCCGCGAAGCTGGTTCCGAGGAAGAACAAGGGCGAAGGGCTTGGATACTACTACCTCAGCAGCACGATCTCCACCGCCCTCGGACCCTTCATGGGGCTGACCCTGGGCGGAACAGGCGACTACGGCCTGGTGTTCCTGGCCGGGACCGCCCTGTACGCCATCTCGCTTGCCCTCGCCATTATGGTCCGTGTCGAGGAGGAGAGCTTTAGCCAGGATCAGACCAGGGAGCTTAAGAGATTCGGCCTGAGGAGCATGGTCCAGACGTCGGCGGTCCCGCTGGGGCTCACCAGCATGGTGTTCTACCTGTCCTACTCCGGCGTGCTCTCATTCATCTCGTCCTATTCGACGGAGATAGGAGTGGCGGAGGCTGCGGCGTACTTCTATCTGGCCGTCTCCGCCGGGACGCTGGTCTCCAGGCTCACCTCCGGGAAGCGCTACGACCTCCATGGCGCCAACCGCGTCATGATCCCTGGATTCGTGTCGTTCATGGCCGGGATGCTGGTCTTCTCCCAGACGTCCGATTCCGCGTTATTCCTGTGCACGGGGTTCTTCATAGGATACGGATCCTCGATAGTGTACGCCATCTGCCTCACGATCGTGCTGTCGAGATCGCCGGAGCACAAATATGGGGTCACCACTTCCACATTCTCGATGCTCTCCGACACGGGGACCGGGCTCGGACCGTCCATAATGGGCGCGGTCGTCGCGGTCGTCGGATACAGGGACATGTACTTGTTCGGCATCTGCGTTTGCGCCGTCAGCCTGGCGATGTACCTGTGCTTCCACGGCATCCGCGAAGCAAGGAACGAGCAGACAAGACAGGGCGATATGGGATGACAGCTTTCGACTACTCCGGGATACTCGAAAGGCATGTGCCGCCGAACGTCTCCGAGATGATGATCAGAATCGCGGTCACGCAGGAGCGCTCGAGGATATGGAGGCAGCAGTATCCTGATGCGTTCGACGAACTGAGAAGGACGACCGACATCGACGCGGCGTTCTACAGCAACGCATGCGAGAAGATCATCAAGGACAGGAGCAAGGTCGTCGGGTACCTTTCAGGTGATGCTCCCGACATCGTAGGAATGAAGGTGCTCGGATACTCCAAGGCAAGGGATCACATGCTGTCCGAAGCCGGGAAAGGTGCGCGTCTGTCTCCCGAGCTCCTTCTGGAGACGGAGCGCATCCTCATCGAGGCGTTCAAAGACGTCGAAGCGGATTACAGGAGGGTGAATGGCCCCCACACGGGAAAGGGGATCATGACCGCGGTCAGGGACGTTGCCGATTCGGAAAGGATAGAGGAGCTGACCGAGCGCTTCTGCACATCCGTGGAGATCTCCATGGAGGAGGGGATCCAGCCGCTCCTCCTTATCCCGGCGGCCGTGTCCGATTTCCATTATCTGAGCCCGTTGGCCCATGGCAACGGAAGGGTCTCGCGCCTTCTGTCGGAATACCTGCTCGTGCGCGCCGGATTCGACATGATACTCTACCAATCCCCGGACAGGTTCGTATATTCCGATCTTAGGAGATACGTCTCCTCAATCTACAGGACGTCGATGCTCCGCAGGATAGATCCTCGCGAGTCGATGCCCTTCACCGAGGGTTTCCTGGACTGCCTGGGCGACGTCTCCAGCTCCTTGAACATGATGTTCCCTCCGCCATCTGTCGAGAAATTGAGCAAGACGGACCGCGTCAGGCACGTAGCGCTTCAGCAGGAGGCGGAGTTCACGAAGAACGACATCGCCCCGGCTCTTCCTGGGATCTCGCCCACGCTAATCCAGCAGAGCCTGTCAGAATTGGTGGGGAGAGGTCTGCTCCATCGTACAGGACGCACCAAAGGATGCAGATACGTTATAAAACGTCGATGACGGTTTTATTTCATTTAATATTGTTCTACAAACTAAATTATCTAACATTTTTTGATGATTTTTTGTTGAAATATAGAGATAAAAAATAAAAAGCTTGTCACTACCGTTAAATACAGTCTTACCATGTTATCATTGGATACATATTCCAAGTGATATAATTGAACACCAAAGTTATCGCAATAGTAGCTGCGATAGCCATCGTAATCGCGGTGGCTGCTGCAGCCATACTATTAATGAACGGCGGAAGCGATGATAAGAAGGACGAACCCGTCCCATCCACAAGCTTCTCCATCACCGACGCCGACGGGAAGACGTACACCTTCGACAAACCCCTCGACAAGGTGGTCTGCGGATACAGCACCTCAGGCGGCCCTCTGATGACCATGGCGGCCATCTTCGGGGACGACCTTCCCAACCATCTCGTAGGCGTGGACAACTCGATCTACAAATACCGCACCGACATCTACGACGCGTTCTGCAACCAGGTCCCCGGATTCAAGAACCTGCCCCAGGTGGGAGGGATCGGAGCCGACTGGGACACGAAATACGTGATCACCCTCAAGCCCCAGGCGCTCATCACCTCCATCCACCACAAGTCCACCGTCCAGGCGAACAACGTAGACGCCGACCTCGCCAAGGTCGGAATCCCCACGATCTACATCAACTACGTGGACGAGGATGTCGACAAGGCGACATCGTCCATCAACATGCTCGGAAAGCTCTTCGGAAAGGAGGCCCGCGCCAAAGAGGTCGCCGACTACTACGCCGACAGGGTCAACTCCGTCGTCAGCAGCGTCTCCAAGCTCATCGAGGACGGGAAGATAACCAGGAAGACCGTCTACAACGAGCCCTTGCAGTTCGGAGCCTCGCAGTACGGCAAGTCATGCGGAGACAACTACCTGCAGGGCAAGGTCATCTACATGTGCGGAGGCAAGAGCATCTGCCCTGTAGACAGCCAGGCCTTGAACGACACGGCCGTTCTGGCCGCCGACCCCGAGGTCATATTCTTCCTCGGATCCGACTGGAAGAACGGCAACGACTACCTCAACCTCGGATTCAACGGCACCGAGTCAGAAGCGAAGCGCGTCATCGACACCGTCTTCACCGACAGGCCCGGATACGACGGCCTCAGCGCCTACAAGAACGGGGAGGTCTACTCGCTCGCGATGACCATCTCCCGCGAAGTCTGGGACTTCTCGTCCTTCAGCTACATAGCCACCTGCCTCAATCCGGACGTCTGCAAGTTCGACGCGAACCAGGAGATGAAGAGCTTCTTCGACAGGTTCATGCCTGTCAAGTATAACGGACTGTGGTTCTTCAACTACTCCGACAACTCCGAGCCTGTCTCCTCCGAGATAAAGATCACTGACGCCGATGGAAAGACATACACCTTCGACGAGCCCCTCGACAAGGTTGTTCTCGGATACAGCGGATCCGGAGGGCCGTTCACCACCCTCGCCGCTCTGCTCGGAAGCGACCTCCCCGACTACCTCGTGGGCATCGACAACTCGCTGTACAAGTTCCGCGACGACATCTACAGCGCATTCTGCAACGAGGTCCCCGGATTCAAGGACCTCCCCCAGGTGGGAGGGATCGGCTCCGACTGGGACACCAAGAAGATAATAACCCTCCAGCCCCAGGCGTTCATCACCTCCATACACCACAAGTCCACCGTCCAGGCGAACAACGTGGACGCCGACCTCGCCAAGGTCGGAATCCCCACGATCTACATCAGCTACATCGACGAGGACATCGAGAAGGCCAGGCAGTCCATAACCAACCTCGGAAAGCTCTTCGGAAAGGAGGCCCGCGCCGAGGAGATCGCGGACTACTACGCCGAGAAGGTCGGCGCTGTGACCTCCAAGGTGCAGTCCCTGCTCAGCAGCGGCGAGATCACCAGGAAGGACGTCTACATCGAGCCTATCCAGTACGGATGGAGCAAGAACGGAACGTCCAGAGGCAACGACACCGAGCAGGGAAAGATCGTCTACCTCTGCGGAGGGAACAGCATCAGCCCCAACGGAAACAACACCCTCGACGACATCACCATCCTCGCTTCCGACCCCGATGCGATTCTGTTCCTCGGTACGAAGTGGGCCAGCGACGCCGACTTCCTCAAGCTCGGGTTCGAAGGGTCCGAATCGGAGGCGCAGCGCGTCATACAGTCCGTGTTCGACAACAGGAAGGGATACAACCAGCTCGGCGCCTACAAGAGCGGCGAAGTGTACTCCGTCGGATTCGTCCTGTCCCGCGACATCTGGGACTTCGCTGCCTTCGAGTACGTGTCCTCCAGCCTGTTCCCCGACAAGATGAGCTTCGACTACGAGGGAGACCTCAAGACGTTCTTCGACAAGTTCATGCCCGTCAAGTACAGCGGACTATGGTTCTACGACTACAAGTCCTGAGGTTCATATGACTGAAAAGGTGAAAGTCCAGGAAGCGTTCCAGTACGGGAGATACACCCGCCGCAAGTACCTGATACTGCTGGCAGGCATAGCTATAGCCCTGACCGTGTTCTTCGTGGACCTGTTTTTCAGCATACCCTACATACAGCCCTCGGTGCTCATAGACGCGTTCCTGCACCCCGAATCCAAGGACGTCATGCATACCATCCTGTGGGACCTGCAGATGCCCACGGTGTGCGCAGGGATCCTGTGCGGAGCCTCGTTCGGATTCGCAGGAGCGATAATGCAGACGCTGCTCAACAATCCTCTTGCCAGCCCGTACACCCTGGGAATATCCGCGGGAGCGGGATTCGGAGCGTCCCTGACGATGGTCGTCGGGTTGGGAGGGCTCACCCTGCTTGGGACCTACATGGTCCCGGCGGGAGCCTTCCTCTTCGCCATGCTGGCGACCGGCGGCATCTTCATGATAGCCAAAGCCAAAGGGTTCTCCGCAGACATCATGGTCCTGGCGGGAATCGGCCTGGTCTTCCTGTTCCAAGCCCTCCAGTCGATGATGCAGTATCTCGCATCCCCCGATGCCCTCTCCGGGATCGTGTTCTGGACGTTCGGAAGCCTGAACGGGGTCGAATGGATGGAGGTCGGGATAATACTGGTCCTGTTCCTGGCAGCGTTCATACTGATATACAGGAAATGCTGGGCGCTGACCGCCATGAGGCTGGGGGACAGGAGGGCCGAAGCCCTCGGGATCAACACGCAGAGGATGAGGAAATGGATGTTCGTGCTCATCGCGCTGCTGACGTCGACATGCGTCGCGTTCGTAGGCTGCATAGGTTTCATAGGCATCGTGGGGCCGCACGTGGCGCGCATGATACTCGGCGAGGACCAGAGATACCTCATCCCCATGTCCTGCGTGTGCGGAGCCATAATCCTGGAGACCGCGGACATACTGTGCGGAACCATAACCTCCGGAATGGAATACCCGATCGGAATATTCACCTCGATAGTCGGAGTTCCGTTCTTCTTCTATCTGCTGATGAAGAAAAAGTCGGTGAAATCATGATCGTGAACGTTGAAGGATTGTCGTTCGGATACGGGAGCATAAAGATCCTGGATTCCCTGGGCTTCACCGCCCGTCCCGGAGAGGTCACCACCATAATCGGAGCCAACGGGGCGGGCAAGACCACCCTCCTGAAATGCATCGCCGACCTCAGCAAGCATGAGGGGAAGGTGACCTTCGACGGCAGGGAGGTCCCGAAGGAGGAGCTGTTCACCTTCATGAGCTACATGGAGCAGAACACGGACCTGGACATCGACCTCAACGTGTTCGAGATCGTGCTTCTGGGCAAGATACAGTCCCTGGGATTCTACGTGTCCGAGGAGGACATGGAGGAGGTCTACGAGGTCCTCAAGCTCATGAACATCACCGAATTCGCGAGCCGCAAGATAGGCGAGCTGAGCGGAGGGCAGAGACAGCTCGTGTTCATCGCCCAGGCGCTCGTGAAGAACCCCTCCGTGATCATCCTGGACGAGCCAACCAGCGCTCTGGACCTGTACCACCAGTTCAACCTGGTGGAGTTCATGAGCAGGATCACCAAGGAGAGGAAGTGCACCACCATAATGACGCTCCATCATCTGGATGTGGCGTGCAAGTACTCGGACAACATGGTCATAGTCCATGACCATGGCATATACGCCGAAGGACCTCCTTCGAAAGTCTTCACCACGAAGATGCTCGAGGACGTCTACCGTGTGAGGTCGAACATAGTGACCGATGAGAACGGCGACATGCACCTCATCGTGCTAGGACCTATAAACGATTGAAACCGACCCGCCTTCGGGCGGGCCCTTCTTTCTCCCTTCCCATTCTTCTGGTTGCTTCGTTCAAGGTTCCCTGGCAGTCTTGTTTTGACGATCATTTTTAACTGTCGACACACGAGGGCTGTCGTCTGAAAAGCCAGATGCCTGCGATAAAAAGACAACATCGATGCATTACATTCATCATTCCTGTACTCTCTATATAAAAGTATAAATATTATATCTGTTAGTACTTCGCACATAATCTGCAAAGCAGAAAGAAGGTTGGACAATGGCTAAGAAACAATTCAAAACAGAGTCGAAGCAACTCCTCAACCTTATGATCAACTCGATCTACACCCACAAGGAGATTTTCCTGAGGGAGATCATATCCAACGCATCGGATGCCATCGACAAGCTCCACTATAAGGCGATAACCGAGAGCCTCCCGGTGGCCAGGGAGGACTTCAAGATCAACGTCTCCTGGGACGAGGACGCCCGCACCATCACCGTCTCCGACAACGGTATCGGAATGAACAAGGAGGACATGGACTCCAACCTCGGAGTCATCGCCCACAGCGGCTCCCTGGACTTCAAGAAGGCCATGGAGGAGAACCCCGACGTGGATATCATCGGACAGTTCGGTGTCGGATTCTATTCCGCCTTCCTCGTATCCGACAAGGTCACCGTAAGGTCCAAAGCCTACGGAGAGGACACCGCCTGGGTGTGGACCAGCGAGGGCACCGACGGATACACCGTCAAGGAGTGCGACAAGCCCGACTACGGAACCGAGGTCGAGATGCACATCAAGCCCGACGAGGACGGCGAGAACTACAGCGACTTCATTGACGAGTACAGGATCAAGGAGCTTATCAAGAAGTACTCCGACTATGTCAGATGGCCTATCCACATGATGCTCGAGAAGGGCGCCATGGAGGAGACCGGAGAGAAGGACGAGGAGGGCAACCCCAAGAAGGAGTGGAAGACCCACCTCGAGGACACCGTCGTCAACAGCATGGTGCCGATCTGGCAGCGCTCCAAGGAGGACGCCTCCGACGAGGACTGCAAGAAGTTCTACAAGGAGAAGTTCCACGACTTCGAGGACCCCATCTCCGTCATCAGGGTCAACGCCGAGGGCACCGTGAGCTACAAGGCCATGCTCTTCATCCCGAAAGTGGCGCCCTACAACTTCTACAGCCGCGACTTCGAGCCCGGACTCCAGCTCTACTCCTCCGGAGTCATGATCATGGACAAGTGCAAGGACGTCCTGCCCGACTGCTTCAGGTTCGTCAGAGGAGTCGTGGACTCCCCCGACCTCTCCCTGAACATCTCCAGGGAGATGCTCCAGCACGACCGCCAGCTCAACAAAATCAAGAGCAACATCGAGAAGAAGATCAAGAACGAGCTCGAACGCCTGCTCTCCGACGAGCGCGACAGGTACCTCGAGTTCTACAAGAGCTTCGGAACCCAGGTGAAATACGGCATCGTCGAGGGATACGGAGCCAAAGCCGACCTCGTCAAGGACCTCGTCCTCTTCCACTCCATGGCCCAGGACAGGCTCATCACCCTCAAGGAGTACGTCGAGGGCATGCCCGAAGGCCAGGCCAAGATCTACTACGCCTCCGCCGAGAGCGTCGCCCGCGCCAAGCAGCTCCCCCAGACCGAGCAGGTCAGGGACAAGGGATACGACATCCTGTGCATGACCGAGGACGTCGACGAGTTCGCCATCCGCACCCTCAGGGAGTACGAGGAGAAGGAGTTCTGCGACATAGCAGGCAACGACCTCGGGCTCGAGACCGAAGAGGAGAAGAAGGAGGCCGACGCCAAGGAAGAGGAGGAGAAGGAGATCCTCGACTTCGTGAAGGAGACGATCGGCGACAAGGTGTCCGCAGTGAAGCTGTCCCGCAAGCTCAAGACCCACGCGGTCTGCCTGAGCACCGAAGGGGACGTCTCCCTCGAGATGGAGAAGTACTTCTCGAGCATCCCCGGAGCCTCCGAGATGAACCAGGTGAAGGCCCAGCGCGTGCTGGAGATCAACGGGTCCCACCCCGCCTACGAGGCCCTGAAGAAGGCCTACGCCGAGGACAAGGACAAGGCTGCGGACATGGCGAAGATCATGTACACCCAGGCCCTGCTCATCGCCGGAATGCCCGTGGACGACATCATGGACTACTCCGACATGGTCTTCAAGCTTTTCTGAAACATCTGGCCGGGTCTCCCCCGGCCCTTTCCATTATCAGAACGCCGACATGCCGCCAGTGGGAACACATATCCGTCAGAACGTGCATACCCTGGGGATGGCGGAATCATCGCGCAAGCGCTACAGAAGATGCGACCCCAGCGACGAATTCGAGTCTATGATGAGGTGGTACCAGAGCTACCCCGGGATCGAATGCGCTTTCGTGCCCTGCGACCTGCTGACTCCGGACTATTCCCTTCTTGAGAAGCCACAGCTCAACTACTACCTCTGGTGGAGGAAGAACCTGGCCGAGGGAAGGCTTCTGCAGTCCGACAGGGGCTACGTGTGGCTCCGCCTGTGCGAGATCATCAACATGTCCGAGCCGGAGGAGGCTCTCCGCGAGATCGCCCTGCTGAAGGACCACTCGGAGGAGATAGACGTGTTCCCGGAGCATCTGGACAGGGTCGCCGCCGACATCTGCATCGCGAACGGCCTGCGGGTCCCTCCTGCGGACTACGGAAAGGACGATGTCGCCAGGGGCATCCTGATATCGGAGACCCTGTGGGATCCTTCATGCATCGACAGGAGCCGCCTGAGCGCCCTCATAGGCGACGGGAAGGCCGACAGGCTGTCCGGTACCCCCGATGGCCTGAGCGAGTTCGTGAGGCTCCTGGAATCCGTAGGAACGGACGAATACCTCCTCGGGACCGAGACGTCCATAAGGGTGCTGTTCCCCAATCATGTCAGGTTCGAGTCTTCCATGTACATGGTCACCTACGACGTGTACTCCGACGATCTGTTCCATCTTCTGGAGGACATCTACTCCCATATCACAGGCGAAGGCGCCCCTTCCAGGTCCTTCCGCGAGAGGATAGATGAGAGCGTCGAGAGACGCAGGGTCGTGAAGAGAACCAAGAACGGCTCCGCCCGCGTCCCTGTGTCGAAGAGGGATGTCGACCTGATGGACATGGGCACCGACCTGTTCGGAGAGGAGCCCCCGACCGGCAGAAGAGGGACGGACAGCGTCATCGTACGCGGCCCCGAAGGCCCCTTGGGCGGCTTCATTGGATCGGACAGCAGCTGCCCGGACTACAGGAAGCTCTCCGACAAGCAGAAGGCGTTCTATGCGAGATGGTCCTCCGAAGCCGACGCCGGGAAGCTTCACGACACCGACACCGGATACATCTGGATGCGCCTGTGCGGGCTGGTGAACTCCACCGAGGACCATTCGACGATCCTCAAGCGCCTGATGTCTATGCATCGCGCGTACATCGGCAGCATAGCCTCCGCCCTGATCAGGAAGACCTGCATGGACTTCGTCCTGAAGAACAGGATCCACATCCCCGACTCCTCCCTGGCGAACAGCGACGACGAGGCAGGGATGGTCATGGGCCAGTACCTGAGCGGATGCATGGACGCCAAGCCGGACAAGGACGTGCTTCTGCGCATAGCAGGGCTTCTCGGGACCAGCACCGACGACTTCTTCGACCCGACGATGGCCGAAGCCATGCGCAGGACCCTGATGAACGCCAGCTCCGAGCTACTAAGGGCCAAGAAGAAGGACGCGGTAGCCCTGTGTAAGAAATCGATCCACACGAGGAAGCTGTACGAGGGCCTGGCGTACTACCGCTCGGACCGCGAGGACCTCGTGGCCAAGATACAGTTCACGGACTTCGCCGGAGACCCCGACATGAGGTCGACGTTCTCCGAGCTGGCCACATACATCGTGGAGGAGTCCAGGAGGATCTCGTCCGGCCTACCGAGGGTCGGGATAGAGGTCTTCGGCATCCGCGAGGAGAAGCTCGTGGAGTTCCTGCTGACGGGAAGCGTCGCCGACAGGAAGTCGTGGGACAAGGGCCCGATGAAGGTCAATCTCAACAAGGACGCCATAAACCAGGCCGAATCCGACCTCAAGGACGTCACCAGCATGATGCAGGTGGAGGAAGAGGAGGAGACGGCCGAAGAGGAAGAGGAGGTCGCAGAGGCTCCCATGGACCCTTGGGAGGCGTTCTCCGAAGGGCTGGACGACGACCAGAAGGAATACCTCTCCAGAGCCTGCGAGGGCTGCCGGTCCGACTTCAAGGCCGAGAAGGCGATCAACTCCCTGGCGATGGACACCGTCGGGGACGTGGTGGTCCAGGACGGAGTGGTCATCGAGGACTACATGGAGGACGTCCGGAGAGCCGTAGGGGGTCCGGAATGACCGGAAGGATACTCCCCGACGAGGGCTTCAGGAGGGACCGCGCCACGACGACATCCGTCGATAGCATCAGAGCGTACTGGACGTTCGACGGCGAGGAATGCGAGTACATGGCCAGCCGCCTGCTCCACCCGTGGCATAAGGACATCGTCTGGAAACGCCTCCGCTACTTCTTCTACTGGAGGCGCAGCCTGTACGAGGGCGTGTGCCTCGACACCGACGCCGGATACATCTGGCTTCACATGATTGAGCTGCTGGTGGTAGACGACGACCCGATAGAGAACCACGAATGCCTCCTGAGGATGCGCGACGCGTACAGGGGGCAGAACGAGAGCGTGGACGCCATGCTGGACCAGGCCTGCTGCTACTTCGAGGCCATGCACGGCCTCGAGATAAGGGACACCGAGAGCCTGGACAGATCCTACAGGATGGTCAGGATGTGCAGGGCCCTGTCCTCCGACAGGTTCGTTCCCCTCTCAGCGAGGGATGTCAGGCTCATAACAGGATTCAAGGGCAAGACGATCGACAGATACGCCGAGCCCGCCGCCGTCGTGGTGAGCGCGGCCCTCCACGAGATAGGCAGGATGTACGTCGGGAGGGGCATCCTGGAGCTCTGCAGCCGCCCGATGGACGTCCTGATCGAGATGCCTTTCAGGGATGCGATGTTCGACAGGCTGATAGCTCCGCTCAACCTGAGATGCCGGGATCTGAAGAGGTCGGAGCCGTTCGTCGAGCTGGTGAAGAACCTCCAGAAGACCTGCATCCTCAGGCTGGCGGGAAGGGATGAGAACCTTCCGGCGAACCTCAGGAAATACCAAGTGACGCTGGAGAAATGCATCGCCGCTTGGAAGGAGGGCAGGCTCGATGAGATCACCACCCCCTATGCGAAGCTGGAGTCGCCCATCGCCGTCATGAACCATCTGGCCGTGACGTACGAGGAGATGATCCTGAACAACACCAAGGACGGGACCTGGCCGAGCTACCGCTTCAGGACGAGGATGAGGGACTACGGGGGCATCTACATGCCGTTCACCCCGGCATCGGTGCGCATGGACAGCCCTCGCCCGTGCTACTCGAAGATGACCCTCGACGAGTTCGCGTACTACCAGTCGTGGAAGGAATCCGTCCTGAAAGGGGAGAGGCCTGAGGTCTCGGAGGGGGCCATGTGGCTCCTGGTCAACGAGATCATCCACGACGACACTCTGGACCCGGAATCTGCTCTGGAGGCCCTTAGAGCCTGCAGGAAGGCTTCCATGGGGCAGGTCCGCGTCAGGGTCGAGTCTGTGATGGCGGACTGGTGCCTCCTGAAGGGCGTCGATGCGGACATGTCCGAGCTCTTCTGCGACAGCATACGCCTGGGAGCGTTCCTGGTCCGCGCGCTGACATCCGACCCGCCCGGACGCCTGAACGACGGCATGCTGAAACGCCTGGACCAGAGCGTGGGGGACGCCGACATGGACCTCGTGAACGCCTCCGTAGCGATGCTGTACCGCTATCACAACAACACCCTGGCGGAGATGTTCAACGCCTCGCTGTCCACATCGAACGTCAGGATCTTCGAAGAATGCGCCTGCATGCCCATATCGATGCAGATGGACACCTTCTCCGACCTGGGGAGCGTCACCAAGTTCCTGGTGAACGTCGGCACCATAGTCTGCTCGGTCCAGAACGGAGAAGAGAGCCCCCGCTGCCCGTTCGGGTTCGGCACCAGGAACCGCGACATCGTCCGCGAGGTCTCCCTGAAGACCATGGAGAAGAAGAGGGTCGCGAGGATCAGGTCCATGTCGAAGGACGTGAAGCTGGACATGGACGCCGTCAACTCGGCCGTCGAGGACCTGGATGCTGTCACCGGACTGATGTACTCCGGAGCCGACGAGGAGCCGCCGCCAACGATCAAAGAGCCCGTGCAGGAGAAGACTCGTCACGACGACCCCTGGGAGGAGCTCGCCTCCAGGCTGGACCGGGAGCTCTTGGGATACCTGCACGAATCCCTGAATGGGGCCCGCGCAGACAGGAGGAAGGAGAAGGCCGTGAACGAGGCCGCCATGGACACGGTGGGCGACATAGTCGTCGAGGACGGCCAGGCTGTGGAGGATTACTCCGAGCAGATCGAAAGGATCACGAAAAACTACTTGAAAAACGAATAAAATATGAAAGGAGCAATGGAGGAGAGATGACATCCAACGTACCGAAGAGGACCCTCATCACGATGATGAACGCACTGTCATCCGGCGTGGTGCCGCGCCGTGGACTGGAATACATAGCGGTAGGAAGGAGGAAGGAGACGGAGACCTTCGTACGCGACCTCGACGACACCGCTGCAGGAGGCGGCGCTTTCAGATTCATCTCGGGACGCTTCGGTAACGGAAAGAGCTTCATGATCCAGATGATCCGCAACTACGCGATGGACAAGGGGTTCGTCGTGATGGATGCCGATCTCTCCATAGACCGCAGGCTCACAGGATCCAGGAAAGAAGGCCTGAACACCTACGTCGAGCTGGTCAAGAACATGTCCATACGCACCCGTCCGGACAACGGAGCGCTGGAGCCCCTCCTCCAGGAGTGGATAGACTCGGCCGAGGAAGCCGCCAGGAAGGAGCTCGGAAGGGATCCGAACGACGCGGAAATAGAGGCCAGGCTCAAGAAATCCGTCTCCGGGCTCAGCACCCTCCCGTACTACAACGACTTCCTGAAGGTCGTCATGAGCTACTACAGGGACTCCCGCGACGGCGTGGAGGACATCCCCGCGCTCAGATGGCTCCGCGGAGAGATGGAGCTCAAGAGGGACGTCAGGTCCAAGCTGGGCATCGACTCCGTGATCAACGACTCCAACTGGTACGGGTTCATCAAGATCTGGGCGGAGTTCGTGGTCGGCCTCGGGTACAAGGGGCTTGTGGTGTTTCTGGACGAAGCCGTGGTGCTGTACAAGCTGCAGAACAGGGCTTCCAGGTCCAACAACTACGAGCGCCTGCTCACGATGTTCAACGACATCATGCAGGGCAAGTCGTCATACCTTTCGATGTACGTCTGCGGCACCCCCGAGTTCATCGAGGACCCCAACCGCGGGCTCTTCAGCTACGAAGCCCTCAAATCCAGGCTCATCCAGGGCAAATACGAGAACGGGTACGACAACTACCTCGGCCCGGTCATCAACCTCAGGCCCCTCACCAAGGAGGAGATCTACGTCCTCCTGAGGACCATAAGGGACCTCCACGAGCAGAGGTACGGCTACACCTCCGGCGTGGACGACGAGAAGCTCCAGATATACCTCGGAACCGTGCTCTCGTCCGTCTCCTCGTCGATGGTCACGCCCAGGGAGATCACCAGGGACCTGATCAGCCTGCTGGACACCCTTCATCAGAACCCTGACGCCACCTTCGAGGACCTCGTCATCGGAAGGACGGTGGATGCCGACAGGAACCCCGACGACGACCTCATCGAGGACCTCGAGATATGACGGACAGGTTCAACAGCCTCCCCTGGTTCCTCAGAGAGTACATCCACGAGAACAGATGGGAAGGCTTCAGGGGCATCCAGGAGCGCGCGTTCGACGTCCTCTTCGGAAGGGACAGCCATCTCCTGATATCCTCCGGGACCTCCAGCGGGAAGACCGAGGCCGCCCTCTTCCCGGCGGTCTCATCCATCTACAGCAACCCTCCCAGGAGCATCGGGGCACTTTACGTGGGGCCTCTGAAAGCCCTCATCGACGACCAGTTCCAGAGGCTGGAGCCCATGCTGAAGGACTCGTACATCGAGGTCACCGGATGGCACGGGGACATCGGCCCGGAGTCCAAGAAGAAGCTGCTGGACGTGCCCTCCGGGATACTCCAGATCACCCCCGAGTCCCTGCAGAACATCGTAGCCTCCCGTCCTGAGGACCTGGAGAGGCTGTTCGGGGACCTGAGATTCGTGATAATAGACGAGGTCCACGCCTTCATGGGCTCGGACAGAGGGTTGCAGCTCCTCTGCTGCCTGGAGAGGCTGGAGATGCTGGCCGGATGCGAGCCCAGGCGCATAGGCCTGTCAGCGACCATAGCGGACACCCAATCCGCGGCGGGATGGCTCTCCGCGGGCACCGGAAGGAGGACGGAGGTGGTCTCCGACCCCGGGATCGGCGAGCGGGACCTAGGAATCCTGTTCTATCGCTTCCCCATGGACAGCTTCGAGACCCATCAGGAGAGGGTCGTCGCCGCCAACAGATACTACCGTCGCCTCTACGAGGAGGTCCGCGGCAAGAGCTGCATAGTTTTCACCAACAGCAGGGTCATAGCCGAGAGGACCGGGCGCTCCCTGTCGAAGATCGCCAAAGCGATGAAGGACGAGGATGTGGTGTACGTACATCACGGAAGCATATCCAAGGACCTGAGGAAGGCCGCGGAGGACAACCTGAAGGACAGGAACAGGAAGACGGTGACGGTCTCCACTGTCACCCTTGAGCTGGGCATAGACGTCGGCTCCTTGGATGCCGTGGTCCAGGTGGACACCCCGTACACCTGCTCCAGCCTCGTGCAGAGGATGGGACGCTCAGGAAGGCGCGGAGGAGCCCAGACCATGAGGATGTTCTGCCGCGAGGACCTGACCGAATGGTGGGCCTCCATAGAAGGGGTCTCGATAGACCTGATCAAGGGCATAGCGATGTCGACGCTTGTCCTCCGCGACGGATGGACCGAGCCGGTGAGGATCCCGAAGCTCCCGTACGGGCTGCTGTTCCACCAGACGATGGAGTACATCAGATGCGGGACAGGGACCCGCTTCTCCCGCCTGGTATCCGACGTGCTGTCCATGCACCCGTTCCGCTTCATCCCCAAGGAGGACTACGCCATTCTGGTCAAGGACATGATCTCCTCCGGGCTCCTGATGAGGATGGAGGACGGAACGCTCCTGCTAACGGATAACGGCGAAAGGGTGTCCTCGGACAGGTCGTTCTGCTCGGTGTTCACCGTGAAGAAGGAGATAGAGGTCAAGAGCGAAGGCAAGCAGGTCGGCTCCATCCAGGAGATGCCGGACATAGGGGAGCTCATACAGCTGGCAGGAAGGATCTGGACCGTCGTGAAGACCGATCCCAAGGCCATGAGCATCGACGTGGAGGAGACCGAGGGGTCCGCCAACACCCTCTGGAAATCCGGGGTCCCCGGAACCCACAACAAGGTCATGGAGCGCATGAGGGAGGTCCTGGAATCCGAAGAAGACTATAGTTTCCTCGATGCTTCCGCCCACGACGAGCTCCGCAGATGCAGGCAGGCCGCCAGGGAATGCGGCATGCTGGAAGGCGTGGTCGAAATAAACGGCTGGTTCAGGATATTCCCCTGGGTCGGGACCACCGCATTCGACACCCTATGCAGGGTCCTGAGGCAGATATGCGACAAGGTCCTGGAAAGGCCGCCCTACTACGTGGACGTCCTCACGGAGCTGGACTGGGGAGAGCTGCAGGAAACCATAGAGCGCTATTCGAGCCAGAGGTTCGCCTACGACCTCATCGGCGACGACAGGCTGGTATTCGGAAAATACGACAGGTACGTCCCGGAGGACCTCCTGGTCAAAGCGTTCAGCGAAGATCGCCTCGATTTCTCCTACCTGGACCCGATACGTGAAATTCAACCGTGAAGGACTCCCACTTGGACCTCTTCCCATCGGTTCCTACCAACCTGTACTTGAACGAATGTCCTGGGACGAGATCGTCGATTGTGACGAAGTTCTTCTCGTCTGATAGATGGTAAGTACCTATCACTATAGTCTCACCAGATATCTCGGTCGAAATCTCTACGGCACGGTCCTTCTTGGGATTGCGGACGATGATCATCACGCGGTCGCCGCCGGTCAGGCAGGCGCTCCCTCCAGACTCCTCGCCCCAGCTCGCATCCTCGCTCCTGTTTACAAGGAAATACCTGGAGACGTCGTCCTCGCTGAGATCGTCCTTGCAGCAATAGATGAAGAACTCCCTCGCAACCTCAGGAACTTTTTCCTTGTCTCCGGATTCATAGAGATCCACGTACCTGTAGAGCGTGGGCCTGGAGACTCCTAGCTTCGATGAGACGTAGGAGATGGAGGACGCCCTCTTCAGGGTGTCCAACAGGCTTTGACCGGATTCCATGATCGTGATAAAGTTTACACAATATAAATATCTTACATTTATTGTAAATAAATCTGTTCATCAGTTTCCAATAAGTGTAAAGTCTTTATAATCGGCACCCTATGACCAACCATGGGAGAATCGGCACAGCCAACTCGGCTTCTTCATATTTCTGATCTGCATCTAGGAAAAAGCCTCCATGGCTTCCCTCTGATAGAGGAACAGGAGGATATGCTGGGACAGATTCTGTCGATAATCGATAAAGTGCATCCCGATGGGCTCATAATCGCCGGAGACGTCTACGACAAGAGTGTTCCGCGCGAGGATGCCGTCACCATGTTCAGCTACTTCCTGGCCGAGGTCGAGTCCAGAGGCTGTCCTGTTTACATGATAGGAGGGAACCACGACTCCGGCAGGAGGCTGGATTTCGGCGATGCCATCCTCAAGAAGAGGAACATACACATCGCCGGAGCGTTCAAAGGGGACATGGACCGCATAGTCGTCCACGACGGGTTCGGCGACCTGAACATCTACATGCTTCCGTACATCAAGCCCTCGCTAGTGAGGCCTTACTTCGACGAGGAGATCGGAAGCCCTGACGAGGCCATGCGGCTGATACTGGACAGGACGAAGGTGGATCCCGGTGCGAGGAACCTCCTGGTGTCGCACCAGTTCTACCTGAACTCGGACGTCCTCCCCAAGCAGTGCGAATCCGAGACGTCCCGCGCCTGCGTCGGCGGGCTGGACTGCATCTCGGCGAGCTTTCTGGATCCTTTCGATTACGTTGCGTTGGGGCACATACACACCGCCCAGAAGGTGGGCAGGGAGACCGTTAGGTACTGTGGCACTCCGCTGAAGTACTCCCTCTCAGAGGTCAACGACAACAAGAGTGTCACTATAGTGAGCATCTATGAGAAGAACCATGTGGAGATCGATTGTATCCCTATAGTCCCACTCAGAGACGTCGCGAGGGTGAAGGGGACCATGAAGTCCATACGCGAACAGATGGCCGAGAGGCCGGAGCTGAAGGACATGTACGTCGGAGTGGTCCTTACAGAGCACGTGTTCGAGCCAGAGAAACAGCTCAAGCTCCTGTTCGACCGCATCCTGAGCATCGAGTTCGAGGTCGCCAACAAGAGGAGCGACTCGGGAGAGATGACCATAGACATCATTAACAACAAGACCCCGCAGGCCCTCTTCGAAGAGTTCTACAGCAAGTACACCGGACGCGACCTTACCGTGTACCAGAGGGAGACCATAGACGACATAATATCCGGCGAAGGAGGAAGGCTATGAAGCCCATCAGACTGGAGATGCAGGCGTTCGGCCCTTACGACGAGAAGACCGTCATAGAATTCGAGGAGATGGACCATGGCCTATTCCTGGTAACCGGAGAGACCGGTTCCGGGAAGACCATGATCTTCGATGCGATGTCGTACGCCCTGTACGGGGAGACCACCGGCAGCAGAAGAGGCGCGGATTCGTTAAAGAGCGACTTCACCGACAAGAAGCCCTACGTTCTCCTCGATTTCGTCCACGACGGCATCAGCTATAGCGTCTACAGGGAGCCCTCGTACACATACACGACCCGCAACGGCACGGTATCCAAGAAATCGGCTTCGTCCGAGCTGTACATGGGCGACGAATGCCTCTGCACCAAGAACAAGGATGTGACCGAAGCGATCACGGATATCCTCGGCATCGGCCCCGAGCAGTGGGGGCAGATATCGATGATCGCACAGGGGGAATTCGTCAAGCTTCTGGACTCGAACAGCGCCGAACGCTCCGAGATACTCGGCAGGCTATTCAAGACCGGGAGGTTCACTTTCCTTATCGAAGAGCTCAAACGCAGGAGCAAGGACAAGGACGAAGAGTACAGCAACAGCGAGAACGCCCTAGACTGGATCGCCAACTCAGCTTTCTGGGACCCCGAGGACGACGTTTCTTCGATGACGTTCGAAGAGATGGCCGCCAAGCTGGAATCGTACAACAGGAGGGACGAGACCGAGCTCAAGAGCCTTGAAGAATCCCACGTGGAGCTCGAGAAGGCGTACGCCATAGCCCTCCAGAAGGACGGCGAGGCCGAGGCCCTGGCGAAGGACTTCTCCAAGCTGGACGAGGAGAACGAGAAATGGAAGTCCCTCCAGGAGCAGAAGGAGCAGATGGAAAGGAAGAGGACCGACCTCGACCTCGCCAGCAGGTCCGTTGCGATCGACGCAGTCCGTAGGGACCGCGAATCCCATAGGATGGCCGCACTGGAAGCCTCCAAGAGGCTCGAGGCTTTCGAACAGAGGAAGAAGGACAACGATGCGGCCCTCGAAGAGCTCAGGCCCGAATACGAGGCCCTGCCGGGACGCAGAGAGGAGCTGAAGAACCTCGGAACCCGCCTGGACGATCTTAACAAGAAGCTGGAGGCCTGCTGCAACGCCACTAACATCCGCTCCGACCTAGACGGCTGCAGGAAAGAGCTGGAGGAGCTTGAATCCGCCAGCAACACCCAGCAGGCCGAACAGAAAGAGCTGGAGGAATCCAGAAAGGAAATCGCCAGCACCCTCGAAGCGCTCGCGGAATCCGCCGCGGAAGCGGACGTCTGCAGAGTCCGCCTGGATGGCATCAGGAAAGACCTAGGGATCCTGGAGAAGGACAGCAGAACGCTCGAGAACGTCAGATCCAGATGCGCGGAGATCGAGAGCGTCAAGGAAGAGCTCGCCAGAAAGTCATCCGAGTTCACCAACCTGGACATCCGGAGAGCGGACATGAGCCACAGGTTCCTCCTGTCGCAGGCTGGCATAATCGCCAAGAGCCTGATCCCAGGCGCCCCCTGTCCCGTGTGCGGATCCACGGATCATCCCTCGCCCGCCACCGTTCCCGTAGACGTGCCCACCGAGGAGTCCATAAAGGACATGGAATCCCAGGTGGAGAACGCCAGAAAGAAGAGGGATGACATCAACGGAAAGCTGACCAGGATCGCCAGCGAGCGCGACAGCATGATCGAGAGCCTGTCCGGATACGGCGATTCCATCGAGGCTATCGAAACGGTGATCGCGGATCGTCTCGCGAGCCTTAATAGAGAAGCCTCCGAGCTGGAATCGGAGCTGGAATCCAGGATGGCCGACAAGAAGAGGCTGGAAGATGCCAGGGCCCAGGACAACAAAGCCTCGGCCAGACTAGAGGAGCTGAAGAAGTCCCTGGAATCCCTGGGAGGGAGGATCTCCGACGCGAAGGCGAAGGAGGCCACCCTTGCGGAGAGGCTGAGAGCGGCCATCGACGCATGCGAAGGGGCGGAGAAGGATGCGATAAACGCCGACATCGCCGCCACTAAGGAGAATTCCGAGAAGCTCTCTGCGCTCATCGACGATGTGGACAATAGGATGAAGGAAGCGACCAACAGGGAAGCCTCGCTGAAGAGCTCGATCGAATCCGAGGAGGCCAACGTAAGGAGGGAGAAGGAGACCTTCGAGGCGAAGTCCGAAGAGGTCGTCGCGATGCTGGCGTCCGTCGGAATCAGCGAGACTGACCTGGACGGCATCCTGCTGATAGACAGCGGAGCACTGAAGTCGGAGATCGACAGATACGATGGCGCTGTCAGAACCAACAACGCCCTGCTGGAGGACCTCAGAACCAGGGTGGACGGAAAGGAGAAGCCCGACGCCGAAGCGGCCAGGAAAGAGGTCGTAGATACCAAAGCCGCTGTCGACGAATCCGTCGAGAACAGGACCGCCTTATCCAACAGGCTGAGTCACAACACCGATGTCGCGGTGAAGATGAGGGAGAGGATACCTCGGTGGGAGAAGCTCAGAGGAGAAGCAGAAGAGCTCAGGCTTCTGGCCGACGCCGCGAGCGGAAAGGTACAGGGAGGGGCGAAGGTCCCGTTCGACCAGTACATCCAGACCGTGTTCTTCGACAGCATCCTACTGCTGGCCAACAAGAGGCTCACGAACATGTCCGGCGGCAGATACGAGCTCATCCGCAAAAAGGAAGGCGACAGAAGAAGCCAGACCGCCCTGGACATAGACGTCATGGACAACTACACCGGGATACAGAGAAGCGTGAAGACCCTCTCCGGCGGAGAATCGTTCAAGGCCGCCCTGTCGCTGGCGCTGGGACTCTCGGACATGGTCCAGTACACCGCAGGAGGCCTGAGGGTCGAGACCTTGTTCATAGACGAGGGGTTCGGCTCTTTGGACAGCGAGTCGCTGGAACAGGCCATAACAGTCCTGGAAAGCCTCTCCGAAGGCGATGTGATGGTCGGAGTGATCTCGCACGTCGACCTGTTCAAGGAGCGCCTGTCCAAGAAGATCTGCGTCACCAAGAAGAAGAACGGGGGCAGCAGAGTGGAGATAATAACGGACTGATCGGAACAGGGTCTTCTGAGAACCGAACGATCTGGAGACTCTGTCGGGGATGTCCACCCACATCCTCGCGGTCTCCTCCCTTTCCAATCTGACCGGGAGGACCAGCCTTCTAGCGTTCTCCAGGTCGTACGCGTAGCAGACCTTCCCCTCGTGGTACGGGGCTATGGTCGAGTCCTTGAACGGCCCAACCCTGTGCCACTCCACGAACTCCTCGTAGCTTATCTCCCGCACGGAGACGAGCTCTGCGAGGCCGTAGACACGAAATGTACCCGAGTCCACGATAGCTATCGTTCCGCGTACAGGAGCCGGATACAGGCGAGCATCGAAGGATTTCTTGCCGTCCAATATCTCGTCGAGATAGAACTTGGACATCAAGAGGCCTTTCATGGTACCAAAAGAGAGAAGAGCCTCCCCTTTCGGGGAAGCGAGGGGGTTGCCCCTCGGTTTCAGATCTTGCCCGACTTCCTCAGAACGAGGAGGAGAACCAGGAGCACGAGGATGATGACGATCACTATGCCCAGGTAGAGCATGGTGTTGTCGCCGCCGGTGTCTCCACTGGGGGAACCGGACTCCTTGACAGTGACGGAGCAGCTCGCTGCCTGTCCTCCGCTGACGGAAGTGGCGGTGATGGTCGCGGATCCCTCTGCAACAGCAGTGACGACTCCGTTGTTGACGGTGGCGACGCTTGTGTTGTTGGAGGACCAGACGACTCCCTTGTTGGTGGCGTTGTCAGGGCTGACGGTGGCCACGAGAGTCTGGGTCTTTCCCTTGTCGAGGGTGACGGAGCTGGTGTTGAGCGATATTCCGGTGACCGGCACAGGCACATCAGGGGCCTTCTCGACGGTGACGGTACAGGCTGCGGTCTTTCCCCCATCCACGGTGGTGGCGATAACGACCGCGCTTCCCGCTTTCACTCCGGTAACGACCCCGTTGTTGACCACGACGACGGACGAGTCAGTGGAGGTCCAGTTGATGCTCTTGTTGCTCGCGTTGTCAGGGCTGACGGTAGCCACGAGGGAGTCGGAGGTTCCTGCGGTGATGGTCATCGAGCTCTTGTTAAGGGTGACTCCGGTGACATGGGTCGTGGGCTCTGCGACTGTGACGGTGCATGCCGCCGCCTTTCCTCCGTCCACGGTGGTGGCGATGATGATGGCTGAACCGTACTTGACGGCCTTGACGACTCCGTTGGAGACGGTGGCCACGCTGCTGTCGGTGGATGACCAGGTCACGTTCTTGTTGGTGGCGTTGGAAGGAGCGACGACAGGCGTGAGGGTGATGGACTCTCCGATGTCCAGGGTCGCTTCCCTCTTGTCAAGGGTGACGCCGGTCACAGGGATGCTGCCCTCTCCGATGACGATCTTCCCGTCGACGGTCAGAGGGAACAGCTCGATCTCGTCGTAGTTGTACATCGTGACCTTGTCGAATGCGATCGGCATCTCGTCGGTTGCCGAGGATGACACGGTGAAATAGAGGGTCAGAACCGTGCCGACGGCAGTGGAATCGGCGAGCTCTTTGCTCTCGAGATAGATGTTGCATGTTCCATTGCCAATGCTGTAAGTGACATCGATTATACTGTTAGGAACCACACTGGTGAGTGTGAGGTGGCTGTCGTAATCGATACTGATCTGGGTGCCGAAGAATCCGACGTTCTTGTCGATCGTGAGATCCACGGCTACGGATGTGGCCCCAGGCTGCGAGTTGACGGTGCCGATGCTCAGCTGAATGTCCCTGTCCACCGCATCAGCGGGTTCGGAGACCATAGCAAGAGAGCAAGCGAGAACCGCGACGAGCGCGAGGACCATTACTCCTGTCTTCTTCATCATGATCGTCCTCCGGTGCGTTGTCCGCACCAGTATGTCTTCGTACGCCGAGTATTCGCTAAAGGGATATATTACCGACGATTGAAAACGAAAGATATTATTGGTAAAAGAACGAGGATGGGTGCTCCATCCCCGTTGTTTATTCAGATGAGGTCCTCGAAGCCTTCTACGACCTGAGGGTACTTCTCTTTCACTACCTTCAGGAGATTGTAGACGTTGACTTCCTTGATATCCGAGCCGGAGATCATCTTGATCAGGTCGTCGATGACGTCATCGGTGAGGGTGGCGAGCTTCTCCTTCGCCATCCAGTTCCTGAACAGCTTGTCCTCCATCCTGTCGCGCCACATCTTCTCGTAGGGCATCAGAGCCTCCTTGGAGAAGTCGTTCTTCTTGGCGCACTCGGTGAGGACCTTTCCGGCGTACATTCCGGTCCTGCATGCGTGGCAGATTCCTCCGCCGGTGATCGGATCGATGATCCTCGCGGCGTCTCCGACCAGGACGATGTTGTCGTCCACGGCGCAGTCGAGACCGGGGCAGGTGGACACGAATCCTCCCATGATCTCGAGGATCTGGGCCTTGGCGAACCTGGGGTCCTCTGCGATGAACTTGTCGAGGAAGTACTTCGCGTCGGCGCCCTTCTTGCAGAGGGATCCCATGACGCCTATTCCGACGTTGGCGACCCCGTTGCCCTTGGGGAAGATCCAGACGTATCCTCCGGGAGCGGCGGATCCGATGACGAACTCGCAGAAGTCGGGGACGACGTCGAGGTTGCACATCCTGTACTGGATGCAGGAGTCGATATCGGACAGCTTGAGGGTGGTATCGATTCCGGCCCACCTTCCGACCTGGCTCTCGTATCCGTCCGCGGCCACGACGGCCTTGGCGCGGATCTCGATCTCCTCTCCCATGCACTTGGCTTTGACTCCGGCGATCTTCCCGTCGGCTCCGCGGATGATTCCGGTAGCGGAGGTGCGCATCATGATCTTGGCGCCGGCTTCGGCAGCATCCCTGGCGAGAGCTTTGTCGAACAGATGCCTCTCGAGGACGTACCCGACCTCGTTCCCGGCCTTGGACTCGTCCAGCTGGAACGCGGTTCCCTGGGTAGATTTGATGATCGCTCCTTTCATATCGGCGCGGATCCAGGTGGGATCGGGCTCGATGCCGACCTCCGTGAGCCATTTCTTCGATACGCCTTCGGCGCACCTGAGAGGGGCTCCGATCTCGGCTTTCTTCTCTATGAGGATGGTGTCGAGGCCTCCTGCAGCACAGAACTTGGCCGCCATGCTTCCGCCGGGGCCTGCTCCCACGATGACGATGTCGCACTGGTATGTCTTCATGCGATCACTCCATGGAGAGCGCGGCTACGGGGCAGAGCTTCACGCAGATTCCGCACTTGATGCAGTCGTCGTTGAATTCCAGAACAAAGTCGTTTAGGAATATGGCGTTCTTGGGGCAGGAGCCCACGCAACCGCCACAGTGCAAACATTTGTTCACGTCAACTATCATTTTACTCACTCGTCCTTGGGAACTATAAGGGCTTCGGCAAGCTCTTTGGCCTGCTCCTGGTGGGTTTTCTTCCACTCCTCGAGAGGAACGGAGAACTTGTCCTCCACGGCCTTGCGGAACTCGGGTCCGCTGTTGTAGGCGCAGAAGGGGATGATGCGGCAGTCGGGGGTCACGTAGTGGACTCCACAGCGCCTGACCCTCTCCACATCGTAGTTGTAGCTGTCCTGGAAGTGCATTCCGCAGATGAGCATCATCTTCCAGGAGAACGCGGCGAGCGTCTCCTTGGACTTGTCTCCCATGACTCCGGAGATCATCTTGACGAACTTCATCTTGGTGAGGCCCTCGGGCATCTTGCTCTCGTCCACGCAGGAGTTGAGCAGCTTGAGGAGCTTCACGGCGTACAGCTTCTTGAACTTGGAATCGTCAGCCTTGTCGGCGATCTTGTCGAGCTCTCTGGAGAACCTCTCGACGTCGACGAACCTGGGGAAAGGAACGACGTTCCCTTTCTCGTCCTGGAACAGGTATGTGGCGATACCGCAGTGGGGGTGGGTCGTAAAGGTGACTTTGTTCTCGCCGAGGAACGCGGAAGCGAATTTGGATATGGGCGCTACGACAGGGACGGGGTACCAGTCCTCCCTGGTGGCGTATCCGGTCTGCTCCTCGACGCACCTGATGAGGTCGGGCAGGGTGAACCTTCCCTTGGAGACCTCCTCCTGGGTGACACGTCCGGTGAACGCGACGGGCTGGAAGTTGACTCCTCTGATGACATCCGAGTTCTCGAAGGCGAACTTCACGATGTCTCCGATCTCGTTGTCGTTCATTCCGGTGACGACGACGGGGACCAGGACGATCGAGGGGCTGTGGAGTCCCTCCTCGTTGAGCCTTCTGCAGTTCTCGATAACCTTCATCTTGACGTCCAGCATCTTCCTGGCCCTGGAGCGGAGATAGACCTCCTCCCTGAGGCTGTCGAACTGGAGGTAGATGGTGTTCATTCCTGCCATCTTGGCGGCCTTGAGGAACTCGTAGTCCTTGGCGAACTTGATTCCGTTGGTGGCCACCTGGATCTGGGCGAACTTGAGCGATTTGGCGTCGGCGATGACGTCGATGAACCTGTCGTAGACGGTAGGCTCTCCGCCCGCGAACTGGACCGCGGTGCATTTGATGGGCTCCTCGGACCTCAGGGTGACCAGCATGTCGTGGACCTGCTCGAAGGTAGGCTCGTAGACATACCCCTGGTGGTTCGCGTTCGCGAAGCAGATGGGGCAGTTCATGTTGCATCTGTTGGTCAGATCCACGTTGGCGATGGCGGTGCAGGAGAGCATATCGATCCTGTTTCCGTCGATCACTATGTGCACGGTGTCGTCCCCACCCTTCGGGACAGTCTTGTCACAGGGGTTGTGGAGTCCGACTCCGTCATGGGCGAACTTCTCCGCTTTGAGGTAGTAGTCCACATCGGACCAGTAGGTGTCGCTGAACTTGCCGTGGACAGGGCACTCCTTCTCCATGATGACCTTTCCATCCTTGGCGAATATGTTCGCCTCCAGGATCTTTCCGCACTCAGGACAGAGGGACCTCGTCTTTTTCGGAAGTCCAGTCCCACCAGCATAATCTCTTGAAGTGATTGACATGGTACCTTTCAGAACTACGACTGTTCTGATTCTATAAAAAAAGGTAGGACCACAGAAACAGGGATTCTTCGGTTTATCCGAAGTAAATCTGGCATATCCACGTTCCCGTCGTAGACGTGCATGCACAGCCCGCGATTATTATCCCTCTGAGCTAAAACGAACTCATGAGAGACAAACGCGGCGCGATGCCTTTCGCGGTCATCGCGGTGATGATACTGATAGCGTCCGTTGCCTGCGGAGCTGTAGCAGCCAACTACGAGAGGGCCTCGCAGGAGGCGCACAACATCGAGGAGGACGCCGAATCGATGGACGCGGCCCTGGAAGGGATGGAATCGTTCGTGAACAGAGGCCTCGCCGAGATTATCAGGGACGTCTCGGTCAACGGCAGCGGAGGCCTGGAGGATAGAAAGGAGCAATTCAATAACAGGGCGGACAGCTGGCTTCGGTACCAGTTCCCCATGGTAGACAACGGTGCCCATGCGGAGCTGGACTCGTTCGAGATAGAGCTGGGAGCCCAGCCGCTTAAGCTCGCTTCCGAGGACGGGTACGTACCGGCATATCTGAAGGCGACCGGAACGGTGAAAGTCGTCGTCAGCACAGGGTTCGGCGGCGCGAAGGCCGATCTCGAGATATCCACCGACGGGAGCTGCACCCTTCCTCTGGCGGCCGAGCAGGGCTCCCTTTTCGAGAGGATGGCAGCCGAGGGTTCCGTATCCCTGTCCGAGATGATGTCGTACCAGCTGACAAACCTGGCGCAGACGCGCGTGATGAACGGCTACGGCGCATTGAACGCGTACGGGGGCCACAGCACGGACAAGATCCTCACCAAACAGGACGTCCTCGACGCGTACAAGTCGTCAATGGAGATCCTGAAGGCTCTCTGCTTCCGCGACGGAAAATACTCAGAGGAGTCGTTCGTGGACCCTGCGGACATCGCGGTATCGGACGAGGGGAAGGTCACCATCGACCTCCAGGCGGTTTATTCCCAGGCAGTAGCCAGCCTGGCGGACGACATCGCCATCAAATGGTACGACTACATGTACGGGAACACCTTCCTGGACGCGATCCAGAACACCAGGTGGATCTACAGGAACGCCCAGCTCGCGATGGTGTCGTTCATGAAGGGCCAGAGCCCGTTCGACGCCTCCCCGTACCTGAAAGCCGTGATGGACCTGAATGGGATATCCGAGGACGAGTACAGGTACCCGGGATCGGGCACCACCGTGTTCACGGCGTACGGACAGGAGTTCGAGATCAAGAACCCGTCCGTGGACATCCTCAAGACGAAATGGATCAAGAGCTTCAGGCTCAGCTACGAGAACGAGAGAAAGTGGCTCCTCGAGCAGATAGGGACCCTTCTGAGGATGGCGTCGGTCAAGATGGGAGAGCAGCACGGCCTCGCCACGATAGTCGTCGACGCGGATCCCTTCGACGAGACCAGGTTCGGGGATGCTCTGAGAGCATCGATAGAGAGGATGCTGGAGGCCTGCGAGAGCAACTTCAGGTCGTCCCTCCCTTCGGCGATACTGGAATCCGGCGTCACCGACCCGCTCTACGGAGCCGTCTGCGACGCGGTGTACGAGAACAGGGATTCGTACGTCCTGGAGAAGGAGTTCGAATCGAGGACGAGGAAGGCCCTGTCATCAAGCATGTCGGAAAAGGAGATCGAGGCCTTCCTGTCGAGCGAGCAGTACACGGACGCGCTGGAATCCTACCGCGCGGAGGTGTATTCCGACCTGGAAGTGTTCGAGGACCCGGAGAAGATGCCCTCCTGGCGCAACGGTTTCCTGGAATGGACGCTCAGCGAGGTCTGCTCGGTCGGATTAGGTACCTCCGGGGTGTCGAAGTATGTGGGCGAGAGGATCATGCTGATGTGCCAGGAGATGGTCTCGACCTCGGACATGAACTCCTGCGGAGAGGTCCTGGAGCTCCACGGAGAGAGCTCGTTCGACGTTGAGAGGGAGGAGGGAGGCGTCTCCTACGAGAAGCTGGTCGCTGACGTATCCATGTCGCCTGTGACGTCCGCGCCGAAGATAGTCGAGAAGAAATGCGTCCATGCGGTCGGATTCGACGAGGACTACCTCGCTGGATACACCACCGTCTTCAGCGTATCCCTCACCGACACCGTCAGATACGAGCTGACCGGGACCGGCGCAATGTCCTCGTCCATGGGCTCGAGATCGTGCACCGTCTCAGGAGGATTCCCTGTATCCGTATCGTTCGAGGTCGTAGTATCCAGCGGATGGGCCCTGGCCGGCGTCGAGTACAGCCCCAGCTGCACGGTCCTGACCGACCTCTGGGAGAAGGTCCTGCCGATGATGGAGCCCATCCTGGAGCCTCTGAAGAAGGTCATGGAGATCCTCAAGAAGATCATGGCCGCCGTCGGGGACAGGATATCCGAAGCCGCCATGTACGCGTCCTCGTATCTCGAGGAGCTCTACAACGACATCATCGTTCCCCTGAAGGCCATAGCAGAATGGGCGAAGGAGAGCCTGGAGGAAGTGTTCGAAGAGCTGGCGAGCAGCATAGGCGTAAGCATAGGATTCGGAGAGCAGTCGGTATCCATGAGCCTCTTGGGATACGACCTGAAGATCATCACGAACGCAGTATCCCTCGCCGGGAAGACCAAGACCCTGTTCACGTTGGAGCTGTCCAAGGTCACCGAAGGGCGCACGGTCACGGTCGGGGTCACCCTCAAGACCTCCGGCGGAATAGAAGCGGACGACATCCGCTTCATCGCCTACGGAAGCATCGTCGACCCCGGGGACGAGAACAGGGAGCCCTGGAAGGTCAAGCTCAGGATGGATCCGCTCCTTAGGAACGGGAAGCACCTCATCACCGTGGACGGACGCGCCGGCCGCACCAGCATCAACCTGATCCTCCCGGACATGATCGAATACCACGAGCTGGGCCTGAGGCTCTCCGACGTCCCCGGGATCGGAGATGTGCTCTCGAACATACCTCTGCCACTCATCGGCGTCAAGGCCGAGGTGGATGCTGGATTCAGCCTGAAGTACAGCGCTCCGCTCAAGTTCGGCCTGATCATAAACGAGCTGGAGACCAACCCGGCCGGGGACGACAAGGGAAACGAATGGATAGAGCTGCTGAACAACTCCGAGTCCACGATCGACCTTGACGGGTACACGCTGACGGCTTCCTCGGACTGGAAGACCAAGGTCATGACCCTGTCGGGAACCATAGCTCCAGGAGAGACCCTGGACATCGAGCCCACCTTCGTCATGGTCAACTCCTCCGGGAAGTACACCCGCTCCGGAGAGGCCGTCACGCTGAAGGATCCGGACGGGAACATAATCGACAAGACGCCCACGCTGAAGGACGGCGACAACGATTCCAAGACCTGGCACAGGGATTTCGACGGCTCCACGGAATGGGTGTTCTCCGAGGGGACCAGAGGGTCCAGCAACGGAGGGAGAGCCCAGGCCGTGATATCAGCAGGTGACCTGAAGGACATAGCTTGGACAGCGGTCCAGGAAGCTTTCGACGACATCGGGGCCATCACCGACGCCGATTCCCTGGAGAAATTCACCGAAAGGCTGGTGTACCACACCGTGGACGGCGTCATAGACCAGGTCACAGGGTTCGTGGTGGAGGCTTCGGTGTACGTATCCGTGGACATGACCGACCTGACGTCGTCCGCGAAGAGCGGGTTCAGGGTGGCTCTCCGCACGGATTCCCAGCTGGCCGAGGACTGCCTCAAGTTCATCGCCGGGAAGCTGGAAGCACTCCTGCTGGACATCGACAACCCGTACTCCATCTCCCTGGGGAAGTCGTTCATGGAGAACATCGACCTGGAGGTCGGAGTGCATGTCCAGGTCGGGTTCCCGGAGTTCCTGAAGGAGGGCATAGACCTCCCGAATGCGAACCTGGAAGGAGTGTTCCGCACCAACCTGGCATCCATCTCGGGGCTCTTCGGCGAGGACATCGGAAGGCCGGAGACGATGTTCGGGATCGTGATCCGCGACTGCCCCATGGCCGGGATACCTTCGGTCCTTAAAGCGGACTCGAAAATGAAGCACGACCTGTGGCTGATGAAGGCTACCGTGAAGTGGTGACGAGCCTTCGACCGCCAAAGGTTTAATCCAAGAACAAGATGGAGAACACATGGCCGGAATGGATTACAAGGTACCCACTGTGCTGTCGGCTGATGAGCTCATGGAAAAGGCATTCCACAGGGCATCCAAGATCTCCAAGAACGGCACCAACGCGATGGACACGCGCAAGAAGACCGCGCTGGCGAAGGTCACCGCTTCGGGAGACATAGTCGTCACAGCGCTCGCCGCATACGTTCAGAGATTCCCCAGGATGGACAAGAGGGACGACTTCTTCCCCGAGCTGGTGGACATAGTCATAGGCATAGACAGATACAAGAAGGCCCTCGGCGCCGTCAACTGGTGCGCCAGCAGGGTCGACAAGCTGAAGAACGACAGCCTGAGGGACATCAGGAAGACCAAGGACCCCGCTATCATAGAGTCCCTGCGCAAGAGCTTCTACGGAAGGATGAAGTCCTACGTGGACAGGATCTCCGACGACCTGGAGTTCCTGCAGGAAGCCAGGGAGAAGCTGAAGAGGATCCCCGCGATCGACTCCGCCGCTCCCACCCTCGTGGTCGCAGGATTCCCCAACGTCGGGAAGAGCAACCTGGTCACCGTGCTCTCAAGCGCCGCTCCCCAGATCGCCCCGTACCCCTTCACCACCAAGGGGATCATCGTGGGCCACATGCAGGACGAGTGGAGGAAGTACCAGGTGGTCGACACCCCTGGACTCCTCGACAGGACCTTCGACGAGAGGAACGACATCGAGAAGCAGGCCGTCCTCGCGCTGAGATACCTCACCGACGTCATGCTGTTCGTCATCGACCCCTCCGAGACCTGCGGATTCAGCAAGGATGTCCAGGAGAAGCTCCTGAAGAACATAGAAGAGGGATTCGTAGGAGTCCCGATCATAGTCGCCGAGAGCAAGTGCGACGTCCTGAAGACCGACAGCGGACGCATGTGCTTCTCCGCCCAGACCGGAGAGAACATGGAGGAGCTCAGGTCCAGGATCCTCGAAGAGATGAGGGTCGTCTTCCGCAGAAAGGCTGCCGAGGCCGAGACGGAAGTGGAGCGATGGCGAATCCAGCAGCCAGCCCCGAGATGGAGGAGTATTTCGACCGTCTCCTATCCATGAAAGACAGATGCTACGAGATCGCGGAGAAGGCCCGCGCCATGGGATACGACCCTGAGACCAGCGTCGAGATACCCCAGGCGTCGGACCTCGCATCGCGTGTGGAGAAGCTTCTGGACGAGTACCACGTGGAAGGCGTGGCCGAGGACATCAGGGAGCTGACTAAGGAATACGGGAACCGTGAGCTCGTAGCCCTGATGGTGGCCAAGAAGATGGCGAAGAGGCCCGCAGCAAGTCTCGAGGAGGCTCTGGACAGGGCCACCAGGGTGGGGCTCGCGGTCCTTACCGAAGGTATCCTGGTCGCTCCCCTGGAAGGTATCGCCTACACCAGGATACGCAAGAACGCCGACGGGTCGGATTACGTCGACCTCGTCTTCGCAGGGCCCATCCGTGCCGCCGGAGGAACCGGACAGGCGATGAGCGTCCTCATAGCGGACGTCGTCAGGACAGAGCTCGGAATCGGAAAATACATCCCCACGGAGCAGGAGATAGGCAGATTCGACGAGGAGATACCTCTCTACAAGCAGAACCAGCACCTCCAGTACACCCCTACCAGCGAAGAGATAGACCTGATCGTGAGGAACTGCCCCGTCTGCGTCGACGGAGAAGGGACCGAAAGGGTGGAAATCTCGGGATTCAGGGACCTTCCCCGTATCGACACGAACCAGGTCAGGGGAGGAGCGTGCCTCGTCATAGCGGAAGGAATGTGCCAGAAGGCCGCCAAGCTGAAGAAGCACGTCGACAAGCTCGGACTTCCCGGATGGGAATTCATAGGCAAGTTCCTGGACGCCCACAAGACCGTGGACAAGAAGGGGGACGCGGATGCCCCGAAGACCGTCCAGCCCCTGGAGAAGTATCTGAAGGACATCGTCGCGGGCCGTCCTATATTCGGGCACCCTTGCCGCGTCGGCGGGTTCAGGCTCAGATACGGGAGGGCGAGGACGTCCGGACTGGCGTCCTTGGCTTACAACACCGGCAGCATGTACGCCATGGACGAGTTCATGGCGCTTGGAACCCAGCTCAAGATCGAGAGGCCAGGAAAGGCCTGCGTCGTGACGCCGTGCGACAGCCTCGAAGGCCCAACGCTCCTTCTGAAGAACGGGGACCTGGTCTACTGCCACGACAAGGACGACGTCATGGCCATCAAGAACGACATAGCGGAGATCGTCGACAACGGCGAGATCTTGGTACCGTTCGGCGAGTTCTGCGAGAACAACCACGTCCTCGTCCCGGGCGGATACCCTGTGGAATGGCACAAGCTCGAGATCCGCGAGAAGGGAGAGCTTCCGGAGGACTGGAAAGACCCCACCTACGAGAGGGCGAAGCAGATGAGCGCGGAGCTCGGAGTCCCTCTGCACCCCAAATTCAACCTGTTCTGGTCCGACTGGCCGCTGGACAGGATCAAGTCGCTGAGAGAATACATACTCGAGAAGGGCGAGTTCAAGGACGACGTCCTGTCCATGCCCAACGACCCCGTCCAGAAGCGCATGCTCGAGGACCTGGGCGCCCTCCACATCCTCCGCGAAAAGAGGATCATCATAGACAAGAAGTACTCCGAGCCCATGCTCGACTGCCTCGGCATAGAGCACGATGGAGGGAAGCTCTCCGCAGGCCCGGAACTGGACGGGAAGGACACTCTGGAAGCGATAAGCAAGGCGGCTGGTTACGAGGTCCGCGCGAGGGCGATGACCCGCGTAGGGACGCGTATGGGCCGTCCTGAGAAGGCCAAGGAGAGGGACATGACGCCCAAGGTGTTCTCGCTCTTCCCGGTCGGGAAGGACGCCGACGCCGGAAAGGAGTTCGTCTCCGCCATCGCCGCCGCCAAATCTATCCCCACCCATGCCGGCAGAGCAGTCATACGCACCGAGGTGGCCAACAGGGTCTGCCCCGTGTGCCACGAGAAGACCTTCCGCAACTGGTGCAGGACCTGCAACCAGCACACGGTATACGTCCCCGTGGCCAACAGCTTCGGCGGAAAAGGCCCGGCGGAGTTGGAGATAGACCTGGAAGCCGAGTTCAAGGCCGCCTGCGAGTCCCTCGGCGAGAAGCCTCCTGTCGAGCTGAAGAGCCTGGACGCGCTGATATCCAGGACGAAGACCACCGAAGCCGTGGAGAAAGGGATCCTCAGGCGCAAGAACAACGTCTCGACCTTCAAGGACGGGACCATCCGTTTCGACATGACCGACATCCCCCTCACCCACTTCAGGCCGAGGGAGATAGGCCTCAGCATCGAGAAGGCCCATGAGCTCGGGTACACCCACGACTGGAACGGAGACCCTCTGACCGACCCCGAGCAGATCTGCGAGCTGAAGGTCCAGGACATAATCCCTTCGACCGACTGCGGGAACTATATGGTCAAAATCTCCAAGTACATCGACGACGAGCTGGAGGAGTTCTACCACCTCGACCGCTTCTACAACGCCGAGAAGAAGGAGGACCTGATCGGACAGGTCACCTTCGGACTGGCCCCTCACACTTCAGGATGCATCCTCTGCCGCATCATAGGCTATGCGAACGTCCGCGGATGCTACGGCCACCCGTTCTTCCACGCCGCCAAGAGGAGGAACTGCGACGGTGACGAAGACTGCATCATCCTGGCCATGGACGGCCTGCTGAACTTCTCGAGGACCTTCCTGCCCGACAGGCGCGGAGGCCTCATGGACGCCCCTCTGGTTCTGACCACGAAACTGGACCCGAACGAGATCGACAAGGAGGCCCACAACGTGGACTGCCTCCGCGAGTATCCTCTGGAGCTGTACCGCGCAGCCATGGAGATGAGGGATCCCAAGGAGATCGAGAAGATCATGGACCTCATCGCCGGGAGGATCGGAACGCCTGACCAGTACGAGCACATGGGATTCACCCACGACACCAACGACATCTCCTACGGCCCGAAGTACTCCGCTTACACCACGCTGGAGACCATGATGGACAAGATGGACGCGCAGCTGTCTCTGGGGAAGAAGATCCGCGCCGTGGACGAGGTCGATGTGGCTAGAAGGGTTCTGAACAAGCACTTTCTGCCTGACATGATCGGAAACCTCAGGTCGTTCTCCACACAGACTGTCAGGTGCACCAAATGCGGAGAGAAGTACCGCAGGGTGCCCTTGATGGGCAAGTGCACCGCATGCGGCAACGACCTCACCCTGACCGTTCACGAAGCCAGCGTGAAGAAGTACCTCGAGGTTTCGAAGACCATCGGGGAGAAGTACAGCTTGGACACCTACACTCGCGAGAGGATAGACATACTCGAGATGAGCATGGACTCCGTCTTCAACAACGACAAGGTCAAGAAATGCAAGCTGTCCGACTTCTTCTGAGGTCAATCGGAGAGCTTGCCATGGATAGAGGATATCAGCTCGGCGACCTGCTCGCCCGTGTCGGTAAGCGATATCATCTTGCGGAAGGGAGGAACCTCCTCCTCTTCCACATGGAACAGCCCCGCTTCCGATAGCTCGTCGATGCGGGTGCTGACCGAGCCGGCTCCGACCGATATGGATTCGACCAGCTCGGTCTTGTTCATACGTCCTTTCTCATGCACGGACATCAGCACTTTCATGGCGTGCTTCCTCTCCAATACATCCAGACCTGCATATGGGATGACTACACGACCGCGGATGCTGCCGGTCCTGTAAAAGATACCGTTAGGGTTCATACAGATAGATTGCGATTGCTGATTTAAACCATGCTGATTGTTTCCTAATAAATTAAAACAAAATTGGATAGAATCGTACAGAATGTAAGATGTTAAAAACTCCAGCCCCCGTAGGGGCGTGGAGATAAGGATTTTCAGTACTCAGACTGTTCTTCGGACTCTTCTTCGAGTTCGGGCTCGGGTTCGGGCTCAGGCTCCGGAGGCAGGAGGTCGGACTCGGGACCGATGTTCTCGATCTGGTCCTCGAACTCCTCCGCTTCTTTCTTGAGGATCTTGAGAGCCTCGTCCAGAGCGTCCTGGGCGGTGTAGGAGCCGTCGGTCTCGAACTTGAAGAGGAAGCAGGTGTCGTCGCCTTCGACGGTTATGCCTTCGCCGTCTCTGATATGCTCGATGCAGGTCTTGCACAGGCTGCACTCGTTCTCGTTGGCGACGACGAGCTTTCCGTCGACGATATCGAATACATTCTTGGGGCATAGGGCGGCGCACTCGAGCACGTCGTCCCTGGAAGCCGCCTTGGGGTCGATGGTGACCTTGGGGAGGTACTTGTACCCCACTCCGTTGCAGACCTGCCATTTGACGTGCTTCTTGGCGGTTCCCATGACAGCCGTGGCGATGACGCTGATACCCTGGCCGTTGACGAGCTCCACTATGGGTATGAACTCGTCCTTGACCTTGAACGCCTCCCTCTGGTCGGGTCCGACCATGGGAAGGAGATCTCCGGAATAGACGGTGCAGGGCCCGTACTTCTGCAGGAAGTACTCTATGCTGCAGCTGGAGCAGCCCTCCCCTCCGCAAGTGCATTCGTCCTGGAAGACGAACTCGTCGAGGAAGGTGGGGATAGGGACCATTCCGAGCCTGTGGGCTATGATCTCGTCGAACAGGGGCGTGGCGCTCTCGTACTCCTTGCCGGTGTCGTCGGTCAAGGGTCCCAGATGGAAATCCACCTTGTGGATGGCCATCTTGGGAAGGTCGGACAGGAGGGTCCTCCTGAGCGCGTTAGCCATGGCCGGGGAAGAGTTCTTCAGGAGGAACTTGGCCTTCCTGTCGGCCATTTCGAGTATCTCAATGTCCATGAGGACGCCCCCTCAGACCCTGCGTCCCCTGCGTCCGCCTTTCTTCTTGGTACCGTCGTGCGGTATGGGTGTGACGTCCTCGATGCGACCGATCTTGAGCCCGGCCCTGGTGAGAGCACGGATGGCGGCCTGGGCACCGGGTCCAGGGGAAACGGACTTGTTTCCTCCGGGTGCGCGGACCCTCACGTGGATTCCGACGAACTCCTTCTCCTTGGCGACTTCGGCGACCTTCTCGGCTGCCTTCTGTGCCGCGTACGGAGAGGACTCGTCCTTGGCCTGCTTGACGACCATTCCGCCGGTGGCCTTGGTGATGGTCTCGGCTCCGGTGATGTCGGTGAGGGTGATCATGACGTTGTTGTAGCTGGCGTATATGTTGGCGATTCCCCATTTTGCTGTCATCAGTTAACACCGTCCTCTGCTGTGATTCCTGCCTCTGCTGCGTCGGCCCTTGCCGCTGCGGCGTCCGCTGCAGCCCTGTCGGCCTCTGCCTTAGCCCTCACGGCCGCGTTGGCGGCAGCCTGCTCCGAAGAGATCCTCATGGGGTGCATCTCGTCGGTGAAGGGGGAAGCGGGGTTGAACTCGATGGTGGACTCCTCAAGCCTGGTCACGATGTAACCGGGAACGGTGACCTTGTGGCCGTTCATGAAAATGTGTCCGTGGGTGATCATCTGCCTTGCCTGCTTTATGGTGCTGGCGTAGCCCTTCTCGTAGACGATGGTCTGGAGACGGCGGGACAGGACGTCCTCGTTCTTGAGGGTAAGGATGTCGTTGAGGGTTGCTCCGACGGTGAGGTATCCGAGACGTCCGCACTTGGCGAGAAGAGCGTCCGCCTCGATCTTGGCCTGAGCATCGTCGAGCCTGAGGCGTGCCTGCAGGTCCCTGGACTGCTTCCTCAGGTTCCTGAGGATGGTCTCGGCCTTCCAGACCTCGGTCTTGTTCTTGAGTCCGAACGCGCGGACGACCTCGACCTCGGCCTTGATCCTCTCGCCCTGCCAGGGGTGGGAGGGCGTGTCGTATGTCTTCCTTGAGAATTTAGGATCTCCCATTCAAATCACCTCAGGAGGATTTCCTCTGGACTCCCATGGTGAGTCCGTGCCTGCCGTTCGAGCGGGTCCTCTGTCCTCTGACCTTGTGGCGTCCTTCGTGCCTGATACCGCGGTAGCAGCGGATCATCTTCATCCTGTTGATGTCATCCTTCTGGATGATGTCCAGGTCGTTTCCGAAAAGATGCATGTCCGCTCCGGACTCGTAATCCATCTGCCTGTTGATGGCCCAGTTGGGGGCGTACTCGACATAGGACTTGACGAGATCCTCGATCTCTTTGACCTTCTCATCGGGGAGGGATCCCATCCTGACGGTGGGGTCCACGTTGGCTTTCTTGGCGACGATCTGAGCGACCCTCTTTCCGACGCCTTTGATGCTCTGCAGCCCGATGACGGTCCTCTTCTGACCGTCGATATCGGAGTTGACGATACGGACGATGAAGTTGAAGTTCTCGTCCTCCGTCTTCTGTTCTTTCTTTGCTTTTGCCATATAAATGACCTCCGTAAATGATCCCCAGAAGGGGAGTAACCAAGCTCCGGTTCCTTACAGGGAGGAGCTCTCAGTTGTTGTTCTTCCCGAGGGAGGAACGGGTCCTGAGTTTACGCAGAACGGCGGAAGAAGTCATTCTTAATATACTCTCGCACAAAGTATAAATGGTGCCGGAGGCCGGATTCGAACCGGCGAACTCCTACGAGAATGGATCTTGAGTCCATCGCCTTTGACCAGGCTTGGCAACTCCGGCGCGGTTGTGGGTAGAAGAGGTTTGATTAATAATGTTTATGGGAGCGTCGTGACCTCTCCGCGGTTGCCGTCTATGTAGAAGGTGTACTCGTGCTGGGACACGATGCCTCCTTTGACCTCGATGAGCTCCGCGTAGCTGGAAAGGACCCCGTGGCGGACGAGGTTCTTCACGTGCTTCTCGGCATCGGGGAAGTCGCAGCTCCTGGCGCAGAAGGGGAATGTCTTGAACTCCCCCTTCACGTACTCGAAGAACTCTGCGGCCTTGGGGTCGGCGATCTTCCTCTCCCTGGCGATGCGCACTATGTTGCCGGGCTTGCCGTTCCTGACCTCTCCTGCGCCGTTGGTGGCGAAGGGCTCGATGGCGACGACCATTCCGGACTGGATCTTGACATCGGATCCGTTGGCGTAGCTGGGGACAGAGAGTCCGGCGTGGAGGTTGTAGGGCTCGATCTGGTGCCCGCAGAGGTTCGTGATAGGCGTGAATCCCGCGTTGGTTATGGTCATCTCGACGGCCTTTCCGATCTCTCCGAGAGGTATCCCGTCTCCGATGAATTCCGCGACGGTGTTCCTTGCGGTCTTGGAGATCTCCACGAGGTCCTTGTAGGCGTTCGTTCCCACCTCGACGGTTCCGGCGGTGTCTCCGACGTACCCGTCAAGCTCTGCTCCGCAGTCGACTTTGACGACATCTCCGAGCTCGAACACCCTCTTGTCGTTGCAGCTGGGCGTGTAGTGCGCGGCGACATCGTTTATGCTTATGTTGCAGGGGAATGCGAGACCGCATCCATGGTCGCGGATGTATCCCTCGACCTCCTGGGCGACGTCGTACAGCTTGACGCCCTCCTTTACCATCGACAATCCTAACTCTCTTGCTGCTCCGGACACCTTTCCTGCGGTGCGGAGCTTCGCTAACTGATCCTCTGTCAGCATTTCAGCGCCTCTAGTATCTTCTTCTCAGGTATGGCTCCCTGGCGGACGATCTCCACGTCCTTGCCCGCCAGCCAGACTATGGTCGACGGCATTCCCAGGTTGCACTTGCCCGCATCAATGTAAGTGTCTATCGCATCTCCCAGATCACTGACCGCCGCGTTGACGTCGATGGAATCAGGGTGCGAATGAAGGTTGGCGGACGTGGCGACGATGGGCCCCGTGCGCCTTATGAGCTCCAGGGCGAACCTGTTGTCGGGTATGCGTATGCCTACCTTCTGCGACGAAGATGTCACTATGTCGGGGACGTCCGGCTGCTTCTTGATGATGATCGTCAGCGGTCCGGGGAGGAACGCCTTGATCAGCTTGTCCGCATTTTCGTTGAGGACTGCCACGCGCTCGAGCATCGCCTTATCGGACACCGCAACGGAAAGCGGCATGTCGAAAGGCCTGTTCTTGGCCACGTAAAGGTTCTTTATCGCAGATTCGTTGTAAATATCTGCACCGATACCGTAGACGGTCTCGGTAGGATAGACTATCAGCTTGCCTGCCGCGATATCTTCGGCGGCGGCCATAACGGCCTCGTCGCACTTGACTCCGAAGCCGTTGGACAGATCGCACTTAATAATCTTCAATGTCCACACCTACACTCCTTAATGCATAAACTATGCTGTCATGCCCTTGGTCAGGGCTGTAATCTCCATGACCCGGATAGACGCCGAGAATATCCAACTTGCTAAGGCGCCTCAAAGAGGCTAACATCTTCTCGGACGAACCACCGGGGAAATCGGTCCGCCCCCAGCCGTAGAGGAACACAGTATCTCCCGACACGAGGGACTTCGTAACGTGATCGTAAAGGCATATGCACCCTTCGGTATGGCCTGGCGTATGTATCACTTCGAGTCTATGATCACCGATATCGATGATCTGGCCATCGTCAAGGTCTCCGACGTCCATGGGCCCCAAGTCCATTCCGAAGTACTTGTCCAGAGTATACTTGGAATCCCCATTCCTGATGTGGACGGCATCCGCCTCATGGGCGAACGCAGCACATCCGAACCTCTTGGCCAGGGCTTTAAGGCCGCCGATATGGTCGACATGGCAGTGAGTGAGGACGATCATGTCCAAGCTGGATCCACCCAAGGCGGACGCGACCTTCGCTGCAAGCGCATCCGTGTAGAGCCCCAGCCCAGAGTCCACGAGAACGTTCCTGTCGCCTTTGAGAAGGTAGACGTTGGAGTCCCGGGGGTCTAGTATGCCTAAACTCACGATTGCCATAAAACGACGATTTAATGATACTATAAAACAGATTCTACCTAGTTTTTTATGCATAAACGTGAACGCAAAGATAAGCTTGGAACAGTGGTACAGCAATTCATAAAAGGGGAAATCCGAGGATGAGAAATACACATACGAAACCTGTATGACGGCTAGACCACACCCCAGCGGCGCTGAGGACTTTAGTGAGCCCGGACTGAACGCCTCGGCGAACCTCGGCGCTTACATCCGGCTCCTATCGGACCCGTCATCTACGGGCGTCCTGTGGGCACCTCTTTTTCAAGGCGGCTTCGAGCTTAGATGCCTTCAGCTCTTATCCGCTGCAGCGTGGCTGCTCAGCTTGCCCGGCCGGACAGCTGATAGACTAGAGGCTGCGGACCCCTGTTCCTCTCGTACTAAAGGGTCCTTCTCGTCAGGTGCCTGCACCTCCATCAAAAAGCAACAAAACTGTCTCGCGACGTTTTAAACCCAGCTCACGATCCCTTTTAATGGGCGAACAACCCCACCCTTGGCAGCTGCTGCACCACCAGGATAGGGAGAGCCGAC
>JAEEGI010002793.1_pt1 | contig 42283 bp, 29 predicted proteins | sample 8958751 | NCBI WGS metagenome assembly JAEEGI01 (sample SAMN16246545, study PRJNA631951) | gut metagenome | biome: gut microbiome; feature: rumen; material: KS-attached | host: Bos | place: Iran: Karaj | collected 2018-10 | reverse complement strand
ATTTGCCGTTGAGGATGGCGTTCAGAATGCATTGAACGAGGTACAAGAGAAGGGTGGCCGTGTTATTGACGCACAGCCCCGCAAGGGCGCTGAGGGCCTGAACATTGCCTTCCTGCATCCCAAGACCACTTGTGGTGCACTCTTAGAACTTTGCGAAAATCCCAACAAGTAAAGACCAACGATTAAATAGAAAACAATAAATACGACAAGTACAATGGCATCCACTTATACAGTTCTATGCAGACTGCATTTAAAGCCCTAGGAGCTGGATTGCATTGTATTGATTGTGCTTATTGTTTTCATTTTTATCTAAAAACAACAATTCAAAATGGGAAAACAACTTGATAAGATTCAAGAGCTGATTGAGCGTCGCGAGAAAGCGCGCCTGGGCGGTGGCGAGAAGGCTATTGCCAAGCAGCACGAGAAGGGCAAATTCACTGCCCGTGAGCGCATCAACATGCTCCTTGACGAGGGTAGCTTTGAGGAACTGGACATGTTTGTTCAGCACCGCTGCTCCAACTTCGGCATGGAGAAGAAGACCTATGACGGCGACGGCGTTGTAACCGGTTTCGGTACCGTTGGAGGTCGCTTGGTTTACGTCTTTGCTCAGGATGCTACCGTCATCGGCGGTTCGCTGGGTGAGACCATGGCATTAAAGATGTGTAAGGTGATGGACCTCGCTATGAAGCAGGGCGCACCTGTTGTTGGTCTGAATGACTCGGGTGGTGCCCGCATCCAGGAGAGCGTTAACGCCCTGGCCGGTTATGCCGAGATTTTCCAGCGCAACATCAACGCCTCGGGTGTAATTCCTCAAATCAGCGCCATTTTGGGCCCCTGCGCCGGTGGTGCCGTTTACTCCCCTGCCCTGACCGACTTCATCATCATGGCCAAGGGTATCTCGTTCATGTTCCTGACCGGTCCCAAGGTGGTTAAGACCGTGACCGGCGAGAACGTTACCCAGGAACAACTGGGTGGTGCAGGTGTACACGCCAGCAAGAGCGGTGTGGCACACTTTGCCGCCGAGACCGAGGAAGAGGCCATCGCCATCATCCGCCAACTGTTGAGCTACATGCCCAGCAACAATATGGAAGAGACTCCCCGTGTGGAGTGCACCGATCCCATCGACCGTGTGGAGGATGCTTTGAACAACATCATCCCCGAGAGCGCCAACGACCCCTACGACATGTATCAGGTCATCAGCGCCATCGTTGATAACGGTGAGTTCCTCGAGGTCCACAAGGACTTTGCCAAGAACATCATCGTCGGTTTTGCCCGCTTCAACGGTCAGGCTGTCGGCGTCGTCGCCAACCAGCCCAACTGCATGGCAGGTGTGCTTGACGTGAATGCTTCAAAGAAGGGCGGCCGCTTCGTACGCTTCTGCGATGCGTTCAACATTCCTCTGGTAACCCTCGTTGACGTGCCCGGCTTCCTGCCCGGTACCGGTCAAGAGTACAACGCCGTTATCATGAACGGCGCCAAGTTGCTCTACGCCTATGGCGAGGCTACCGTGCCCAAGGTGACCGTTACCCTGCGCAAGAGCTATGGTGGTTCGCACATCGTAATGAGCTGTAAGCAGCTGCGCGGTGACTTGAACTATGCATGGCCCAGCGCCGAGATCGCAGTGATGGGTGCTGCAGGTGCTGCCGAGATTCTGTATGCCAAGGACAGCAAGAACTTCAAGACTCAGGCCGAGGAGGCCAAGGCTGCCGGCGACGAGAAGAAAGCTAAGGAACTGCTCGAAGAAGGCAAGAAGTTCATCCAGGACAAGGAGGACGAGTACAACAACCTCTTCTGCACGCCTTACAATGCAGCCCGTTATGGCTACATCGATGACGTAATCGAGCCGAGGAACACCCGCTTCCGCGTAATCCGCGCTTTGGAGGTTCTGCGCACCAAGAAGTTGACCAACCCTGCCAAGAAGCACGGTAATATCCCCTTGTAAACCATCAATGCATTCTGTTATGAGTAAAAGAGCATTGACATTATTGCTGCTGTGCGCCATCCTCGCACTGCCCACGTTGGCCCAGGGCCGAAAGAACGTGCGCATCAACGAGGTGATGGTGCAGCAGGACAGCACGGGCGGCAATGGCTGGATTGAGTTCTATAACTCATCCTATAGCACCAATGCCGTCGAGAAGATGTTCATCACAACGATGAGCCGTGATGAGGTAAAAAGCCACATCAAGGCTGTGACGGACACTTCAAAAGTGAAACCCAACAAGGTGTTGATTGAGTGGTGCAAGGAGCGCCCCACCGAAATCTATGAGATTCCCCGTGGCGACGAGCGCAACACCAAGATCGCACCCCGCACCCACTTTGTCATGGAAGCCGACGGTGATGTGAAGGCTGGAACTTTCCACCTGCCTTTCACTTTGAAGGCTGGCCAGGACAACTATGTGGCCCTCTATGACGTGAATGGAGACCTGGTGGACGACGTAACAATTCCCGCATCGCTCAAGCCTGGCGAGACCTATGCTATCGAGAAAGAAGGTCGCTTGCCCAGCGTGCTGGATGACGGCAAAACCAGCTGGACCGTAAAGGACGGCAGTACTGTCAATACCGCTATCACCAAGGGTAACTACAATGCCCGCGAGGTGAACGAGAACATCGAGAAGTTCCGTGAAGAAGATCCTCATGGCTACTGGATTGCCCTGATCGCCATGTCGGTAGTGTTCAGCGCCCTGGCCTTGCTCTACATCTGCTTCAAGCTGTTCGGCAAATTTGCCAGCCGCAACCTGAAGAGCGAGGAGAAGGAGCAAGCTGCAGCACCTGTTGCAGCATCTGCAGTGCCTGCCTCGAGTGGTGACGTTGACGGTGAGAAGATGGCAGCCATCTGCTTTGCCTTGTATCAGCACCTGAATGCCCACGACAACGAGAGCGGTGTCCTGACGTTGACTCCCCGTGATGGCTCATCCTGGTCGGCAAAACCCGGCCTGATGCGTGAATTACCCGTTATCAAGAAATAATCAACCATTAAAAATCATTCACTCAAATGAAGGAATACAAATATAAAATCAATGGTAACGAGTATAATGTTGCCATCGATAACATTGAGGGCAACATCGCCCATATCCAGCTCAATGGCGTAGCCTACGACGTTGAGTTGCCCGAGCAGCCCAAGGCCGCTCCTGCCGTTAAGCGTGTAGCCGTGAGCGACGCCCCTGCTGCAGCTCCCAAGCCTGCAGCCCGCAAAGCCGCTCCCGCCGCCGCTGGTGGCCATGTCATTGAGTCGCCGCTTCCCGGTGTCATCAAGGACATCTTTGTCAAAGTGGGTCAACAGGTGAAGGCCGATGACGTTGTGTGCATCCTCGAAGCCATGAAGATGGGCAACGAGATTCACGCCGGCGTTGACGGCACCGTCAAGAGCATCGAAGTATCGAAGGAAGACTCGGTACTCGAGGGTAACACTATCATGGTAATTGGATAATCAAAGTTGCAAGTTTTAAGTTGTAAGTTTTAAGTATGATTACCATTGCCTGACAGAGTTAGACTTTTGTATTATTACTTACAACTAAAAACTAAGAACTAAAAACTTAAGAATCATGATACTGCTTGACAATTTCCTGTTTACCAAGTTGTTGGATTTTTGGCACTTTACCGGATTCTACAACTTTGACTGGACTAACCTGGTCATGATTTTGGTGGGTTTGTTCTTCATCTACCTCGCCATCAAGCATGACTTTGAGCCCATGCTGCTCGTGCCCATCGGCTTTGGTATCCTGATCGGTAACATACCTTTCCAACCGGGTAACGAAATCGGCATCTACGAGGATGGGTCCGTATTGAACATCCTGTATCAAGGTGTTCGCAACGGATGGTATCCGCCCTTGATATTCCTGGGCATCGGTGCAATGACCGACTTCAGTGCCCTGCTTGCCAATCCCAAGTTGATGCTTGTTGGCGCTGCGGCACAGTTCGGTATCTTTGGCGCCTACATGATTGCCCTCGCCCTCGGATTTATGCCCGACCAGGCCGGTGCCATCGCCATCATTGGCGGCGCCGATGGTCCCACCGCTATCTTCCTGTCGTCCAAACTGGCACCGAACTTGATGGGAGCCATCGCAGTGAGTGCCTACAGTTATATGGCGCTCGTGCCTGTGATCCAGCCACCCATCATGCGTCTGCTGACGACCGAGAAGGAGCGCAAGATGCGCATGAAACCTGCCCGCAAGGTGAGCCAGCTGGAGAAGATCATCTTCCCCATCTTCGGTCTTATCCTCACTTGCTTCGTTGTCCACTCGGCTATTCCCCTGCTGGGTATGCTCTTCTTCGGCAACCTGCTGCGTGAAAGCGGCGTGACCAAGCGTCTTGCCCACACCGCCAGCAACGCCATGACCGATATCGTGACCATCCTGCTGGGTATGACCGTAGGTGCTTCGACCCAGGCCTCGCAGTTCCTGACCAAGGAGACAATCTTTATCTTCTTCCTCGGCTTCTGCGCCTTTATCATCGCTACCTGCTCAGGCGTGCTGTTCGTGAAGATCTTCAACCTGATCTTGCCCAAGAGCAAGAAGTTGAACCCGCTCATCGGCAATGCCGGTGTATCGGCTGTGCCTATGGCAGCCCGCATCAGTAACGACCAAGGTCTGAAGGCTGATCCCAGCAACTACCTGCTCATGCACGCCATGGGTCCCAACGTGGCCGGCGTGATTGGTTCTGCAGTAGCAGCTGGTGTCCTCCTAGGCTTCCTGGGATAAAACACAATTACTTGATACTCAATAAAACAGGCGGCCAATCGGTCGCCTGTTTTGGGTATTATTGCCTCATGATAAAAAAACGCGATTGAGCAATGCCTGTGCCATCCTTGATTGAGCACGATAAATCCAAACTCCTGAAATCCAACATTTCTAAAATATAATTGTGATGAATACTTGCTGAGGCACCGACAATTGTATTCAAATCTACAAGAAAATTGAAGTGATTAGCGAAATAATCGTTACCTTTGCCCCTATAGAAAAAACGACATCATATGAAGACAAAACGATTTCTCTTTTCCCTCGTGGCGGCTTTGGCGCTGACAGTCACTCCGTCATGGGCATGTACCAACCTTATCGTCGGTAAGGCAGCCTCGGCAGATGGCTCCGTAATTTGTACATATAATTGTGATGGCTATGGCTTCGCCGGCTCCCTGTCTCGCACTCCAGGCGGCAGGCATGAGAAAGGCGAGATGATTGCCATTCGTGAGTGGGGACGAGGACCCGTGAAAGGCTATATACCTCAAGTGGAGTACACCTATGACATCATTGGCAACATTAATGAGAAGCAGGTGAGCATCGTGGAAACCACCTTCGATGGCCGCTTGGAGTTGCAGAACCCTGAAGGATGGCTCGACTATTTCTCCATGATGCATCTGGGATTGGAGCGTGCTGCTACTGCACGTGAGGCTATTATCATCATGACTGACCTCTTGCAGGAATATGGTTATAACAGCACGGGGGAGTCTATCACTGTATGCGACAAGAACGAGGCTTGGATTCTCGAGATTATGGGCAAGGGCCCTGGCGTGAAAGGTGCCGTGTGGGTAGCCGTTCGCATCCCTGACGACTGTATCAGTGCCCACGCCAATCTCTCACGCATACGCCAGTTCCCGTTGAAAGATTCCAAGAACTGCATGTATTCCAAGGACGTGATTTCCTTTGCACGTGAGAAAGGCTATTTCAGTGGTAAGGATGCGGACTTCAGCTTCCGTGATGCTTATTGCCCTATCTCCTTCGACAAAGTGCGCTATGCCGATGCCCGTGTGTGGAGTTTCTTTCGCCACCATTACGACCATGCCGAGATGGACAAGTACCTGCCCTATATCAACGGCCAGTTTGATGTATGCGACCATCTGCCGCTCTACATCAAACCCGACAGGAAGGTTTCAGTGCGTGACATCATGAATGACATGCGCGACCATTACGAGGGCACTCCCCTTGACATGACAGCCGACATGAGTGCAGGACCATGGAGCTCACCTTACCGCCCGCTGCCCATGAACTGGGAAGTCGATGGAAAGAACTACTTCCGTGAGCGTGCCATCGGCACCCCACAGTCAGGCTTCACGCTGGTGTCACAGCTTCGCAGCTGGCTACCCGACGAGGTGGGAGGCATCATGTATTTCAACTGCGACGATGCCAACATGATCGCTTACGTGCCTGTGTATTGCTGCGTGAATGATGTGCCCGAAGCATTCCGCCGTGAGAACAACGTGAACAACGAGTTCAGCGAGCACAGTGCTTTCTGGATGAACAATCTCGTGGCCAACATGATTTATCCGCGTTACAGCGCCATGATAGGCGACCTGCGCGATGCGCAGCAAGAGTTGGAGGACTTCTATGCTGCCGATCAGGCGCAGGTATTGAAAGACATAGAGCCTCTCACCAAGCGTGAGCGCGTCACCTACCTCACCCGCAAGAGTGCTGAATACACGGCCATGATGATGCAGCGTTGGGACAAGCTCTTCCGCCTCATCGCCGTGAAGCACAACGACCAAATCATGAAGCCTTCAGAGAACGGTGTCGTCGTTCCGGGGCGCTATACTACACCTGGCTATGACCAGCAGTTCCGTGAGCAAATCAGCAAGGACACCGGTACCCGTTACCTGATGCCCGACAGTTCTGGAGACATCAAGTCGCTGTAAAGGTGGGTAAATTGAGCTAAAAACGGCAGTACAGCCAACACAAATATTCGGAGAAACTCATCCTCATCAACGATGATGAGTGCAGCATGGAAATCGAGTCGGCTGCTACGGCAGGTGTTCTCTTAGGTTTTCTGGGATTATGAGTAAGACATTAGATGGCCTTACAGATATTTGGGAATGGTTAATTGTTGTGGCCCGCGGTCTGCCATTGACTATTCTCATTTAATTGTGTGATATGATTACATGTGCCACCAACAATAAATTTCCGAAATATAAAGCAAAATAAGTGAAATTTGTTTTAACTTTGCAGAGATTATCAAAAATCATCAACAAATTATAGCAATCAGAGGAAAGATGAAAAAGATAGTATTGTTGACTGTTTTGCTTGTGACGGCATTCACCGTCGGCGCTCAAGAGAAGACGTTAATCGCTTATCTTTGCGGCGATTCCACTTGCTCCTACATCCTGAACAAACCCAGTGGTACCACAGTCATGACGCTGTCCTGTTATGAGGAATACATATTCAGCCTGACATCGCCTCAGGACGGTTGGTGGAAAATCAATGACCTGTGGAATGCAGCCAACGATGAGGACCCGACATCGCTTGTGGGCTCTGACACTGGTGAATATTGGATTCATTACTCGGCGCTCGGCCTTGGCACGAGCAACTATGGCGGACAAGAACTGCACCTGCGTGCCGCTCCTCACCAGGATGCCGACATCGTTTTCACCTTCAATCAGGAACTCTTGCTCATGCCTCTGGACTTTGAAGGCGACTGGGTAAAGGTCAAAGTTGACGGCTGCGACATCGTCGGCTGGATAGAAAACGAGTGGCTGTGCAGCAACCCGTTGACCAACTGCTGCTAACGCGAGCACAATCATTTATTAATAATCCTGTTTCAACAGTATATCATTCATTTATTCTCTACAATCATGAAATACTTTCGACAAATTCTTCTCGCTACTTGCATGATCACTGTATTCACAGTAGCTGCTGAACAAGCCGACCCCATCATCTCATCGATTCAGACAGCCTACCAACAGGCAAAAGAATCCATGAAGAAGAACAAGGGCATGGGAAACGAAATGGTTACTACACTCGACTATACCGTACGCGGTAACGGTAAAACCACCGAGAAGCTTCATTTCTTCTACAATACAGTCCAGGGCACCTATTGGCTCGACGAAGGTGATGACCGAGATCCCCATTTCAATTATTATCCTCTCTACTTTGTCACCCGCAGCTACAATATCGGGAAAAAGAAATACTACGAGGAATACCTTTACGACACCAACCAGCGGCTGATATTCGCTTTGACACAAGATTATGACGAGAACGGCAAGCGCTTTGACCGCCGCTTCTATTTCCAGGACGGAAGCCTCTACCACATCATCGGTCCAGAGCCTACTCCCTTCATGGTGGATAATGTCATCTATCAAGCCAATGATCTGAGGCTCGCCTTTGACTGGATCATAAGGAATCCAAAGGAATGAGATAATGACGTGGTTATAGCCAAAGAGCGGTTGATTGCAGACAGCAAATCAACCGCTTTTCCATTATGAAAGTCCGTGTTAGTGCTTGAACATGCGGTCGATGGCGCGCTTGTCCTCGCGCTCCTTGATGGACTGGCGCTTGTCGAACTGGCGCTTACCGCGTCCCAACGCGATGACCAACTTGGCCAGACCCCGCTCGTTGATGAACAGGCGCAGGGGGACAATGGCGATACCGGGTTGCTGGGTGTCACGGGCAATGCGACGAATCTCCTTGCGGTTCAGCAACAGCTTGCGGTCACGGTGGGTCGTGTGGTTATTGTAGGAGCCGTAGCTGTACTCGGCAATATTCATGTTCTTAACCCAGATTTCACCATTGATGACCATGCAATAGGTATCAGTCAAGCCGCACTTGCCTTGACGAATCGACTTGATCTCGGTGCCGGTAAGCACGATGCCAGCCGTGAAGGTTTCAATGATTTCGTAATCAAAGGTCGCCTTGCGGTTCTTGATATTGATTGTATTGTGATTGTTGTTGGCTGCCATAATAAAAGTGCGATTACTTGATAATAAACAGGCCCAAGATAGCCCTCAGGGCGATGGGTAATCCCAACAGCAAAGCCGAAGAGATGACGACAAACTTTGGTACTTTCTCCTTCTTGACAAACAGGTGACTGGTGCCCCGATAGGCCATCCACGGCAAATAGGCCATCAGGAAGAGCACTGGCGTGAAATCACTGGGCAACAGGTTGCGCAAGATGATGAGCAGCACCAGGAAGATGAGGTTGTAAAGGATATAGTCATTGAGGCGTGCAGTGGCCCCCTCGGTTTTGACAAGTTCGGGATAGAAACCACCGATGAGATATATAATGATGTAATAGCTGATGAAGTAGGTAGAGAACATCACGATACCTGTCATCAGTGAGGTGGTGAATGATATCGTGTGGTCATATATCATGGGAACGAAACACGACAGAGCCAATACACACAACAATGGGATATAGGCACTCTTGAGCACCTTACCCAGCGGAATATTGGACTCATTGATGAGTTCCCACCCATATTTTGGGGCGGTAATCACACAAAATATGTTATGCCAAATGTTCATCTCTTGAAAATTGCGGCTGCAAAGATACACAATAATTTACAAATATAAACTCTAAAACGGAAAATTAATTTACATAATCAAAAACCTGACCTATTTACTTGACTGTGAAACCAAAATATATTACCTTTGCGATAGTTGAAACATTCTATTCATCGATATGGATAAAGTAAAGGACAATCAAGGTGGATCGCTAGGCCGGTTCACGCCAGAATTCATTAAATCTCTCGCTCCAAATGAGGTGTTTGTTTTCGGGAGCAATCTGGGCGGTTATCATGGTGGCGGTGCTGCACGAGCCGCAATGAATCTCTTTGGCGCCGTGTGGGGCCAGGGTGTAGGCCTGCAGGGCCAGAGCTATGCCATCCCCACAATGCAAGGCGGCGTTGAAACAATCAAGCCCTATGTTGACGAATTCATTGCGTTTGCCCAGTCAAGGCCAGACCTTTACTTCTATGTGACACGCATCGGGTGCGGCATTGCCGGCTTCACCGACGATGAAATTGCGCCCTTGTTCCATGATGCGCTGCAACTTGACAATGTGGCGTTGCCCAAGACATTTCACGACATTTTAACAAATAAATCAGTTTAATAATAACCATTTAAATTCCTACTGAAATGAAGAAAGCCATTTTAGCCATCTCGACCGCCCTGTTGATGCTGGGCGCATGCACCCCCAAAGACGGCGAGGGCCAGGAGGCAACGGCCAATGCTGTTGACAAAGGCCAAGCCGCCATCGAGAACATCATGACTCGCACGAGCATCCGCCAATACAAGGAGCAGCCCGTGGAGCAGGAGAAAATCGACGCCATGCTCAAGGCAGCCATGGCAGCCCCCACTGCAGTGAACCTGCAACCATGGCATTTTATCGTCATCACCGACAAGAAGGTGCTTGACCAACTTGGCGGCCAACAGCCCACCAATGCACCATTGATGATTGCAGTGTGCGGCGACACCGACAAGACCACGATGCCCGACGGCAAGGGCAAACTGCCCGACTTCTGGGTACAAGATGTGTCGGCGGCTACCGAGAACCTGCTACTTGCAGCTCACGCACTGGGACTGGGTGCTGTGTGGACGGGAGTCTATCCCATCATGGAACGCACAGCCGAAGTGGCCAACGTGCTGAATTGCCCACAGAACATCATTCCGCTGGCAGTGGTGCGCATCGGCTATCCTGATGAGTCACCCGAGCCCAAGGACAAGTTCAAAGAGGAGAACATCAGCTACAACAAGTTTGGAGGCAAGAAGGAATAACGCTTCCATTCCACAGCAAAAAAAGTGCACCAAGAAAATTGGCGCACTTTTTTCTTTTTTTCCACCCTTTTGCGGGGCTGTTTGACATGGGTTAATCAAAAGAGGAAGGTGTGGTAAAGTTCGGGCTCGTAGATGCTGCCTGTCTTGATGACCGCCTTGGCAATCTCGTAGTAGATATAATAGAAATTGCAAACCATCATCACGGCCAGCCAGAGCCACTTGCGCTCACGCCACAAGAAGTGCATGGTGTAGCACACCATAACGAGGAAACAGCAGCGCATGAGGTCACCCGGACGGCTCAGATACTGAGTGGTGTTGCCCATGAGGTTGAGATAGCACAAATGCAACAATGTCAGACGATACATTGCAGGCAAGCACTTGTCACCAGCAAACATGCGCTTGATGCCAGGATAATACCAAATCAAGACGGCTACCGAAATCAGCGGGCACAAGCGAGTGGGCCCGATATAGGTCCTGAAAGCATAGAACGCGTTGGTAGAGAACAAACGGTAATAATGTCCATATCCCAAAAGGTCGGCAAACTGTCCCAGCTTGTCAAATGTCCACTGGATCCATTGCGGGAAAGACCCCAACACGACACACAAGGCCAATATTGAATAAGGCATCCACCGCTTGACGTTGCGCAAGGGAATGAGAGGCACAAAATAGAGGGGAATGAGCACAATGGACATCTTGTGCAACGTCATTGCCGCCAGTGACAGCAAGAGATACCACCAAAACTTGCGCCGGACAATCAACTCAACCATGAGCACGAACAGGCACTCGATGACGGCCTGTCGCAACGTACTCATCCACTGGATATAGTAAGGTCCCAAGAAAATGCACAATGCCACCCACGGCAACAACACCTTGCGGTGCCTGAGCGCATAATAGAGCAGCACAATCTGTAATGCCGCCCAAAAGGCGAAATAGAAAGCAAAGTGGAGTCCCGACTGCGCCATGACTCTCGTGACGAGTTCAAATCCGGGTTCAAAATTCTCACGCGAAGTCTCGCCCATGGACTGCATGGTTACAAAGTAATTGTAATACATGTTGTAGTCCCATGAGGTGAGCCACCTCACCGACGAAACCGCGACATAGATGAGCATTGCCAACAGTAATTCCCAGGCATAGAAAGGCAACTCTCCCCTGCCCTGCGCCAATTGCCTCTGTTCACGCCTGCCAGCCAGCCACCCCAGCCAGGCCATGACCAGAGCGGTGGTTGTGTAAACTGTGATACTCAAGAGCATAATGGTCAAATTGCTTTACTTGACAAGCGACATATCAATCTTCAAACCATAGAAGCTGCTTGTAGTGGGATAGGACGTTGTTGAAACAAGCGGTATATTGGACTGATAGTCAAAGAAGGCTCCCATCTTGATGCGCTTGCTGACCACATAGTCGGCCGTGAAATTAAACGACCATGTCTTGGTTCCGTTGGTGGCCTGAGCCGGTTGCGCATTTGTTGCATTTTCACCGACGCTGATGATGCGAATGAGCGACGAGTTGCTCGACATCTTGATGTTGAGGTTAAACGTCAAGTCGTTATTCACATTTTGCTGCTGGTTTTTGATCTTGAGCACCTTATTGAAGTTGGCAATCTTGTAACTGCCGCCCAAGCTAAACGTTTTGGTCGAAGCTTCTACCAACTTTCCTGCCGAGGAGTTCAGCGTGAGTGTTCGCTGGTCATCGTATTGTACATTCAGCGAAATGTCATTGAAGAACGTTGCAGAGAAGCCAATGAGAGGTGCAAACTTCTCGGTCAAGGAGACAGAAGCAATATCATAGGGCGATGACGGAATGGCTTGTTCCGGATTGAGCGCATTCTTAGTAAATCCGAGACCTTCGCCGATGGTTACCCAATCACTAAAGGAGTTATAGGAGCCGACATTATATACACACTGATAGGAATGATTGATGTTGAAGGACTTGAAAATCTTCTTGAAGAACGGTATGCGCATCAATCCGTCGTAGGTGATACGCCAGTTGGGAAGAATTTCCTTGATGCTCGGGAAGGGATTGAGTGAGACCTTCTTGGCATCCTTGCCGGAGTAAGCTGCCATGAACGCAGGAATCAAGACATCACTGCTTGACTGATTGACAGCACCATTAGACGGGTTAAAGGGTTGACCTGCAATAGCCTTGCCCCTCAAGAATCCGCTCTCAGGATAGGTGGTACCTTCATACTGATCCTGCAAACGTTGGGCAACAATAGGGATGTTATTGATAAAGTTATCAAAGATGTCACTGTGATAACCATCTTCGGCACGGGGCATTCCCCTTAATGCGGTTGCAATAGCCACATGAGTCTTGACATAACTACCCCTGTAGATGACAGTAGGATTGTCATACATGAACTGAATCTGGTTCGTGCGGTTATCGGTACGGTTTCCTGTCAGGGTTATCTTGAGGCCAGAAATGGGTTCCAGTTGAATCTCGGCATTGAATTCTTTGGTTTGCGCATACAATGCCGGTGTGGTTTGGTTCTGGTCTCCCAACAACCATCCATTCCTCTTGGCTCTCTCAATATAGGACTGTCCAGCAAAACCAAAGGCGAAATCCAATCCTGGTGTCATGGCATTATAGGCAGTCGACTGTCCAAAGATATCACCAATTTCGGGTTCAAACTGCGGCACCGTGAGTGAGGTGGTGTTCTTCAAGCGGATGTTGCAACTGCGCACACTCATGAGCACGCGGCAAGCATATTGAGCCGCCTCGGTGAAGAAATTCTTTGTCTCCTGCTTTTGCACTTCGGTAATCGTGAACTTCAGGTTCTCTTCGCCCAATGTCTTGATCTCAACATTATCCTTGTCAATGACCTTGTATTCGATCTTGAACGGCGTGTCTTCGGTTGTTGTAGCAGTCACGTTAACATTCTTCACACCCAACTTGTGGTTAATGACAGTTACCGTGTCGGGACTGAGCTTGACTGTGCGCGAGAATTTCTTGGGCTTTTCCTTCTTAGCAGGCTTATTGCGCTTCGTGTTCTTGCTAGAGAAACGCTCCTCGACTTTCTTGAGATAAGGAATCTTGGTATAGAACTGTTCCAAATTGAAACGTCCATCAAGTGACCTGGTAGTCTGGTTTGAGATCGTGTTGCCCGAGGCAATCTTATTGACAACTGTTCCACGGTCCCACCTGTAGACCGAGTTATAGGTAGCCGTCGCAGTAATCCAGCTCAAAATGGGAATTTGGTTAAACGGAGCCTTGTAGGAAGCAGTAAAGTTCTGATTATAGGCCCATGGAGTACCCAGGTCCTTGATAGACCTCATCACCTCTTCGCGCCAATCACGATATTCATCGGGCATGAGCTTGCGATTTACCTGACCTACGGGCTCAAGAATGTGGGCTGTAGTATTGCTATTGAACGTAAGAGAAAGGGACTTTGTAAAGTTCCAAGACAGCGCGAACTGTCGATCCCAAAGGAAGTTCTTGCTCACAGACACAGGCAATTTCACGTCAATACCAGTCTCGTTGCGCGGCTCCTGCTCGTAGTAATATCGCGAGATGTTGGTATTGAAGGAAATATTAGTCGGCAACCAGTGAAGCTCCCAGTCACGGAAGAACTTCATGTCCTTGTTCTTCTCATTAATGAAATGAGAGAACGGCTTGAAAGGCTTGATATAGGGAGTCCAACTGTACTGCATGCTACCCCTGTAGTCGTTAGTGTTCTCGTAGATATTCTCAGGATCATTGAGATGCTGCTTGTTGAACGAATAACTGAAGGAGAAGTTAGCCGGATCCCAAGGCATTGGGTTCTTCATCGTTTTCACGTCAAACTTGAGGCCTGAGAGCGAGAAACTCTTCGCCGTGCGCTGAGTCACAGCATAAGCCATGACGCTATCCTTCTGTTCCTTGGTTTCGCAAATGTCGATTGCGTCATTTAACTTGACGTCCTGATCAAGTGGGTTATACTTGGGAGTCGTTTTCTCATTGTTGTAAGAATAGTAGATGGGAGCATGCAGCTTGGCCTTCTCGGGGATGAAGCGGCCCAAGTCGGTTTGTACGGCAACGTTATACTGGTTGTAGTTATCCAAACGACGTGCCGAGAGCCCCTGGTCCACCGAACCGAATCCCTCAGTCTCCTTATGGAAGCCAACGTTAACGGTCGCAATGTCACTCATATTGAGTGTCATTGAAGCCTTGGCTGCCCAACCGCCTTCACTATCAAAGTCGGTCACACGCAACTCATTGACCCAAACGACGCAGCTCTTGGCCGAAGGAGAGTTGTTGCGCACACCGATGAGCATCACACGCACCTTGCTCAATGACGGGTTACCCTTGACATAGACCTTATTGTTGGGATGATTGTCATCCACATCCTTATAGCGGATTGCATAATCAACGCCCTCAAGGCCAGCCATCTTGTCGGCATTGCGGTGTTTCTTGGCATTAACAAGTACATCAAGGTCGAGATCGAGCATATTTTCATTTGGCCACACCTTGTAGCGGTCGTCAGTATTGTTGGTGCTATAACTACCCGGTGGCGTCACGGTCAACGGAATTTCATACTCATAGTAGTTGTTCTTGACATCAGAACCCAGACGAATAAAGAACGACACGTCACCATTACGCAAATTAGATTCGTTGCCGATTGTCGCCTCGTTGTGGACAAACATCTGAAGGCGCTTGTAGGTGCGCAGGTCCAAATCGGTATTGCGGTAAACGCCGCGGGAATCGCCGGCATCAAGGTCAAAGACACCGAGCTGCATGGACTGCTCATTCTTTTGCAGAATCTGAGACTGTCCACTGTCGATGATGCGAGAAACGCCGGGAGGCAAGACATAGCTGACAGGCTGACGGGTTGCGTTCTCCTCAATATTCACCTTATTGATGCTGATGTTTCCCTTGGCGGGCTGCTCACCTCGCAGGTCCAAGTCGTACTTGTAGTTACGCCACTCGCCACGAACCAGTTCCAGAGAGGCGAAACGCAAGTGCGTGGTAGCCTTGAATCCCGTCATGAACAATCTGATGAAGCGGATGGTAGAGAAGTCCTGAATCGATCCCACCTTTTCGTCATAGCTAGCCAAGGGGATAGTGAACTGATACCATTTAGCCTCCTGTGTCTGACCATCGCGAGTGTGAACGTTTGCCGTCTGCATGTCGGTGATGTAATTCATACCCACCTTCATATCCTCGGGTCGAATTGACACATGGTACTGGAAGTAGCGCTCATACTCGTTCAGCGTGTTATCCTGATTAATGTCCTCCACATCGGGATTAGAACGAGCCGATTGATATTGTCCATCGGTCGCATCATTATTTGACAGCGAGTTGCCTTCAGTACCGTTATAATGCTTATAGCGGTCATTGATTGTGGTCTTCTGGGTGTCATAATAATTGCTGCGATAGAAATGAAAATTATCGGATGCGGGGTCATTTAACGGTGAGAACGGGTCGTCGGCCATTGCGGCTTTCGCTTCTTCTGAAAGAACCGGATTTGCCAGCAGTTCATTCAAGAATTGATGATATGACTCATGCTGGTACTCCTCGTCATTCTTCAATCCGTCGAGTCCCACGTCCTGGAGTATTCGGGCACCATTGGTGTTGTCGAAGGCATAAGTTAATGACGTCTGTGTCGACACTTTACCCCATGCAGTTGTTTTGAGTAAGGTTGAATCGCCATTAATGGGAATACCGTTCTCATAACTCTTCTGACCATCCTTGAGGATATCCTCGCTAATCTCGCCCAAGTTGAAATAGAGATCGCCACCTTCGTTATCCTTCATATCGGCCATGAACGGGTCAAGCAGCCAGAATTGGATGTACTCGATATTGGATTGCTCAAAGTTGGTGTTATTGTTATCAATTTTGCGCATGATACCGCCCCATCGTGATTCGGGATTCGTCAGATAACCATCTGAATCAATATTCGTAGCGTCAAGGTTATAGGGTCCGCGCTCACGAGGATAAAATGAAAGATTCAGCGTTTGGATGACCGATGACTCGCCAATATTCAACTGGCGGCCAGGGAAGACCTCACTAAACGCCACCTCACGGGCATAGGGATAGGACAACGCCACAGGATCATTCTTTATATATCCTGGTGCATAGGATGAATTGCGCTGTGTAAACAGGCGGTCAATAGTGTACCATGACAACAACGCACGATTCATGCCAGATGCAACGTCATCTTTCAACTCAGCCTCGGGGAAGTAGGGGCTATCTTCCTTTGGAGAGGGGTTGTAGGGAATCGACGATAAGAACCATGAATAGGGAGACTTGATGTCAAAACCAGTCTGCGTTGATTCAAAGTCGTCAATATAGGAACTTCCGGAATTAGAACCCGTCTTGGCCTGATGAGGCATGAGCTGGGCAAACTCTCCCTTGAAGTTTACGCTTGAGGGCGCCACAGCGTTCACAGTAGGAATCTTGTTGAGCAAGTTGGTCAGCCACATGAATTGGCTGTTATAGGACATGTTAACGCCCCAGATGGTGTTGTTTACCAATTCACTACCGATGGCCACATTGTCACCAATGGCTTTCTCTCCATAATGCATAATGGTACCGCCAATGTGGAAATCCTTGTTAAAGGCATAGTCGAGATCAAGACCGAGTAGTGTCTTGCGCTGCATGTTGAAGGTTGACTGGTTCTCGAGCGAGACATTGATGTTAGTGCCCGCTTCGATAATGCTCGTGTTTACAATGGTAACAGTACCCATGTTGTAATCGACGGTATAGTCACTGCCCTCGTTCAGGGGCACGCCACCAGCAGTTACCACTACCGAGCCTTTTGCCACATTGGTAGCATTCAGCTTAATGACACTGCCTGAACTCGACTGATATTCACCGGCAAGTACAAACTTGTTCTTATCGCTAAACTGCTGAGCAACAATGAGTGTCGAATCATACAACTCGGTATAGATGTATTTCTTGGCGGTCTCTGGGTTTTGGAACATGGAAGCCAGATGCTCACCAAAAGGCTCAACAACAGGGAAGATAATCTTACCTGTCTTAGACTCAATGGTGTATTTCTCGATGAAGTCAAATCGTCCGTCACTCACAGTATCTTGATTGGCATCCAAACGGTCCAGGTTCATCACCCGCAACAAGGGCACACCATTAATACTGTCTTCAGTAGTCTCAGGAATGAAGGTCAACTCGTTACCGGTAGTATCGCTCAGGTACTTGATATTGAGTTTGAAGTTGTTTTTCTGGATATCATAGGCACCCAACGCATAGACGTTTTTCATTGCCAAGTCCCACATGGGAAAACTGGGGGACGATGTCGTTCCCTTGAGCATTTTGACATAAAGAGACTGGTCGGTAGAAGGAACATCACCCGCGAACTCACCCACCTGATGGGTTTCGTTACCTTTGGTGTACTCATAGGCCACAGCAAGAATTTCATCACTTGCCAGAGCCGTCTTGAGCATGATGTAGCCCATGTCGGCATTCAGCGTATATTCTGCAGAAGACAGCAGTCGGGCACTCTCGATTTTTTCATAGTCCTTACCACCTTCAATGCCATAGGCCCTTAACGGATCCAGGGCTGTAGATACCCTGTCCATGTAACGCGCATCTTCATAGGACCTGATTTCCTTCATTAGGGTGTTGGCAGAATCAGCGGGGAAACTAACGCCCGTTGTAGTCCAGTGGTGATTGCTGATGTTTTTATCTCTTTCCTCAGCAAGGTCCATGAAGGCCATCACGTTGCGGGCTTCGTTAAAATTGCTGCGCTTATTGGTCACCCATACCTCGATGCGTGTAATCTGTATACCCGACACATGGTGCGGAAGATAGGAACACCACTCATCATAATGATCACGGAAGTAATGAGACAAGAAGAAGTTGCGGTTCTGGTCATACTTGTCGGCGGTGATATAGAAATCGTTGGTCTGAGAGCCGCCCCTGGTGCTGACATGCTGCGACTCACTGTTCTGTTGTGAAACAAGTGCTGTCGCCGTGAGTTTACCAAACTGGAGCTTAGTCTTCACACCAAACAATGCCGCGCTACCGTGAATGAGCGAAGATCCGGTTGTCATGCTGACATTACCGGCCTCGATATTCTTGATGATTTCATCTTCCTTGCCTTCATAGGCCAACTTCAGGTTCTTGGTATCGAAGTCGAAAGTCGCGCCCGTGTTATAGGTCATATTGAACCTCATCTTATCACCCACCGTAGCGTTGACGTTGGCCTGAATCTTCTGGTCAAAGTCGAAGTATGTTTTCCTGCGTTGAGAAACCTGCAACGCGGGATTATCGGTAGAATTGCTCTTGACGCCCATGGTGACCACGACCGAACCGGTTGTCTTGAGTTGCAGACCACCCGGACCGAACACGGCTTCGGCGGCACCCAAACCAAATTGCATGTCGAGGAAATTGAAGGGGTCGGTTTCCTGGCCTTGAGCACTCTCGGCATTCTTCTGGCGATAATACTCCATCATCGACCTGCGGTAGTCGGAATTGCTGAATTCGTCGGCCGACATGATGTAAGGCGTGACGATGTCATAGTCACCCAACTTGGTGTGAATGACATAACAACCCGTTTCAGGATCGAACTCAATTTCGGATGAAATATTGGATGGCGTCTTCAGATCGGCTGCATACTCACCCAGTTGCTGCGCATCATCATAATTTTGAGGAATGGTGTGCTTAACCCCATAATGCAGATCCAGCTTGGACTGCATCTGCTGCTGTTGTTGTGCCGATGGGCGGGTATCGGGAGGTGGCGGAGGTGGCGGCAGTGTGCTTGTCACATATTGCGCCAACAATGCGCCACTCCCCAGCCACAAGCTGATGAGAGCGCCAAATAATATCGCAAATATTACTCTTCTTCGGTTCAACATGAACAATCAATCTTCGGCAAACTGCAGTGACCGCCTTCAGGGCACGGGCATCACATCATCTTGAGCGCCTGCTTGATAGCGGACTCGACGGTGAGTGCCGGATTGCTGGAAAACAGCGATTTAAGTGCTTTCTGCGATGCCTGTTGGGAAAATCCCAACATGACGAGAGCGGCAAGCGCTTCGTCAAAGACTTCACCGGCAGCTTGACCTTTTACTTGTAATAACGTATCATCTGCCAGTTTTATTTTATCTTTGAGGTCAACTATTATTCGTTGGGCCGTTTTTCCTCCGACGCCCTTGACCGACTTGAACAATGCCACATTATTCCCTGCCACCGCCTGAGAAAACTCCTCAACGCTCATCGACGAGAGCACCATTCGGGCGATGTTGGGGCCTACTCCAGATACTGAAATCAGCAACATGAAGGCTTCACGTTCATCCTTGGTAGCGAAGCCGTAGAGCAGGTGCGCGTCTTCCCTGATTGCCTCATAGACATAGAGCATTGCCCCGTCGCGGCTATTTTGCCTCGACAAGACGTCATAGGTTGACAACGAAATGTTCAACATGTAGCCCACGCCATGATTGTCGAGGACCACATAGGCCGGATTCAGTTCGGCAACAGCACCTTTAATATAGTCTATCATTAGAAAAAAACGAAATCTTCAATTCCACACTCTACAGTCCGGGAATCAAAACCCAAGGATGATGTCAATGATCATATTGATATCAGCGATATTGACCTCGTAGTCGCCATTGACGTCTGCGCGCTGGCGCTGGTCGTCGGTCGCATTAGAGTTCAGCATGACATCGATCACGGCATTGATGTCAGAGATGTTCACCTCGCCATCGCCATTGGCGTCGCCAGGAAGAGCGCCAAGATTCAGGACATAGCGCATACCGGCATTTACATCCAGCTTGCCGGCACCCCAGCGGGCCTGATTTCCGCCAAGAACATCAAGGTCGCGATAGCTGGAATGCTTGATGATGTCGCGCACGTCGCCAGCGCTCAAATTGGGATTTGCCTGCATCCAGAGCGCAACGGCACCGGCAACAATGGGGGCCGACATCGAGGTGCCCAAGTCAGGACAATAGGTATATTCCACGCCATTGACGTAGGCCGAAGGCTGCCACAGGTCGATGTTATGGGCATTTGTATCAAAGCGGTTACCCGAGGTGATGATCACGCTGCCAGGGGCACAAACGTCAGGACGGTTCACACCGTTTTCATCCGGTCCGTAGGCCGAAAAATAGGAGATCTCAACAGGCTTGCTGCGCGGTCTGAAACGGACTGAGCCATCGCGCAGAGGCGCATACTGCTTAGTGTTATAGGAGCCGACAGAGATGATGCTGTCGCTAGTGACCAGATCATTGATAGAACCCACAGGAGTTCCCACCTCGGCCCACTCATATCCGTAAGAATTGAAATAGGCAAACTGAGACGTCCAACCAGCCAGTTCGGTAGCACCGGGGGTGTTGTAGGTGAAGCCCATGACATAATTCTTGGACTTGGCTCTCATGTTGATTTCATAAATCACATTGTGGCGTTTCAAATAGTCGGTAGTGGGGGTTACCGTGACTGTGCCGACCAAATATTTGGCCAAGACCGCATCATCGGCCGAAGCGAAGGTCACACTGCCGTCGCATGTGGCTAAGCTGATGGGATCGGAGCAATAGAGCTGCTCGTTTGTCTTGACGTTCATGACCACCAAGCGTGTCTCAATGGGGTTATCACAATCGCTCCACACATTCAGATAGCCCAGATGGCTCATTCCGCGAGCATATCCCTCCAACAACGTGGTCACAGTGTCTTGGGCACTGGTCACCGACCTGTGGAAGCATACATTCTCATCACCGTCATTGCCTGCCGACACCACAAAGACTCGGCCAGGGCCTGAAAGCTGTTCACAAGCGCGAACGAGCAACGATGTACCGTCATGACGGCCCAGGTTGGAACCAAGACTGATGTTGATGACACAAGGTTTGCCCTGCCTATTGGCGTAGTCATTGATGTAATTGATGCAGTTAGCCACACGCACATCGGTGAGGTCGTCCTCGGGCATTCCGCAAGCCACGATATCGGCATCGGGAGCCACACCATGCCAACCGTTGCCACGATAGGCACCGGCCGACAGTCCTGCGGTTTGTGTGCCGTGGGTCGTATTGGGGTCGTCGGAGGTCAACTGTGCGATTTGCTCAGGACTCTCATAGCAGCTGCCCGGCAAGCGGTAACCGTTAATCACAGGCTGTTGTCCTGAATTGTCAAGGGGCATATAGACCGATTTTACTCTGGTTTTTCCATCCTGGTCGCACAAGTTGATGTGGTTGAAGTCAAATCCGCAGTCAATCACGCCAACAATCACGCCTTTTCCTGTGTAGGGCATATCCAGTCCTAATCCCTCATGCACCCTGTCAACACGTGAATAGTAACGCGCGCTGTCGGCACAAGTGAGGACCGTCAAGGCCGTGGAAACGTGTTCCACTCCGGGAACAGCAATCACATCACTCCAAACTCCTTCGGGAATCTGAGCAGTGACGAAGCCGTCGAATTTTGAATTTATAATGACGCCAAGCTGTTCGAGCGACGACTCGACAAAGTCCTGGTTAACAGTAATAAATGCTTCTCGATAATTCACGTCTGCATCCTGTGCAGAAAGCTGAATGCCATTTACCGCCATCAACACGGCAACGACAAAAAGAGAAAATAATTTCTTCATATTGAATTTATCTAAATGTGTAATCCCTTGAATATTTTTAAACGGCAAAATTACTAAAAAATCCCATCCACAACACATTATTATATAAATATTTTGCAAACAGTGGCCTGAAGCATCACGGCGCATGGCGGTATCCTTGCGCCAAGTATTGATCCAGCAACAAAAGACAGCGGGCGGCTGTATCATGGCAGCCGCCCGCATGGGAAATCTTTAATACTTAATACCTGCTGATTACTTCAAGCTGTTGACGTAGTTGCGCAGGGCCTCGTTATCGGGATCATACTCCAGCCACTTCTGGTAGTAGGTCTTGGCCATTGCCTTGTCACCCTTGCTGAAGTAGTAAGTAGCCATGTAGTTGTAGGCATACTTGAAGTAGCGTGCGTAGTCAGCCTTGTTCTCCTTCTTGTCGAGGATGCTGAGCAGTTCCTGATATGCGGGCAGCGCAGCGCCATTGTTGGTGTCACCCTCACGGAACTTAGCGATCTTGGCCTTCTGGTTAACAATCTGCACGTTGTCGGGAACCAGCTTGTCCACCTCGTCGATATACTTCTGTGCCTTTTCAATCGCGTCAGCCTTGGCCATAGCGTCGATGCCCTCGGTGTCGGCAATACCCAGATAGTAGTTGGACAGGGTAAAGAGGTCATTGGACTTGTTGTTACCGTCGTCCACAAGACGCTGGTAGTACTCAGCAGCCTTGATGTAGTTCTCAGCAGCAGCATAGCTGTCACCCAGGTTGCGAATCAGGTCGGTGTTCTTGGGATTCAGGTCAATGGCCTTGTTATAGGCGTCAATGGCCTCCTCGGGGAAACCGGCGGTCTGCAGAGCCAGACCGTAGTCGGTATAGTCGCGCACCTCATAGTTAGAGCCCTGGGGAATCGCATTGGCAAAGAAGGACCTTCCTGCAGCCACGGCCTCGGCCCACTTCTCGAGCTGTACCAGGTTGTAAAGCTGCATGCGCTTCATGTAGAAGACCTTGCTGTCGCTGGGATCCAGCTTGTTCACCAGACTGGTTGCCAAATCAAGAGACTCCTGATATTTCTCGCCGAAGAACAGCAGCTGCACATAACGCACCTCGTCCTGAGCAAAGTGGTTGGGGTTCTTGATGTACTTGCCATACTGCTCAGCAGCTTTGGCACCCAGGTTATCGGCGTAGTACTTCTCGGCAAGCTCACGCTGAACAAGAGCCGAGTTGGACACCTTGGCCTGGAGTTCCTCGAGTCGCTCGATAGCCATTTCGGGGTTCACGTTGAAGTAGGTGTTAGCATACTTCACATAGGCCTCGATGTTCTTGGGATCCTTATCGAATGCCAACTCATAGATTCCGGCTGCATTTCCCCAGTCCTTCTTATCGGCCTTGGTGTCGGCTTCAAAGATGTAGCTGTCGGGGTCGTCAGCATTCCACTTGCGTGCGTTCTTAATGCATTTCTCAATGTCCTTAGCATAGGTAGTGGGATTTGCATCATAGAAAGCGCGTGCAATCTCAATCTCGAGTTTTGCATCTTTTTTCACGAGCTTGCGAGCCTTGTCAAGCAGAGCCTTATAATCACCACCGTTCTTGAGAGCGATAGCGGCTTGGCCGACATAGTTGTAGGGATTCATGGCATTTGCGGCAATACCTTTCTCAAAGTTGGCAGCAGCTTCAGCCGCTTTTCCCTGATGAAGGGCAATCTGACCAAGATAGTAGAATGCCTCTGCTTTGTCGGTACTGGGCGAGTTCAGGTTGCGCTCAAGAAGCTCCTTGGCATTGTCAAGCTTGTCAACCTTGTAGTACTCAATACCGTCCTTGTAACCTTGTGCGTTGGCTACTAATGACGCACCCATCAGCATCAGTGATGCGAATAAGAATTTCCTTTTCATTGCAGTAACAATTAAATGTTAATATTTATTAGTTATTTCTGTGTGAATATTCGTTGCAAAATCCGTGCCAATTTGACAAATCATTCCACTTCGACCGTTCTAATCGGCTCGGCAGCGGGTAAAATTCCAGTCTGGAGAATAATCTTTTGACCAATTACACCAGTCAAGAAAGTAAAGAACCCGTGATCAAGCATACCGTTATAGGAAGCATCGATGGCCCAGATGGTCCTTACCAGAGGATAATCACCGCTATTGATATGGGCTTGATAAGGCTTCACGCCGCTGATTTTGTCCTCGGCACGAACGGGCATGACCTTAATGCGGTCGGTGAAGTCGATGACGCTCACCTCATTCTTGGTTTTGAGGTCTTCATACTTTTGTTCGATAGGTACCTCGGCAGACTTCAAGTCGCTCGTGATCCAACTTACACCGATGAAGCCGATGACGTTCTTATACTTCTCTACGGCTTCGAATACCTCACTGCTCGAATTCTTGGCATAGACGTGGGGACCAAATGATCCTCCATTCAGGAACTTGTCTTTCATGTAGTGGACGACACCCGTTCCAGAGCCGTCAAACATCACCTTGATGGTGTCATTCTTCAACTTGGTCGGGAACACCTCACCCCATCGTTTTACCTTACCGGTGAAAATATCCTTCAGGTCTTCCATGGACAACTCATCAATGTCATTGTTCTTGTTGACGATGACGGCAATCGCATCGACAGCAATCATCCTGGTGCGGTATCCACGTCCGATTTTCTTGAGACTGCGTTTTTGAGCATCAGTCAGATCGTGTGAGATGATAATGAGATCCACCCTGTTATTAAACAACGAGTCGAGAGCATCATGCTCGTTGATATATTCGGGCATGATACTGGCTTCGGGATACTGGTACTCGAAAACTGCAATTTCCTGTTCCAAAATATTTTGGAAAGACTCATCACACATGATGCGGGCCAGTCCTCGGGTGCTAGTGCTCTTGGGGAGCTTGGCATCACAAGCCGACAACAACACTGCCATTGCAATGAACAGCAGCCACAGGTTACTTTTTCTCATCATTTTCTTTTCCCTCCATCATTTTAAGGCGATCGGCATAGGTCATATACCTCTCGTCATTGTCCTGGTCATCGTCACGGCGCATGCCATAGGTGTGGGAGCCATTGATCTCGCGGTAGCCACGATACAAGCCATAGGCTGCGAAAATGATGGCGAAGAACCACCTGACGGCATTCCACAACGGTGATAACGACCAATCAAAGAAGTTAATGGCCAGCAACACGGCCATTCCCAAGTAAACGAGAACCATGAAGATGCCGAAAAACAACTTCACGCCATGCACAATGCCTGTTTGTCTATTACTCATTGTTTTTTGTTTCGGATTAAAGAATTAATTCTGCCCTTAGACTGCCTTAAGGCGAAATAGTTTATAACAATCAAACGACAAAATTAACAAAATATCCCGATTTATGGTGTTAAATTAATCAAAATAATTCAACACAAGGCGCAAAAACTTTTCGTGATGTCACCAAAAACACATATCGGATGGGATATCCGATAAAAATATGCAGCTTTTTTACAATTTTTATTGTACATATCAAAAAAAAGGAGTACATTTGCAAAACCTTAAATCAACTTTATTCATACTATTTTTCCTAGGGCATCTTCGTTGTGAAACGAAGTGCTTTTTTTCTATAAGGCCACAAAATTGGCAACAGGGGTAAAGGAGCCTCTGGTCTCCCGATTCAAGGCAAATTACCGCCATCCACAAAATAATGCGGCACAAGGTCGCACCCTGTGCCGCAATAGTAATGATAATGCGAGTGGAAATGCTATCAGCCCGTCTGCATGAAAAATGGGCAAAGGCTCTCAAGCCAAATGATAGCGATACCAGCCAAATAGCCAGCCAGTGCCAGCAACGAGATGCGCTTGACATACCAGAAGAACGGTATCTTCTCGATGCCCATAGCCACCACGCCAGCAGCAGAACCGATGATCAGCAACGAACCGCCGACACCGGCACAGAAAGTCAGCAGATGCCAGAACAGTCCGTCCTCGACAAAAGTGAGCAGATAGGGGTCGGTTGTTCCAGCTGGCGCCATTCCTTCAAACATCTTGATACATGCCGACACCAGCGGCACATTGTCGACGATTGAAGACAGAGCACCAATCGCCGATGTCATGAGCACCGGCTGATGGATATGGGTATTCATGCTGTCGGCAAGCGTTGTAAGAACACCCACCTCGGACAGTGCTGACACTGCCATGAGGATGCCAAGGAAGAAGAGGATGGTGGGCATGTCGATGGTGTGCAGTGCCGATGACACTCGCCCACCCATTTTGGAGTCAATCTTGAAACGCTTCACCCAAAACTCGGTAATGCCCCAGATGAAACCGAGCGAAATCATGATGCCCATGAACGGGGGCAGACCGGTAATCGTTTTGAAGACAGGCACGAACAACAGACCTGAAACGCCAATGATGAGCATTGCCCTGCTCAAATGGGGGTGACGTTCCTGCAGGGTCGGGTTCTTGTCGGCCATGGTGGTGATGGTCTGAATCTTGCCTTCCTTAATAAAGTATTGTGCGATAAACACGGGGATGACCATCGCCACAATACTGGGGATGAGCAAATTAATAATCAGGCCTACCGATGACACCTTCTCGTCCATCCACAACATGATGGTGGTGACATCGCCGATAGGCGAAAAAGCACCACCGGCATTAGCGGCAATGACGATGAGTCCGGCAAACAGCCATCGGTCCATTCTGTCGCTCAGCAGGCGCCTGAGCATCATCACCATAATAATTGTGGTGGTCATGTTATCAAGCACTGCCGACATGACAAATGACAATGAGCACAGAATCCACAACAAGTGGCGCTTGCTCTTGGCTTGAATGTGCTCGGTAATGAACGAAAAGCCGCCGTAACGGTCGATAATTTCCACAATCGTCATCGCCCCAATGAGGAAGACAACAATCTCGCAGGCATCGCCCAATTGCATCACAATGGCCTCATGCATGCCAGGATCATGGCCAAACAATGCATATATAGACCACAAGATGCCACACGTGAGCAATGCGAACGTCGCCTTGTTCATGTGAAGTGGATGTTCCAATGCGATCAGCACATAGCCAATCACAAAGATGACGATCATCGCGGTAATCATCGCAGTGTAAAAAGGGATTTAATTATAAATAATTATCTATATTATTAGTTCATCTGAGCCTGTCGGCATCAAGAAGTTTCTTTTTATCTCTTGACATTGACTTGTGGGCCATCATCAGGAAAATGATTGACAGCACCGGCAAGATGAGATACCATTGCCATGAAACGATCCAGCCGTCCCTGTTGCCAACATAGAACGCCTGAATGCAGATAGCTATCAACATTGCAATGCCAATGATAATGTCAACAAAGCAAACCGTCATCTGCCGCTGAAGGTTCTTGTACAGGAAGACATCGATGAGCGCCAGCAGCGAGATAAGGATGACAAGGGTGAGCAACAGAGGGTTAATATGCATGACGCCAGCCCTGCCACTCTCGAGGGCACCGTAAAGAACCGTCTTGTCGCCCAGTTCAAATGTCAAGGCGGGGAAAAACGCGAACACGACCATTAAAATGACGGCGATTAACAGATAAACCGTTTGAATGCGTTGAATAACCATAAGACTATTTCAATTTACATTGTTAATGATGTTAGTATGTGGGCGCAAAATTACGGAAATATTTCTATAATCAACATAAAAATCTCCAAGAAAATTCGTTTTGGAAGACAATATTTGTTACTTTTGCATAGAATTTGCTGTTGTTACCTGCAAAAACATCATAATCCGCGATGACACTGCAAGAAATAGAGAAGATACATCGAGAAGCGTCAAAGCACATTGACGATGCCGAGGTCAATGATTCCATTGCCTTGATTGCACAACTCGCCAGCGAACTGGGACGAGGAGACTTGAACGACGAGTTAGAACGACTGCGCATGTCTTACACCTTCATGCTCAAGTATTTGGAGAAGGGGGTAATGGACCCGCAACGCGATGAGATACTCGCCGACATACGCCATTCGCTATATACGCTTAATGACCAATGTTACATCGGGCTGACCGAGACGGTCGGCCAAGATGTGTTCTATGCACGCCGTCGTGAACTGGGCAACACCTCACTGGTGAGCATCATCGAGGAATACCGCGACATGCTCAAACAGCTGTCACTCGCCCAGTCAGTGCCAGGGGGGCAAGGCGACCGACATGCCATTTTGTCACAGTTGCGGCAGGTCGAAGCTCAGGAAACGAAACTGTTTAACCGAGTGTGGTCAACATTCCCGCTCACTCTTGATGACGCCAGCAGCCTGAAGTTGTGCATCAACGGGGACATCCTGCCCGTTCACACCCGCTGCTTGCTGGTGGCGGCCCTGATGCTGGGACTGATGAAGTTCTATGATGAAAACAAGCTGTTCGTTCTGCTGGAAGCATATTCTCTGAGCGATGACTCACAAGTGCAGTTAAGGGCCTTGACATGTGCGATGCTGTCAATGCAGGCCCATCGCAAGCACATCGTTTCCTCCAAAGGCATCCAATCGCGCATTGCAGCGATGATGGATATGCCCGACTTCAAGCATGACGTGTGGAACATACAGGCCCAGTTGGCACGTTCGCGCAACACCGAGAACGTCAAGCATCGGGTAAGCAATGAGCTGATTCCAAACATCATGAAGATGCGCCCCGACATCATCGACAAACTCAAGGACAAGGACTCGCAGATTATTGACTTGAGTGACATCGAGGCCAACCCCGATTGGCAGGAATGGCTTGACCAGCACGGTATTACTCAACGCATTGAGGAGTTTAACGCCATGCAGCACGAGGGTAGCGACGTGTTTATCGCCACTTTCTCGCACTTGAAGGCGTTCCCCTTCTTCAAGACGCTGAGCAATTGGTTTCTACCCTACTATCCGTCCCATTCCTCAGTACTGGAAAGCCTGGGAGCCGACAAGATTGCCCTGGCCGAGGTCGTCCAACATGCCCCTTACTTGTGCAACAGCGACAAGTACTCATTCTGTCTTTCATTGGGCTCGCTGCCCGAATCCCAACGCAGCCTGATGTCGGCCCAACTCGAGGAACAGAATGCCGCCCTCTCCGAAGTACGTCAATCTGAGCTGCCTGATGACAAGAAGCAAAGGGTTGTCATCATCAACGCCTTCGTTCAAGACCTTTACCGCTTCTTCAAGCTGTTCTCGCGTCGGCGCGAGTTCATTGCCGTCATGGATGATCCCGGCCTGGACATGACCGACTGCCTGCCGCTTGTCCAAGTCACGCGTGATGCGCATGTGCTGGAGTTGCTCGGAGCGCTCTATTTCAAAAACGCATTCTACACCGACGCCATCAAGTGTTTTACCCGACTTGAGAGCATGGATGATGCGACCGATGACCACATCTATCAAAAGATAGGATTTGCCTACCAGAACGCAGGCAACATCGAAAAGGCCCTCACATATTATAAAAGATATGAGTTGCTTCATGAGGACGACGCCTGGAATATCCGGCACATAGCAGCCTGCTACCGCGCCCAAGGCAAACATGAGCAGGCACTGGATTATTACCGCCGTGCCGAGGCGAAAAGCCCCGACAACGTGTCACTGACTCTCACCATTGGCCATGTGCTGCTGGAACAAAGCCGCACCAGTGAAGCGTTGCAACAATACTTCAAGGCCGATCTCATGGATGGCGCCAAGCACCGCGCATGGCGCCCCATCGCCTGGTGCCTGTTCCTGCTGAACGACTACGACAGGGCCCTCGGCTACTACAACCGCATCGTAGAAGAAGACAAGCCCTCGCCTCAGGACATGCTCAACCGAGGCCACGTGCTGCTGTGCAAAAAGCATACTCAGGAAGCCATTGACAGTTATCGCGAGTCGTTGCGCCGCATGAATGGCGACAAGGCCAAATTCCGCGCCGCATTCAAGGGCGATGCCATGGAATTGCGGCTACACGGCATCACCGCCGTTGACCAGGCTCTGATTCCTGATGTCGTCTGCTCAAACCCTTAGAAACCCAATTTAGGCAATGATAGACCACAACACAGTACAGCAGATTCTTGACGCCGCCGACATCGTTGACGTGGTGAGCGACTTTGTGGCGCTCAAGCACCGTGGCGCCAACTGGATAGGGCTGTGTCCGTTCCATAACGACCGCCGTCCCTCGTTCTATGTGTCGCGCGCCAAGGGAATCTGCAAATGCTTTGCTTGTGGTGAGGGAGGCAGCGCCGTTAACTTCATCATGAAGCATGAACAGCTCAGCTATCCCGAAGCATTACGTTATCTTGCCCGCAAGTATCACATTGAGATACAAGAGAAAGAGCTGACCGATGAGGAGAAATTGGCGCAAACTGAACGCGAAGCCATGCTCATGCTCAACGAGTGGGCCTGCAACTACTTTGAGGAGCAGCTTCACAACACCCAGGCCGGACAGGACATCGGCTTAAGCTACTTCAAGGAACGCGGCTTCAACGACGCCACCATCAAGGAATTCCGCCTGGGCTACTCAAGTGAAGGCTATAACGACTTCTATCAGGCTGCTGTTGCTCAAGGTTTCAATCCCAAATTGCTGTTTGACGTGGGACTGTGCATCCCCGACGACAGGGGTGGCCACGACCGTTTCCGTGGTCGTGTGATGTTCCCAATCATGAACATTTCGGGCAAGGTGATTGGTTTCGGCGGCAGAACGTTGAAGAAGGACAAGACGGTTGCCAAATATGTCAACTCGCCCGAATCGCCTATTTACAAGAAAGGTGATATCATTTACGGCCTGTATCAGGCCAAGCGTGAAATCAGCAAAAGCGACAAATGCTTTATTGTTGAGGGCTATGCCGATGTCATCTCGATGCATCAGGCAGGTTTCAAGAACGTCATCGCATCGTCGGGCACGGCTTTGACAATGGGCCACATATATGCCATCAGACGCTTCACCAACAATGTCACCGAGATGTTTGACGGTGATGCCGCCGGCATCAAGGCCGCCATCCGCGGCGTGGACATGCTGCTCAAGGAAGGACTGAATATCAAGGTCTTGCCCTTGCCTCCCGAAGATGACCCCGATTCCTTTGTCCGCGCACACAGTTTTGCCGAGGTCGAGGATTACATTGCTCAAAACGAGGAAGATTTTATCAATTTCAAGTCGAGCATTGTGCTCAAGGACGCCAAGAATGACCCCATCAAGCGCACTGCTGCCATCACCGATGTGGTAAAATCAATCGCCTTGATTCCCGACGAAATCGCCCGCATGGTCTATGCCAAGGAATGCAGCAGCCTGTTCAAGATGGACGAGCAGATGATTCTTCGCCAAATCAAGCAATATCGAGGCAAATACAAGGAGCAGTGGCGTAAGGAGAGGGAGCAACAGCAAGCCCGCGAAGAACGCATTGCCAGAATGGAGGGCCAGCCCCCAGCAACTGAGAGTGACTTGCAGCCTCCCGCCCCCACCCCCGACGACCTGATTGCAGTGTCCAGTCCGCATGATATAGCCCCCTCTCGAACCATCCGCCCCGCTGGAGGCATCGATGTACAGGAGCGCGAAGTCATCAGGCTCATCGTCAACTATGGCATGTGCTATCTCGGAGATACCCGGTTTGAAGAAGACGGTGTCACGCGCCCCACGACAGTCCTGGAGGAAATCAACAACGAACTTCTTTTGGACAACATCAGCTTCAGCAATCCGCTATACCATCGCACCTTTGAAATTGCCCAGCAATACATTTCGCCTTATTACAAGGACTTGGAGTCGTTTAAAGCTGAACTAGAGAAACGCGTTCAAGAATTCATTGCCAAGGAGAGGGCCAAGCAAGACATTGATGAGCCCGAAGCATTTGACAATGAATCGCTTATCGATGCCCAAGAACGCAAAGAAAAAAGCATTCAAGCCCGTGCCAATGTGTTTGCAAAGAATGAGCTTGAAGAATTCAATTGCGGCTACCTAATTAAAGTGTTGTGCTCAATCAACGATGACGAAGTGAGGCAGCTGGCGTGCGACTTGGCTACCGATAACATGCCGCAATTGAGCAAAATACACACGCAGTTCTCGGTGGTTGTCGAGGAGAAAGACAGATTGCTCACCCTTGTGCCCGATTGTCTCTATAACTGGAAGAACGCTCTGCTGGTAATTAAGATTAATGACCTCAAAGCGCAAATTGCCCAAGCCGGCCCTGACGAATTGCCCCAACTGATGGAACGACTGCAAAAACTCTATGGATTGCGACACCAGTTGGCAGCAATCATCGGCGACCGCGTGGTCAATCCTAACTGACACAATGTTTTTTTATGCCCAATCGGATGGTTATTGGGCATTATTTATTAATTTTGCAACGTGTAAAGAGGCGAATGGCCTCGCACAAAGCAACCATTACAAAGAGTACATACTGACAATCAATCGATTATGAAACTCAAGCATATTCTGTTTATCTCCTGCATTGCTGTGGCTGCGACTATCGCACAGGCACAGACGCAATTACCCGTGACGACCATTGGTAACCATGAGTTTTACTACTATGATGTGGCCGATGGTGAGAACATCTATGACATCGCCTCCAAATTAGGTGTCACCAAAGATGAAATCATCAGAAACAACCCTGACGCTGCCGATGGCATCGAGAGAGGAGTCAGGCTCTATTTCCCTGTTCAGAAGGGTGCCAAGAACACTGTTGCCGCACCAGCTACAGGCCAGCAGCACACGGTAGAACAGGGCGAGACGCTCTATGGCCTTGCAAAGCGTTATGGCGTGACGATTGACGAACTCATCAAAGCCAACCCCGGCACTGAGAATGGCTTGAAGATAGGCCAAAAATTGAACATTCCTGCGGCAAATGCGTCAGTGAATGCCACTGCAAACGCAAATGCCAGCCAGCAAGTACAAGACGCGTTCAGCCGCAATGGCCAAGTCACCATTCCCCAGGGATCGACAGACCCTGTGTTCCACACGTTACTTGAGCAAGAGGACATCTACACCATCGCCAAGCGTTACAACTCCTCGATTGAGGGCATTCTCACTGCCAATCCCGGGTTGAAACCCGACGAATACATTCCCGGAGCCAAGGTGAAAGTCGTTCCCAATACTGCCTTGCCCTTCACCTATGAGCGAATGGGACGCCGCAATTACAAGTATGAGGTAAAGCGCGGCGAGACCTATGCTTCAATAGCTGCAGACAACGGAATCACCGAGCAGGAGCTCAAGGACGCAAACCCAGACCTGAAGAAAGCCAAGAAAGGTAAAATTATCACTTTGCCCAAGCCCTATATCGAGCGTGTGACAGGCGAGATGTCAACCATCGACCTGAACGAGCTGCGCGACTACTATTCTCCGCGCATCAATGCCTTGTATGACAATCTGGTGGCAAAACGTCTAGAGAACGAAGTGAACATCGCTATGGTTCTGCCGTTCCAGCTGCACAAGAGTGCGCCTCCAAAACAGGCTTACCTCTACACCGATTTCTATAAGGGATTCCTGCTGGCTCTTGACAACGCCGTCAAGGATTGCCCGAAGCAGATCAACCTGAAGGTCTATGACACGCAGCACAACCTGAACGTCACCGACAGCATCCTTGCCCTGCCCGAGCTCAAAACGATGAACATGATTATTGCTCCGAGCGAACCTCAACAGCTGTCACGAATCAACGCCTTTGGCAAGACCAATGCCGTTCCGGTGCTCAACTGCTTCACCACTAAGAACGAGGATTACCTTGATAATCCTTATGTATATCAGGTGAACACTCCCACCGGCGAGCTGATGCGCAACGTGATGCGCTGGTTTGATGACCAGTTCAAGGGCTATAATGTAATTTACCTGAACGTTACCAGCGAGAACGACAAAGAGATGTTTGAGAATATCCGCAATCACATCAGTCACCAAGGCTACAGCACCTCAACCATCAATGTGACAGGAGATCTGACCTATAATGACATCTCCAATCGCATGAACCCCGGTTCGAAATACGTCTTCATCCCCTCGTCGGGCGACAAGAGCCTTATCAAGAAGTACATCAAAGCACTGAAGGAAGTCAAGAATGAACGCATTGACTGTGAATTGTCACTCATTGCCTATCCCGAGTATGTTCTGTACCTCAAGGACTACCAAACCGACCTGCAAGACATTGACAGCTACATGTTCTCACGTTTCTTCAACGCCAAAGGCTATCGCACCCGCAATCTGGATGCCGCCTATAAAGCCAATTACAGTGGCGAGCCGCTGAAGGGAGAACCCTACATGGCACTTTATGGATGGGACACCGGAATGTACCTGCTCAAGTCGCTGGGTGTAGAAGGACGCATCGACGAGGAAACGCCATTGTATGAAGGCGTGCAGACCAGCTTCAGATGGGAGCGTGGTGACAACTGGCGCGGATTTACCAACCAGGCCGTTGAAATTGTCCATTTCTCTCCCGATCATCAAATCACCGTCAAAGTGAAATGAGGCTTCGATCGTTCATCATGATGGCCGCCATTGTTGTGGCCGCGCTGCCCACACATGGCCAAACCCACTACGAGGGTTCCATTGCTGTGGGCGGCAAGATGGGCGCAACACTGTCCAAAGTCAACTTTAATCCATCGGTTCAGCAATCGATGTCACCTGGCGTGACTGCGGGAGCGATGTTTCGCTATATCGAAGAGAAAAACTTTGGCTTGGTAGCTGAACTCAGTGTGACACAACGTGGATGGAAAGAGGCATTTGACGATGCCGAATATAGCTACACTCATCGCTTCACCTATCTGGAACTGCCCATCATGACGCACATTTATTTTGGCAGTGAACGTGTCAAGGGCTTCTTCAATCTGGGCCCGGAGCTCAATGTCATGATTGCTGACGGCATTTCGTCCAACTTCGACTATCGTCAGGCGGCAAGCGTGGAATATTTCATTACAGACACAAGACACACCGAACAGATGGCCATGGATATCAATAACCGGCTGGACTATGGCATCTGCGTCGGAGCCGGCATGGAGGTGAACCTGAACAGACGCAACTCCATGCTGCTTGAAGGACGATTCTACTATGGTCTGACGGATGTTTTTCCCAATCACAAGGCCGACATCTTTTCAGGATCGAATTCGATGTCCATCATGCTGACCTTGGGATATTTCTACCGACTCAAATAAGTATAAAAAACTGACCGACTGACGGATAACCCATCAGCCGGTCTTTATTTTTGATGAGGTCGCTAGCGGACTCGAACCGCTGTGCCCGGTTTTGCAGACCGGTGACTAAACCACTCATCCAAGCGACCTTTCGTGTTTAGCGGTGCAAAATTACTGCTGATTTTTGGACTGTGCAACTTTATCGGCACATTTTTTTGTAGAATTTTTCTCGGGCTTCTGGCAATAGTCCTTCAATTTACATGCCGCACAGGCAGTTAGGACCGTTTTTCGGTCCCTCATAGCCCTGATGATAGAGCGCACAGCTGCTGTTACGGCAAGAACCACAATCAGACCAGCGATCACATATTGCACCACATCATTCATAAAGAGAGGATTATTTTGTTTTAAAGTTCTTTTTTAAAAGGTTTGAGAGCTTAGCCAGAGTGAGGTCGGCGGGATAGTCGCTGAAAGGCAATACTGTGTGACAGCCGTTTTTGTACTCACTGCAGCCAAACCCCGTATTGCCCTTCAAGATATGGCCCTTGCCGCACACTGGACACGGGATCTCCTCGAAGCTCTTCGGGCGTGGTGCACGAGGCTTCTTGGGTTTGGCCTCCCCTTTTGACGATGATGGAGACTTTGGTTTAGATGGTTTGCCTTGTTCAACCGCAATGCTGCCGCTGGTGTTGTCACGCAGCACATTCAGGACGATTTCAGCTATCATCTGTTTGAGTTCATCAATGAATTGTGAAGCGCTGTATTCCCCGCGTTCAATTTCACGCAACTTTTTCTCCCACAATCCAGTAAGCGCTGGACTTTTAAGTAATGGTTCATGTATTGTGTCAATCAATTGAATGCCAGCCAAGGTGGGAGCAAGGCTCTTGCGTTCCTTGCGTATGTAGCGGCGCTTGAACAACGTCTCGATGATTGCGGCACGGGTTGAAGGGCGCCCGATTCCGTTTTCCTTCATCGCGTCGCGCAGTTCTTCATCATCGACAATCTTACCGGCAGTTTCCATCGCCCGCAACAAGGTACCCTCGGTGTAGGGCTTGGGCGGCTGCGTGGTGCGCTTGAGCACAGAGGGTTCATGGGGACCGCTCTCTCCTTTCTCGAAATGCGGCATCACGCCATTATCCTCATCGTCAGCCTTTTGCTTATCCTCATCGTCAACGCTTTTGTCCCCAGGCTTATTATACAAGTCACGCCAACCCGCCTTGAGAATTTCCTTGCCCGTGGCTTTGAAACCATATTCACCCACCTGGGCCATAACAGTCGTCGTATTGAACTCGCAGTCGGGATAAAACGCAGCGATAAAGCGCAGAGCGATCAGGTGATACACACGCTTCTCTTCAGGCGACAAAGCCACCGTAGCAGGGTTCACATTGGTGGGAATAATGGCATGGTGGTCAGTCACTTTGCTGTTATCAAACACCTTCTTGCTCTTTGGCAGCTTACTGAGGGCCAGTACTGGAGCCGTCAAGTCGGCGTAGGGCGCCATTGCCCGCATGATGTCAGGCACTTGCGGGTAAATGTCATCGCTCAGGTAGGTCGTGTCCACGCGAGGATAGGTCGTCACCTTTTTCTCATAGAGCGACTGTATGGTTTTGAGGGAGTCATCGGCCGACATGCCGAACTTCTTGTTGCACTCCACTTGCAGGCTCGTCAAGTCGAACAAGCGTGGCGGCGCTTCACGGCCTTTCTTGGTCTCGACCGAGGTCACGGTGAGCGGCAACTCCTTGATTTTATTGACGATATCGCTCGCCTCACCCTCGGTTTTGAATCGTCCCCGCGTGCTATTAAAGGTCACGCCACGGTATTTTGTCTTCAGTTCCCAATAGTTCTCGGGGACGAAATTGTCGATTTCGCGTTGGCGGGCAACAATCATGGCCAGCGTAGGAGTCTGCACCCTGCCCACCGAGAGGACATCGCGCGATTGAGAGTACTTTAATGTATAGAGGCGCGTTGCATTCATGCCAAGAATCCAATCACCGATGGCACGGGAAAGACCCGCAAAGTACAGATTGTCAAATTCTTTTGCGTCCTTAAGTTGCTCAAACCCTTTGCGGATGCTCTCGTCGGTCAGCGACGAGATCCACAATCGCTTGACGGGCTTGTCGCAGCCGGCCTTTTGATATACCCACCGCTGAATGAGTTCACCCTCTTGACCAGCATCACCGCAATTGATCACCTCGTCGGCTCCTGCGATTAAGCCTTTGATAACATTAAACTGCTGTTCGATGCCTTTATCGTCTTTCAGCTTGATGCCAAATCGTTGGGGTATCATGGGCAACTGTCCGAGGGTCCATCTTTTCCATTGGTCAAGGTAGTCGTTTGGCGCCTTGAGTTCGCACAGGTGTCCAAAAGTCCACGTCACTTGATAACCATTGCCCTCGAAGTAGCCGTCGTGCCTGCCATTGGCACCCAGCAATCGTGCAATGTCTCGTGCGACACTTGGTTTCTCGGTTACGCAGACTTTCATTTTGTTTGATGGTTATTTATTAATAACTTACATCTATATACTTAAAGTGATTATTTAATTCATTCACCTAAGTGTAGTGCCTTGGCTTCGTTCCAAAGTTCGTCCATCTCGGCAAGAGTCAGCTCGTTGACGTGACGGCCTTGTTCGTTGGCTTTTTGCTCGATGTAATTGAAGCGTGCGATAAACTTGCGGTTGGTGCGCTCCAGAGCGTTGTCAGGCCTCACGTTATAGAGGCGAGCCGCATTGACCAGCGAGAAAAACAGGTCGCCGAATTCTTTTTCACGGTCTGCATCGTCATTGCCTCGCAGTTCAGCCTCGACCTCGCTGAGCTCCTCTTTGACCTTGTCCCAAACATCCTCACGCTGCTGCCAGTCGAAGCCGACGTTGGCGGCTTTTTCCTGAACACGTTCGGCCTTGATGAGCGACGGCAGGCTGCGCGGCACCCCACTGAGGACCATCTTGTTGCCGTCCTTCTCGCTCATCTTGATGAGTTCCCAGTTCTTGAGCACCTGAGCTGCGGTGTCGGCTTTCTCGTCCCCAAAGACATGCGGATGACGGTAAACCAGCTTTTCGCACAGGGCATCACACACGTCGGCGATATCAAATTTTCCTTTCTCGTCACCGATTTTTGCATAGAAGACGATGTGCAGCAGCACGTCTCCAAGCTCTTTGCGGATTTTATCGTCGTCCTCTCCCATGATGGCGTCGGCAAGTTCCATGGTCTCCTCGATGGTATTGGGTCGCAGGCTTTCGTTGGTCTGCTTGCGGTCCCAGGGGCACTTCACTCGCAGCTCGTCAAGGATGTCGAGCAGGCGCCCAAAGGCCTCCAGTTTCTTCTCTCTGCTATTGTTCGGCATGATTACAATTAGATTATTTTCATTTTAATCCACAAAATTACTCATTTTTTTTGAAAACACAACACGATTGGCGCATCAGAAAACTGAGCAGAAAAGTGCAATTACCTGACATGGACCGCCCTGCAAGCCGAAAAGTGCTTAAGCCCCAACGAACAATCACAGGCGATGTTGAAGATGCAAAAAATTTTGCTTTATGGGCGGGTTGCAGTATCTTTGCACCCGTTTTTAAAACCAATATCACGAAAACTATCATGACGAGAAAACCACTGCTGATAATCTTGTGCGCCACGCTACTGGGAATCAATGCCATGGCACAAGGCAACAATACCCGCATGGGTGGTGATGAGAATGATGACACCGAATCGCTTGCCGAGCGCATCTTCAACCTGGAGAAGAAGACCGACGCTTTCAATTTCCATATCAATTTTGCATCAAGCCTGATGGCCGAGGACGCCAACCATGGCGAGTGGGACACGAGGTTCATCTGCCGCGACCTGCGCCTGGACATCAAGGGCGACATCACGCCAAAGGTGTACTACCGCATTCGTCACTGCCTGAACAAAAGCCAAGAGGCAAAAGGCCTGGACTATCTCGCAAAAGCAACCGACATCATGATGGTGGGCTATCGCCCCAGCAGCAAGGTGGATATTGCCGCCGGCAAACTCTGCCAGATTTGGGGCGGCTTCGAATACGACCAGAACCCCATGGAAATCTACCGCTACAGTGACATGATCGAAATGATGGACATCTTCATGACCGGCGCGATGGTAAGCTACCGCCCGGTGCCCACCCAGGAAATCGCAGTCCAGATAACCAACAGTTATAATGGCTCGTTTAGCGAGGAATTGGGGGAAGACCCGCAGATTGTCACCAGTGACCTTCAGCGTCCCGAGAAGCTGAGCCGCAGTCGTGCCCCGTTCACCTATATTCTGAACTGGAACGGGAATTTCTTGCATGATCAGCTGCAGACGCGTTGGGCTTGGGGCATCCAGACGCAGGCTAAACACAAGTACTCGAGGATGATCACCTTGGGGCAGCAGTTGAACCTGCCCAATTACCAGCTGTATTTCGACTACTTCGGCGAATGGGATGACGTGGACCGCCTCCACTTTGCTACAACCGACTTGCGGGACATGATTGCGCCGGGCTCTACCCATCTGGGCAAGGTACACAGCCACACGTTCATTGCCAAGATGAACTGGCAATTTGCCCCCAAATGGAACCTGATGCTCAAGGGCACCTTCGAGACGACAAGCATTGCCAAGATAGACGATCTGCACAACTATCGCAAGTCCATCGGCTATCTAGGCAGCATTGAATACTGGCCCGTGCCAAAGCATGACTTCCGCGTGTTTCTGGCCTACATAGGCCACAAGTACGATTTCAACAAGGCGTGCACCCTGCAAGACTATAATACCAATCGTGTGGAACTGGGCTTCATGTACCGCATCAAGTGCTATTAACCGGCTAGATGATAGCGGCCAAGCTGCTGTCATTAGACAAACGTGTTGTAACGGATAAGAATCAGGTTTATATATTCCATACCATAGGGGCTGTTGCATGCGCGACAGCCCTTTTTATTGCTGCAGAAAAGGGAGAAACACAGGTTTTAATAATTATTTTGAATTTATATTTTAAGATGTGGAGAAAATGGCTTACTTTTGCCTTTCAGGCGAAAGTAGGCTTCGTTTCGGGAAAAAAAAGAATAAATTCTTTGATTTCCGCTCAACTTGCACTACTTTTGTGGGAAGTTTAGAAAGACATGATGAAATACCTGAGTCTGCCTGACAACGCGACGCGTATCCTCCCGTTCTATTTGGCGATGGAGGAGTATGCTGCACGCATTATTGGAGAAGAAGACATCTTCTTCATGTGGCAGGTGGAGCCGACGGTCATCTTTGGGCGCAATCAGCTGATTGACAACGAGGTGAACGTAGAGTATTGCCGTGAGCACGGCATCGCATTCTACCGCCGCCGCAGTGGTGGCGGCTGTGTGTATGCCGACAGGGACAACATCATGTTCAGCTACATCACCCGCAGCGACGAGGTGCAGACGACGTTTTCACGCTACACCAGTGCCGTTGCCGACATGTTGTGCGGGCTGGGCCTGGATGCCAGTGCCAGCGACAGGAATGACGTGCTCATTGGCGAGCGCAAGGTGAGCGGGAACGCGTTTTATCACATTCCTGGTCGCAGCATTGTTCACGGAACAATGCTATATGCCACCAACATGGAACACATGCTTAATGCCATCACGCCCTCGCGTGAGAAGCTGACGAGCAAGGGTGTGGAATCGGTCAGAAGCCACATCACGACGCTAAGTGAGCACTTGTCGCTGGACATCGAGGACTTCAAGCGCCATGTACGCGAGACATTGTGCGACGGAGAAATCAAACTCACAGCCGACGATGTCACCGAGATTGAACAACTCACCCTGCCCTATTTGGAGCCATCATTTCTTTGGGGCAATAATCCCAGCTGCGAGGTCAAGCGCGGCGGACGCATCGAGGGCGTGGGCAGCATTCATGTGAATGTGGAGCTCAAGCATGACAAAATCCTCGACTTGCAGTTGACGGGTGATTTCCTGCCATTGTGTGATGCGCGCGAGGCCATGCTTGACACCCTTCGCGGGGTGAATTTCGAAACCCAATCCCTGCAAACCGCCCTTAAGGGGCACGATGCAGGCAAATGGATACTGAATTTAACTAACGAACAATTAATAACACTATTAACTGATTTAAAACCATTTTAAACCGTGAGTGAAGAAATCAAAGTAACCTGTCTGCACGACAGGCACGTAGCGCAAGGCGCTCTCATGTCCCCCTTTGCTGGTTATGACATGCCCATTCAGTATGTAGATATTACCACTGAGCACAATGCCGTGCGCCAGAAGGTGGGTGTTTTTGACGTGTCTCACATGGGTGAGGTAGAAATCACCGGTCCCGATGCCGCCAAATTCACCAACTACATTTTTACTAACGATATCAACGCCATCAAGGCCGGCCAGATTCTGTACGGCATGATGCTGTATCCCGACGGCGGCACTGTTGACGACCTGCTGGTATACCGTGTTGACGACAACGACTATTTCCTGGTCATCAACGCTGCCAACATCGACAAGGACGTGGCTTGGATCATGGAGCAGGCCAAGAACTTCGACGTGAAGGTTGACCACCAGAGTGAACTTTACGGCCAAATTGCCGTTCAGGGCCCCGATGCCGAGAAGACCATGGGTGAAGTGCTGGGTATCGACACCACCGACCTGACGTTCTATACCTTTAAGAAGATGGAATATGACGGCAAGACCATCATCGTGAGCCGCACCGGCTACACCGGCGAGGACGGCTTTGAGGTGTATGCCGATCCCGCCATCATCTGCAAGATGTGGGACATGCTCATGAAAGCCGGCGTACAGCCCTGTGGCCTGGGATGCCGCGATACTCTGCGCTTTGAGGCAGGTCTGCCCCTGTATGGCGACGAGTTGACCCCCGAGATCTCACCCATCGCTGCCACCTTCGGCATGTTTGTGAAACTCGACAAGGAAGGCGGCTTCATCGGTCGCGATGCATGCGCCCAGCAGAAGGCCGAAGGCACCCCCAAGAAGCTTGTGGGTCTGGAGCTTGAAGGCAAGGCTATTCCCCGTCACGGCTATGACGTTCTCGACGGCGATAAAGTCGTGGGCTATATCACTACCGGCTACCACAGCATCACGCTGGACAAGAGCGTAGCATTTGCACTGGTTGACCGTGCCGTTGGCGCCCTGGGCAACACGCTGAACGTGCAAATCCGCAAGAAAGTGTTCCCCGCCACCGTGGTTAAGAAACGTTTCTACACGCCCAACTATAAGAAATAAGGCTTTAGGATAAAACTTTTTAGAAAACCAAATATTAACTAATTAATTTTATAACAACAATGAGTAAGATTATCGACGGACTCTATTACAGCGAGTCACATGAGTATGTAAAGGTAGAAGGCGACTTCGGTTTTATT
>JAEEGI010002789.1_pt1 | contig 42308 bp, 34 predicted proteins | sample 8958751 | NCBI WGS metagenome assembly JAEEGI01 (sample SAMN16246545, study PRJNA631951) | gut metagenome | biome: gut microbiome; feature: rumen; material: KS-attached | host: Bos | place: Iran: Karaj | collected 2018-10 | reverse complement strand
TTGAGCCGGACTGAATTCTTCGAGCTTTCGAGTAACATTCGTCATGTTTTCAGCGCTCAATTCAACTTTTTTGTCCCACCCAATCCAAACACCTCCACCTGTTGCCCTCGAAGAGAGCCCGTCCTTCAAATACGCGTTTTCATATACAAGTTGCTTGAATTCCTCATAAGTCAGGTCCGACGCATGCGCGAAGCAAACGAACAGAAGCAAAAAGAAAAGCAGGGCTTTTTTCATAATCACTGGGCCTCCCGGATCATTACCAAATTTTATTACCTATGAAAATTATACTAAAACATTGGCTGCCATAATATATAAATTCTTGGGATATATCCCGAATGATCAAAAGCAAGAAAAAAGGAGCGCCCGGCCTCGCGGCCGGGCGCTGATTCGCGCTATGGTTTGTATTGAACTATATGGAGTGAACTTGTTGGTTTGCTTTTTTAGAGGGACTTGTTGAGGATGACGCGGTCGACGAATTTGTTGATGGCGTTTTCCTCGTCCTCGCCGTTCTTGATGTCGTCGACTAGATGGTGTTCCCTGGCGTTCTCTTTGCCGACTTCGCAGGGGGTCAGGAGAATAAGGATCTCGCTGCTCTTCTTGACGTCGATCTCATGACGGAAGAGGTAGCCCACAAAGGGAATGTAGCCCAAAACGGGAACGCGCTCGTCGGCCTTGGTGACGTAGTCGCGGCGGAGGCCGGAAATGGTGATGGTCTCGTTGGGGCGGGCGTTGACGCTGGCGGAGGTGTTCCTGTGGTTGATGATGGGCAGTCCGCCGGTGGTCCAGCCGACCAGGGAGTGAACGGAGGCTTCCACTTCCAGGTTCATGGAATTGGCGGCCAGATTCGGCAGGATCGTCATGACGACGCCGGTCTCTGCCTGCTTGTCCATGGTGTTTTCCGGATCGCTGTTGTAGCCCTTGTAGTTGACGTTGTCAACGGATTCCACGGTGGCCAGCTTCCCGTTGTTGACGACGAGCGTCGGACGGGAAAGGACCTTGGCGTAGCCTTTGCGGACAAGGTAATTGATGAAGTTGGCGACCGCTTTGGGGCGCATGCCGGAAAGCTGGACATTCTGGGCGATGGTCCTGGCCCAGCCGTCAGGCGAGCCGTTGTTGCCCTGGTGTTCCTTGTTCCAGTCGATGGTCATGTCGACGCTTTCGGGCAGGGCTTCCTTCCAGGCTTCCAAGGCCAGGCCGAAATTGAAGTCGTCGCTGTCCTCCAGTTCCACTATTTCGCACTCGATCCTGACCTGGCGGGTGGGAACGTCGAATTTGGGGAGCTGCTCCTGAACGCAGGCAAGGCTGGTGGGCGTGTCGTTGATGATGACCTGGTTGAGGTCCTCGTCAACGACGATGTCGCCGTAACCGGAGAGCATGGTGTCCTCGACGATCTCGGCGAGATCTTTGCCCTGGCGGTTCTTGAAGGAGTAGACCAGAGTCTCAGTGCCGTCGTTGTCGAAGCTGACGCCTTTCTTGTCAAGCTGGGCGATGGCGTTCTCAATGTAGGGCATCTGGAAATCAGGAGCGGTGACGATAAGCGTCGCCTCTTCCGTCTCGTCGTTGATGGAGGCTCTGATGTCGCCTCTTTCGGCGTCGATGGCGGCTTTCAGGATGCCGACGATCTCGAAGGCTCCGTCGGGGTTCTTCAATGGGAAGACCTTTACTATATAGTCGGTGTCGTCGTGAGACTCGACTATACGGACAGCCTGGCCGACGCCCGGAGCGCTTGGCACGGCGTGATAGTAGGTGCCCTTTCCGTCCGGAGCGGGCGTAGCGGACGCGGGAAGATTGATCTGAGTGTTGGCGGCAAAAAGCGCGCCGGCGGCGAGGGCCGCGAAGAGAACTGCTTTGATGTTGGTGTTCATGTATGTTTCCTTTTTGTTAGTTTAGGCTAACCCATATAGGTGTAATATTAGTTAGTGAAGGCTAACTGCAATTATAGTACTAAATCGTTTTTCAAAATGCAAGGGGGAGCGGAGAAAAAAACAGCCGCCCTTTGCGGGGCGGCTGTTTCGCTGATCATTCAAGCGCTTTCAGGTCGTTTTCCGTCATGCGCTTTATCATCTCCTCGAAGGTGATGGAGGGCTCCCAGCCAAGCTCTTTCCTAGCTTTGGAGGAGTCGCCCACGAGACGGTTGAGCTCGACTCTGCGCATCAGGCTCTGGTCGATCTTGACAAAGTCGTGCCAGTCGAGGTCGAGGGTGCCGAAGGCGATGTCAAGGATGTCCTTTACGGAGTGCTCGATGCCAGTGGCGATGACGTAGTCGCTGGGCTTCTCCTGCTGGAGCATAAGCCACATGGCTTTGACGTAGTCCTTGGCGTAGCCCCAGTCGCGCTTGGCCTCGATGTCGCCGAGGATGAGTTCGTTCTGCATTCCCTTTTTGATGGCGGCCGCGGCGGAAGTGATCTTCCTTGTGACGAACTGCTTGCCTCTGCGTTCCGACTCGTGGTTGTAGAGGATGCCGGAGCAGGAGAAGAGGCCGAGACGGTCGCGGAAGTTGGCGGTCAGCCAGTGGGCGTAAAGCTTCGCCGTGCCGTACGGCGTGCCGGGACGGAAGGGCGTATTCTCGTTCTGGGGCTTGGTGTCGGGTTTGCCGAAAAGCTCGGAAGAAGAGGCCTGGTAGAATCTGACGTCGGGTTTGACGCGGCGGATGACTTCCAATAGCCTCGCGACGCCCAGGGCGTTCACTTCGCCGGTGATGACCGGCTCGTCCCAGGAGAAGGGAATGAAGGAGCAGGCCGCGAAGTTGTAGATCTCGTCCGGCATGACTTTCTCGAACATCTTCAATACGCCCATCTGGTCCATCAGGTCGCCCTGAAGGAGATGGACTTTCGGTTTAAGATGCTCGAAGGTCTCGTGGAAGTCTTCCGGGGCGTCTCTGTCGACGCCCCAGACTTCGTAGCCTTTTTCAAGGAGCAGCTCGGTAAGGTACGAGCCGTCCTGGCCGTAAATGCCGGTTATAAGGGCTTTCTTTGCCATTTAGCGATCCTGATACTGCTTTTTATAGTATTCCCAGTATTCGCCGCTTTTGATCTTTTCCCACCACCAGCGGTTGTTGACGTACCAGTCGATGGTCTTGGCGAGTCCGTCCTCAAACTTGACGATGGGCTGCCAGCCGAGGGCTTTCAATTTATCGCAGCAAAGGGAGTAGCGCCTGTCGTGGCCGAGGCGGTCTTTGACGAAGGTCTTCAGGCTTTCCGGCTTGTTGAGGTGCTTGAAGATCAGGTCGACGACCTCGATGTTCTGGCGCTCGTTGCCGCCGCCGATGTTGTAGACTTCGCCTATTTGGCCTTTTTCGATGACGGTCTGGATGCCGCGGCAGTGGTCAAGCGTGTGCAGCCAGTCGCGGACGTTTTTGCCGTCGCCGTAGATGGGGACCGGGCGGTCTTCCAGGAGGTTCGTGACGAAAAGCGGGATCATCTTTTCCGGATAGTGGTAGATGCCGTAGTTGTTGGAAGCCCTGGTGATGCAGACCGGCACGCCGTAGGTGGCGAAATAGCTGTAAGCAAGCCTGTCGGCGCCCGCCTTGCTGGCGGAATAGGGGTTCCTGGGCATCAGAGGATCCGTCTCCACGCTGGAGCGGCCGGGTTCGATGGTGCCGTAGACTTCGTCCGTGCAGATCTGGATGAACTTTTTGACGCCGTATTTTTTGGCGGCTTCCAAAAGCACATAGGTCCCGAAAACGTCGGTGGTGATGAATTCACTGGGGTCGCCGATGGAGCGGTCCACGTGGGTTTCAGCCGCGAAGTTGACGCAGTAGTCGATTCCTTTCTCAAAGATGGGGTCGACTACCTTGGCGTCGGCGATATCGCCGTGGACGAAGGAATAGCGGGGGTTGCCCTCGTATTCCTTGACGTTGTCGAGGTTGCCGGCGTAGGTCAGCTTGTCGAGGTTCACTACCTCGGCGTCAGGATAGTTGTCCATGATGAAATGGACGAAGTTGGAGCCGATGAAACCGGCTCCGCCTGTGACTAAATAACGCATATTTACACTCTGGGTTTAGATTTGAACCAAACGGAAACGAGGTAAGGAGCAAGGAAGATGGAGGAGAAAGTACCAGCCGTCATACCGACCAGCAGAGCGTAAGCGAAGTCCTTGATCACGTCGCCGCCGAAGAGGAACAGACTGAGGATCGTGAACAGTGTCGTCGCGGAAGTCCAGATGGTACGGGAGAGCACCTGGTTGACGGAAAGGTCGATGACTTCGTTGAGACTCATTTTGCCGACCTGCGGGAGATTTTCCCTGATGCGGTCGTAAACGACGATGGTGTTGTTGATAGAGTAAGCCACGATGGTCAGCAAGGCCGCGATCACGTTAAGACTCATCTGCGGGTAGGTCACGAAGCCGAAGAAGGCCAGCGTGATCAGAACGTCGTGAGTCAGAGCGATGATGGAGGCGAAAGCGAAGCTGACGTTGTGGAATCTGAACCAGATGTAGATAAGGACCAGGATCAGGGCGATGATGACGGACTTGATGGTCTGGACCTTCATCTCTTTGCCGACGGCCGGGCCGATGCGCATGGACTGCTCGGTCTCGGGAGGATTGTCGGGGAGAGCCTTGGTCAGAGCTTCCGCGGCTTTTTCGGACGTGCCGAAGGTGCAGCGGATGATGATCTGGGAACCAACGCCTTCCGTTCTGGTGTCGGCTTTCTGGATGTAGCTGTCGCCGAGACCTTCGCTTCTCAAAATGTTTCTCACTTCGTCAACTTTGATCTCCTTGGGGAAGTTCAGAACGATCATGTCGCCGCCGGTCAGGTCAACGTCCTGCAGAGGAGCGGTGAAGAGAGAAGTGCCGGCCGGGTTCTTGCCTTCCTTGATGGCTTTGTTCTCGCCGGTGAAGCGGATCGTGAAGATGGTCAGACCGCAGATGGCGATAGCCAGCGCGACGAAGACCATGATCTTGCCGCCCTTGACGAATCTGACCTGGCTGTTGTTGAAAGCCTGGAGCATCTTGAAGGCGGAAGGATTCTCAAACTTGAGAAGCAGCAGTTCGAAGATGCTGCGGGAAACGAAGAGCGCGGTGAAAAGGTTGGCGGCGATGCCGATAATCAGCGTCACAGCGAAACCCTTGACGGCGCCGATGCCGAAGATGTAAAGGACGATGGAGACCAGAATCGTGGTCAGGTTGGCGTCCAGAATGGTGATGAAGGCGCGGCCGAAAGCTTCCTTGACGGCGCGCTTCAATTCCTTACCGGAAGCGAGCTCTTCTCTCAAGCGCTCGAAGATAAGGATGTTGGCGTCCACGGCCATGCCGATCGACAAGATGATACCGGCGATGCCGGGCAGCGTCAGAGTGGCATGGAAGAGCGCCAGAACGCTCATGGTGATGAGAACGTTGAAGCAAAGCGCGATGATGGCCACGACGCCGGGCAGCAGATAGTAGCCCAGCATGAAGACCACGACGAAGGCCAAGCCGATGACGAAGGCCGCGATGCTCTTCCTGATGGAGTCGGAGCCGAGCGTGGCGCCCACGGTCTGGCTGTATTCTTCAGTCAGTCTGGCAGGCAGGGAGCCGCTGCGCAGAACGAGAGCCAGGTCGCTGCATTCTTCCTGGGAGAAGGAGCCGGTGATGATAGGATCGCCGTCAATGTGCGTAAGAAGCAGCGGGGAGGAATAGACGAGGTCGTCCAGGCAGATGGCCAGCTGGGTGACTTTGTTTTCGCTGAGATATTTGCGCTCCGCGACCTGGGAGATCTTGGAGAGGCTGTTGCGGCCGGCGGAATTGAGCTTCAGGGCCACGATGCGGTTGACTCTGGCGTCCATCTGGACGTTGGCGTCTTTCACGCAGGAACCGTCGATGGCGACGGCGTTCTCAACGAGCGTCAGCTCCCTGGTCTTTTCGCCGTCCTGACGGCGGTCGGCGTCTTCTTTGCCGATCATCAGGGTGCAGTTGCGGGGAATGCGGCGCTGGACTTCGGGGTCCTCAAGCAGCTTCTTGAAATATTCGTAATCGGTCGTTCTGATGCGGTAGGTCGTATAGGGGACGCCGCGGTCGGTCGTGCCGGAGGAGGGGAAGATCTTGTCGTCGATCTTCTCGGCCTTTTTCAAGCGGATGAGGCTCTTGATGCAGGAGTCGCTGCGCTTGGCGTCAGCCACGACGTGGAAACTGAGCTGAGCGGTCTTCTTTAAGAGCTCGCGGACTCTGTTGGGGTCCTTTTCGCCGGGGAGCTGAAGGATGATGCGGGCCGGTTCTTCGACCTGGATCTGCGGTTCCGTCAGACCGAGCTCGTTGACGCGGTTCTCGACCACGTGGCGGGCCTGGTCAAGGGCGCGGCGGCGGAGGTTGTCCTGCTCGCCCTGGCGCATGGTGGCGGTGAAAGAGGTGCCGGAAGCGGAGGGGAGGTTAAGGACGGACGTGAAGTCTTCCTGGCCCTGCAGACGATCCAAGCCCTGCTTGGCGTCTTCCGCGTTGGCGAAGGTGAAGGTGATCTCGCCGACCTTGTCCTTGGGGACCGTGATCTCGGAATAGTTGATCTTGTTTTCTTCGAAGTATTCGACGGCGCGCTGGCGGAGGTTTTCCAACTGGCTCTGGATGGCGTCGTCCAGTTCAACTTTCAAAAAGACGGAGATGCCGCCCTGAAGGTCGAGGCCGAGGTTCAAGACCTTGGAACGGTCGCCCTGCCACCACTTCTTAACGCTGTAGGCCAGTCTCTGGCCGAAGGGGGCGTCCTGAGGGGGCTGGTTTAATTTCCACTGTCCGATGGCCTCGTCGGCGTTCTTGGACATGGGGTCGCCGTTAAGGGCGACGCGCTGGGCGTTGTCATAGGTGGCCCAGCGGACAGAAGGATGAATGAACGCGATGCAGGCTATAAGCACGACCGCGATAATGATGAATCTGGTTGAGAGTTTCATAGAAGTTAAAGTTAAATTATGGTTGTTTATTTGTTATTTATTTATATTCAAACTTTATCGAAAAAGGGGACGGAAAGGCGTCCCGCTAACGCTTGGCGGGACGAAGATCAGAGAGCATACCGCGCGCTCTCCGCAACGCCTGTCCGCTGTTATAAACTCGTGTCGGCGTCTTCCGCGTCTTCGTAGGTCGCGCGGGGAGTCTGAATGGGATCGCCGGGTTCCTCCGCCATCTCGCGCTTTCTCTCTTTGAGAAGCGTGGCGTTCATTCTGGTGTGGCGCTCGCTTAAGCTTTTCTTGGCACGGGCAGGATCGTGCGAGGCCTTTGGCGCGCTGGCGGTCTGGACCGCGTTGCCGGGAGGAGTGGCTTTCTGGAATCTTAGCGCGCTGAAATCATTGGTCTTTTTGGAATCAGTCTGGAAGCCGCGGGCGTCTTTCCTGGCCTTTTTCAGAGCGTCTTCCTGGGCTTTTTCGCGTTTGCCCTTGCGGCCGATCCTGTTGACGCCGCTGGGCGTTTCGCTTTTGCTTTTGTGGGTTATTCTTAAAACGCGCTGGGTCGCGCCGTCGTCCGAGATCCTAAAGATCGTGTTGGTAATGGCCGGTCCCAGCGTCCTTTCCCTTTTCTTAAAAACGTCCGTGGGGCCGTAGACCCTTCTTTGGGGATTGTAATAATTCTTCCTGACGATGGTGCGGTTGCTGTGGTTCATTTTCTTCCTGTCACTGGCAACCTTCTGTTTCTGCGGCCTCAGCGCGCATTCGTAGTAAGTTTCACCGCTCTGGGCTTCCGGGACCAAAAGCAGAAGTCCCAGAGCCAGAGCGGCCGCTCCCCCTAGGAGGGAGAGGTTTATCTTCTTGAGATATTTGTGAAACTTACTTAGCATCGCTTACTTTTCAGCAGGCTTCTCTTCTTCTTTCACGACCATGGCGATCGCGTTTTTGGTGATCTCGATCGTCGTTTTGGTCTGATCGTCGATCTGAAGCCTTATGGATTCTTCTTTGATTTTCTTGATGGTTCCGTAAACGCCGCTCTGGGTCATGATGCGGTCGCCTTCTTTCAAGGCGGCCATCATCTGTTCCCTCTGCTTCTTCTGCTTGCGCTGGGGGGCGATCATAAGGAAATACATCGCCGCCAGAAGAATCAGCATCATGATGAGCGGATTGCCGAAGAGGCCCGGCTGTTTGGCCGCGCCTTCGGCCGCCGGAGCGGCCTCCGCGGCGGCGGTGTCGACCGCCGCCGCGGTTTCCGTCGCGACTTCATCCGCCCAAGCGAGGGCGCTCATGAGAAGAGTTGAAACAAACGCGAAATATTTTTTCATATGCGTAATTTTACTTGATGAGGCCGAGCCATTCCTGAATGACAGGAGCGAACTTGACGACGACCGGGGTGAAGACCACGGAGACCATGCTCATCAGCTTGATGAGAATGTTCAGGGCCGGGCCGGAGGTGTCTTTGCAAGGATCGCCGACCGTGTCGCCGACGACAGCCGCTTTGTGAGCTTCAGAGCCCTTGCCGCCATGATTGCCGCGTTCGATGAACTTCTTGGCGTTGTCCCAAGCGCCGCCCGCGTTGTTAAGCATGCAGGCCAGGACGAAACCGGCGGTCAGGCCGCCAGCCAGAAGACCAAGAACGCCAGCCACGCCGAGGACCAAGCCGGTCACGACGGGGACGATGATGGCGAGAAGAGAGGGGATCAGCATTTCTTTCTGAGCGCCGGCCGTGGAAATAGCCACGCAGCGGGCGTAGTCAGGCTTGCCGGTGCCTTCCATGATACCGGCGATCTCCTTGAACTGACGGCGGACTTCCTGGACCATGGCGCCGGCGGCGCGGCCGACGGCTTTCATGGTCATGGCGCAGAAGACGAAAGCCATCATGGCGCCGATGAAGAGACCGCAGAGCAGCAGAGGATTCAGAAGGCTGAGGTCGTACATGGAGACGAAGTCTTTCATGCCGATGCCGCTGATGGCGGCCTTAAGGTCGCCCTGGCCTTCGAAGTATTTCTTGACGACGTTCAAGCAAGCGGAATCCGGAGCGGAAATGAGCAGCTTGCCGAGCCAGATCTTGACTTCCTCAAGATAAGCGGCCAAAAGGGCCATGGCGGTAAGGGCGGCGGAACCGATGGCGAAGCCTTTGCCGGTCGCGGCCGTTGTGTTGCCGAGGGAGTCGAGAGCGTCGGTCCTGGTACGGACTTCCGCGGGCATGCCGGACATTTCGGCGTTGCCGCCGGCGTTGTCGGCGATCGGGCCGTAAGCGTCAGTGGCAAGGGTGATGCCCAGGGTGGCGAGCATGCCGACAGCGGCGATAGAGATGCCGTAGAGGCCCTGGCTGGCGTTGGTGAAGCCGCTGGCCAGACCGAAGGCCGCCAGAATGGCGATGCAGATCGTCACGACAGGAATGCCTGAGGAGAACATACCGACAGCCAGGCCGTCGATGATGGTCGTGGCGGCGCCCATGTTGGCCTGATTGGCAATGCCCTTGGTGGGAGCGTATTCATCGGAAGTGTAATATTCGGTCGCCTGGCCGATGATGACGCCAGCTACGAGGCCGGCCACCACGGAGCCAAAGAGGCCCAGCGGCAGGCCGAGGCCCTGGATGATGAAGAAAGCGGCGACGATGATGAGGGCCGTGCTGGTCCAGGTACCGGTCGCCAGAGCTCTGAGCAGGTTCTTTTGCGTCGCGCCTTCTTTGCAGCGGACCAGGAAGATGCCGACGATGGAGAGCAGAATACCGACAGCGGCGATGAGCATCGGAGCTAAGACGAAGCTCAGCGGATTGCTGACCGCGCCTTCGCCGGTGCCAAGAGCGGCGCCCAGAGAAGCGGTGGCCAGAACGGAACCGCAGTAGGATTCATAGAGGTCGGCGCCCATACCGGCAACGTCGCCCACGTTGTCGCCGACGTTGTCAGCGATGGTGGCGGGGTTGCGGGGGTCGTCTTCCGGAATATTGGCTTCGACTTTACCGACCAGGTCGGCGCCTACGTCAGCGGCCTTGGTGTAGATGCCGCCGCCGACACGGGCGAAGAGGGCCTGGGTGGAGGCGCCCATACCAAAGGTCAGCATGGTCGTGGTGATCTCGATGTATTTGTGAGCGTTGTCGGTGCCGGCATGGACCAGGTCGAGGCCGCAGATGGAGAGGCCGTTGGCCATGTTGTCAGCCGTGAAGACCAGCTTGTCAAGGATGATCCACCAAAGGGAGATGTCCAAAAGACCAAGGCCGACCACGCAGAGACCCATGACAGCGCCGGAACGGAAGGCGACCTGCAAACCGCGGTTCAAACCTTCGGAAGCGCCCTGAGCCGTACGGGAGCTGGCTTTGGTGGCGGTGTTCATGCCGATGTAGCCGCACAGACCGGAGAAGAAACCGCCGGTAAGGAAGGCGATCGGAACGAACGGGTTCTGGATCTTGAAAATAGCCAGAATGGCGAAAATGACAAAGAGGATCGCGAAGACCGCGCCCACTACTTTGTACTGGCGGCGGAGATAAGCCATGGCGCCTTCACGGACGTAGGCCGCGATCTCGATCATGCGAGGGGAGCCTTCCGGAGCCTTGACCATGCTCTTGTAGCAGATGAAAGCCACCAGCAGCGCCAAAACGGCGGCCGCGACGGCAAGATAGGGGGCGGATTGCGCGAAACAATCCGTGCACTGGGCTTCAGGAGCGGCCATAACGGAGGCGGCGCCCAATAAAGCCATAGCGACTAAGGAGTGTTTTTTCATAGCACCTGGGTATGAATGGGGTTAAAGGAAGTTAATTAAAAAATAGTATTAGGTATTGTACCAAATCCGCCCCCAAAATCAAAGTCCAAGCAAAGCGGACCTCCGGACAGGCGGTATGCCGTTTTTCATTTTCCGCCTGTTTTTTATAAACATGGAATCAAAGCGCGTTTTGCGGTATTATTATATAAGAATCTACAATTAACCCCACACGTGGAGACAATACCATGCGTTTTCTAGTTCCTGTTTTGCTTTTTGCAATGTCAGTTTCCCTCCTGGCCGACCCGGCCGCCCCCACCGCCCTCACCGTTAAAGCCGGCCCGGAATTCGACATCGGCTTCGACGTCGGCGCCTGGAACAAAGCCAAATTCGTCTTTAAAAACTCCGGCCAGAAAGACTGGACCATCGAGGAAATGGAAGCCCAGTGGATCGGCAGCGAGAATTCCGAGCCCTGGACCCAGGAAGTCAACGTGACCGTCGCCCCTGGCAAAGAAGCCAAATGGCTGCACGACACTTATCTTCCCAAGGACATGTTTGAGAAGATGCCCGACGGCAAAGTCGTCATGAAAGGCAAATTCAGAGTTAAGAGGGAAGGCAAGGCGACCTATCTGCCCTTCGAGCTCAAGACCAAGAGAGCCGTCCTTGAGGAGCCCCTGGCCTCCATCACCGGCAAATACATCTACGTTTCCTTCCAGAAATCCCGCTTCGACGGCGGCCTCTGGCAGAGGGACATGCTGAAGTGGATGGACGAATGCTACGAATGCTACTATGACCTGGTCGGCCGCAAGCCCTTCGACGGCAAGATCACCGGCATGAAAGAGTCCCCCAACCGCTTCGCCTGGGCCTACGCCGGCAACCCCGTGACTTTGACCGGCCTTTACGTTCCCGACACCATCAGCGAGTTCAAGCAGGGCCTCATGAGCTGGGGCTGGGCGCATGAAGTCGGCCACAACTTCGACTGCGACCTGACCGACTACCTCCGCTGGGACCACGACTCCACGGAATTCCAAGCCAACATCAAGGTCCTCTACGCCTTCGACCACATGCCCTCCAGGAAATACCTGAGCATCCGCTGGAGAGGCACCGACCTTCTGCCCAGAGACAAAGACGAGCGCATCCCCATCACCAAGCTGGGCGACCGCTTCTTCCTCCTCTTCGGCGAAGGCTACCTGGCCGACAAGACCAGATCCTGGAAGACCCTGGACAGCGACGAGCTCCAGTCCTTCTATCAGAGGATCGTGAGAGTCTACGGCTGGGATCCCATCAAGAAGTGGTACAGGCTGATCGGCGCGGTCAAGGACAAAGGCATCCCCGCCCCCGCGACCCCGGAAGAGAAAGTCAACTTCCAGTTCGCCGCTCTGAACAAAGCCGTCGGCCAGAACCTCATCAAGTACTATCAGCTCTGGCGCTTCCCGGTGACCGAGGAATCTCTTAAGGCCGCCGCGGAAAAATACGGTCTGGAATAATTTTCTAGCCTTAAGCTTCAAAAAACAACACCCACCCCCCGCTCACGGACTACGCGTGCATCGCCTTGATTAGCATCCTCCGTGAGTTCGCTTGGGGGTGGGTGTTGCTTTTTTGGCGCTTAAAGCAAATGGTATAATTTACGAGGTAATACAACATTAAGGAGCATTTATGGCAGAACATGAACACGAAGCGCACGAGCACGAGCATGAGCACGACCACAACAGTCATCTCTTTGTGATGCTGATCTTCAATTTCGCCCAGCTGGCCATGGTCAACCTTGGCAAGATCTCCAACCCGGAGACCAAGGAAACGAAAGTCGACCTCCAGGGCGCCAGCTACTTCATCGATTCCCTCGTCATGCTGAGGGAAAAATCCAAGGGCAATCTCTCCAAGGAAGAATCTGACCTGCTTAACGACCAGATCGCCATGCTGCAGATGAACTACGCAGAGACCGCCGAGGATCAGAAAAAAGACAAGGAGCAAAAATAATGAAGCCTGTCGTTCTGCGCGATAAGAAAGCCGCGAGAGCCTATGTCACGGCCCAACAGAAGGCCGGCAAGACCATCGCGCTTGTCCCCACCATGGGAGCCTTGCACGAAGGCCACGCTTCCCTTATGCGCCAGGCCCGACCCAAGGCCGACATCGTCATCGTTTCGGTCTTCGTCAACCCCACACAGTTCGGTCCCAACGAGGACTTCGCCAAGTATCCTCGGACCTTCCAGGACGACCTTTTGGTCTGCGAAAGGGAAAAGGTGGACGCCGTCTTCGCGCCCCAGCCCAAGGACATGTACTGCGAGGACCGCTCCGCCTGGGTCAACGAGGAGAGCCTTTCCCGCTTCCTTTGCGGCGCCCGCAGAGTAGGCCACTTCAAGGGCGTCTGCACCGTGGTTTCCAAGCTTTTCAATCTCTTCCAGCCGCAAGTGGCCTGCTTCGGCAAAAAGGACGCCCAGCAGCTTCTCATCCTGGAGCGCATGATAAGGGACCTGGACTTCCCCATAAAGGTTATCGAATGCCCGCTCATCAGGGAAAAGAGCGGCCTGGCTCTTAGCTCCCGCAACAAATACCTGAGCCCCGAAGAAAAGAAGCAGGCCCTGGTCCTCAGCCAGTCCCTCAAGGCCGCCAAGGAAGCCGTCTCATCCGGCAAAAGCGCCAATCAAGTAAGGAATCTCATAACCAAGATCATTACTTCCGCCCCCCTTGCCAAGATCGACTACGTCAGCGTAGTCGACCGGGGAACTCTTGAGGAAGTAAAAAGCTTCAAGCCCGGCCAGAAGATCCTGATCGCCCTGGCCGTCTATTTCGGCACCACCAGACTAATAGACAACGTCTGGCTCACTACGCCCAAGAAATGAGCGATCGCATCGTCATCATTCCCGGAGACGCCCTCCTGGACAAGTATCCGGAGGGCGTCCCCATGAGGGAAGCCATGATAACGGGCCCCTGCGAAAGGGAAGTCTTTTCCCCATCCTTCCTCGCAACGCGCGCCGCCTGGCACCGGAAAACGCTTGACGATTACAAGCAAAAAGTTTTCTCCATTTTTCCTCCCGAAGAACAACTCAAAAACAACGATCTTACTCTTGTCTTCGGCCACGAGGCTTTCTGCCAGATTAACCTTCTGACATTTTTGGTTTACTTAGCCCAAATAGGCCGCCAAAAAGAAGCGACGATCTCCCTTATCGACGAATTCAAAAGCAACGCCCCTGTCAGATCCTTTCCTTTTTCCGCCTGGGAGAACGTCAAGATCTGGTACGAAACGCTGCTCATAAATAAGCGCGCTTTCAGAAGCGACCCTGCTCTTTGGCCGGAACTGAAAAAAGCCGCCGCTCTTTATCTTCTCTTAAGGGAAGAGCAGAACGAGATCACCGACATCATCGACGAAAACCCTAATCTTTCGGAAAACGCCCTGGTCCGCCTCCTCTTAAGCTGGGACAAGGACTACGGTCTTTCTGACGATATTTTCCTCAGCCTGATCAGAACGCGCAGAGCGCAAACCCAAAAGGCAAACTTATGATCATCTACGTTGACGCTAAAGCCAAAGGCCCCGGCCGCGGCACGAAAGAAGAGCCCTTCGCGAAGATAAATGACGCCGCGCGGATCGCCCAACCCGGCGATGAAGTTTTGGTAGCCCCCGGCCTCTACCGCGAATATGTCGATCCCCAAAACGCCGGCACGGAAGAACAGAGGATAGTTTACCGCAGCGCGGAGCCTCTGGGCGCGGAGATCACCGGCGCCGAACCTCTGACAGACTGGAAGCCTTTTAAAGGCAGCGTCTGGACGGCCAGAATTAAGACCGCCATCTTCGGCGACTACGATCCTTACACGACCTTCGTTTACGGCGACTGGTATTTCGCCGGGAAAAAAAGACACACCGGCTGCGTCTTCATGAACGACGAGTCGCTCTACGAGGCCCTGACCTTAAACGATTGTCTGGAAGGAAAGCCCTCCGAGACTTCCTGGGAACCGGAGAAGTCCATTTACCAGTGGTATTCCGAAAAAGAAGGGGACTACACCGTCTTCTACGCCAACTTCCAGGATAAGGATCCCAACAAGGAGAAAGTGGAATTTACCGTCCGCCGCCGCTGCTTCTTCCCAAGTAAGACCGGCGTAAGCTACATTACCGTCAGCGGCTTCAAGATCGACAAAGCCGCCACCACCTGGGCTCCTCCCGCCGCCTTCCAGGACGGCATGATAGGCCCGCATTGGTCCAAGGGCTGGATCATCGAGGATTGCGACATCTCGCTCTCCAAATGCGCCGGCATCTCGGTCGGCAAATACTTAGACCCCGAAAACGAGCACTTCTTCACCTATAAGCACGTCAAGAGCCCGACGCAGATGGAGCGCGACGCGGTCTGCCGCGGCCAATACCACGGCTGGCTCAAGGAAAGAATAGGCTCCCACATCATACGCCGCAACCACATCCACCACTGCGAGCAGGGCGGCATCATAGGCCGCATGGGCGGCGTCTTCTCCCTCGTAGAGGACAATCACATCCACCATATCAACACCATGATGGAACTGGGCGGCGCGGAAGTGGCGGGCATAAAAATGCACGCCGCCATCGACGTCACAATCCGCCGCAACCACATTCATCACTGCGTCATGGGCATCTGGACAGACTGGGAAGCCCAGGGCACGCGCATCACGCAAAACCTCCTGCACGACAACCACCGCCCCGCCGCCGCCAAACACCTAGAGGGCGGCATGGGCAGCCAGGACATCTTCGTGGAAGTCGGCCACGGCCCCACTCTGATCGACAACAACATCCTGCTCTCCGACGTCTCATTCAGGATGGCCACGGAAGGCTTCGCCCTGGTTCACAATCTCATCATGGGCCCCATCGCCTCTATCGACGCTGGCTGCGACGGAATGGTCGAGGGCAAGCTCCGCCAGCGCTACACGCCGTACCACATCCCGCACCGCACGGAAGTCATGGGCTTCATGACCATCCTGCACGGCGACGACAGAATCTACAACAACATCTTCATAAAGAAAGACGACTACAAATTCAAGACCGAAACGGGCACCTCGGTCTTCGACGAATTCCCCACCTACGAGGAATGGATCGCCAACTTCGACATGGACAACGAAACGCCCGACATGGACGCCCTGGAAAAATTCCACTTCCGCTATCTGCCGGTCTGGGCCAAAGGAAACGTTTACTTAAACGGCGCCAAGCCCTGGAAAAAAGAACAGAACGCCGTCGTCGACGACAAGAGCAAAGTCTTCGTGGAACTGGAAGAAAAGGACGGCAAGTTTAAACTCAAGACCAATCTCTACGACCTGATCAAGGACCATCCGGTAAGCCTTATCACCACGGAGACCCTAGGCAAAGCCTTCCAGCCCGACCAGCCCTTCGAGAACCCCGACGGCACGCCGATAACTTTCGACACCGACTTCGAGGGCAAGAAGCGCGAAGGCCAAATACTCCCCGGCCCCTTCGCCGGAGAATTTTAATTTCTGTTTCTTCTTAAAAGCAAGGGCAAAAGAAGCAACGCAAACAGCCCGCACGGTTCGGGAAGCTCGGATATGAAATAAGGCATGGTTTCGCCTTCGTCGATGTCCCACACATTCTCAAAATCCCAGTTTTCGAAGGTTGCCTGTTGCTTCATTTCCTCGTCGGTCTTTCCGATGGCGTAATCGTCCGTAAAACGCGGAGCCGTTCTGTAATAACAATCCTTTATGTTCAACGTATTGACAGTATTTGTCAATTGATAAATATAAGCAGCGCCGTAATCCATGCTTTCGCTCGTCTCACATGCCGTATAGCAACGCTCGATGTTTAAAATCACATTCGTTCCTTGGTTCAAAAACGCAGCGCCTATTAATCCGGTGACCATGTGCCTGTCATCCGGATCGCATTCCACAGTTAGATCAGTGAAGCAATCTTCTATTGTTAGTTCTGTGCTGCTATAAACGGACCCCAGATTCAAAATAAGCGTTACCCCACAAACATGCGATAGAGGTTTTGTTTTTACTTTTCCCTTAAAGCAAGTTTTTCTAATAATGTTTGGCCTTTCCCTAATGTACATAAAGTTTATTAAAGCGCCGCTTGATGTTTCCTCGTTTTTTATTTCTATGTCCGCTTCAACGACACAATCTTCGATTTTTATGAACATGCCACTAACTGTATCTGCCAATGCTGGCGTTCCCTCCAAAAGCCCTTTGATGTGACAGTTCTTAAAACAACCTTGTCTGCTTTTATCTGAAGATAAGTTTTTCGCTAAAGCGCAGGTCTTTATTCCTTCCGCGCCTTGAATTCGAATGTTTTTGAGCTGCATGAAGCCGGTGCCGAAAAGGGCGCCTTTATCGTTCGGTTCAAGGCCGTAGATAGTGTATTCTTGGCCGTCATAGACGAAGAGGTTTTTTTGGGAAAAGTTTATGTCCGACCAGGCGTAGTCGCCGCCTTGCTGCGTGGCGCTGGCGTCGATGTCTTTTATCTGCTTGCAATAGACAGGAACGCTTTGCTCCATTTCGGAGGTTTGCTGCCTGAGCCAAAAGAAATTCTCCAGGCAGTCGAACAGATAAGGTGATTCCTCCGTGCCCTCGCCGGCGGGCTTAACGGAGACATCTTCCGCGAAAAGACAGACGGAAGAAACGATGAGAAGCAGAGTCAAGACTTTTTTCATAAGACGTTCCTCGGCAATAAAATAATGAAACAACTCTGTAATATTCTATAAAAAAAAAAAAAATAACAAATTGCATAAAAAAGCAGCCAGCGCTCACGCGCTAACTTGTTTTATTGCAAGGCGTTATTTCTTTTTCTGGAAGAGGGCGAAGTAGCCGCCGTCGAATAGGTTCTGTTCACCGGGGTAGGTGAGCTTTTCCTCTTTCAGGAGCCAGTTTTTATCTTGGCGGAGAAGGTCTATGGCTTCTCTTTCTTTTTTGGCAAATGAGCAGACGGCGTAGAGGAGATAGCCTTGGGGAGCGACCAAGGTTTGGGCGGCCTTTAGAATGCTTTTCTGGAGCGCGGCGTATTCGCTGAGCTGATCAATCTTGAAGCGCCATCTGAGTTCCGGATTGCGCTGGATGGTGCCCAGGCTGGAGCAGGGGGCGTCGAGAAGAACAAGATCGAATGAGTTTGGGGGGAAATGTTTGTCGGCTTCCGCGGCGTCAAGCTTAGTTATGGTCACGTTGGGAGCGTTCGAGTAGCCTAGGCGGGCGAAGTTTTCCCTAAGTGTTTCGAGGCGCGCTTCGGAGAGGTCGCAGGCGGTGAGTTTTATTTTGGCTCTGTCCAAGAGGGCGAGGCTTTTGCCGCCGGGGGCCGCGCAGAGATCAAGGACGTTGCCGCCGTCTTTTACGGGCGCAGCGTTGGCCACGGCTTGCGACCAGAGCTGCATGAAGTAGATCTCGCCTCGCTTGAATTCCGGGCTGTTGACGGCCGCCTTGACGTCGAGGCATTCTTCATGGCCGCCGTTTTTCAGTCTTAGGAAAGTTTTCGGTTTGGCGTTGTCCCAAATGAGGATCTGTTCCGTTAGGGCTTGGTCTTTGGTCTCCTCGTTTATTAAGTCGATGAGTTCCTGGGGATGGGAGTAGCGCTCAGAAAGGGAAAGGTCTTGCTTGTTGGGATCGAAGCCTTCCGTGATGTCTCGGTCGAGATTGCGTAGGACGGCGTTGACGAGAGAGGCGTGGGCGGGGGATTTTTGCTTGGCTAATTTGACCGCTTCGGAAATGATGGCGTAGTTGGGGATCTTCGTGAGGAAGAGCCTTTGATAGGCGGCAATGAGCAGGATGGTTTCAGTTGCTTTGGGAAGCTTGTCTTTTTTGAGATAGCGGTTGAGAGTGGCTTTCAAAAAAGACTTTTCTTTCAGAACGCCGCGGCAGATGGTGTAGGCGAGGTCAAGGTCTTTGGGGGAGAGGTTTCCCTTGATGTGCTGCTCCAGATGGCTTTGGGGATCTTTCTGCCAATTAAGGAGCGCGGCGAGGGCCAGCTGCCTGGCCGTCATTCAGCGTCCTCTGGTTTGTTTTCCAGAAAAGCCTTTTCGCCTCTTAAACCTGCGACGAAGGCTTCCGCTTTCTGCCTCGCGCCGCCCGCGGGCTGCAGGTCGGTTATCTTAATGAAGCCGTCTATGGCGCAGACGAAGAGCTCTTTTTTCGTCGTAATTATTTCGCCGGGGCTGCCAAGGGGGCCGGGCGCGGGAACGGGCCATTCGCTGCCCCAGAGCTTGATCTCCTTGCCCTTTCTCCAGGTGACGGCGCCGGGCCAGGGGTTGCAGGCACGGATGTGGTTGTGGATCATCTTGGCGCTCCAGGTCCAGTCGATGAAGCCATCTTCGCGGGCCATCTTGGCGGCGTAGGTGACCTTCGTCTCGTCTTGAGGAACGGCCGGGAGGCGGCCCTCAAGAAGCTGGGCGGCTATCCTGGTCAGGAGCGACGCGCCGATAGCCACAGAACGCTCCCAGAGCGTCTCTGTGGTGTCTTTGGGGTTTATGGTGAAGGGAGCGTCGGCAATGATGTCGCCGGCGTCCAATTTGGCCGCCAGGTACTGGATCGAGACGCCCGTTACGGTCTGGCCGTCGTAGAGCGCCCTTTGCACCGGCGCGGCGCCTCTGTAAAGAGGCAGAAGAGAAAAATGCAGATTGATGAAGCTTTCCGGAATGGCAAGGAGATTCGTGGGGATGATCTTGCCATAGGCCACGACGATCGCGACTTTGGGGGAGAGCTCGTTAAAGAGATCTTCCACTTCCTTGGTCTTCAAACTTTCCGGAGTGTAGACAGGGATGTTGTTTTCCTTAGCGACAGATTTCACGGGGCTCGGCGTGATCTCGCGATGTCTGCCGACGGGCCTGTCGGGCTGGGTGAAGACAGCCTTGACTGGACGGCCGTCCTTTATGAGCCTTTTCAGGCAGTCGGCCGCCATCTGGGGCGTTCCCATGAAGATTATGCCGCTTTTCTCTTTCATTTTTTGATCTCTTCCAGCTCTTTTTTCAGTTCTGCGAGTTTTTCCATGATGCCGTTGGCGATGAGCTGGTAGCGCTCGCGGCCGCTTGGCAGCGTCTGCCAGTGTTCGTAGGGGATAAGGTCTCCTACGATGGAATCAAGTTTGGCGAAATGATATTCGCCGCTCTTGGGCCAGGACTCGAAGGAGCCCTTGACATAGACGGGGAGAATGTCCGCTTTCACTTTGTCGGCGAAGAAGCCTACGCCGGCCTGGCCTTCCTGCAGTTCGCCGTCGTCCGTCCTTGTTCCTTCCGGGAAGAGCAGAACGTCGCGGCCTTCCTCGATGTAAGTCTTGACCTGCCTTAAGGTCGCCAGGTCCAATTTTTCCCTGGAGATAGGCAGCGCGCCCACCGCGGTGATGAGCCAGGCGAAGGATTTGTTCTCGAAGAGCGACTGCCTCGCCAGGTACCAGATGCGGTGGAAGAAGATGATGCCGACGATGCCGGGGTCCAGGAAGCTGGCGTGGTTCGCCACTATGAGGACGCCCTGCTTCCTGCCTTTCAGGACCTTCTTCCTGTCGGTGCGGTGGATCCTGTACCGGTGGCCGACGCAGAAGAGGAGCCTGAATCCGCACCAGCCGAAAAAGTAGATCACTTTGTACAGGAGGTTGGTGAAAAAATCTTTAGTTTTTTTCCACATATTCTATTGCGCGATGAATTTTGTTTCTGTTCCGTCTATGGTCAATTCGTATATTTCGTTTTCAGCGAGTTCCTTTCGAGTGCAGACTCTCAGGTAGTTTTCCGTGAAGCCCAGAATGCCGTCCTTGGTCTTATTCTCCGTCAGGACCTTGAAGGTCTGGCCTTGGAAGGGCGCGCGGCAGATCTTAGCCGCTTCCTCGGCCGCCTTTCTCAGCCTTTCCTCGCGTTCCTTCTTCACACCGTCCGGCACGAAGTCCTTTACCCTTTTGGCCGCCGCCGTTCCCGGCCTGGGCGAATAGGGGAAGTAGTGGACCTTGCAGAAATTGATCCTCTTCACAAACGACAAGGTCTCCTGGAAGTCCTCCTCCGTTTCCCCGGGGAAGCCTACGATGATGTCCGTCGAGAGCATCATCCTGGGAACTTCTTCGAGGAAAGCTTCCATGGACTCCATAAGCTGCGCTCTCGAAAGCGGGCGGTTCATGAGCTTGAGGACGCGGTCGCTGCCGGACTGCAGAGGAATGTGCAGGTGCGGCATGAGCCTCGGCTCCTCGATCATGAGCTTTCTCAGCTTTTCCGAAGCGCCCGTCACGTCGAGAGAGCTTACCCTCAGCCTCGGGAGATCGGTGTCCTTAAGGAGTGCGGCGCAAAGGTCCGCTATATCCTTGCCGTCCTCTTTCCAGGAGGCGATGTGGATCCCGGAGAGCACGCACTCCTTGATGCCTTCTTCGCGCGCTTTTTTCACGCGGGAGAGGATCTCAGAATAGGGCATGCTCTTGGGAACGCCTCTGGCGAAGGGCACGATGCAGTAGGCGCAGAACCTGTCGCAGCCGTCCTGGACCTTGACGAAGAGCCTGTTCCTTTCCAGCGAGGTTTCCTTAGGAGCGTCGCAGGAGAGTTTTGCTATCGCTTCCTCAAGCTCCGCTTTCCCTTTGATGACAAGGGCCGGCTCCGGGAAGGGCTCGTGCTTTTCCGCGACGTTGGCCCAGCAGCCGTAGATCCAAAGATCAGCGCCGGGACTCTGCTTTTTCAACTGGCGCGCCAGCTTTCTTAAGTCGGCGTCCGCTTTTTGCGTCACCGTGCAGGCGGTCAGGAGAAAAAGATCAGCCTCCTTGGCGTTTTTTGTCAAAGTCCACCCTCTCGCGCAAAGCAGCTCCTCCGCTTCCCGATTGTCACAATAGCTGATCTTGCAGCCTAGCGCGTGAGTGTAGACTTTTGGCATTTATTTTATCTGCAGAAGTTCCGCGATCTCGGGGCGAATGAATTCCTCGGGGACCGGCATGCCTTTCTGGCGCATTTCCCTCACTTCCGTGCAGGTCAGGCTCACGTAGTCGGCGCTGCCGTGCGGGCAGGTCTTGGCCGTGACCATGGCGCGGCACTTCTTGCAGTAGACGACCTTGTCGAAGAACATCGGCTGGATGGCGAGTTCCATCGGACCGAAGTTCCTGAAGATCCTGGTCGTGTCGATGTCGTTGTAGTAATCCTTCCAGCCGGCGTGGTCGTAGCCGACGATGAAATGCGAGCAGCCGTAGTTCTTGTGAACGATGGCGTGCAAAACCGTTTCCCTCGGGCCCGCGAAGCGCTGGGTGGTCGGGAAGACCGCCAGCTGCACTCTTTCCTCGGGCAGATAATTCTCAATGAAGGTCTCGTAGCACTTCATTCTGATGTCGGCCGGAACGGCGTTCTCGTGCGGCGTGGTGCGCAGAGGATGCAGGAACAGTCCGTCGCAGAGCTCCAGGGCCGTTTTGATCATGTATTCGTGGCTTCTCAGAATGGGGTTGTGCGTTTGGAAACCGACGACGCGGCTCCAGCCGCGTTCCTTGAAGATCCTTCTCGTCTGGGCCGGCGTCATAAGGTGAGTGTCAAGGACGTCCTCGGCGGGACGGTTGATAACGTCTATGGGGCCGGCCAGAAGCACGTCGCCCCTTTCCTCCAGGAGGTATTTGACGCTCGGGTGCTCGGGGTTGGTCGTGCGGTAAATTTTCGCCAGCTCGAGATCCTTGTTGACTTTGAATTTCTCCGTCAGGTGGAGAATGGCAAGGGTCAGGCCGGTCTTGTCTTTCAGAGCGATGTGTCCGAAAACGTCGAACTCGTCGGCTCTGTCGGGGTGAACGCCCAGGACAATGGGGATGGGCCAGGGCAGGCCGTTGGGCAGGCGCATCTTGTTCAAAACGCTGGTGTAGTCCTCAGACCCCATGAAGCCCTCCAAGGGGCTGTAGGCGCCGTCCGCGATCATCATCACGTCGTAGACTTTGCGCTTGTCAAGCGTTATGCTCGGAAGTGATTCCGCTTTTTCCTGCCAAAAATCCCGCCGCGCCCCTGTGAGGACGCGATTGATCAATTCATTGCCGTGAGGCGCGATCTGGTAGTGCATAATTTCTGTCCAATGTTTGGTTGGTTAATCGTTTTCAATGTAGTGGCAGCCGCTGCTCTTGGGGTTCAGAATAGCGGAGTAGAGGACGATCATGGCGGCCTGGAGTCCGTTCCTGAGGCCGATTATCGCGTCCGTCAGGGCCGCCCTGCGGTAGAAGGTCTCCGTTTCGTTCTGCAGTTCCCTAAGTATCAGCTTGGCGCGGTGCAGCCTCTTCGGGCTCCTCACCAAACCGACGTAGTTCCACATCGTCTGCCTGATCGTCATCCAGTCCTGCTTGAGCATCGCGGGCTCGACCGGCTCCCTTTCCTCTTTCCAGTGATCGATGACGGGGAAGGCCCAGTTTTTCTTTTCCGCCACGCGTTTCGCTATGTCCTCGCCGGCGCAGGCGCCCCAGATTACCGCTTCGAGCAGCGATGTGGAAGCAAGCCTGTTGGCGCCGTGGATGCCGGTGCAGCTGACTTCGCCGACCGCCCTGAGACGGTCAATAGAAGATCTCGCCATAAGGTCGACCAAAACTCCGCCGCAGGAATAGTGGGCGGCCGGAACGATCGGGATCGGCTCCTTGGTGATGTCTATCCCGAACTGCAGGCAGTTCTGGTAGATGGTCGGGAAGCGCTCTTTGAGCCATTCGGGATCCTTGAAGGAGATGTCGAGGTACATGCAGTTCTGCTGTTCCTTTAACATCTCGTGATGGATGGCTCTGGCCACGATGTCCCTCGGAGCGAGGGAAGCCATCTCGTGGTAGTGCTCCATGAAGGTGTTCCCGTGGCGGTCCTTTAAGACCGCGCCTTCGCCCCTCAGGGATTCCGTGATAAGGAAGTTCTTCGCGCCCTCAAGGTACAGGGTCGTCGGGTGGAACTGCACGAACTCCATGTTGAGGAGCCTGGCGCCGGCGCGGTAAGCCATGGCGTAGCCGTCGCCCCTGGCGCTCTCGTTGTTCGTCGTGTGCAGGTAAATGCGGCCCACGCCGCCTGTCGCCAGGACCGTCTCCTTCGCGAAGATCTCTATGATCTCGTGCGGCTTGTTCAAAAGCACGTATGCTCCGAAGCACTCGGTCGGCTTGTAGAGATCCTGCGGGTTCCTGGAATGGTGCGTCGTCGTCAGAAGATCAATGGCGGTCGCGTTCTCAAGGATCGTGATGTTGGGGTGCTTTTTGATCGTGTCGAAAAGGCAGTGCGCGATATCGTAGCCCGTTTTGTCGCGGCAGTGCGCGATCCTCGGCTCGCCGTGGCCGCCTTCCCTCGTCAGGTCGTAGCCCTCTTTGCCTTCGTCGAACTTGACGCCCGAGCGCTGGACCAACCATTTGTCGACCAGAGCGGGGCCGACCTTGGTGAGATGGTCGACAGCTTCCTGCCAGCAGCGGCCGCAGCCGGCGGTCTGAATGTCGCGGGCAAGTTCCTCGGGCGGAAGTTTGCCTTTGTAGATGATGCCGCCTTGGGCCCTGACCGTGGAAGTGTCCTCGACGCCCTCTTTCCTCGAGAGGATAACGACCTTGCAGCCGTTGTCGGCGGCCGCCAGAGCGGTGACCGCTCCGCCGACGCCGCAGCCGATTATAAGAACGTCCGTTTCGTAATTTTTATCCAACATATCTTAATTATAGCAAGATTGTCCTGTTCAAGGAAGATGCGAGCGCTTTTAAAATTAGGGGAAGATCGGACGCTATGTTCCGCTCGGGACTGAGGTGAAGAAGAACGATGGACCGCCTTTCGATCTTTCCGCAGTCATGGCTCAGCGCGCGGTAATAGGCGCCGTTGCAGAGAAAAAGCCCGGAGAAATAGGAGATCTGGGAGGGAAGCCCCAATTTTTGCATCTCCTCGTTCAAAGCCTCGACGTTCCAGGTTGAGAAAAAGGCCGCCTTGCCGTCCTTTGAGATCGCGTCGCCCTGGCAGCGCGCTCCGCTGTTGTCGAGGATGTTGGTCCCCTGGGCGTTCACGGCGAGCTTTTCTATTTTGTGCGTCTCGCCCCGGCCGTTTCCAAGGATGACGAGCGCCTCGAAATCCTCCTTCATCAAAGCTTCCACGCTTTCGTCGATCTTTTCCCAGGAGACCGGAAGCAGGCGCGCCGCGGCTTGCTTATTTTTTGACAAAATATCGTAAGCCTCCTTCGAGAGGCAGACTTCCTCGTCCCTGAAAAAATCAAAACAGGCAAAAAGCAGTCTCATCATCGCCAGACGATCTTTTTAATTTCCGGGAAAACCGCCCTGACCTTCTCCTCCACCATCCTTCCCATGGTCATCTTCAGCTCTTTTTTCCAAAGCGAGCTTTTGACCTTGACGTAGAGGATCCCGCCGTTAACTTCCTCGGGTTCGGTATGAAAGGAGAGGTCTTTGCCGACGCACTCGCTCCAGACGTTTTTCACTTTCAGAAGCAATCCCTTCTTGGAATCCAGGATCTTGTCAAGGAAACTGTCTATCAGTTCGTCGCTCTTTTGGAAGGGCAGTTTTTTCATTTCGGCTTCATAGATGAGAAAACCGCCTTGCGGCGGTTCTCATTCGCATATCAAAAATTTTTTTTGAACTAGAAGCGCATCGGCATAATGATGCTGATGAAGTTGTCCGTAGTTCTTATGACGGTCGGGCTGATGGGGTTTATGACGTCCATCGTGACTTCCGTCTCGTCGATGTTCCTGAAAACGTCGAGGAGGAAAGTCGGGTTGAAGGAGATGTCCATCGGCTCGCCGGCGTATTCGGTCTCCAGTTCGGAACTGTTTTCACCGATGTCGGCCGTCTGGGCGGAAACTTTCATTTTTCCGGAAGCCAGGCTCAGTTTGACGACGCCCTGTTTGTTCTTATCGGTGACGACGGAAGCGAGTTCGACCGCGTTGGAGAAATCGCCGGAATTCAAAGTCAGGGAGAAAGTCTTGTTCTTCGGCAGGACCTGTTTGTAATCGGGATAATGGCCGTCCATCAGACGAGCGACCAGCGTATTGCGTCCGACGATGATCTCGACCTGCGAAGAGGAGAAGCGCATGGAAACAGGATCGTCGCCCACCAAGAGCTGCTGCATCATGTTGATGGCTTTCACGGGAATGATGATCTGGCTCGCTTTTTCGGTCTTGATCTCGGAAACGGTGTATTTCGCAAGTCTTCTGCCGTCGGTCGCCACAACGTCAAGCTGTTCGCCGAAAGAGAAGCAGATGCCGTTCAAGATGTAGCGCTGTTCGTCGTGGCTCATAGCATAGCCGGTATAGCGGAGCATCTTCGAGAATTCCTTGGCGGGAATGGAAACGGATTCGCACTCGGAAAGAACGGGGAAGGAGGGGAAATCAGCGGCGGCCACGCCTCTCAGATTACATTTGATCCTTTCGCCGGCCGTGATCTTGATCACGTTGTTATCGTCAACTTCCACGCTGATCTGGGCGACGCTTTTGATCTTCATCAAAGTGTCTCTCATATAGCGGACGGGAACGGTGGTCTCGCCTTCGCTTTCAACGGAAGCTTCGATGGAAGTCTTTATAGTGATGTCAAGATCTGTGCCGGTAAGTTCGACGGAATTATCCTTCGCGCGGATCAGAATATTGGCTACTATGGGGAAAGCCGGTTTGTTTGAACAGACAGGCTGCAGAAGCTGCACGGCATCGCGCAGGTCGGAGATGGCGCAAGTGAATTTCATAAGATTGAATTTGTATTGAGGTTAATTTTCAAGGTAAGTTATTTTACCATATTTCCCCTTTCTTTTTCTTGTGTGTAATTATATTCCTACTCGTTCATACACAAACAACTATTAAAAATCATTTATTGATCTATTAAAGAATTATTATCATTATGGGTTGTGAGTTGGGAGTAAATTTTATATAAATTAGCTTTTTTAAATATGATATACATTTTTAAGCTTTGAAGAAGATGTTAGTAGAAAGGTGGAAAAAAGGCCTCTTTTCAACAGGTGGATAACTAGCGTTTTTTATTCGCAAAATATTCACACTTTATTGGATACATTCTTAACTATTGGAAAACATGTGAAGAAACTGTCAAAAAAAAAGACCCTGTTTTTCAGGGTCTCTTTTTTATCTGTCGGATTCTTCCCGACGATTTTTCATAATGTACTTTTTCAAGGCGTCTATTTGGAAATTAAGTTCGTCGTCGCTGTTTTTCGTTTCCTCTATCTTCTTGCAGGCATAAAGAACGGTCGTATGATCTTTGCCGCCGAAAGAAGCCGCTATCTCGTTCAAAGAGCTGTTGGTCATGGAACGGCAGAGGAACATGGCCAATTGCCTCGGTTTCGCGATGTTTTTCGGTCTTCTGTGGGAAGTAAGGTCGGAAATACTTATGTCGAAATAAGCGGCTACGGCGCGCTTGATGACGTCCAGGGAAATGTTCTGGTCGGAAACATATTCCTTCATGCATTCCTTCGCCAGCTTGATGGAAATGGGCTGGTTCTGGACGGAAGCGTAGATCCTCAACCTTGTGAGCACGCCCTCAATCTCCCTGACATGATTCTGGATCTTGCCGGCGAGGAAAGAGCAGACATCGTCGTCGATCTTGAAACCGCGGTCCTGGCATTTTTTCTTGATGATGGCCTGGCGCGTCTCAAAATCAGGCGGCTGAATGTCGGCGACCACGCCCCACTCGAAACGGGTGATGAGCCTGTCGCTGATGTTCTTCAGTTCCCTGGGAGATTTGTCGCAGGTCATGACGATCTGGCAGTTGTTGGCGAAGAGATACTCGAAGAGCTGGAAGAACTCGTCCTGAGTGCGGTTCACCAAAGAGAGATGCTGCACGTCGTCGATCAGAATAACGTCGTAGTTGGAGCGGTATTTTTCCCTGAACTGATGCACGTTGTTCTTGAAGGAAAGGGAAGCCTGAAAATCGGAGCAGAAGTTCTCGCAAGTGATGTAGAGGATCCTCTTGCTGTTGTCCCTTTCGTAGATGGCGTTGCCGATCGCGTGCATAAGGTGCGTTTTGCCAAGTCCCGAGCCGCCGTAGATGAAGAGCGGATTGTAGGAAGTTCCGGGATTGTTGGCCACGTCGTAAGCGGCAGCGTGAGCGTACTGGTTCGAAGGACCGATTATGAAATTGGAGAAAACGTAATTGCGGTTCAGTTTCGGAGGCTCCTGGGCGCGCAGAACTTTCTTGTCGCTTTCTTTTTCTTCCGGAGCAGGACTTGTGACGCTCTCTTCTTCCGGTTCGCCGTTGACGATAACTTTCAAAGTGACGGGAGATCCCGCTTCCTTCGAGAGATTGTCCTCGATGAAGGAACCCAGGTTCTTCTTCACGTACTCCGCGGTCAAAGCGTTGTTGGTACGAATAGAAAAGAGGCCGTCCGCAAAACTCACAGGTTCAACAGAAGAGAAGAAAGCCGAGAACACCATTGGATCGGTAGAGTGTTTTACCAGCTCCAGGACTTTCTCCCACATTCTCTGATAATCGTTCACGAAAAAACCTTACACGAAATATTGTTACACGGGGGTTAGCCCGATAAATGCTTCTTTACACACACCAAAAAGGGCACAGCGCTCTTTCCAGTCATTCTTTTCTACCTTTTCGCAAAAAAGAACGGCACCACTTTACCATAATCCTCTCCGTTTGTAAAGACGGTTTTTCTGAAAAAGTCACAACGGCATGTTGATATCTTGTCGAAGAAGACCTGTTCAGGAGTCTTTTTGGCAGATGATACGGGGAAAAATGTAGCAAACCCGGGCGAGAAAAGCAAGAGGCGCGGCTTGGCTTAACATAACACTCTGATTACAATGTGGTTATATAAAAGTGAATAACGGTGTGAAAAAAACTTCCGATCATCCGGCCGGGCCGTAAAAAGCACCCTTTTTCGGAAGCGGAAAAGCGTGTGTGGAAAGCGCGCCGGCGCCCTTTTACAAAATTGTGGATAACTTGTCAGCAACATGTTTGCAAGTTTGTTGAAAAAATGAATTATCCACGCCCGAATCGCCTTTAATTAAAAGCATTTTCCCTTTTGCTACAATATAACTTACAAAAAGATAAACTAATAACCCTTTCAAAATCAGGAGAGAAAACTTAAAAGCTATGAGCACGGTAAAGGTCGGCGTCATCGGTTACGGAGGCATGGGCGGATACCATGTCAAACATATGGCCAAAAGCGGAATAATCGAAGCGAAAGGCATCTATGACATTGATCCCAAGAGTCAGAAAAGAGCGGCCGAAAACGGCCTCGTCGTTTACAAGAATTACGAGGATCTTTTGGCCGATCCGGAACTGGAAGCGGTCTTGATCGCGACGCCCAACGACTGGCATCCCTTTTACTCCAAAGCCTGCGCCAAAGCCGGCAAAGGCGTCATCTGCGAAAAGCCCGCCGCCATCACGCCGAGCCTTTTCGAGGACATGGCGGAGACCGCCGACGAATGCGGCACGCTTCTGATGGTGCATCAGAACAGGCGCTGGGACGACGATTACCTGATCGTCAAAAACATTTATGAGAAGAATCTTCTGGGCCCCATCGGACGCATAGAGTCGAGAGTGCAGGGCGCCAACGGCGTCCCTAGCGGCTGGCGCTGCGAGAAAATAAAAGGCGGCGGCATGATGCTCGACTGGGGCGTGCACATGATCGACCAGATCATGTTCATGATGAAGGAAAAGCTTCTGCACCTTTACTGCCAGTACTCTTTCGAAGCTGGCTACGACTGCGACGACGCCTTCAAGCTGGAGCTGGTCTTTTCCGGCAACAAGTGCGTCGAAGTGGTGGTGGACACCAACTGCTTCACGCCGCTGCCGCGCTGGGTGGTCTACGGCCACGACGGCACGGCGGTAGTCGAGGACTGGGATCTGAACGGCAAAATGGTCCGCCCCATCTACACGGAAAAACCGCGGGAGATAACGGGCATCAAGGCCGGCAACGGCTTCACGAAGACCATGGCCTACCGTCCGCACGACACGGTGGAGACGCTGCCTCTGGAGATCGTCAAGCCCGAGCCTTTCGCTTTCTACAAGCACTTCATCAAAGCGCTTCACAAAGAGGAAGAGCCCTACGTCAAGAACTGGGAAGTCCTGCGCGTACTGAAGATCATGACCGCCGCCGCCAAATCAGCCGCGGAAAACAAAGTGGTCGAAATAGATTTTTAAACCAACAGCGGGGGAAACATTATGAACATCACCATTTGGTGTGAAAACTACAAGCAGATGCGCGAAGGCAGAGTCAAGGAAGCGTATCCCATCGGCATGGGCGAGACCATCGCCGCTTTCCTTGAGAAAGCCGGCAACAAGACGACCGTCGTGCTGCAGAATGAAGGCGACGACGGAGCGGGTCTGACAGACGAGCTCCTTGAATCTACCGACGTCCTCTTCTGGTGGGGACACTGCTATCACGGCAAAGTAAACGACGAACTCGTCAAGAAGATCGTGAGAAGAGTCTGGAAAGGCATGGGCATAGTCTTTTTGCATTCCGCGCACTTGTCCAAACCCTTCCGCGCCCTGGTGGGCGGCCCCTGCACGCTGAAGTGGAGAGAGGTGGCCGAAAAGGAAAGACTGTGGTTCGTGGAGCCCAATCACCAGATCTTCGAAGGCCTTGATGGCGAATACCTCGAGATCCCGCACGAAGAGATGTACGGTGAGCCATTCGGCATCCCGCAGCCCGACAGGCTTCTGGCCATCGGCTGGTTCCAGGGCGGGGAAGTCTTCCGCTCGATTGCTTTCTTCAAGCGTTACTACGGCAAGGTAATTTATTTCCAGCCCGGACACGAGACCTATCCCGTTTACCAGGATCCCAAGATCCAGAAGCTTTTAACGAACATCGCGGAATTCGTGAAGCCCGACAAGTGGCTAACGGAGATCGACTGCCCCAATGTTAAGCCTCTGGAACCCATCGCAGAAAATTAAATAAATATAACACCCCTCAAAGGAGAAAAAAATGAAAAAAGTTCGCATCGGCGTCATCGGCTGCGGCGGCATTGCCAACGGCAAGCACCTTCCGGCCCACAAGCACAATCCTGATTCCGAATTGGTAGCCTTCTGCGACATCATCGTGGAAAGAGCCGAAAAGGCCGCCAAGGAATACGGCGTTCCCGGCGCCAAGGTCTACAAAGACTACAAGGAGCTTTTGAAAGACAAGAGCATCGAAGCGGTTTTGGTCCTGACCCCGAACCTCGCCCACAGCTTCATCTCCGTGGACGCCATGAAAGCCGGCAAGCACGTCATGTGCGAAAAGCCCATGGCCATCAATTCCAAAGAAGCGAAGAAGATGCTGGACGCCGCCAAGAAGTATAAACGCATCCTCACCATCGGATACCAGAGCCGCTACACTCCGCAGGCCATCTTCCTGAAGAAGGAATGCGAGAAGGGCACCTTCGGCGACATCTACTACGCCAAAGCCCAGGCTATCCGCCGCAGAGCCGTCCCGACCTGGGGCGTCTTCCTTGATGAGAAGCAGCAGGGCGGCGGTCCCTTGATCGACATCGCGACCCACACCCTCGACCTGACGCTCTACATGCTCAACAACTACGAGCCCGCCTACGCCGTCGGCACGACGTACCACAAGCTCAACAAGCAGACCGACCAGGGCAACGCCTGGGGCGACTGGGATCCCAAGAAGTTCACGGTGGAAGACAGCGCCTTCGGTTTCGTCGTCATGAAGAACGGCGCCACCATCATCGTGGAATCATCCTGGGCGCTCAACACGCTCTCCACCGGCGAAGCCTGCACGGAATTCAGTGGCACCTTAGCCGGCGCCGACATGAAGGACGGCCTCAGGATCAACGGCATCAAGAACAACGCCCGCTACGTCCTTAAGCCCGACCTCAAGGCCAGCGGCGTCGCCTTCTACGACGGCCACTCCGAGACTTCGGAAGACAGGGAAGCCCGCGTCTTCACGCAGGCCGTCCTCGGCAAAGGCGAACTTGTGGTCAAAGCCGAGCAGGCCTACGTCGTCACGCAGATCCTGGAAGGCATCTACGAATCCGCCAAGACCGGCAAACCCTTCTACTTCAAGAAACAGAAAAGCTCCAAAAAATAAGGAGGCAATATGCAGCTTTGCGTATTTTCCCCGGCTCTGGCCGACATGAGCCTTGACGCCGCCCTGGGCTACCTGAAAGGCCTGGGCGTGGACGCCCTGGAACTGGGCGTCGGCGGCTACCCTGGCACGGCGCACGCCGACGCCAAGAAGCTAGTCAAGGACGCGAAAGCCAGACAGGAACTCTTAGACACTTTCAAGAAGCACGAGATAAACCTTGTCTGCCTCTCCGTGCACGGCAACTGCGTGCATCCCGACCCCGAGATCGCCGCGAAGTTCGAAGCGGACTTTGAGGCGGCCTGCGAATTGTGCGGACAGTTGGGCGTCGACCACCTGGTGACCTTCTCCGGCTGCCCCGGTGACGGCAAGGGCGACCAGCCCAACTGGGTGACCTGCACCTGGCCCACCGAGTACCGGAAGATCCTCGACTACCAGTGGAACGAAGTGCTAATTCCTTACTGGCAGAAAGCCGCTAAGATCGCGGAAAACGGCGGCGTCAAGTTCGTCGGCCTGGAAATGCACCCGGGCTTCTGCGTCTACAATCCCGAGACGCTCATGCGGCTCAGATCGGCCGTGGGCGACATCGTGGGCGCCAACCTTGATCCCTCGCACCTCATCTGGCAGGGCATGGACATCGTTTCCGTTATCCGCTACCTCGGCAAGGCCATCCACTTCTTCCACGCCAAGGACACCGAGATGCATCCGGAAGTGGTCGCCAGGGCGGGCGTCCTCGAGACCAAGCCCTTCGACAAGGAAAGGGACCGCGCCTGGCTCTTCAGGACCGTTGGACACGGCATGAGCGAGCAGCAGTGGAAGCAGATCTTCGGCGCGCTCAGGATGGAAGGCTACGACTACGCCCTCAGCATCGAGCACGAGGACAGTCTCATGACGCCCAGGGAAGGATTGGAGAGCGCCATCGGTTTCTTGAAGCGCAACATGATCAGGGAAAAGATGGAGGGCGAGCTCTGGTGGAATTGATGGGCAAGACCATCAAATGCGCGGTCTTTGATCTTGATGGGACGCTTTTAGACACCTTACATGATCTTCAGACCGCCGTCAATTTCGCCTTGAGCAAACATAGCAAGCCTCCTATCACGCTCGGCGAGGCCAGGCGCTACGTCGGCAACGGCGTGGGCAAGCTCGTGGAGCGCTCGCTAAAGGAAGGCCTGCGCGATCCGGAGTATCCGGAAATACTGGCGGATATGCGCCGCTACTACGCGGCGCATACCGTCGTGAAAACAAAGCCCTATCCCGGGATCCCGGAAGCGCTGCGAAAATTAAGAGAGCTTGGCTTTAAGATCGCCATCGTCTCCAACAAGCCGGAAAGCGCGGTCAGAAAACTGGCCAAGCGCTTCTTCCCGGGCCTTTGGGACGCCGCCTTGGGCGACAAGGCGGGGAGAAACAGGAAACCCGCTCCCGATGCCGTCTGGGAAGCTCTAAGGCAGCTCGGCGCCAAGCCCGGGGAAGCGATCTACATCGGAGATTCCGAAGTGGACATGCAGACCGCCAGGAACGCCGGGATCCCCGTGATGGCCGTAGCCTGGGGCTTCAGGGACAAAGCCGACGTCGCGCCCTACAAACCGGAGCTCTACGCCGAAAAGACCAAAGACATTGCGAAACTTTTGAAGCCCAAGAGGGCGAAGCTGAGGATCGGCGTTTTCGGAGGATCCTTCGATCCGATCCACAAAACGCACCTGGCCATCGCCAAAAGGGCCAAAAAACAGCTCGGACTCGATCTTACGCTTTTCGTGCCGGCTTACATAGCGCCGCACAAAAGGGACAAGATCTACGCCGACAACGAAGTTCGCTGCGAACTGATCAGCGCCGCGCTGAAAAAGGAGCCCGCCTTCCGGCTGGAAAGCTGCGAACTCGAAAGAGGCGGCGTCTCCTACACCGTGGAAACGCTGCAAACGCTGAAAAAAAGATTCGCGCCCTGCGAGCTCTACTTCCTTCTGGGCTCCGACAATTACTTAGGTTTCGGCACCTGGCGCGAACCCGAGAAGATTAAGAAACTGGCAAAGCTGGCTGTTTACCAGCGCAAGGGAGAAGCGGCGAAAATAAAAGCGGAAGACATCCTGATAAAGGGTCCCGCCACCGACGTTTCTTCCACCGCTTTGCGTCAAAAGCTGAAAGAAGGTAAGATAGATAAGAAAGATATTCCCGCTTCTGTAGCGAAGCTAATAAAAAGCAAAAAACTTTATACAGGAAAATAACATGGCAAAAACCGCAAAAAATCCCAACCTCCCCGAGATCGTTTTCACCTACCGCTCGCTTCTGGAAGACAAGCAGGTCAGCGACATCAAGATCTATGACGTCAGAGGCTTCTCTCCCATCACGGACTTCTTCATCGTCGGTTCCGTCAGGAACGAAAGGCAGATGCAGGCGGCCGGGCAGAATCTTCTGAAAGAGCTGAAAGGCATGGGCGTCAAGCCCTACAGCGCGGACGAAACGCTCTCAGGCAACAACTGGGTGGCGGTCGACCTTGTCGACGTGATCGTCCACCTCTTCACGGAAGAAGCCAGGGCGGAATACAACATCGAGGAGATCTGGGCCAACAGGGAGACCTTCTTCGAGGATCTGGTCCCGGCCAAGAAAGCCGCGCCCAAAAAAGCCAAAGAGGAACCCAAGGAAGAAAAGCCCGCGGCCAAGAAGCCCGCGAAAAAACCCGCGGCCAAAAAGCCCGCCGCCAAAAAGACGACCAAAACGAAAAAATAATGGCTGATCCGAAGTGCAGAGCGTTTGTCCTGACCGGTCCTTCCGGCGCGGGAAAATCCACCATCGTCGCCAAGCTCATGGCGAGGCACGATGATCTGAGATTCTCCGTCTCAGCGACCACGCGGCCGCCGAGAGTAGGCGAAATCGAGGGGAAGGATTACTTTTTCCTTTCCGTGGAGACTTTCCAGACCTGGCTCAAAGAGGACCGCTTCTTAGAGCATGCCACTGTGCACGGCAATTATTACGGCACGCCCAGAGAGGCGGTGGAGCGCCAGCTCAAGGAAGGCTATTACGTTCTGCTTGACATCGACGTGCAGGGCGCCAGGTCCGTGCATGAGAAGATGCCGGAAGCGCACCTCATCTTCATTATGCCACCCTCATTTGAAGAGCTGGAGAGAAGATTAAGAGGCCGCGCCACCGACAGCGAGGAAGTGATCGCGAAAAGATTAGCCAAAGCCAAAAGCGAGATGGCGGAGCACGTCTGGTTCGACCACACCGTCATAAACGACGACGCCGACAGAGCCGCGCAAGAGCTGGAAGCTCTCATCTACGGAGGAAACAAATGAAAGACATTCTCTTAGTCGTAACAGGATCGATCGCGGCCTACAAGGCCTGCGAATTCACGCGTCTTCTCATAAAGGAAGGCTTCAACGTGCATGTGGCGATGACGGAAGCCGCGACGAAATTCGTCGGCGAAGTGACCTTCAGGACCCTCTCCAGAAACCCCGTCTACATCGACCAGTTCGCCCAGCCGCTTGACTGGCGCCCCGAGCACGTAGCCTTAGCCGAGCTTTGCGAAACGGCAATAGTTCTGCCGGCCTCAGCCGATTTCATCGCCAAGATGGCCTACGGTTTCGCCGATGACGGTCCCAGCTCCGTAATGCTCGCCCACAGGGGCAGAAAGATCGTGGCCCCCGCCATGAACGACGGCATGTGGGAAGCCCCGGCCACCAAAGAGAACATCCAGAAACTGCAGGAGAGAGGCGTCGAAGTCGTTTATCCCACGGAAGGCGAACTAGCCTGCGGGAAAGCGGGCTTAGGCAGACTCGCCCCTCTGGAAGACATTTTGAAGATCGTCAAGAAATAAACATGTCCTTGAAATTTTTAGTCAGCGCGGGACCGACCAGAGAATACATAGATCCGGTCCGCTTTCTCTCTAATCCCAGCTCCGGCAAAATGGGTTTCGCCGTCGCTAAAGAAGCGGTGAAGCGGGGCTATGAGTGCGTTCTGGTGAGCGGGCCCGTCAACTTAAGGCCGCCCAAGGGCTGCAGATTTATTCCCGTCGTTTCCGCTGAGGACATGTACCAGGCCTTAAAGAAAGAATTCAGATCCTGCGACGTCCTTATCATGACCGCGGCCGTCAGCGATTTCAAGCCTGCCAAGACCCTAAAGCAAAAGGAACACAAGATCGCCGAGAAATCGATCCTGGAATTAGTCCGCACGAAAGACATTCTGAAATCCCTTTCCCCCGACAAAGGGAAAAGGATCGTCATCGGCTTCGCCGCCGAGACCAACGACCTCGAGGCCTCCGGCAAAAGAAAGCTTTTCGTCAAGGGCCTCGACATGATCGTCGCCAACGACGTCTCCAAGCCCCTGGCCGGTTTCGCGGTAGGGAAACTGAACGCCACCTTCCTCTATCCCAAGAAGGCAAAGGAACGCTTAGGCCTTATCAGCAAAACGGCTGTCGCCAGAAAACTCATAGACTTCGCGGAGCAGGAAGCCAAAAATAAATGAGAAAAAACAAACTCTCGAGAGAGCAGAAATGGAAAAGACTTATTTCCGGCGGCGACACCAGCTGGCGGAAATATACCATTCTTCCCGTTCTTATCCTCTTGGGAAAAGTTTACGGCGTTATAATAGGCATCCGCAACTGGCTTTACAGAAAGGGCTACAAGAAACGCTACTGGCCCGGCTGCTACGTCATCAGCGTCGGCAACATAACGGTCGGCGGCACCGGCAAGACGCCTGTGGTGGCGGAGCTGGCCCGCGCGCTCAGCAAAGGCGGCAGAAAAGTGGCCATCGTCAGCCGCGGCTACAAATCGCATTCCCCCAGCTGGCGCTTCCGTTGGAAATACAAAGATTTCAGCAACAAGACCAAGGTCGTCTGCGACGGCAAAGAATTGCTCTTAAGCCCCAGGATAGCCGGCGACGAGCCTTACATGCTGGCCCAGGATCTTAAGAACGTCGTTGTCATAACCGATCCCGACAGAGTGAGAGGCGCCCGCTACGCCATGCGGGAATTCGGCGTCGACACGATCATCCTCGACGACGGCATGCAGCATATGCGTCTGCGCCGCCAGAAAGACGTGGTGCTGATCGACGCCAACTGTCCCTTCGGTTATGAAAGGATGCTTCCCGCCGGTCTTTTGAGAGAGCCCATCGAAGAGCTGCAAAGAGCCGACCACATACTCATCACGAAAGCCCGCGACCTGACGCCGGAAAAGAAAGAGGAGCTCGTGGAGGAGATCAGAAAATACAACGAGAAAGCCGACATCCTCGTGAGCTATTACGAACCCTCGGAACTGATAAGCGTGCATACGGAAAGCCGCTTCCCCTTGTCGCTTTTGCAGGATCTGCCCGTCATGGTTGTGACCGGCATTGCCCAGCCCGAAGGCTTTGTCAAAACATTGGAAACCCAAGGCGCCAACATCGTTTGCAAGCGCTTTTTCCCCGACCACCACCGCTTCAGACGCTACGAGATCGAAGAAATCTACGAGACTGCGAAACAATTTGAAGTCAAGGCCATTCTCATCACCGAAAAAGACGCGGTCCGCTTCTCCAAGCGAGCCGGCGTCGAACTCGATCCTCCCCCTGTCTATTATTTGAAAGTTGCCCTCAAGATCAGCGAAGGCCGGGAGCATTTCGTGAACGCTGTGGAAGAGATCTGCAGCAGGTAATTTTTATAAAAAAACCGCCGGAGCGGAAACTCCGGCGGAAAATATGGTACGCCCGAAGGGACTCGAACCCCTAACCTTCTGGTCCGTAGCCAAACGCTCTATCCAATTGAGCCACGGGCGCGTTTTTCATTTTGTGCGAGATATGTTAGCACTTCTTAGGTTGAAAGTCAAATCAAAGGTATGGTAAAATGCTCTCCATGAGGGCAGCTTTATTCTTTACCACGGTTATGATCAGCACGCTAACCACGATAGGCTCGTTGCCCCGCGGCGACGAATGGCAGGACAATCAGGCGCTTTCTTTTGGCAGGGAAGCGGTCCGCGCGTCTTTTTCATCTTTTTCCACGCTGGAGGGAGCGCTCAAAATTTTGCCGCGCTGTTCCGACCGGCAGGTGTGCCTGGATTCCGACAGCGCTTGGCGCTTCAATTGGGCCAAGGATCCTGATTCCAGGCCCGCGGATTTTTACAAGCCGGAATACGACGTCTCCGAGTGGCCCGTCATCAAGGTGCCCTGCTCCTGGCAGGCCATGGGCGCCAACGGGAAAGGCGGCTGGGGAACGCCGCTCTACACGAACATACGCTATCCCTTCGCGATGGACAAGCCGGGCGGATCGTGTGTCATGGGGGAACCGCCCAAAGCGTACACCAATTACTCCGCACGCAATCCAATCGGCAGCTACCGGCGCGACTTCGATCTGCCCGAGGGTTGGGAAAAAGATGATGTTTTTCTCAAATTCGACGGTGTCGACAGTTTCTTCTATCTTTGGGTGAACGGAGAATACGTCGGCTTCTCCAAGAACAGCCGCTCTCCGGCTGAATTCAACGTTACTTCTTTCGTGCGTCCCGGCCGCAATGTGGTCGCTCTGGAAGTGTACCGCTATTCGGACGGCAGCTATCTCGAGGACCAGGACATGTTCCGGCTTTCGGGAATTTTCCGCTCCGCCTGGCTGCTGCGCCGGCCGAAAGAGAGGATACGGGATTTCTTCGTGACGGCCGCGCCTGTTAAGGAAGGGGAGTTTTCCGGCGACTGGCGGGTCAATGTGGATTGCGACGCGGACGTGACGGTTTATTTGTACACCTTCGACGACAAGCTTGTATACAGCGGCAAAGAAAAAAGCTTCGTGGTCGAGAAGCCTCGGCTCTGGAGCGCGGAGGAGCCCAACTGCTACAAGATCGTGCTGGGGAACGGAGCTGAATTCGTTTCTTCATTGTTTGGCTTCCGCGTGAGCGAGATCAAGGACGGGCGTTATTACCTGAACGGTAAGAAAATAAAACTGAAAGGCGCGAACCGCCACGAGACGCACCCGATGTACGGGCACTACGTGCCGCCCGAAACGCAGAAACTGGATATCTTCGAACTGAAGGGCGCCCACTGCAACTGCGTGCGCAATTCCCACTATCCCCAGGATGACTACTGGTATTATCTTTGCGATATCTACGGATTGTATCTCGTGGATGAGGCCAACGTGGAGTCCCACGGCTACGGCTACGGTGAAAGCTCGCTCTCGCACTGCAAGGAATGGGAAAAGGCCACGGTGGACCGCAATCTGGCCGCGGTGGAAAGGAACAAGAACCATCCCGCCGTCATCATCTGGAGCATGGGCAACGAGGCGGGGCCCGGCGAAAATTTCGCCGCGGCTTACGCGGCCATCAAGAAACGCGACACCACGCGTCCTGTCCACTACGAGCGGGATTGGTCCTGCGCCGACATGGAAAGCTGCATGTATCCCAGCGTGGAGTGGGTCCAGCAGAAGGCCGCGGACGGTAACGCTAAAAAGCCTTTCTACATCTGCGAATACGCCCACAACATGGGCAACGCCATGGGGAATTTGAAGGACTACCAGGACGCCATAGAAAGTTCGGACGTCATAATGGGCGCAACTATCTGGGATTGGGTCGACCAGGGTCTTTACCTTGACAAGGATGGGAAGCGCATCATTGCCTTCGGCGGCGATTTCGGCGATTATCCCAACGACGGGCAGTTCGTGATGAACGGCTGCGTTTTGTCCGACCGCACAAGGGAGCCCGGCTATTACGAGATCCGTCACGTTTTCCAGAACTGGACGGCCTTCGCCACGAACGATCCAAGCAAGATCGCGCTGAAAAACAAAAACTATTTCGTGGACGACCGGGGCGTGGCCTACGTCTGGACGGCTTTCCGGGATGGACGGAAGGAAGCGGAGGGAAGCTTAACGTTGGACGGGCCGCTGGGTCCTGGCGAGACGAAGATTACGGACGTTCCGCCTGAGGTTATAGAGCTTTTGGAAAAACCTGGCGAGGTCTCGCTTAGGGTGAGATTCGTGAAAGACTTGGTTTGTCTGGCTGAGGACCAGATCGACTATCCCGCGCGCAAAGTCGAAGGTTTGCCGAAACTGCCAAACTCGGAAACAAACAAGCTGGACTTTACTTTCTCCCCGGAAGAATATATTTTCACCCGGCCGGGCGTCCGCTACGCCTTCAGCAGGGAAACAGGCGCGCTTATTTCCGTTAAGACTGGAGAGAAGCTTGAGAGGGAATGGCTCAAGGCGCCCGTGACGCTGGACGTTTTCCGCACACCCAGCTCCAACGAGGAGCGCTTGGGAAGGGAGCTGGCGAAGCTGGGGCTGATAGAGCCAAGATCAGAACTGAAGTCTATATCCGAGCCTGTTTCTGAAAAAGACGGACTTTCCTTCACGACGGTAGTCTGTTGGAGAGGCGGACGCAGCCTGGAACTCAAAAACTACGGCGGCGTGAAGACCAAACTCATCGATCGCGGCGAAGCGGAGAACGACGTTGCTTTCGAGATCACGACGAAATGGACGGTCCGGGGAGACGGCAGGCTGATTTGTGAAAGCGAGATCAAGCCTTCCGGCGAGCGCGTTGAGCTCGCCAGGATCGGCTATCACTTCGTTTTGGACGCCGAGGATCCTATGGTCGAATATTTCGGCGCGGGGCCTTTCGAGAATTACTGCGACAGAAAGTCGGGCGCCTTCCTTGGGCGTTATTCTGCGAAGGCCAAGGAGTTTTATTTCCCCTACGGCCGCAACGAGGACAGCGGTAACCACGAGAACACGCGCGAAGTAACTTTTAAGGCGGACTTCGGTTCGCTTTCCTTCGCTCGCTTGTATACGCCCTTTGCGTTCTGCGTCAATCCTTATTCGCCACTGGAATTAATAGAGTACATGCATCCGCCGGAATTGCCGCCCTCCTCTAAAACGGAGTTCGGAATTTACGCCGAGACCAGGGGATTGGGAGGCGCGAGCTGCGGACCTCCGCCCATGCAGCGCGACATAATCGACACATCCAGAAGCTACTCGCTTTCCTTTACCATAGGGCGTTTTAAATAAGCTAACGCAATTTTTTCGTTTTTGCGACCGCTTATATATTGGGAGCAATATATGCGCGGTCAGAAAATTATTATCGCTACCGGAATAAGTGTCCTGTGGCTCTGCCTTGCTTTTGGGGGAGAGCTTGACGATCTCGACTCGGCGGGGCTGTTCCGTTTTACTTACGCTTCGCTGAAAAGAGGAGAGGCGACCAACGCCTTTTTAGCGGCGCGCACGTTTTTGGAGCGCTACGGGGAAGAGGAGGCGATGTCGAATTATTTCCCGAGGATGACTTATTTCGGAGGCGTGGCGGCCTACAGGATAAAGCGTTTCGAGGAAGCCGCCGATCTGTTTGCCAAGGTGGGGAAAGAGTATCCTGATTTTTCGGAAGCTGGGAAGGCGCGCTTTGGATTCGGCCTGGCGGAAATGGAGCTCGGGCATTTTATGTCCGCGGCGGATGTTTTCCGCGCGCTTTTATCTAAGGGCGTTGGCGAGGCGGCGGAAGTGAAAGCTAATTTGGCCCTGGCTCTGACGAAGGCGGGGCGCTACGAGGAGGCCCTGCCCTATTGGGAAGAGGTGAAGGACGAAAAGAAATTCCGGGCGCTCTCTAGTCTGCATCTGGCCTGGTGTTTGTTGGAGACAGGGAAGGCGGATCCGGCGCTTGCGTATCTGCGGGAAGGCTTGGCGCTGAACAAAAGGGAAGAGGCGGAAACGTTGAGGAATTATTTGGCGCTGCGGCTGGGGGACGTCATGTACATGAGCAATAATTTCGCGGGCGCGCTCAGCGCTTACCGCCTTGCGGACAAGAGCTCCTGCGGAGAGGCGAGGCTGGCGAGATTGGCCAGAGCCTGCTACGACGCCTCGTATTACCCCGAGTGCGCGGTCTATTGCGAGGAAGGGATAAGGATAACGACCAACGATTTCGTGAAGGTCGGTTTAAGAAAGCTGGGCTGCTACGCCTGTCTGCAGGGCGGATATCTGGATCGTCTGGACAGGAGCGTGGAGGAGCTGTTAAAAGAAAAGCTGAAGGACGACGAAGCGGAAGCGCTGGCGCTGCTGCCGGCCCAAGGGGCCATGCGCTCGGGGGAATATTTGCGGGCGCGGGAGCGTTTTTTGGCCTACGCGGAAAAATATAAGGGATCCTCAATGCTTGGCGAGGCAAAACTTTACGCCGCCTGCGCCCTGGGTTTCATGGGAGAAGAGAAGGCGGCTCTGGGGGAAATGGAGAAATGGCTGGCGGAGTTTGGGGAAGAGCACAGGCTGTCGGGCGAGGCCGTCTATTGGAAAGGCATGCTTGAGTATTACCAGGGGTTGGACGAGGAGGCGCAGGAGACCTTCCAGGCTTTCAGGCAAAAATATCCCAAGAACACCCATCTGGCGGACGTGGAGTTCCGCCTGGCGGCCATACTCTACCGGGCGGAGGACTATTCCGGGGCCCAGAAGGCCCTGAGAGCGGTCTTGGAGCGCTACCCCGAGTACGATAACGCTAAAGAGGTGAAGAACACCTTAGGCGACGCCCTGGGCGCTCTGGGAGAGCTTGCGGAAGCGCTCGCGGCCTACAGGGAGAATCTGCCGGAGGGTGATGAACGGCCGGACAATTTCGCCTGCTACGCGCTGTTGAAAGCAGCGGAGATCTACAAGGTCCTGGGAAGGCCCCGGCTGGAAATGGAATTGCTGGAACCGTACCTACTGTCGGAGGGAACGCCGGGTTTCAGGGGCGAGGCGCTGCAGAATTATCTGGAGGCCTGCAAGCTTATGGGGGAAACGGAAAAAGGGAGAAATGCGGCCAGAAAGCTCTGGCTGAAGACGAAAGACGACATAGTTGAGCGGGAAGCGCTGAGCGCGCTGGAAGTCGGAGCGAAACTGGCAGCTGATGTGGAGGAGTATAAGGAAGCGCTGAGAAAGGAAGCGCAGTCAGAACTGGAAAAAGGCCGGACCGGAGCCTTTGCCAAAGCCTGCCTGTTTTTAAAGGACGACGCGAAGCTGGTTAAACTTAAGTTTCGTTCCCTG